>Ga0315904_10000316_pt1 | contig 77140 bp, 46 predicted proteins | sample LakEriMetagenome_6_FD_203529 | JGI IMG/M metagenome (GOLD analysis project Ga0315904, IMG submission 203529) | Freshwater fungal communities from buoy surface, Lake Erie, Ohio, United States - Buoy 12 MA120 | ecosystem: Environmental > Aquatic > Freshwater > Lake | place: USA: Lake Erie, Ohio...
CAGTGCTTACTGGAACAACAACAGTCTGAGCAACTTGCTTGCAAACGGTAACGTCAACTTCCTTCTGAACCTGAACAGGAACCGAAACGGTGTAGTTTTCGGTCTTGTCTTCGGTTACGGTCTGGTAAGTGGTTACGTTGTAGGTGCGGGTCTTCTTCTCAGGAACGCACGTGGTAACGTTGTAGGTACGGGTGCGGGTTTCTGGAACCATGGTGGTGTGGTTAACAGTTCGCTGACGGGTTTCCTGAACGTAAGTGGTGTGAGCCACTTCGCGGGTTCGCTGCTGAGCTTCGCAGTTGGTTACGTTAACCGTACGGGTACGGGTTTCGTCAACATACTTGCAAACCTGAACCTGGCGGGTACGAGTCTGAGTTTCCATGCGGCACTGCTTAACAGTTCGCTGGCGGGTTTCAGTCTTGTAGGTGGTGACGTTAACAGTGCGAGTCTTGGTTTCTGGACGGCACAAGGTCACGGTGTAGGTATAAGGCTCTTCGGTCATTTGACGCTGGTAGGTCGTTACAGGAACTTCTTCCGTAACAACGTTGCTGACCCATACCTTGCGGCAAACGGTCGTTGTAGCAGGAGCAGCTGGAGCAGCAGCACCACCGCATCCACCGCAATCAGCAGCTGGAGCAGCAGGAGCGCAACCACCGCAATCGGAAGCAGCTGCAGCGGATGCACATCCACCGCAAGATCCGCAACCGCCGCAACCCTTGCGGCCTAGAAGGCCACCGAGGATACCGCGAGACGAACCACCGGAAACAGCAGCGCCGTTGCCACAGCCATTGGAAGCTGCAACTTCAACCATCTGGGTTTCGTAGTGACCCAAATCTTTGGTTACGGTGCGGGTGCTGGTTACAGGAACAACTCGGCAAACCTTGCGGGTGCCAGTTCGCTGTTCGGTGTAAGGAACGTTTACCGTGTAGGTCTGTTCGGTTGGAGTGGTGACAGGAACACTTACGGTGTAGTCCTGAACAACGTCCGAGTAAACAGGAACAGTTACATTGTAGGACTGTTCAACGGTTTCGTACTTTGGAACACGTACGGTGTAGCTCTGTTCTACAGCCTTGGTAACTGGAACCATAACCGTGTAGGTTTCGGTCTTGGTTTCGGTCTTTGGAACCGATACGGTGTAGTCTTCGGTCTTCTGTTCGGTCTTTGGAACATGAACCGTATATTCTTCGGTCTTCTGTTCGGTCTTTGGAACCATAACAGTGTACTCTTCGGTCTTCTGCTCGGTTACAGGAACCTGCTTTGAGACTTTGTAGGTACGAGTCTTTTCTTCTGTCTTGTATTCGGTGACAGTTACAACTCGCTTTTCGGTTACGTACTGAGGTACGTAAACAGTCTTTTCAACATACTGAACAGCAGCTGCGGTACCGCAACCACCATCAGCAACAACAGTGCCTGCAGCATCGCCGCATGGACCTGCTGAGCTAGCTACAGCAGCACCACCGCATCCGCCACAACCACCACAACCGCCGCAATCAGCAGCGGTTAGATTGGCAGCACCCATCGTTGCGACCAATCCGAACAAGGCCAAAAACTTTCGCATTTTCATCTAATGCTCCTCAGAAAAACAAACGGCCAGGACGGCCTCAACAACAACGCGTATTCAAGGTTCCATAGATGGAACGAATTTCAAGCTTTAAGAATCCGATCCTCGAATGTATGACAAAACAACGCAAAGTCAACGTAAACGACCTATTTTGCACAATCTAGCTACGTTCGGCTGGGAAAACGGAAGCGATCGCAACAACTTTGAGGATTCAAATTGCCGAAACAAAATTCCTAGTGCGAGCCGCTCAATAGACTAGATGGTAATATGGGTTGATTGCGGGTTTTGTACGGGGTAAGAGTTTACCTACGGTGACGAAGCCGAAAAGGGTCTTGACAAAAAAAATCGTTCTTTTTCACCAAACGGGTTCTCTTCTGAAGGTCACTCAGATGCCTTGGTTGCCCTTAGGATTCCTTCAAAAGTACTGGTATTTATCCATTTTGGGGGTGCTTGGGTAGTGGTTGATAGGGGCTTGGCCTAACGACCGCAGCATCCGTCATCGAGATGGTGACGCCATCGTCAAAATCACGAACCGAAAGATCGCAATTCAAGTGTCCGACGACTTTAAGGGACAAGGACGAACGATTTGTATGTCGAAGGGTTCAGTTGGGAGGCGCCGGAGTGTTATTGCTTCTTTGAACCGTTAACGCGTTCTTTGAGATACGTTGAAGCGTCGACTTTCTATTCCTAAGAATTCGGCGCGGTCGCGACGATAGGGCGGGCATTAGTAAAACCCTGACGAATCTGACGGGTGCAGTATGTCGCAGTGCAATCAATTTCAACCTCTTGACATTGCTGTAACGAACGCACAGTCCTATACTTCTGATGTCTTCTGGTGCCTGCATTTGGTGAATGCAGAGTCATTAGGTGCGTTAACCTAAATTGCTGCGTAGACCTCGAATGCAGGGAGCGAATGGCGTGTCTTCGAAACCCAAAATATTGTGGGTCGATGGCCTTAATGACTCACAATCTGAACAGCCAAATCATTTGGCAAGCACCTCGCCATCGGTGCCCGAGCAACTCTTGGAATCAGATGCGATTTGGGAACGCTCTCATTCGCCTTTGGAGGCTTTGGTTTCCCTAAAGCATCAGGAATACCAGGGGCTCTTCATTTCGAAATCTACCGCGACGACTCTTTCAAACCAATCTCTATTAGAGAGCGAACGGATTCTAGACGCGCTTCCAGACGGCGTTGCAATTGTTGATTGTCATCATAAAGTTCTCTACGCCAATCGACGACTACAACAACTGTTGACCGGCCAACAGATCATCGACCAAGATTTTTATCAACTACTAAATCAACCGGAATTGATGGGTTCTGAAGGTTGTCCACTTCAGACGGCTTGCTCAACTAAAGCTCCCAGCAGTGCAACGCTACACACTACTGATAATCGATTTTTCCAGATCTACGCTTCGCCGCTCATTGAGAACAATGAAGTATTGAGAATAGTTCTGACCGTCAGTGATGTGACGGTTGAAGTTCTTCAGCAACAAAAACTTGCTGCGATTCACAAAGCGGGTAGCAAACTGGCCGATTTGAAGCCCGATGAGATTTTTGAAATGGGCGTCAAACAGCGTATCGATTTGCTGAAAGACAACATCCGTCATTACACACGCGATTTGCTGAATGTCGATGTGATCGAAATGCGTTTACTGGAACAATCGACCGGAAATTTGATCCCGCTTTTATCGGTGGGTATCGATCAAGAGGCGGCTGATCGCAAGCTTTTTGCCTGTCCCCAGGGCAACGGTGTGACGGGGTATGTGGCGTCGACGGGAAAAAGCTATCTCTGTCATGACACCAGTACCGACCCACATTACTTACAAGCATTTCACGGCGCCGCCAGTTCTCTGACGGTGCCGATTTTGTTGCATGAGAGTGTTATTGGGACAATTAATATCGAAAGCCCCAAACCGCACGCTTTCAATGATTCGGATCGGCAGTTCTTGGAGATTTTCGCCCGAGATATCGCGATGTCTCTCAACACACTTGAACTTCTCGTCGCTCAGAAGACCAATGCTGCGCAGGAAAGTTGTGAAGCGATTCACAGCGCTGTGGCGTTACCTGTCGACGACATTCTGCTTGATGCTGTCAACGTGATGGAGCGTTACATTGGTCATGACCCAGATGTCGTACAGCGATTGCAGAAAATCCTTAAAAATGCTCGCGACATCAAGCGAGTGATCCAGCAGGTTGGCCAGAAGATGGCTCCAGTAGAAGCGGTGCCTGTGGGTTGCACATCGGCGCAGCATGCGAAGCTTCGCAGCAAACGGATTCTGGTGGTAGATGCCGACGAGCAAGTTCGCAATGATGCGCATGGATTGCTCGAGCGCTACGGTTGCACCGTCGAAACAGCTCATCACGGTGACGAAGCGGTCATGATGGTGCGCGCAGCAGGAGTCGATGCCGCCTACGATGTGATTATCTCGGACATCAAGCTGCCCGATTATTCTGGTTATCAGCTGATGGTTCGCTTGAAGAATATCCTCGATCCGGTACCGCTAGTTCTGATGACCGGCTTCGGTTACGACCCTGGTCACAGCATCGTCAGCGCTCGCAAGGAAGGTTTGCATCCCAAAGCGATTCTTTACAAGCCGTTTCGACTCGATCAACTTATTTCTGTGGTTGAGACAATCATCGATACCTACCAACCACAAACTGTTTAGGATTTGGCTCAGCAGTGATAGAGCCACTCATACGATCGCTCATTCTCCTGCTTGCTCTTCTCGGCCATTTCGGTTGGTGGGTCTTTGCGTACAATCGAATCAATGCCACAGGGCTTCCGAGAAACTGGGTTAAGTTCTTCGAAAAAGTCCTTTGTGTACCACTGACTCTTCTCATCCCTTTGGTCATTTCCTTTAACGACGGCTCTGGTCTGTTGCGTTGGGTACAAACCGGGCAATGGCCTGATTCTTTGTCATCTTTCGCATTCTGCTATCTTATTTTCTCAGTTGCGGTTGTCTTATGTATCGGTCCGCTGTGGCTTGCCTCGCGGCTTTACCTGATTCCACCGAAACAACTGAAGCAATCTTCATTGATTCAGCGTTTAGACTTGCGGCATCGACGCAAAGAGTTGTGCAGCGGCGCGATCACGAATGGTTTAGCAATTCTTCCCGGCAATGATATCTTGAGCATTGAATGTCACCGCAAGTCATTAGTGTTGTCGAATTGGCCCTCTTATCTGGATGGATTTCGGATCGGCCATATTTCGGATCTTCACTTCACAGGTCATCTTCATCCCGATTTTTATCGCATCGCATTCGCTGAACTACAGTCGCTTCGACCAGATTGCATCGCTCTGACAGGCGATATTATCGACAAGCAGAAATGCTTACCTTGGATCACCGATCTACTCGGAAATCTCGAGGCAAAGCATGGAAAATTCTTTGTCCTAGGTAACCACGACAAAAGGTTGCCAAATACCGAAGCTATACGAGAGCGTCTGCGCGACGGTGGTTGGACCGATTTGGGTAGTCGTGTGGTCCCTACAAACATTCATGGACTCCCAATTTTGTTGGCAGGTCATGAGTTACCTTGGTTCGGAAGCGAACCGTCGATAAGTCCTTACAAAACGGACCCTGGCTATTCGAGCGAGAACCAAAGTGATAGTTTTCGACTTGCCTTAGCGCACTCGCCCGATGCGTTCGACTGGGCTCAGCGTGAAGGAATTCATTTGTTACTTGCAGGACATACTCATGGGGGACAGGTTCGGTTGCCTGGTATTGGCCCCATCGTCGCGCCGAGTTGGTATGGCAGCAAATTTGCATCGGGAGTTTTCTATCGAAAACCGACTTTGATGCATGTCAGTCGGGGCTTAGCTGGGATTCATCCTCTTCGTTTCCGATGTGCTCCAGAAATCGCGATTCTTGAACTGCAATCTAGCCACAGTTCTCCTTCTGGAAATTTTGCAGAAAGCAGAGAATAGATAGGCAACAGCGATCCGCTTTCGCTCCAAGTATCAAGAAAAAACTCCGGTTCACCCAATCGAGTGCACCGGAGTCTTGTTAAGAGGAAGTTGATTTAACGATTTGGGCTGAAAGAAATCTTTTCGCCGCAAGTCTCTACTTGTTGTTGATCGTTACACCTGGCCAATCGTCTGTACGAAATGGTGTTAGTGGCAGGCCTGCATTGTCAAACATGTTGCACACAGGATTATCGGCCCAACCATACCGCACTGAAGTTGGGTCCTGTACTTCATCGGCAGAGACTTCGATACGACCATCGGGAAGAATCTTCGCCTTGGCCCACACGAATTTCTTGTCTTCTCCTGCAATCGCAAAACCGCGAGGTTCGTTGACATCAAAAGGTCTCCAGCCACCATTGATAGAATCAAAGGTAATGATCATTTTGTTGCCTGATTTCTCGGCCGATTTGTACTGGGGGCTACGGTAAGCGATGTTGATTCCGTAGTCTTTAGCTAGTGCCCAGCGAGCGAGTCGGCGACCGACATCGACTTTGTTTTTCGGATGAATGTCTTTTCCTTCACCGATGTCGATGATCACAGCCTGTCCCGTGTTTTCCAACACACCCATGGTCATGGTTTGAGCTTCTCGAAGTTCGGCCCAATCGCTCTCAGCCGGGTTGGGATTTTCAGCTTTGAAGTCCGCCAACTGAACCCAGTAGAACGGGAAATCGCCTTGCCCCCATTCGCTTCGCCATGTGGAAATCATCAGTGGAAAAAGCTCGCGATACTGATAGGCGCGACCAGCATTTGACTCACCCTGATACCAAATTGCACCGCGAATACCGTAGCCGAGATGAGATTTCAGCACGCCGTTGTAAATGTTGCCCGGTCGGCTATTGCCACCCATCTGACCACGCAAGCCATTGAGTTGCTTTTTCTCTTCTTCAGACAGGTCTTTCTTCTCCGAAAGCTCTTTGAAACGAGCTTCATTTTGTTTCCATCGTTCCATGAGAGGAGTGTACTGAGCATCAGCTTCCAGAACATTGCGAGGTACCCAAGCTTCTGCTGCAGATCCACCCCATGCGTTGTTGATCAAGCCAACAGGTACTCCCAGCGTCTGTTGTAGTTGTCGACCGAAGAAGTAACCGACCGCTGAAAAGTTTCCGACTGTTTCAGGGCTGCATACCATCCATCGTCGCTCGTCGTGCGACCATACAGGCTCTTGTACGCCAACTTGAGGAAAGTTAATCATGCGAATCTGATCGTTCTTTGCAGACAGTCGTTCCAAATCAGGGTCGTTGGAAGCATTGACCGACCATTGCATATTGGATTGGCCAGAGCAAATCCAAACTTCACCGACAAGGACATCCTTGATGGTGATTGTATTTTTCCCAGCGATCGTCAACTCGTGCGGACCACCTGCAGGAAGCGCTGCAAGCGAAACGCTCCACTTACCTTGTTCGTTGGCTTTGGTCTCATGTTTTTGGTCACCGATTGATACGACAACCGCTTCACCCGCTTCGGCTGAACCCCATACACGATTCGCTTGACCTTGCTGCAGGACCATATGGTCGCTGAATACGTTTGGAACTTTCACGTCAGCATACAGCGACAAGCTGAACAGGGAGTTCAAAGCCAGCGTGCAACCCAGCAGCCAGCTACGACTCTGAAACAATTTTCTCATAATGCACTATCCCGGAGAGAAACTAAGAGGAAGGAAAAGGAGCTTCGTCAGGCCATCAAAGTGAACTTCGATCGACTGAACTTGCTCGAGATTCTAAGCTCAGCGGAACTCGAATGCCAACTACCTAAGGAAGACATCGACCCCAAGTTGAGATAATCAAATAGCTGTTACTTGGTGGTAACAAAAAAAGGGATAGTTTTCCACGATTTTGGGGCCCGTCCCAAGAAGTGGAATCGTTCAGAAATAGTCTTAGAACCTAGGAGAATTTTACGCGATAGTGCTCAATCGATACCGCTTCTATCAGCCGTCCATCGGCTTGCGAACATTTCGCCAATGGGAGCACTCGGTGCTCACTTCGGTAAGGCGACCGTTTCGTTTTTTCGGTCTACTTGGATCGGAAGAGTGTAATGTTCCTCCCTACCCATCGGCTTCCAACGAGCCAGTGGGCCCAAAAGCATGAAGGGATATCCGGGAACTTTTTCAGAGTACTTACGGTAGAGAGGTCCAATCAACTGAGACAAACGCTGGTCTTTAAGGACACTTCCTATGAAAATGTAAAAGCTCCAAACCGCTGTTAGCACTGCGTGATCTAAGGACATCCGAGGTGTGAACCAGATGAGTCCTAAAAAACTCAAGTAGACCGGATGACGAAGGTATTTGTAGGCGCCTCGTGTCACGAATTCACGACGAGGAAGCTTTTGGTTTCTCAGCCAGTAGTAGAAAGGAGTCCAGCCATTTTGGTATCCAAGACCTGTTAAGGCCAACGAGTAAAGCAGTGCTATCCAGGATCCGTAAAAACAAAGATGGATGCCGAAAGCGGGCCAACCCGATAGTGACCAAAAATGAAATGAACTTGTTCGCCATTGAAAAAACAATAGCAGGAGAGATATGCAAGTCACCGTACAAAAAAAACTGTCGTAGAACGGTGCTGGTATCCATTTACCTAATCGTCGGCGAAACCAAGGTGCGAGCAACAAGCTGTGCGTCACTGCAAAAATTGTTGCCAAGCCGATATCAACAATCATCCAGTAATCATGTTTTTCGTTTAGTGAGCCATCTCGCAAAAACCAAAACAGATACCAGACCGTGATCAAGAATAGGAATTGATTTCCAAATCCGAATACGAGTCCCCCGATTCGCCTGAGATAGCTCAAAGTGTCTTTCTTTACCGCGATTCCTTCCATCGCCACCTCATCCTCCTATTGGTTTCTCAGCGATCAGTGCTCCATACTCCATGTCTCCCGACCGATAAGCATCGATGAGAGTGTCAAATCCATCTAAAAACGCAACTTGTTCTTTATCCAGGATGCGAGCGAGGTATTTCACACCGGACTTTGAAACTCTCGATTTGCAAATCTCCCAAGTTCTTGCCGCTTGTTCGGACCAATCGACGTGATCGATAACCTTGAGGCCAGCATCGGTAATCCACTGAGCATATTCTTGGCGAGTTGCTAAAGATGGGCATACAAATTTTTGGCAAACCTCTTCGACTCGCTGGCGATGATTGGGAAGCGATGGGTTGGCTCCTTCAAACCAAACGACAATCGCCAGTCTTCCACCAGGTTTTAACCATTGAGACGCTCTTTTGAAAAAACTTGCTTTATCAAACAAGTGTTCGGTGCATTCGACACTCCATATGACGTCGAAAGACTCCGGAGGAAATTCTGCCGTTTCCGCATCCTGTGTTAAGAAACGCGTACGCGATCCAACGCCGGTAAAAAAAGCGCTGCACGATGCCCAGCGACTTTGAAGGGAACTGATCGTAATTCCGGTTGCATGGCAGCTACGCAGTTTCGCCAAGCGAATCGATGATCCTCCCATTCCGCAACCAACATCCAGCATGCGACTTCCTTGGTGTACGTGGGCAAAGTCGGCTAATGTGTCTGTCAGACGACACTGCGCTAGATAAGCAGACTCATTACCTTCCCAAATACCATGGTGAATGTGAGGTCCCCAGAGCAATCGATAGAAGAGCGTGCCAAGCTGATAATGATTGCGAATTGAGACTTTTCTTACACTATCTACCGCAATCATACTTTCGTTGCTCTCCAGGCCTCGATAAACAGCTTGATAGGTTAAGTTGGCAGCAGAATGAGATCGACTCTACAGCGTAATGGGTAGCGGGTAATTCAGTCTGAGGGTTTCTATTTACCTTCCGGCAAAATCTTGATATCGATGCGGTCGCTGGGAGCTACCCACAAGTCACCATAAATTTGCAACGCGTCTGCAACACCGATTGCACCAAAGGCTTTCGAATAAGGTTTCATGCCGTAGCTTGATTGCTTGATTCCGAAATCGCCTCTTAGATGAACCCAGCCTTTGACCTGTTCAGCATAGGCCAAGAACTTGATCGGCTTTTGGACACCATGCAGCGTGAAGAGACCATTGATCTCGAACTCTGGAGCACCTTTGGGATTGAGCTTACCCGTCGGCAATGCTTTCTCAATGTCCAAGATGGCCTGAGGATACTTTGTTGTATCCAGAACGTCGCGTCCCTTCATGTTGTTGTTAACTTGCTTGCGCGTTCCTTCATCCGTGTCACCTGGTAGACCCAGATACTGTCGCGCTCTGCGGGTATCCGCATCAAACGAATCCATGTTGAACACCAAACGCCCAGCTCCATTATCTGCTCCCAATATAAGTTGACTTGGCGATAATTGGCCCTCGACTGCGTGCTGATGGCCCAGGCCCGTTTTGTCAACAAAAATGAAGACGCGGCTGGCAGAGAGTTCAATGTCGCCAGGAGAAACATTTGGAGCGGATGTTCCAGCAACACTCGTATTGTTTGCTTGCTGACCATGGGTTTGTGACGTGCAGTAGAAAATTACCAGCAACGTGATGGCGAGCGTCAATGGAAGGCTGAATTTACGAAGCTCGCCCAAATACATCCTTGCAATCATCATTAGCACCTCCGTGACATCAACCTGAAGTCGTTAAACGGGCTTCGAATTCCTACCTTCGAGTCCGCAATTCGTTTCTAGCACATCTATCTTGGGAGGGACAAGTAAGGATTACGCGGTGAACATTCAATCTGAGGAAATAGTTTTCAAAGATTTGATGAGCACCTATAATCCAGACGTCTCAATTCTGCAAAAACAAGTTGTCGCCTGCAAAATACTGCATTTGTCCCAATCGATTCCGCGAACGTTCGCGGCGAGAAGTTCGCTTACAAAACAAGAGTGAAGGCGGAATTTTTTGGGTGGTAGAAGATCCTGCAGTCTTGTTGCGAACCGAGGTTTCTTGTTTTTCAACTGTTTAATGCAATATATACGTGGCTTGAGCAACAAGCCTTTTTTTATCCCCCACAAATCCCACCTCACGACATCGTTCCGTCTCGCGATGCAAATGTTAGTTTTGCCAACGTCTTGTTTGTCTGCATTAGTAGCAATGCCAAAACTGCAGTACGATTTTGGATGCCAACGCATCGGCGGGAATGTTAAAGCGTGGAAATCGTAGCGAGAACATCAATGAGAAATTGCTTAGCGGTTGGTTTGTCACTCATACTTTTGTGCTCCCCTGCCCTATCCCAGGAGCAAGACAAAAAAACGAACCAAACCAAAACAGTTAAAATTCCCGTTACTCGCGATACATGGTTGTCGAGCGCCGACAAGGAGCGGCAGGGCTCCAATGGTGGTGCGACGAAACTGAAGTTCAAGTCTTACCAAGAAATGTCGGTCGTCGATTTCGACACGAAGGAATTAAAAGGCTTCGTCATCGAGGAAGCTTACCTTCATCTCAATGTGGATCAGAAATTTCCTCTTTTGACGGTAACTACCAGTTCACTTTCGGCTCCTTGGATCGAGGGAGATGCAACCGGATATAACGTGATCGAGGGTGTTTCCTCTTTTGATTATCGAGTTCATCCCGATCAACCATGGTCCTATCCGGGAAGTGATTTTACGAGCGTTGTATTGGGGCTCGGTAATAGTTGGTGGGCTTCGGCCGATGCGACACCGCGCGACGCAAAAGGGTGGCAGCAAATTCCTGTATCAAGTCAAGTCATTGCGGCAAGAATCGCTGATCTCAGTTACGGAGTTCTTGTTTTCGATGATGTCGGTAGTGAATGGAAGCGTACTGGTGAGAAGTTTGAAGTCTTTCATTTTCCAAATAGATATTCCTACAGTATTCAGCAGAATAAAACGGTAGCTCCCTACTTCACTGTAAAGCTAGGCCCATCGGATCTTCAGGCACCTACTAAACCGGTTGGATTTGCCAGCGAAACAAAGCAGTTGCCCGAAGGGGAAGCGATGCTCGTTTGGGAATCACCCAAGGATAATGGACCTGCTGGTGCACTGGGGTTTTATGTTGAGATTGATGGTAAGAGTGTGCCGAGATATCTCGTTCCGAAAGCGGGTGCGCCGGGTGAGAAAGTTCAAATGCGAGTTCGTGATTTGAATTTGTCGGCACAGCAAGAGCATTCGATTTCCATTCGTGCGGTAGATGCAGCTGGAAACGTTGGTGAATCTTTGGAAGCAAGCTTTGCGGTCTCGGCAAAAAAAGCTTGGAGTGTTCCCGCGAAAGATTCTGGGAAGTCTGCCACTGAAGCTCGAAAAGTCACGGCGGATTCGAAGCAAGATTGGGCAAAGTTGGGTAATTCCTTCGTATCGGTTGTGGATGAGTTAGACAAAGTACAGAGTAGCACCGGCCGAATCTTACCTGAGCATCCAGCAGAGTATTTCGCCAGCAATCATCTTTGGGATGCTTCGAAGAAAAGTATTCAGCTTGAAGGGGCGCGAAACGAGTGGATCGCTTTTCAATTCATTGTCAAAGGCGATGTGTCGAAGGTTGAGCTGAATGCGTCATTTGTTGGCGATGCTAAGGGAGTTGAGTCATCAGTGGGGCGTTACATCGATGTGCCCACCGGTGATGTTTCTTTGCCTGATCCCATCGTTGATGCATCATCCGCCTTGGCCGTTTCCGCTGATCAAGCTAAGAAACCCTTCAAGAGTTATCATGTCGAGTTTTACATTCCTCGTACGGTGCCTTCAGGGAAACATCGAGGTGAATTGCAGGTTACGCTTGAAAAAGAAGTCTTCAAGCTTCCCATCTCGCTGAATGTCTGGAATTTTACTCTGCCGGATCGTTTGAATTTTCTTCCCGAGATGAACGCGTATGGTTTGCCGGAGAATGAAAAGGATTATTATCGATTGGCGCATCAGCATCGCACGGTTTTGAATCGTCTACCTTATCACCATAACGGTCGAGTCAGCGACGGCTGTGCTCCCAAGTGGGATGGTAAGCAATTTGATTGGAGCGAGTGGGATAAGCGATTTGAACCATTGTTTGATGGTTCTGCGTTTGCTGATTTGTCACGCGGAAGTCAACCCATAGAATGCTTCTACTTGCCGCTATTCGAGAATTGGCCAACCCCGATTGAGCCGAACTATCAAGCGAATTACTGGGCCGATAAAGCACTTTCAGCGGACTACAGAAAACAGTTCGTCAATGCTTCGAGACTGATTGCGGAGCACATCCATGACAAAGGATGGAATCAGACTCTCTTTCACTTTTATCTAAATGGTAAAAACAACTACAAGGAGAATGGTTGGTCGCGTAGTACTTCCCCTTGGATTCTTGATGAGCCAGCTCATTATCAAGACTTCTACGCTCTGCGTTGGTTTGGGCAAGCATTTCGTGAAGGCGTTGCAATGAGCACTGAGGGAGAGAGGTCGTCGGGTAACAAATCTACACAGCAGAATGTTGTGTATCGCACCGACATTTCGCGGCCTCAATGGCAGCGAGATTCATTGGATGGATTGATCCAGTATAACGTTGTTAGTTCAGCTTTTAGGCCATATCGAAGATTGGTACTAGATCGCGCGGAACGCTTCCAAGAAAAGGTTATTGAATATGGTACCAGCAATCGACTTGATCAATCGAACGTGCAGCCATTAGCTTGGTGCGTGGAAGCTTGGGCCCTGGGGATCGATGGGGTACTGCCATGGCAAACCATAGGCTCTTCCGAGTCTTGGAAAAAGGGGGATGAATTATCGCTCTTTTATCCCTATCAAAATGGCGTAGAAGCCTCTTCCGCTAAAGTGCTGCGTGGTGAGGGAATGCCCGTTCCGAGCGTGAGATTGAAGAGTTATCGCCGAGGGCAGCAGGATGTTGAGTATTTGATTTTGCTCCAGCAAATGACGGCCGAACCACGTTGGTCTTTAGGTGAGTGGGTTCGGCAACAGCTCCCATGGCAGTCAAAGCGAGAAGGAACAGGATTTACCAGCGGAGAAGATGCAGGAAGAATCCAATATGCCCAGGTGTCTGGTAAAGATTTCTGGAAACTACGGCAACAGATAGCTCAGCAACTCCAGGACAATCCGAAGAAATAACGAGATAATCAACTATCTTCATTTTTTTTTCGTATAGATATTGTCCCGGCTTCAATAGCCGTGTATGGTACTGCTGGATGGTTAAGCGAATCTAAACCAGTACCGCGGTTCTATGTACACCTGCTTGCTGCTCTGTTCGTGAAGTTCCTCCAGGCGAACCCGCCTCTTTGGGTTCCTTTCTTTCTAACCCAGGAAGTATTGTAGAAGGGTTAGGCAGCATTTTGGATGCAGGAGTTCCCTTAATGGGCACAAAACTGTATGTAGGCAACCTTGCCTACAGTGTTAATGACAATGGTTTGAAGGATTTGTTCTCGCAATACGGCAATGTCCGTAGCGCACAGGTCGTGAAGGATCGCGACACCGGTCGTAGCAAAGGCTTCGGCTTCGTTGAAATGGAAGATTCCAACGACGCTAAAGCAGCGATCGAAAACCTGAATGAACATGAGCATGAAGGTCGTCCTTTGACCGTCAACGAAGCTCGTCCACGCGAAGATCGTGGTGGCGGCGGCGGTGGTGGTAATCGTGGCGGCGGTGGCGGCGGTTACAACCGTGGCCGTTACTAAGAGTTGACCACTGAATCCTAGGGTTCAGTATCAGTAAGCTCTTTTGAATCTCACGAATCCATAAATCAAAGCCCTTGCTTTCCGACAAAGAGAGCAAGGGTTTTTTTGTTTTATAGTAGTACGTTCAGCAGTTTGGGCGGTAGTTCATAGCCGCTCTCCATCGCAGGCAAAGTTAAGTAGGAACGATTTTCTCGCCACTGCCGTTAACGCAAGGATCGGTGACTACTTCGATGGAAAGTATTTAGCGACCATCTTCCTGAGAAATGCGAGCGATTCGGCCATCTCTTCCATCCCGTTCATTCCATCCTCGATACTGATCCAGCCGTCATACTTGTGCTCCGCGAGAATGCGGAAGATCGCATCGTAATCATTCAGTCCTTTGCCAGTAACGCCATGCTTGAGGAATTCGCTATAGCCGATCGTTCCGTCGCTGTGTCGAATATCGTCGAGCGTTTTGCCTGGTAATAAATATCGATCACTGGCGTGCATGCTGACAACTCGATGAGCCACCTTCTTTAAAAGCTCCACGGGATCGTCACCAGCAACAACCGCATTGGATGGATCGTACTGGACACCAAAGTATTTCGACTCTGGGATGTGGGCGAGCAGTTCTAGGAAGACATCCATTTTCTGCGCAAATTCGGGATACTTCCAAAAACCGTCTTTGTAATGATTCTCAAGTCCAAGAATGACACCTAAATCCTCAGCTACGGGGAGGCATGCTTCGATGCACTCGGTTACCCACTCAATTCCCTGTTGTCGTTCTACTTCGGGATAACGCTGGCCGCTCAATACACGGCACACGACACCCTCACCACCTAAGCGGCGCGAAGCGCGTATCATCGCTTGTTGTTTAGCTACAGCTTCAACTCGTCCCTCGGCACTTGGATTGGTAAAATCTGGTGAGCAGCAAAGCATGGGAATTGTTCGGCCTGTCGCTTCGACGGCCTCTCGAACTTTGTCGAGATAACTGTCGGAAAGGCTTGTGAAAAATCCCTCATACATTTCCAGTCCATCGCAATCGAGTTGTTTCGACATTTCGATCCAGTCAAAGACCGACATGGTTCGTTCGAAACTGATTGTCTCCAGGTAGCATTTAGGAAACGCTGAGATCTTGATGGTCATGCGAAATTGGCTTTCTTGAAGGTTGTTAGGATGTGTTGTCGTTTGAGCTCTAATTTCCCAGCACTCTCCCCAGCTATCGAATTCCGTTCTTGCGATTTGCGGGTTTGTATCTCTATGAAATTAAAGCGATTGGTCGACATGCAAAACCGCTTTAGCAATCGAGCCTGAGTGCATTGTTTCAAAAGCGTCGTGCCACTGCTCCAAGGCCCAGGTTCCACCCAATACCTTTTGAATGGGCAATTGACCTGAGGCTAGAAGAACCAATACTCGTTCCCAAATAGGCCAGTTATGACTGAAGCTTCCTTGGAGTTTGACGTTTTTCTGCACGAGTGGATCGAGTGAGAAATTTAGTGGTTGACGTCCCCAGCCGACTTTGCTGATCCAACCTCCAGGGCGAACTACATCGATAGCGATCTTAAGGGTCGCAGAGATACCTGCTGCATCAACAACGCCATCGACTCCTAAACCATCTCGTTCTTTAGCCCAATCCTCCAGCCCACTTACCAGCGTATGGCATCCGATATTTCGCGCGATCTGTAGTCTTGCTTCGTCGCGAGGAACACCTACGACCACAACTTCAGCTCCGCGCAATTTTGCCATCGCTGCACACAGTAGACCTATGGGCCCAGGTCCTAAAACGGCAACGCGATCACCCGGCAGAATAGTTACGTTGGAGGCGACGGCATTAAAGGCAACGCAGCATGGTTCGGTTAGAGCTGCCAAGTGAAGCGGTAGTGAATCTGGAACTCGATGCAGGCAACGCGCGGGTACCCGCACAAACTTGGTCATCGCTCCATCGACACCATAACCAAAGCCTTTACGAGTTGGATCGAGGTTGTACAGCCCCTGTCGACTCATCGGATTGTTTAGGTCCACTACGGCTGCTGTCTCGCTGACAACACGATCGCCTTCCTTCCAGCCACTCACGTCATCGCCGATTGCTGCGATACGACCAGCGAATTCGTGGCCAAGCACCACGGGATAATTCACGGGCCAAGAATGCTCAGCAGTCCATTGGTGGAGATCTGAACCGCAAACGCCAACCGCAGCAACTTGCAGCAAGACATCCTGGCTGCCGATTTTGGGCCGCGGAATCTCGCGGAGTTCCACGCAATGAGGTTGATTCTGGTAATTGACAACGGCAGGTTGAAGTAGTGCAGACACGGTGTTTCCTATGACTGTTCCAGAAAGGTTTGATTCAACGCGTTCAGTTCAAATTCTAGCCGATCACCCACAATGAAATCATTGTAAGAAGTCCTGAAATAAGTCAGAAATCAAGACTTACCCACGGGGATATCTCCATAGTTATGCACCGCATGACAGATCTGTCGCAAGACCTCTTCTAAATCTCCACCTGCTCGTTGAAAGCGATCTGCATCGATGGCCAGTGGCGCTCCGATAACAACTAAAGGAGCTCCATATTTGGGTGTATCAATCGCTTGCTGAATACTCAGTCCACCCACTGCTTGGACTGGCACTGTGACAGCGCTGACAACTTCTCGTAATTGATCCAAGGGGGTAGGGGCTTTCTCACCGCGAGCAGCAATTCCGCGGCGTTCATCGTAACCGATGTGGTGGATGATAAAGTCACATCCTAGATCTTGCAGCCAGCGAGAAGCTCCTACCATATCAGGGCAACCGAGGTTATCCCCCATCACGCCAACTCCATAGTCTTTGCCCGCTTTGGCAACGCAGCGTATCGTTTCTTCATGGGCACGTGCCATCACCACAACATGGGTGGCTCCCGCCTTTCCCATCATTTCCGCTTCTAAGTAACCACCATCCATCGTTTTCAAATCGGCAACGATGGGGACTTCAGGAAATCTCGCTCGCAACTCGCGAACTGCCCTGAGTCCCTCGGCAAGAATCAGTGGGGTGCCCGCTTCCAGCCAGTCGACGCCAGCTCGCAACGCCATTTCCGCGGTAGAAATGGCTTCTTCAAGGTCCGTCACATCCAGAGAAATTTGAACAACGGTTTTCATGATTTATCCTTTCCAGGATGAAATGGTATCCCAGGCAAGCGGTAAGGTAAGAGTGCTCATGGAATCATAAAAAAACCTCGACAGCAATAAACTGTCGAGGTGTTAAAAAATGCGAAATGCTGGAGCCGCTCGAGTGGACGCATAGCAATTAGGCGTCAAGACTCTCAAGGAGACCGTGCTAGAAGGCAGCTGAGCAAAAAAGGGTGAATGATGGGGATCGAACCCACGACAACTGGAGCCACAATCCAGTGCTCTACCAACTGAGCTACATCCACCGTGTTAGGGGTGTGAGGGTTTTGGCACGCTCCCCCCACATTCCCAAAATGTACCCTCACCTGCTTCGGTCGTCAACGCTCCCGAAAAAGGTCTAGGTGGCCTTTCCTAGGGTCATCATCGGCCGTTGGAAAGGCAATCTACTAGCTTTTTAGCTGTGAATACTCTTGTATCGGAACCTTCTAGGTTCGTCGTCCTTGATCCCCAGTCGTTGTCTTCGCTGTTCTTCATAAACCTGGAAATTTCCTTCGCACCAGTGCACATAACCATCACCTTCAAAGGCAAGAATGTGGGTAGCGATACGGTCTAAGAACCAGCGATCGTGGCTGATAACCACGGCACAACCGACAAAGTTCAGGACGGCCTCCTCCAAGGCTCTAAGGGTATCGACATCTAAGTCGTTGGTTGGTTCATCGAGCAGCAGTAAATTGCAGCCCTTACGCAAAAGTTTTGCGAGATGGACTCGATTTCTCTCACCACCGGATAGATCACCCACCTTTTTCTCTTGGTCAGGACCTTTGAAGTTGAAACGAGAAACATAAGCTCGGGCATTGATCTTGCGACCACCCATTTCCAACAAATCATTACCACCGCTGATCTCTTGATACACCGTGCTGCTAGCCTGAAGTGAGTCGCGATTTTGATCGACATAACCGAGTTCTACGGTCGGGCCTACTTTCAATGTCCCACCATCCGGAGTCTCTTGGTTGGTCAGCATTCTAAAGAGGGTTGTTTTACCGGCGCCGTTGGGGCCGATGACTCCAACAATACCTCCCGCAGGCAAGCGGAAATCCAGGTTCTCAAAAAGAACACGATCGCCATAAACCTTTTTGATCTTGTTCGCTTCGATTACCTGTTCGCCTAGATGCTTGCCAGGTGGAATCTGGATTTCCAGTTCCTCTGGCCTTTCCTCAAACTGCTCCGCTGCCAATTTCTCATACGCGGCCAGACGAGCTTTGCTCTTTGCTTGACGAGCTCGAGGTGCCATGCGTATCCACTCAAGTTCGCGAGACAGTGTCTTTTGGCGTGCTGCTGCCTGTTTCTGTTCTTGAGAAAGACGTTTTTGTTTTTGTTCAAGCCAAGAAGTGTAGTTGCCTTCCCACGGAATGCCCTGGCCGCGATCAAGCTCCAAGATCCACTGTGCTACGTTATCCAGGAAGTAGCGATCGTGAGTGACTGCAACAACGGTTCCGGGATATTGGGCTAAGTGTTGTTCCAGCCAGTTGATCGCTTCAGCATCCAAGTGGTTGGTTGGTTCGTCCAGTAGCAGTAGGTCGGGTTGGCGAATCAGCAGTTGGCACAACGCAACACGACGCCGCTCACCCCCGGAAAGTGTTTTGACATTTGCATCGCCAGGGGGCAAATTCATAACGGACATCGACATCTCAACTTGGCGGTCAAGATCCCAAAGGTTCGATGTGTCGATGATATCCTGTAGCTTGGCCATTTCATCGCAGAGCTTCTGCATCTTGTCATCATCGGTCACTTCACCCAGCAGTGTTGAGATCTCGTTGTATCGATCGAGCACCGCGCGTCGTTCAGCAACCGCTTCTGCCACGTTGCCTTGAACATCTTTGTCGGGGTTTAGTTGCGGCTCTTGAGGCAAATACCCAACGGTGAAGCCAGGTGTTAATCTCGCCGTGCCATCAAAGTTCTTGTCGACACCCGCCATGATGCGTAGCAGCGTACTTTTACCGGAGCCGTTAGCGCCGAGGACACCGATTTTCGCACCAGGGTAAAACGCAAGCCAAATATCCTTAAGAACCTCTTTGGTTCCATGTTTTTTGGTGAGTTGTTCGATGGTGTAAATGTACTGTCGATTCATAAAGACTTATTCCCACTCAATCGTGGCTGGTGGTTTGGAACTGATGTCATAGCAAACGCGGTTTACCCCACGTACTTCATTGATTATTCGCGTGCTGATGCGACCGAGCAATTCATAGGGCAAGCGACTCCAGTCGGCAGTCATAAAATCATCGGTATTTACCGATCGTATGACGACAGCGCTGTCGTAAGTTCGCGCATCTCCCATTACCCCGACACTTTGGACCGGCAGCAGCACGGCAAATACCTGGGATGTTTGTTGATATAGGCCAGCGTTGCGGATTTCTTCGAGAAGGACTTCATCCGCTTCACGCAGGATATCGAGTCGTTCTTTGGTCACTTCACCTAGGCATCGTACGGCTAAGCCTGGACCAGGGAAAGGATGTCTCCAAACCAAATGTTCTGGTAGCCCCAATTCCAGGCCGAGTCGGCGAACTTCATCCTTGAACAAATCACGCAATGGCTCGACCAACTCAAAGCCCAACTGCTCAGGTAATCCACCTACATTATGATGCAACTTAATCGTCGCCGCGGGGCCATCGACAGCCGCTCCGCTTTCAATCACATCGGGATAGAGCGTCCCTTGAGCGAGATATTTTGCATCCTTGATGCTCTCAGCTTCGGACTTAAAGCATTCAATAAAAGCGTGACCGATTCGACGACGTTTTTCTTGAGGGTCTTTGATACCTTGTAGGGTTCCCAAAAATTTGTCTTCAGCATTGACTACGTGTAGGTCGGTTTTGAAGTGATTGGTAAACTCCGCGATGACTACGCGTTGTTCATCTTTGCGGAGCAAACCATTGTCGACCAAGATGCATGATAGCTGTGAACCGATTGCTCGATAAAGTAACGCAGCGGTTACAGCACTATCGACGCCGCCAGAAAGACCGCAAATGACTCGATCTTTCCCGATGAAATGCTTCATCTGTTCGATCGTGTGTGTGGCGAAGTCGCCGATATGCCAAGTACCTTCACAGCCACAAATCTTGTACAAGAAATTGTGCAGCAACGAGCTTCCCAAAGGTGTGTGCGTTACTTCAGGGTGGAACTGCAATCCGAAGATCGGTCGAGATTTGTGAGCGATGGCGGCCATCGGACAAGTACTTGTTTTGGCAATTGCCGAGAAGCCCTCTGGCAACTGAGTCACCTGGTCTCCATGACTCATCCAGACTTCCATTTCATCGGGCAGTCCATCGGTCAAGCCATTGCGATCAAGTACCAAGCAGCTAGCTCGTCCGAATTCGCGTCGCGCCGAATGCTGAACTTTGCCTCCAAGCGTATCGCAAGTAAGTTGCATTCCGTAGCAGATGCCTAGAACCGGAATTCCTAGATTGAATAAATCGGGATGGCATCGTGGCGCGCCGGTTTCATAAACACTGGCAGGGCCACCAGACAAAATGACTCCTTTAGGATTTCTGCGCTGAATCGCTTCGAGAGAAATGTCAGCTCGCACGATCTCGCAATAAACATTTTGTTCTCGGACTCGTCGCGCGATCAGTTGGGCGTATTGAGAACCGAAATCCAGTACGAGGACTCGCTCTTCAGATAGATTTCCGCCCAACGTGGAAAGACTTGACGACAGCGATCGGCCCTCTTTATCCCTGGCCACAGAATTATTCATCGATGCGAGACTCCCGTCACGGAAACCGTGTGTTATGAGAATCCCAAATTGTAAAGCCCCAGGGGGAGTTTCACTAGGGCTAATGGGCCTATATCGTTCAGCGTGCGCTTGCTGTTAACGCTTGCCGATTGGCGTAAATTCGCGGATTGCAGGGCCAGTGTATACCTGCCGTGGTCGGCAGATTCGCTTGCCGGGGGAACGGTGCATTTCTAGCCAGTGGGCAATCCAACCAGGCAAACGTCCCATCGCGAAGAGCACCGTAAACATTTGCACCGGAATACCCATCGCTCGATAAATAACTCCCGAATAGAAATCGACGTTCGGGTAAAGTTTTCTCTCGATGAAATACGGATCCTTCAATGCGACTTCTTCCAGTTGCTGTGCGACATCAAAGAGCGGATCTTTCACGTGCAGTTTGCTCAGCAGTCGATCGCAGGCCGCTTTGATGATCTTAGCTCGCGGATCGTAGTTCTTATAAACCCTATGACCAAAACCCATGAGTCGGAAATTGCTTTTCTTGTCCTTGGCCATATCGACGTATTTCTTGACGTTACCGCCGTCGTCAGCGATCTGCTGTAACATCTGCACGCAAGCTTCATTAGCGCCACCATGCAACGGACCCCAGAGAGCGCAGATGCCTGCAGAGATGGAAGCAAAAAGGTTGGCATTCGAAGAACCCACCATTCGCACCGTCGATGTGCTGCAGTTTTGCTCATGGTCTGCGTGAACAACGAGCAACAGATTAAGGGCGGATACAAAATCTGGATCTGGTTCATACGGTTCGCTGGGTACCGCAAACATCATCCGTAAGAAATTTTCGCAGTAGCCGAGGCTATTTTGCGGGTACACAAATGGCTGACCGGTGTGTTTCTTGAAGCTGTAAGCGGCAATTGTAGGAAGCTTGGCCATCAAGCGATAAATCGACATCATCACTTGATCTGGGTTGTGAACATCAAGTGAGTCTTGATAGAAGGTCGACAGAGCTCCAACGACCGACGATAAAATCGCCATCGGGTGAGCGTCTCGCGGGAAACCGTTGTAGAAACTTCTCATGTCCTCGTGCAGCATTGTATGCCGACGAATATGTTCGCGAAACTCTTCCAGTTGCGCTTTATCGGGCAACTCACCGTGGATAAGTAGATAGCTTACTTCGACGAAATCGCAATGAACGGCCAACTGCTCAATCGGGTAGCCTCGATATCGCAAGATCCCTTCATCACCGTCAAGGTAAGTAATCGTGCTGGTCGTCGCTCCAGTGTTCATGTAACCCTCGTCGAGGGTCATGTAACCGGTATTTTTCAAAAGATTCGAAATGTCGACCGCTTTTTCGTTTTCTGTCCCAATAACGACAGGAAACTCGTAGTTTTTTTCCTCCAAAGTCAACCGGGCATTCACCATAGATGGTTTTTCCTTGGAACTATCGGCGGGCATAATCGAACTCCAACACAGCGTGGGGGCAACGCGTAGGAAATCATTCGTGGAATGGAACAAAGAACATACGCAGCAGTGTATTCTTTTGGGCGGCTATCGACAATTGACCCTCCGAGAACTTCTCAGCCGAAGTTCCATCGCAATGGGTCAAGCATCGATTTAATCGTAACTGCTGAACCTTTGTTCCTTTACCCCTGGGGCGGTGCTAAAATTCAGGAGGCTAATAAGCTGTGCTTACCCACATATCTTAACTTAACCTGCAAGATTTGCCTTTTCGTCGCCCTTGTTACTTCCATCGATATCCCATCGATCAGCAACTGGGTAGATTCCGGCGGTATCATTCCCAAGCGACTTATAATCAGGCCGCCAAGGGTATCGTAGTCATCCGACTCAGGAAGGTGCCACCCAAATTTCTTATTTAAGTCGTCGATGGTCACTTGCGCTTCGGCGTCAACAATTTCACCAGTCTCCACCACTCGCGCAAGGTTTGTCACTTCGTCATCGAGCTCATCGGCTATTTCACCAACGATTTGCTCCAGTGCATCTTCAATGGTTACCACCCCTACAAATTGATGGTAAGAATCAAGCACGATCGCGATATGGTTCCGGTTGTGAAGGAAGTCCCTCAGCAGTTCATCGACTTGCTTTGTATCCGGTACAAACCAAGGTTTTCTCAAAAGAGATTGCAGTGAGATTTTCTCTAAGCCAACTCCCTCTGGATTGGTGCTCAGCATTGGTAGCAGATCCTTCGCATAGAGAATCCCGATAATGTTGTCAGGCGTCTCGCGATAGACGGGAAGGCGAGTTCGACCTGTCTCAGCTACTCGCTTAAGAATATCTTGCCAAGGAAGATCACCATCAATCGCATCCACAGCGCTTCGTGGTGTCATGATTCGAGTGACATCTTCTTCATCGAGATTCATTACACCGGCAACCATCTCAGTGACACCGACACCAACTAATCCTTCGCGTTGCCCGGCGGCAATCTTAGTGCGAATCTCATCCTCCAGTGACTCTTCTTCAAAATGCTCATCAGGTTGCTGATCGCGCAATCTCAAGCCGATCGCTTCAAAGATTCCCCCGATCGCAGCGAAAGGAGCGATCAAAGAGCCTACAACTCGCCAGATCGGCCACGTGTGATAGATAAATCCAGCAGGAGCCGCGCGAGCCACCGCACGCGGAAGCCAAATGCTTAGGCCGAGAATCAGAAAGATCATTACCGTTGGTCTCGCAGCCTGAAGCATCAATGACCACCAGTCATTCCGCGCAGCGATATTGCGTGAAGATGTTTCCCAAATAAGACCCTGGTTGGTTGCCAACCATAGTGCGACCGTCGGTAGAAAAAGACAAAGGCCCAGCAGATGAAGATAAAAAGCAGAGGAGATCACTTGTGTGTGATCGTCGAGAATTTCTCCATAGCGTTCGCGATTTTTACGAAGCCGACAATAACGTTCCAGTTCGCCCCCGTTAAACCGCGAAAAAACGTGGATGCCAAGGCCACCAGCGGAGGTCATTAGAAGGCCAATTCCCATCAGCCAGTAAAGCAAGTTTGGACTCATGGCTAAGCCTCGTCAGCATCCGCAGCCATAAGTCGGATTGTTTCCGCAGTCAATCCACACTCAGCTAGATACCGTGCTTCTTGTGCTCGCATCGCCCGACGATCAACGTCCTCAATATCATCCATGCCGACTAAATGCAGCATGCCATGGATGCAGTACAAAAGCGTCTCGTCGCCAGCGTCCCAGCCACCCTCAGTCGACTCTCGTATCGCCGTATCCGTACTGACTAAGATCTCGCCCTCTAAATGCGACCCTACGGCTTCGAAAACAAAGCTGATAACGTCCGTCGGATAGTCGTGTTGAAGATGATCCCGATTGACTCGATGAATCGTCATGTCATCGACAAGGATCACGCTGACTTCGCCTAAAGTAAATCCGTGATCCGTTGCTATCTTGTTAAGTACATTTGCAAGTCGTTGCTGGTCAACACTCAGAGCGAATTGCTGATCGTCGATTTCAATATCCAACATAGGGCCAACCTAACGAGTCGTGTTATGCCGTTTGCTGGCCAGGATATTTCAATCGACCATGGTAAATCGCCGTTAGACTCTTCACCAAGCTTTGCTTGACGGTGCCGAGTTGGCTTAATGTCATTCCGCATTCTTCAAACTGACCATCGAGCAAACGCTTGGTCGCAATCTCATTGACAAGGTTTTGTAGACGAGCTGATGTTGGTTCGACCAGTGTTCGCGAGGCGCTTTCAACGGCATCGGCCAGCATCAAGACGGCCGCTTCTAAGGATTGAGGCTTCGGCCCTGGATATCTGAAACCATGCTCGGAAACCTCTTCGCCATTGGGATCTTCCTCCGACTTCTTGGTCGCTTGCCTGAAGAAATATTCGACCAAGGTGGTTCCGTGGTGCTGTTCAATAAAGTCGATGATGGGTTGGGGTAATCGATACTGTCGAGCCAAGTCAGCGCCATCTTTTACATGCGCGATAATTACCAGCGTGCTCATCGCAGGTTGCAAGGTATCGTGGCGATTTCCACCGCTTTGATTTTCCACAAAATAGGTCGGCTTGAACATCTTTCCTATGTCATGGAAATAAGCACCAACTCGGGTTAATAAACCATTCCCGCCAATCGCTTCAGCAGCTGGTTCCGCGATAGCAGCCACGTTGATCGAGTGATTAAAGGTTCCAGGTGCACGCTGCGCTAATTGACGAAGCAGTGGATGAGCCGTATCACCAAGTTCCAACAGACTCAAGTCGGTCTGAACTTTGAACAGTCTTTCCACGATTGGCAACAGTCCCGTCATCAATAAGCAAGCCAGTACAACAAAGATTCCTTCGCGAGTCGCTTCGGAAACCAACTGCCTAAATAATCCGCCGAGCATTGAACCGGACGAAAAACCCAATCCAGGTTGTTGCACCAAGTCGACAGTTTGGCCCACCATGACCCCTACCCCAAGAGTCGTCAAGACAGTTACCGCCGCTGCGCCTAAGCCTACATAAATCAAACGCGTGCGGCTTCGAATACGGCCAAGAAATAGTATCGCCGAACAAGCTGCCGCACCATGTAACACCAATGCGTCCATGCCTAATCCCAGCGATAGGACAGTCGCTATCGTCATCGTCGTCAGCAGCACCAAGGCAAGAGGGCGTCCATAAGCGACCGTAGCTGTGATGGCACATAATACGATCGGAATCACTTCCGCTCTCCAAGGATCAGCGGCAGATAACCAAGAAAGCCAACATGTGGCCAATACCAGCAAAAGCAAGCGTACAAACCGTCCCGTATCTTTGATCAATCCGCGATCGTACTGGAAGTAAATATACAAGCCGCAAAGCAGGTACATCGCTGCAATCATTCCCCAGAACGCCAGCAGACGGATCAACTGCTCGCTCCAGGGCAACTGAGACATCCAAGCATTGTGCTCTGCGCGTAGCAGATTGAGATCCGAACTACGCAACGGACGACCGCCACGAGCCAAGAGACTCTCACCCGGGAAATAGGTTGTCAGTACAGGGGGAAGTGCGTCGATGGCCTGCTGCCGCGATTTTTCGCTCAACGATCCATCGTAGGTGAGTGTCACAGGGAGTTGCTGATCTTCAATAAAGTTGAAAATCATCTGCCCAATCATATCCCCCTTGGAGGCTGGATAGGTTCTTTTTATTTCAGATACCAAACGCTTCAGCAGATCGTTCTTAGCCTCAGCGATACGAACACTTGCGACCTCTACAACTTGCGTCTCATCGGGTCGCCCAATCATAAAGACACGGATCTGCTGCTGATTTCCTTCCTCAAGCTTGTGCGATAGAGCGTTAAGTAATCCCTTTTCTTCCAGGGGCTGAAACACTGCTCTCATCGTCTGGTCAAATTTATCCAACTGCTTGTCTTCGACCAGCATTTCACGAAGCGCAATCAAAGCCGCTTCGGGATCAAGCTGCGCCGGTTCGTTGGCGCCTATCGTGAACCGCCTCAAAGCTTCTTGCGCTTTGCCATTAAGACTGTCCACAAGGGGTTGCTTGGAAACCTGATTTTCAAGCAGCATGAAAACCTGTTCCTTAAGCGCCCCGCGAAGTTGTGTCAGCGGTTGGGGACGGTTTTCATAGAAACAAAGAACTTCCTGCTTCTTCTGCGATTTATTGATTTCCGTTTTTGTCGGGTCGGGGACTTCAAAACGAACCCTCGCGATGATGGCACGCGGGGGAATATAGCCCTCGCGGTAAGAGAATGGGGGATTCCATCCCTGCATCACAATCGTCAAAGCGATTGCCACGGCAGATGCTATAGCAAATCTCGATAACGCCGGAGTCGAGACAATAAGCCCTAGCCACCTGCGCCACCCGGATCGTTCAGTGCTTAATGCTGCGACCCGCTCACTTCGAGTTCGAACACTCGGATTAGTGTTGGTCATTACGACACTCGCAGACCTCGCCCCGTCCTGCTTTTCATTTTCTGGTTAGCGTCCTCCGCTTCCAGGTCGCTGTGCCGGATCGTAGGCACGCACGATCTGTTGTACCAATTTATGGCGAACAATATCACCCTCTCCTAGCTGTACAAATGCGATTCCAGGAATTCCCGATAAACGGTGGATGGCATCCTTTAAACCGCTCGTAACTCCCGCTGGCAAATCGACTTGCGATGTGTCTCCCGATACGACGATCTTTGATCCTTCCCCCATACGGGTTAGGAACATTTTCATTTGAGCGACCGTCGTATTCTGGGCCTCGTCCAAAATAATGAAAGCTTGATTGAGAGTCCGGCCTCGCATGTAGGCAAGCGGAATGACCTCAATGATGTCCTGCTCCATGTAGAACTTTACCTGATCATACTCGACCATCTCGTTCAATGCGTCCAACAAAGGGCGGAGATACGGATTGAGCTTGGCTTGCAAATCACCTGGGAGAAAACCAAGGCTTTCACCGGCTTCAACGGCTGGACGGACTAAAACAATTTTACGGATTTGTCGCGATTTAAGGGCTTCAACAGCGGTGGCGACAGCCAGGTATGTTTTTCCGCAACCAGCTGGGCCGACACAGAACGTCATGTCGTGCTGGCGTATGGCCGTCACATAGACATTTTGTCCTTCAGTGCGAGGGCGAATCTTACGGATCGGATGAGCAATAGCCAGTTCGTCGCGATTGCTGCTAACTGGTGAAACGCCCGTCACAGTGCCGATCATCTGCTGAACTTCTTCGCGCCCCAAGTGTCCTTGCTTGCCCAGTAGCGCTATCATCTTCTCCAAAATCTCAGCTGTTTGTTTTATGCCGGTATCAGAGCCAGATAGCCGCAGTTGCCCATCGCGGAGTGTAACGGTTACACCGAGTTGGGTCCGAAGCAGTTTCAGGTGCTGATCTTGAGGACCAAAAAGCTGCGGAGCGACTGAAGGATCAGCAAGGTTTACCGATGCTTCTGCATTCATATCTGAACAATCCAGGAAGGAAGTTGGGCCAAGCAAAAAAAGCGAATCAGTGCACGTTGAATTGTGATCCAAATCTTGCGATCAAAAACCTGCATCCAAAACGAAGTTGTCCAAACGGCTATTCTCGAACGAAGCAACGACAAAGAATTTTGAATTGCAATTCAAATCATTAACCGCCAAAGTTTGGCCCCAAGCATCGCTTGGGAAAAAGTTTAATACGAACTTGAAATCTTCGATTTCGCAAACTTCAGCAATCAACCTGTGAAATTATTCGATTGAAACTCTCAGCAAGAAAGCTATTTCTCGCAATAACTTCGCAACTATCTTGGGGAAGGTTGTCAGGGTGACGGAATCAGACCTGCTACGATTCCCAGAAACCCAATTACGGCAGCTGGCAACAACGAATCGGTAACATCCCAAATACCGCCCATTCCCGGAATAAGTCGTCCACTATCCTTGCTCCCAACATCTCGCTTGATGATCGATTCCGTCAAATCTCCAACTAGGCCTGTCAGAGTAAGAAGAATTCCCATCATCAGTGGTCCCCAAATTCCCAAACGGCTCGGTTGAACAGGTTGCAACCAGGGCATGAGATGATTGAAGTAGAGCCAGCTTCCGAGCGATGCCAGCAGAAAGCCACCCAACAAACCCTCGATAGTTTTTCCAGGAGATATTTTGGGACAGAGTTTGGTTTTTCCCAGCAGTTTTCCGGTTCCGTATGCTCCGATATCTGCCAGCTTGGTAACTGCAATGACTCCGACTAAGGCTAATAAAGCCCATTGAGGAGAAGGCTGAGCTCTCAGGACCAACCAAAAACTAGCGCAGCCACCAACGTACAAAATGATCATTCCACCAACGGCTAATTCTTCTAGCGATTTTCCATCTTGCTGGTAGCGAACCATTAGGCTTGCCGCCAAAGCAAAGAAACTGACGGGTACCGCTAGTGCTGGCCAACCAGCAATTCCAACAGCACAATCTTGCGGATAAGGGCGACCGGAAAGTGGCCATAGAAGGGGAATACTTGAGATGCAGTAAATAGCCGATACCGCCAAAAGAATATCTCTTCTGCAAATACGATGACCTCCGTGCTCAGCCAGTCGAGTAAACTCTGACGCTGTGGCCCAAGCTGCGTAGAAACCAAGTGGCCACATCCATAAGCCGGGTATTCCCAAAAGAGGATACCAGTAATCCAACCAAACGGCTAAAAGCAGCAGGCTGATCAGCGAAATGGCAGATAACAAACGAAGGTGAAACACTTTATTCAACTCACTAGCTGAGAGGATCGTTTGCGTGGTTTGATGTATCGACACCGCCGAACCTTCGTTCGCGCTGCGAGTAGTTTCGTATCGCTTCCGCCAAAGCGCGGCGATCAAACTCCGGCCAAAGTGTTTCGGTCACATAGAGTTCACTATAGCTGACTTGCCACAGCAAATAATTGCTTAATCTCATTTCACCGCTGGTGCGTATGAGCAGGTCGGGATCTGGAAGCCCCGACGTATAAAGATGTTTCTCAACTTCGTTTTCGTCGACATCCTTAAGCGATAATGAGCCCTTCAAAAGTTCCTGGCCTATGCCGCGTATTACATCCACCAACTCGGCACGACCTCCGTAGTTGATCGCCAAACACAAAGTCATGCCTGTGCACACCGAACAAGCTTCGACCGTTCGATCGATTTCCTCGAGAACATCGGGAGGCAATGGATCGCGACGACCAATCACCTTCAAGCGGACATTCTGCTTGATAATCTTGGGGCGTTCCGATATCAGATATGCTTTGAGCAATTCCATCAGAAACTCAAGTTCATCAGCCGGACGCCGCCAATTCTCACTTGAGAAACAATACAGGGTAAGGCACTCGATACCGAATTCCCTACAACCTTCCAAAACCTCGCGAACCGATTCGACTCCTCTGCGATGCCCTTCGATCCGTTGCATACCTCTCGCTTGAGCCCAGCGACCATTGCCATCCATAATGATCGCAATGTGTTTGGGAATTCTCGCTCGAGGAATGTCCGCGATGAGGTCGCTCGTCGAAGTCGCGTTAGCTCTTGTCGAAAGAGAAGCCTTTTCTTGTCCACTTTGGCCATGGACATCGCCCTGCGACTGCGACCCCTCGGACATACTTGGATAGATCCTTCCCTAGAGCTTAATGGGCCTTAGATAAACGCAACATTCGGGAAAGCTTTGTTGAGCTAGCGAAAATCGTTTGCTCGCGGTCTGGTCCCACCGAAACAACTTCCACTGGCACGCCAATCAGTTCACTGATGAAATCGACATACTTCAGCAATTGAGACGGCAGATCCCGCCAACGCCGAACTCCGGTCACGTCCGTCTTCCAGCCTTCGACGGTTTCATAAACCGGCTTGCAGCGGCGCAACTCGTCCGCTTCAGCTGGGAAGTAGTTGATTTGCTTTCCGTCTAATTCATACGCAACGCAGACCTGAATGGTGTCAAAGTGACTGAGAACGTCCAGCATCATCAACGAAAGACCATGGATGCCGCTGAGTCTTGTAGTGTATCGAACAGCGACGGCGTCAAACCAACCGCAGCGACGAGGCCGTCCTGTGGTTGTTCCGTATTCTCGTCCGATCTCTCGGATTTTGGCTCCCTGCTCATCGTTAAGTTCTGTTGGAAAAGGGCCGCCACCAACCCGTGTCGTGTACGCTTTAGCGACACCAATCACATGCTCGATCCACCGAGCCGGTACGCCAGAACCAGCGGAAACACCAACTCCCGAGCTATTGCTGCTAGTGACAAAAGGATAAGTTCCATGGTCGATATCCAACAAGGATCCTTGGGCACCTTCTAAAAGCAATTTTTTGTTGTCGTCCAAGGAATCGAGCAAGAAGTTTGTGGTATCGCCTATCAATGGACCAAGTCTCTTGGACCAATTACTTGCCAAGCCGTAGATCGTTTCACTATCGAGCTGGTTAGCAAGTTCTCCTCCACCTAGTCCCGCCAGCCAATTCTTCTTGGCAGCAACGATTTCTTCAATACGCGCTTTGAGGTTGCCTTTGATCAAATCGCTCATGCGCATCGCAAACGTGCGGCCCACTTTGTCGCGGTAGCATGGCCCGATACCTCTCAGCGTGGTACCTATGTTCTCGCCTTGAACCACTTGTTTGTTGAGAACTTGATCCTCCAGAATGTGCCATGGCATCACCATGTGAGCACGCTCGCTGATCATCAAGTTGCTACGAGGAGAATTTCCACGCTCTTCAAGTCCAGTCAGCTCTCGAATCAGCGTCTCTGGTTCAATGACGACACCAGGAGTGATCACATTTTTGACACCGGCATGTAGAATGCCACTCGGGACGTGATGGAGTTTGTAAACCTGATCTCCAAATACGACCGTGTGCCCCGCGTTAGCTCCTCCTTGATAACGCACGACAACATCATGCTGTGGAGCTAGTATGTCGACGAGTTTGCCCTTGGCTTCGTCTCCCCATTGCAATCCGATCACACAACTTGCTGGCACCCTGATTCTTCCTATGCTGATTGCCTTCACCCATTGCCGCGGTTCGGCGATGCTGTTTTCTGGTTTCAGTTCCTCGATTCACAAGCCATCTCGGAACCAGCGAAGTCTACCAAGGATTTTTTTCCCAGGACAGAGAGAGGTGTACGGACGTTTCCTTTTTTCGGCGATGTAAGCTATTGATGTTTGAAGGCTTCTGTTCCCAGTGAGACTGAATACTCTATCCCCAATTCGGGGATGTCTTCTCCCGGATCTTGTATCGAAAGGCGATTACTGAGATTTTTGCGGCGGGTAAATCGGCGATCAAATCGATAATAAATCACGAAATCGCCTGGGATTGAAAGTCTGATTTACCCGTACTGTAAAACGCAAAGGATCGATTTCTTCAACACTTAAGCATAAGCTACTCAGGCAATGGCCGATGACAATAAAGCTCCCTTGAGCTTACCCGGAACACTCTCCTATCTTACTGAGTTCAAGAGGATAAAAGATAAAGTTCTGTGATCTGATGGATTTCATGAAGTTCGGTTCGTCCTTTTCGAAGGACTAAACCAGGAAGCAAACTTTGATGATTCGAGCGTTCTTTCTACGGGTATCGTTTGGTAGTTTAAACTGCTACCTACTTTTGCAAACTTTGATATGCGAATCTATCTAGAGACTCGATAACCTATCGTTTTCCTGACAGGAAATAACGCGGCCTGTACGTCGCCGAAAAGTAGGTGTGGGGAAAAAAGGAATTAACAGTTTCGTCGCTCGACTCATTTAGGTATTTCTCTTACTTGCGATCCATGGAGAGATATGGTTCAACTCGCTGTCGATGAAGTCAAAGTTTGGTATTCGACCTTGGAGTCTTTGACAAGCGATTTCATCGCGAGCAAATCTTCCTTGCTTTCGCTTGAAGAGCGACTTCAGTGGGAAAAGTTTCGATATGATCGCGATCGCGACCGATACTTGATTACTCGAGTAATGACGCGAGAAGTACTGGGAAGCTATCTGGGGATCGAACCACAAGCTTTGCGATTTCAGCGTTCGCCGACAGGAAAGCCGGAATTAGAGAGAGGACTCTATACAAGACATGTTGAGTTCAATATCACTCATTGCGAAGGACTGGTTGCTTTAGCATTGGCACAAGGATCAGTCGGTATCGATGCCGAACCAAAGAACCGACAAATCGAACTTGATGTCGCACGCCTCGTTCTGACCAGTCAAGAACAAAGCGAACTGCAGTCTTGGCCTCTCGAGCACAGAAGGTATCGACTGTTGCAGTACTGGACGATGAAGGAAGCTCTTGTCAAAGCGATGGGGATAGGCTTTTCTAAACCACTGGATTCCGTTTCGGTTCAATTCACGGCCGAGAGTAAGCCGCAGATTCGTTTTTTGCAAGAAGAAGCATCAGAATCAAGAATTTGGTTTGTTTTCCAATCGGCCGATCAATTCGCCGACCACCTTTTCAGCCTAGCTTTGAAGCACCCGATTCGCTCGACCCCTCGGCTCTCTTTTTTCCCTTGGTTAGCAAACCAGTAAGCGAGTACGGCCACACATGGACGGTGGCCTCAATCTTGAGTGAATTAAAAACAAGTTGAAGGAGCGAAACTTCAGCAGCTTACGTGAGATCCGTTGGATGAATGTCTAATGTTGAAAATACATCAATAAAAAAGCGAGTCATGTTTCCATAACTCGCTTTATGTTGTCGTTGATCGAAAATCAATCTCAGGTACTGATGGTTAAGTCGTGAAGACTCTTCGGGCCTGCATTGACCGCGAAATTAGAAGCCTGCCGCGCCGGAGTTGTTGTCACCTCCACCGGACGAGCCAGGACCAGCACCACCAGGGCCTCCCGAAGCGCCTGGACCTGAGGCTCCAGGGCCACCCATCATGCCACTGCTACCGCCGCTACCACCTCCATCCGCTTGTTCTTTCTCGTCGGCAAAAGTGAACATTCTAAAGTTCATCTGATCATCGAGTTCGTTGCATAAAACCAAAGAACCATCGGGTCGGAAAACAAGCATCTCGCCGGCCGTCGTCAACTTATCTCCTCGATCGTTGTTATGACCGAGGTTTTCACCGCCGCGAACATCGACAACAGCAGCTACTTCGGAAAGCTTGTAACCTTTGACTTTCTTGATAGCCTTAGATACCGGGTCTACGACTTCAGGCTCTTTTTCCTTAGCTCCGAAGTAAAACAAACTTCCTTTTTGAACTTCGTGCTCTGTCGGGATATCAATGCCGAGATTAGCATCCCAATCGGCAAAGACAATGTTGCCAACTGCACCGCGTTGTGATGTTTCTACTTCCACCGTAGTCTTCTTTGTAGGGTCTACGGTGACAGTTACAGTTCTCGAAGCGGTCACAGATCCCATTTCATACTCGCCGGGGAATTTAGCATACGTTGGAGCAGTTGCAGTGCTCCAGTCGGTAAAGCGATAGAAGGTACGCGGGACACTTCCATCCTTACCTTTTTTAGCTTCATCCTGACTTCTCTGAGTGGCAATACGAGCAAACACTTCGCTCTTAAGAGCGCTCAAATCGGGATCCATTGTTTTTTCTTCGGGATAGTTGGGATCCTCGATGACCAAGCGAACGCGGTATCGATACACGTGGCCTGGTTGGATATCAAAGTCATAGAAGCGGATTAACTTGTAGGGGGCTTCTGCTTTGGCAAAAGAGGAGCCGCCGGGTGTAAATCCACCCATCATTCCTCCCATCATGCCACCCATAGCTCCACTCATTCCGCCACTGGCTCCCGGCATTTCATCGTTAGCGCCGCTTCCTGGCATGCCGCTCATCATACCACCCATGGCTCCGCCCATCGCGCCTCCCACGGCACCTCCCATCGCTCCACCCATGCCACCCATGGGACCCATGACGCCACCACTTCCACCCATCGCACTGCCAGCTAGACCGGAGTTGCGACCTTTCGATGAGAAGTTATTTTCGTCTTCTTCGGATTCGTTCTTCTCTTCACTCGATTCACCTTCTTCGCCCTCTTCGGAATCACTAACTTCGATAGCTTGACCTACCGATGGAACTTCCGGATGACCAACGAGGTTTCGATAGTCCTTTAGCAAAAGGGGAATCGGTGCGATCGTGAGACTTGGGTCGGTGTAAAGACGATTTGCTATTTCAGGGTTTGTTCCAGCCCATTCATTATCGATCTTCTTGTTTTGTTGACGTGTGTCGGTGACCTTCTTCCAATCTCCTTCAGCAGGTTCTTTGGATGGATCGGCTGTTACATCAACGCGTTCTGCAATGAAAGAAAGATATTTGGGACGATCGCGTAAAGCATTGAAACCTGCGGTATCTTCAAACGCCTTACGATACTCTTCGACAAGCTGCTCATGTGGAGCCAGACCTGTGATGACATTGAAGTAAACACTTCGATAGCCGAGTTTGGTTGGTTTTTTCTTTTCCTTGTCCCCCTTCTTGCCTCCGCTTCCACCGGCACCTGGCAACCCAGGCATCGACAGACTACCTCCTGATCCGCCAGACGACATGGCCTCATCTCCACCGTCCGATCCTCCGGAGCCACCCATCATTCCGCCCATCATGCCACCCATCATTCCTCCCATACCTTGGCTTCCCAAAGAAGAGCCAAAGCCGAGGTCATATTTGGAACTCAAACGACGGGCGCTACCCAGTGAACCGGCTCCGCCACCGCCGAGCATGCCACCCATCATACCGCCCATGGCACCACCCATCCCCGACGATCCCCCAGCATCGCTGCTGCCACCTTCTTCACCACCATCACCACCGCCGGCCATGCCACTTGAGCCACCGCTCGATGCACCACCGCTGCCACCACCGCGACGAGGTTTCTCTTCTTTAGGCTTCTTCTTACCCTTCAGCGGATCGGCATCTTGGAGTTCAGCCAATGGATCTTCGGCTTCTTTATCAACGTTGATTGCTAATGCACCATAGGAAGTGGTGACACGGATATCGATAGGGGCAAGCAGCGAAGGATCGCCGCGCTTTTCCGTAATCGAACGTGGAGTGATTTCCCAAGCATCGGTTGCGTAGTGTGTTTCCAGCGTTGGGCTGCGGGAATCACGAGCCTGCTTAGAAAAAGCCGTGGTGTACTGACGATCGGGCATCACCGCAATTTCGGCCCAATGATCTTGGCGAATCTGCTCTAAAGCCGCTGAGGCTTGTTTAGATAGATCCTCAGGGGTCTTGCTGGTTGGATAACCGGGAGTTCCCCAGCCAAGATAGATCAGGAAACCCATTACCATTACGATCAGTCCGAGAACAAACTTCTCGACGTGCTTTTGAAAAAAGTCGCCGATGCCTCCTCCGGGTCTTGTTTCGCTAGATTTCTTCTTCGCCATCTCGGAAGCTCCTTGAAATGGTTGGGTAACCTAAATTGCTTGAGTCTTTGAATTTTACGGTTTGGCCAACGTTACGTTGAGCCTTTATTTGCAAATTGTCGTTTTTGTTTATGCTTGAGCGACTAGCTTCTGGCTGCATTAGGTGCCAGGGGCAGTTGCCGAGCCAGCTCCCGCGGCAGGCGTAGCCGCTCCTGCTCCACCATCAGCTGGAGCCGGAGCACCACCCGCAGGCGCCTCGGCAGTTGGAGACGATGCGGCAGGAGCGCCCGGAGCTGCGGGTGCATTCGAATCGCCACCTGCAGGGGCAGCACCAGCTGGAGCGGCTGGAACCGCGCCACCAGACGCTTCAGCGGCAGGTGCGGCAGCGGCTGGGACACCAGCAGCCGGTGCTTCAGCTGCCGGTTGAGTTCCGTCGGCTGGTGCTACTGGATCCGTAGTAGGAGCGGTTGAGTCCGCGGCATCCACGCGACCCACATTTTCTAACTGCGTTTCAGCAGTCACATTTTGAAGTCCAAGTTTATTCATGTCGACCGGATTGAACATGTAAACAACTCCCCAGATTTCAACCGGTAAGTCGTACGTCTTAGCGGAACCTGCTACCGCTCCGCCACCACCTAGCATGCCCATCATACCTCCGGACTCACCCATGTCGGCCGATGCCGATCCACCCGAGCTGCTTGACGAAGGGCCACCCATGCCACTGGCCGATGGAGATCCACCGCCACCGAAAAGAGCGCCCATACCACCACCCATGCCGCCCATACCACCGCCAGCAGCAGCTGCTGCGGCTGTATTGATGCGTACTTGACGGATTTCAAGCATTAAGTCGGCGTTGCCGCACTCGGCCAACAGTCGGTTTACTTTGCGCTGGTCCATGATAAATCTCATACGAACCGGTACTCGTTTAGCAACTGCCAAAGGGGCATCGGTAGGATCCAAAGCGCCACTGGTTACGACACTTCGTAGTTTCTCACCCTCGATCGGCTGAAACGCCGTATCGACATAACGACCCGATGCAGGATCTGGCGGGCCGGTCTCGGCAGCCGCACCCTCGCCACCCTCACCACCGCCGCCGCTCGAGCCGCCGGCTGGACCAACAGCCGCACCCGGATCGGGCATGCCGCCTCCGCTGGAACCGCCGGGCATTCCCTCCATAGAACCTTCCATACCAGGCATACCAGAATTCATTCCGCCGGTCATAGAACTGGTGCTCGCAATGCCGCTAATCTCCCCAGCGCGTCCCACTGCTTGCTTACCGATGCGAATGAATTCAATTTTCTTGATTGCTGCTTGAAAGTTCTCTTGGGCATCTCCATTGGTGGATTTGATAATGTTCATCAAGCCTTCGAGAATCCACAGGTCTTCCTGGGTGTAAAGAATTTCAAGAGTCGACGGCGCTTTGTTGGCGTTGTGCCACCATAGGACGTTTTGCATCATCTGCTTCTGAGCGGTTTCATCCCAGTTCACCAAATACTTCGATCCGATAGGTAGAGCAGCGTTCGCGCCACCAGAGCCGCCCGTTAGTCCTCCCATCATCGAGCCGTAACCGCCCGAGCCTGGACCTGCTCCTTCACCTCCCATGCCTGCCATACCACCGCCACTTCCGCCGCCCCCCAAATCCTTGGTCGCTGCCGTCCAATTTGCCCCAATGATTTTCGCTAGCCTAGGGAACAAAGGATCGACGTAGTCGCGATAACGTTCTCGAAGTGGAAGCCCCAAGGGATCTTGACCGCTTGGCAGTGGAAATGTGAGCGACTCAATCGGCCGATACTTTTCCACCCTGTCAACGAAGTCCTGACCCAATTCGTTGGCGGGCCACTGCATCAGTTTCACTTGACGGTTGTACTGAAGTTCCCAAGCCTTGCCCACATCTTCGGCCAACTTAACCGCAATCGCATCCATCTTTTCATGCGAAGCGCTGTTGGGGTGCGTGGATGCTTTCGAAGCGACCTCTTTGACACTGTTGTACTTGGTGTCGAGCGATGCCGTATTCGCTTTCAGCTGACTGGACAACGAACTTGTCGTCATCCACCAACTGGCAATACTCATCAAGGTAACAACCCCGATCAGTACCCAAAAATACTGCTTCTTGAAAAACTCAATTACCGGTTTGAGTTGATCCATGAAAAGCTACCTCGACTTCTTGAATCGGCAATTTTGAGGATAGAAAAAATAACTCGAGTAACGATCGAATTAGTAACAACAACACTCTGACAAACTATCGCGAATTCAAAAACTTCAAGCTCAAGGAACACCAGCCGCCGCAGAATCTTCCACGGCTGGTGCAGCACCAGCAGCTTCATCAGCTTTCTGCTTTGCCTCGGCCTCCGCTTTCAATCGCTCTTCGACTCGTTTCGACAGCGGCTTTTCAAGCCAACAAAACTGAACCACAAATTCATATTTTTCAACATCGAAGGAAGGAGGAACAACTTCCCCTTTCTCGTTCTTCACTACGCCGGTAACACCGCCGCTTCCACCAAGACCGCCCGAGCCACCCGAAGCGCCGCTACCTTCGCTGCTGCTTCCACCTTCATCCAGACCTGCAGCTGCCGAACTGTTGCCACCGCCCGATGCAGTACCTGGTGTACCACCACCGCTGGATGCAGGACCCATCGCCATGCCACCGGAGCCTCCCATCATTCCACCACCTGTTTCTGAACCCGGCATTGGTTTGCCTGTCAGGCGATAATATTCGGGGTTGGGAATTTTCACTGGCGTTGACTTGCCCGAGATCATCATCGGGAAACCAATACCAAGCTCTTTGAAAGTAAAGGTGGCTCCAGTGCCCGCCAAATCGGCAGGAAGAACCACAGAACCATTTTCGATGTTTTCCAAAAGCGTTCTTCGAACGTAGTTTTGCTTCTCCCAGTTGGCTCTTTCGGTCGGTTTCATTCGGTCATCGCGATAGTAGTGATAACCTTTCAGCTCGATGACCCAACCTGCACCTTCTGGACCTTTGACTTCACCTTCCGCTCCCTCTCCACCTTCGGCTGGAGCCGCGGCAGTATCGGCTGCAGCACCATCAGCTGGAGCTGCGGCAGCGTCACCGCCAGCAGCAGCCGCATCACCACCAGCTGCGGCGTCACCACCGGCAGCCCCGCTCGCTACGGGCGCGGCAACGGCAGCGGCCTTGAAATCGCCTGCTTGATTGCCGAGCAATTCACGGCGACCGTTAAAGTCCGCAAGATATTGTTTCTTGCGTTGCTCATCAAACCATGTCGTGAGATCATCGAAATACCTACTCTCGATGGTCTCGACATGAACGTCTTTTCGCTGAGCGTAAGGAAACTCGTTAGCCGGAGGATAGGGCTTGCCGGCGAATGCTGGATCGCGAGGAACCGCGGCATTAACGGCTCGCAATAGCTCAAGCCACATCAGTCGTCGATCCGCATTACCTGCGACCTCGGAACCAATTACCGAAAGCAAATTGATTCGAACCTTCTTTTCTTCGTCGGTCTTGATCTCCGTATCGCTTTGGCTCTTTGTCTCATCTGCTTTGGCCATTGCCCCTTTCCAAAAATCAGGGTGCACATAATGCCATTGGCGATACAAGAAATAAATGTTCGCCAGCATGCCGAGCATCAAGAGCGAAGCAGCAATCACAGCCCAAGGCTTCTTCGCCCGAATCATGCGTTCGGTAACGATTTCCTTCGGGATCAAGTTGGTTTGAACTGGACCGAGGCCTAGCAATTGCAAGCAGAGACCGTACACAACTCCGAACGCGAGTTGGTGTTCCTTGAACGCTGGCGAATTAAGAACTTCTCCACCCTCTAGCTTCTTGAAGGTGTCGCAAATCTCTACTTCGTAACCGAGATTCTTGTTCAAGAACGGCTGCAAACCGGGCAGCTTAGTCGAGTTACCTAGCAGCATCATGCCTGCCAAATCAGACTTCTTATTCAAGCTCTTATAAAAGCTTACCGAACGCTGGACTTCAGTGACCATGTCGTTGAAGACAGGCTTCATCGCTTGAAACACAAGTTTCGGATCGTCCGCTGCCATCGCATTCTTTTTCAGATGCTCTGCTTTAGCAAACGTCAGCTTCAAATCTTTGGTGAGTTGGCGTGTGAAGTGATTACCACCTAACGGCATGCTGCGTTGCCATACTCGGAATCCGTTGGTGACAATCAAGTCGGTTGAGTCAGTTCCCATCGCGAGAACGACGGTCGAACTTGGTGGTGCTTCGGAGTCAAAGGTTTCTGTCTTCAATCGTTCATCGAAGCGGTCATAGGCAACCATGTTATAGATCGCCAACGGCGCTAGTTGGACAACATCGATTTCCAAGCCTGCTGCACGTAGTGGTTTCAGCGCGCGATAAACCGCGTCGCGTTTCATCGCGAATAAGCCAACTTCCGCTTCGAACGCAAAGCCTTCTTCGATCATCGCACCAGGCATGCGCTGGTAATCCCAAATAACTTCGTTTAAGTCGTATGGGATTTGCTGCTTCGCTTCGTACTTCACAATGTCCGGAATTTTCTTCGCATCCATCGGTGGCGGTTTGAAGAATTTTGCCAAACCGCTTTGACCCGGAACCGAGACTGCGACCTTGCAGCCCTTGGTCTCGTTGCGCGATAGGAATTGCTCCAACGCCTCCGCGATCAGCTTTTCCGGTTCAGCTTCCGGTTGGCTTAGGATTTTTGGATACTCGATAAAATCAAACGCATCGGTCACCACCTGCTCGCCTTCCAAATGGCATCGCATCGCTTTAAGCGAACTTTGACCGATCTCAATTCCCCAGACGTTCTGCGCCTTGGCCATGTACAAAGATCCTGCAACAAAGATCCTGTGGAAATCTATTTCTAACTAAAGCTGATATGACTGTTTTATTTGTCTTGATGCGAGTTCAATCGAAGCGTTAACGCACCATCATCGCACCAATAAACGGACAGGAAAAATCCCTGTGCGTAGGCGCGTGCCGGCATAACGTATCGAATTCTTTTGTTGAAAACGACCCGCCCATGACAATAAAACGCATTGCAGCATTCTTACCAGAGTGATGACCGCCCGCCTGAAAAGCAAGCCACCTCTCAGGGAATACAGCCAACATTCCGCTCCAAGCGGCCGTTTAAGACAAACCAGACAAGTAATGACAGTCTTCCAGACCCACCGAAAAGAACAAGTTAATACTACCCCTTAGCAGGCTCGAAAGTCAACTTTTTTGCAGAGTACTTTGCCGTCTTAACCTTCGTTTATTGACTAGCCTTTCAAGCCGCTTATGGCTTCCAGATAGGATTCCTAGGGCCATCGATCGCGTCGCTATCTAGTATCGCTTCCCAAAGCTGATCGACCGTCTTCGGTTCATTGCCACTGCCGGTCCCTCTTCGCATCTTTGACGCGACAAAACAGGCTGGGCCACCCACTTCCAAGTTGCCGTGAAAACCAGCGATTCCCAAGGCTTCGGCTCCTTGAGTTGTCCCCAGCTCAAGAATTGACGACGGATGGATTCCCTTAAAACAACGCCGTATTTCCTGTAGTTCCTTCCACAAATTCAGGTCGGGCGAAGACGCTCGTGAGTCGGTTCCCACACAAACGCGAACCCCGCGTTGGAGCATTTCCTGCAGTGGATAGGCAGAGTGACCAAAGTGGCGATGAGTTCTAGGGCAAAACACAACACTCATGCGTTCCCGGTTGGCGGCTAGGAAGTCCCAGTGCTCAGGTGCAAGATAGTTGCCATGGACCACCAAGCTGCGTTTTGACATTCTCAAGGCACGCAGGTAATCCGAAACCGCTGGCCAGCAACTTGTAGAACTCTTCGTATCAATACCCATGGAATTTAGCAGTTCAGCAAATGGACCATTTCGCGTCTCGATCCATTCGATCTCCTCCAGCGTTTCCGCAAGATGCATCGCCAGCAGGACACCACTACGAGCAGATTCCTCAACGCACCACTGGATCAAATCAGGTGAAGTGCTGTAGGGAGCATGAGGAGAAATACCCCAGGTAAAATTTATGCAATCGCTAAAATCGTTACTCTCCTCTTGGCGTTTCATCTCGCCATACCATTGCTGAGAGCTTTCCTGTCGAGTCTTAGCCCAACCGAGCATCTCCCCTAAAGCGATCAAGCCACCTCCACAGTTGAAAGGTGGGGGCAAAAGTTCGGATTTGTTTTCAAAAGGAGTGGTAGCAGGTGACTCATCGAGTACACGGTCGTTTACCGGCATACCGCTACCGAATGACGATCTTTGTCTTTTCTCCTCATCGCTCGGTAAACTCAATCGATAAGGTGCGGTCGCAATATCTGCCACCCATGCGGAGCCAGTTTCCAGCGACTCTCGCCAACCATCACGAAGGAATCGTTCACGTGTTTCTCGTAAAGCATCTCCCTCCCCCTGCTTCTGTCGATATTGCACGACTCGCTGAACCCATCGCGTAAAGCCACCATCTGGTGAAAACGGATTTTGTAGCCCACTAAACTCTAAGTGCGTATGAGCATTGACCAATCCAGGCAAAACGATTTCGTCAAGCCATGCATGATCGACAGGACCTTGAGGTTTTTTTTCGATAGCCGCAATACGTCCATTTTGCACCAGCATGCATCCACCGCGAAGCGGTTCGCCTTGAAGCGTGATCAGCCAACCTGCTTGAATGCGATAAGGTTTCAGATGCTGATGAAGTATTTGCGACATCGACGATTATCTTTCAAAGGTATTCGCCAAGGACAATAGTGCCTAGTGTCGAGTCCTATCCCTACACCAGCTTTGTGATCCTCCGCGGCTATCCGCATATTTCAACAAACTTTCACAATTCTCATAACTAAAAATGTGTTCGCTGAACTGCAAACAATAAAACCATTTTGGGTCCGAGCGATAAGATGTTTTTAATATGCTCATTGAATTCTAGAAAATAGGTCCAACTTGATTGACTTCCAAGCGAATGAAACAAGAGCTTGTATCACCAGATTTTTTTGATCGCTCGCCAGCCATAGTAGCCCGAGATTTACTCGGCATGCACCTTTGTCGCAAACTTGGGACAAGCTTACTTCGTTCGCGGATCACAGAAACGGAAGCTTATCTTGCGGAGGGCGATGCCGCTAGCCACAGTGCTGTTGGGGTGCGGCCCCGAAATCGCTGGATGTTCGGCCCACCGGGTTCACTTTATGTCTTTACGATCCACGCTCGCTTTTGTCTCAATGCGGTAACCGAAAGCGAGGGGATCGGATCTGCCGTTTTGATTCGATCGCTCGAACCACTGGAGGGAATCGAGCTGATGAAGCAGCGTCGACAACGCGAGAAAACTCGTGAATTGACATGCGGTCCGGCTCGACTCTGCGAAGCTTACGGGATCGATCTTTCGCACAATGGTCTTCTGCTCTACCAGCGAAAGCAGCTATGGCTCGAATCCCCTAACGTTTCTAAGGTGCAACCGACTGAAAGCGTGGAAGCGACACCAAGAATCGGTCTCTCAAAAGCAAAAGAGTTGCCTTTGAGGTTCATTCTCAAGGGCAACTCTTTTCTAAGTCGTTCCGGCTGATAACTAGATACCGAGCTTTAGTCCGCTTTTTTGCTAGAGAATTTCAAACTTGGTTAATCCCTCGGTTTCCGCGGCAATACTGCTGCCGTCTGGCGTTTCATCCGAGTCGCGTTCGAACCATTCGTCTTTGAAGCGAATAAAGCCAGCTTCGCCACGAATGCTTTGATTGATCGCCACATTGGTGGTCAAGGCAATCACGGCGTCTGCCATCGCTACTTCGGGATAGCACTTCGGTTTGTTTTCTTCCGAGCGATTGCGAATGCACCAGGCCCAGTGCTCGATTTCTTCGGTGTAGCCACGGCTGACAGGTCCTTCCGCGGCAGCTTTCGCTGCACCCGCTGCGGAGTAATTACCGCTAGCTTGGGTATCTAGAGAGTAGCCTGCCCCATCGGCCTTCACGCTGACTTTCGTCGAGGTATTGGACGATTTGTAGAGCATGACTTCTTGTTCGCGTTCGAGAATCAAAGTTCCCTTCGTGCCCATGACCACCTCGCCATAGCCGCCGAAACCGTTGCCGTTAATCGACGAATACGTCACGGTGATCTTCTTGTTAGGATCCACCGAGTAAGGATCAACACCCTTGCCTTTTTGCGGATAGTTTTCCGCATCGCTGCGATAGCCGATATCAAACTTCGCATCGTATTCAGGACCAGGGAATTCATACATGCAATAGACATGGTCTTCCGCTTCACGATCCACAGGGAAGATGTGCCGTCCGCCGCAAGCATGAACGCTGATCGGCCGGGCCTTTTTGCCGTCCTTTCGCAAGGCACTGCAGAAAATACTTGCAGCGTCCAATTGATGGCTTCCAAGTTCCGCCATCAAACCACCACCAGTTCGCGACCACAATCGCCAGCGGCATAGCTCTTCCAGAGCCGAGACAGCACGCTGACTGCTTGGCAAAGTGAAATCGCGATAGCCGTACTTCTTGGCGTCGATCGACTTATCGGAATCCCAAGCTTCCCACTGAGCAAGCTGGGCTTTGAAAAGTTCCAAGCGGTCAGGATTTTTTTCCGAAGAGATCTGCTTCTGCAATGATTTGATTTTCGACATGATTGGATCGACCATCTTTTCCTTGCCGTCCACCATCGTCATGATGCCACCAGGCATCGGTTGCTGCCAACTATCGTTGCCCGGCAGGTTATCGCGGTGCCACTGAGCGCGTATGTGATGTAGTTGGCCCAGCATCCCCCACTGAATCAGTTTAACAGCGTTATCGTAAAGAACGCTGTAATGGCGCTGGTGACCTGTTGCCAAAAGAAGATCTTTTTCTTTCGCAACGCGGGCCATCACTTTGCACTGAGCTACGTTGTGGGCCATGAGTTTCTCAGTCAAAACGTGCTTGCCTCGAAGCATCGCCTGAATGGCGATCGGAGCATGCAGATGAAGCGGCAACGCGATAATTACAGCTTCAATGTCCTTGTCATCTAGCAAAGCCTTGATGCCACCATTGGAGCCGTCGTAAACCTTAACATTTTTCTTCGCTTCATCGATGCCTGAATAACCGACCTTCTTGATCAAACCAGGTCGAGCATCCATCGCCGTAGGAGAAGCCCAGTCGCCATGGAAAGCGCGATGGATGTTGTATGGACGGATGTCCGCAATCGCAACGACGCGGACATAATCCGGTGTGCAACCGCCGATCAATACGTTTCCTTCATCTCCCGTACCGATGATTCCAACGCGTACGGGGTCCGTGACTTTCCCGTACTGGAAATACATCGCTCCCAAACCTGCGCCCGATACAGCACCGGCAGCGATTACACCCTTGAGAAAATCACGTCGCGTAAAACCGACCGCCTCATTGAAGTTATCGATTCCAATGTTTTTGTCTTCTGCGCTCAATTGATCCATATCACACTTCGTCCTGTGTCAGGAAGACCTTAAAGGAAGTTGGTAAATTTAGGTTTTAGCAGTAGCTTTTTTGGGCGCACTGGCAAACTGCCAAATGCTCCAAGGAATAAAATCAAGTCCAGCAAATCGGCCAGCGTCCGTTGCAAACAAAACCAAACAGGCCAGAACCTCGACCGCTTGGAAATAAGTAGGTTGCGTTCCAGGGAATCCAGGAAATTGCGATAGAACTACCGACAACAAGAACCCTGCTGCAGCAAGAGAGGCAACACGGGTTAATAGACCAACGATCAACAAAATCCCAATCACCATATCAAAGATCGGAATGATCTTGTCGACCATGTCAGATTGTAGTGGTAACGAACCTGGCTTCGGCAAAGATACTGGGGCCGTGACGGCCTTCTGTTCTTCCGTCGCTAATCCATTAAGCTCGCTTTCCTGAGATGCAATGATTTTGTCGATCGTCGATAAAGCAGGACGAACCGATGCGAGGCGATCTGATTCGATTTTGTCTTTCTGATCACGCATGGAAGAAACAAACTGCCGCATCGGATCCTTGGCCATCGCTTCGATCCGAGCTGTTCCTTCACCAAATTTGTAAATGTCTTCTTCCCATTCAGAGTAAACCTCGTCAAGCTTCTCGATTCCAAGCTTGGTAATCTCCTCGGCCTGTTTGCTTTGCTCTGAAGTGAACTTGTACTCGTCGGTCGCATTCTTACCGAGCTCTTGGAAGAGTTTGGTCATCTCTTCTTTATTGAGACGTACCGCCCCGCTGCTGTCCCAAATCGCCTGCTTGTACAAGGGGGCGAGCGGGCCCTTCGCCGCTGATAGAAATCCCTTCGACGAAAAATCGCCTTCTTTTACTTTGGTTTGACCTTCCATAAAGAAGTGCCAACCAACGCCCAGCCGCAAAAGCACCAACGACCATACGGCCATGCGACCAATCTTGTAATAAGGTGACATACCTCAAAGCCTTTCTACCGAACAAGACATCGCTCTTGCGGAGAAATGTAGTTGCAGGAATCCTCTCGACGCTTCGAGCATGAACCGTGTTACAAGCGTCAATGGATCTAACAGGGGGAAACTTTCAAGCACCGATTATTGCTCATCATGCTCCATAAGCCAAGACTTAACTACCCTTCTCCGGTCGTGACGCCCTTTTTTCAGCCGTTAATACAACCGCACTACCCCGCTTAACCGAAGGGCTGGGTAAGCCATAACAGTCGTAAAAACGGTCAATCCTTCTTTCAAGAATGAACCTAATTCTCCCAACTGTGATCTTTTCTGCAGTTCTCTGGTACAAAGCAGTAAGGGATTCTCGCGACGATCCTAAATTTCGCGACTATTTCCAAACGCCTAGACAATCGCGGTAAACCTTCTACATTGAGAGGCCGCGGCCGCCTCGGAATTAGATAATACCTCGAAAGGTTGTCATTCGTTTTGGTGGTGTCGTTTTGTGACTACACAGCATAGGCCCGGTAAAACGTGAAGCGATATGATTCCGTTTCGGGAGCCGAAGACGATTTAGTACAAGTCCTTGGCTACCTTAACTTTTCCTCCGGAAGATCCGATCCAAAAACGCTGGAAAGCTTGAACCGTCTCTACGGTCGAGCGATCTGGGGGAGCCCTTACGCCGGTATGCCTCCCTGGTTAAGCATCCAGCAGTGGCTCCAGGACGCGCTTCTTCGCCTTGCGGCCGAAAATCCAGCGTTTCAAAAGTCCAGTCAAGCCAGTGAAGTCTTGCAGTTGGTTTGGCGACATCTGTTGCCTAGCTACCTCGACTTTCATCGAGATCTACTGTTCCACCAAGAGCCGGAAGCTTTATTCAATGGCTTTTTCATTGGTCGAGCGATGGAGGCGATATTGCAGCAAGGCTCGCCTTGGGATGAAGTCGAAAGAATTATTCCCGCTGCCATTCAGAGGCTCAACGACTATGTCGGTTTCCGTCCCGTGGCTGTTTTGGAGGGGCGTCGCTTAGAGCCGTATCCGCATGAGTGGGTTCGTCCTATCCCGCTTTACATTGCAGGTTCGGGCGTTACTCAAGGACCTTATCACGATGTTGTCGAGCAATCCTTAAAGATTCTTGCAGAAGCCAATCCTGATATTTTGCAAAGAGCTTATCTCGACTTAAGCCATCTCGATGAATTATCCCTCGATCCAAGAGCTTACGATTTTGATCATCCAGTCAATCGTCGACCCAATTATCATTTCGGGCAGTGGGATCCGCACTGCATTGATGGTCAGGGGTATTATCGTCGCTTCGTGATTCAGCAAGTGACATTGGATGCACTGCTGGCAAGGCAACGCCAAGAAAAACTGCCTAAGGAGCAGCTACTATTCGAGGCAGCAGCGGTTTTGGCAGGCACCATCTTGATGGCCTCAGGTGTCAGCGGAAGCGGCCCCAATACATTTGCTTCAACCATCAATTTGGCGACCCTGCTCAGCGGTATCGCTGCTTACCGAGATGAGTTCTACGATCAATTGCTCGAACGTATGCAAGGTCCGCATGCCGAGCGTCTGAAAGTGGAACAAGGGATTCGCCGGCAAGCTTTCGGTGGTGCAAGACAGTATCTCAACCAACAGCTCGCGCGTCATCGTGCCAGCCAACTGGAGCATGTGCAACTGGCGAGATTGTTCGCACGCATGGGTAACGCGGTAGCGGCAAAAGATGAAAGCGATTTCGTACCTGTCCCTGCCGCTCGTATCCTTTGCCGCATCGACTGTTTGCTCACCGGTGGATCACAATCGCTGCAGCAAGGAGACCTCAAGGCAGCGGCTGCCGTGCCCAACCAGATATTGGATTTGCTGAATCGAGGGATTGATTGTGGTGCCATCGTTGATCCCTGGAATATCCTTGGATTTGCTGGGAATTTTAGCCGTTTCCATGGACCTGAAAGCGCTGTTCGCGATCATCGCGTCGACGATTTAGTGTCGCTGATGGAAAGCATCTTCTCGCTGCAGTCACGCATTTGGCGCGAAGCTGCTGCGAGAAATGAAGAAGCTTTGTGTCTAACGGTATCCAAACAGTTCAAAGAAATTGCCGAATGGTGGCGTCGCTATGCAGCGCACGAAGTTCCTGATTTGGAAGCGACCGATCCGATTGAAAGTTTTAAATCCGCATCGTTGGTTGCTGCCGCACTGAGGCTTTGGCATTCCGGGGGAGCGGCGGCCGGGGATGTTAAATTCTGGGCGCCTCACGCCGAGATGTTCGATTCGCCCAAGGCATATGCCTTGGTGATCGAAGCTCTACTGGAACGCGAGGATTTCGTCGCCTCGATGGCGCTGCTAGTGCACTGGTTGAGTCAAGCAGAAAAAGTGGGACTTCAAAGTGGTACCGTAACATTCTCGGTGCTAGCTCAGCAGTGGTTACAGCGACTGCAAATTCGTTTGACGCGAGGAGAGAAGTCTCCGAGCCTCGGATGGCCTTTGGTTTCCAAATTCTTTGATTTCCTCGAAGCCAATTCAGAAGCTTACTGGGCACCTCCAACCTTCCAGCTTCTCAATCGCAAGAAAAATACCAAGCCTCCAGCCGAAGCAGCTACAGGTAATGGTGGAGGTGAGATCGAGCCTGAAGAGGATAGTACCTTTCGAGCTGCCTACGAAAACTTTATTTACAAAGACAGTACCGATGATGGGCTCGACAGTTCGCTTTTCGAAGAAGAGAGCGAAACCGAAGATGAATTGATGCAAGAGTCGCGCAGACTCGAACAGCATCTTTCGTTTCTCAATGCCATTGCCCAGATGTGGAAACAAGTTGCGATTTATCCGCTTCTGAGAACTACAGAGACCGATGACGCAAACGCCAAGCCTACCGATCTCTCTGCTTTAAAGCACTGGTGCGATCAAGCGGAGATCAATGGCAAAGGCCTAATGCAACTGCTTGAAGAAGTGCATGGCCATCGTATTCCGCGAGGTGGATCCGATGCAGATGCGATGGCCCGATACGACCGCAGACGGTTGACGAAGGAATCACTAGTCGATCGAATTATCGGTACGATCGTCGAAACATCCGATGCTCGGTTTCTCTTATTAGCGACCCTATGCTCAAGCCTTCAAAATGGCGATTGCCAACGACTGGAGTCTGACGAGCAACTTCCTGAAGATGATCGCTCAGCCGTCCGTGTCTTCTCGCATCTCATGAAAGGAGATGTCGAGGAAGTTAAGAATGAATTCCCGAATTTGGTGCGAGCTTTTTGGTCCAAGCCTCTGCTGTATGTACCGCTGTCACGCGGTGGTGAACCTCGTTCAATATGTGAAGTGCGATTGCGTCGACGGGTAATGACGCATCTGCTGACCTGGTTACCGCGAGCTGGACTCTATTACCAAGCCGTCGAATTGGTAGAAACAGCTCGGCACATGGAAAATCGAAACCCGGTCGGTAACGGTGCTGTTACTGAATTCGATGATCTCTACAAAATCGCTTACAAATCTCTGGTCCGTTCGCTGATTCGAAACGCTTACGCTTGGCAGAAGCAAATCCCGGCGAAAACGACTCCTCTTAAAGCGTACGAAAACCGTGCCTCTTATCCTGTCCCAGATGCGATTGTTATCGACCAACTCGATGAAGTGGACATCAAAGGTGTGGTCGAACCTCACAGTGACCTGTTGATCCCGTTCCTTGAGCATCTGACCAAAGTGATGCTGGGTAGTTGGCTCTCGCACAGTCGAACGCTTCGGCTAAGCATTTTGGAAACCGTAGAAAACAACAATGCTTGGGGTAAGCTAGTCGCTTTCATCAAGCGTTTTGGTAGCGCTATTTTTACTCAGCAATTCCTGCGGCTTAGCAACGTCCGAGCCATACTTCATCAAGGTGTGGGTGCTTGGCTTGATCATGTTCAAGAAGATGGCGGTCAAACCGAATTGCAGCCACTGTTGGATGAACTAGAGGCAGGCACAGTCACTAGAGCAGAGGTTGAGAAACAGTTGTCGATTGTCCTTGAAGGGATCATTGATCACTACGCGGAGTATCGCGACTACAACAGCACAACGACCCAGTCGGATCGTGGCGAGATGCTCTATATGTTGCTCGACTTTTTGCGACTGCGGGTGCGTTACGATCGAGTTAGTTGGAACTTGCGGCCTGTCTTTTGGGCGCACGAAATTATGGTGCGAAGCGGATGTCAGAAAGGGGCGACTCAGTGGCGACGTGCTCTTTCTGAACGGATCGGACGTGAAGCGGAACTCTACCTCGACAATCTCGCCAAGCTACAAGAAAAGTACGCAATGCGTATGCCGACGGTTGCCGATCGGCTGAGTGAACGATTTATCAAGCCGATGACCGTGGATCGCATGCGAGCTTTGATACGGCCCGCTATTCGACAAATCCGACTTGGAAAAAAGACACCAGCCTTTGATATGCTTCTTCAGGAAACGAAAACGCTCACTAAAGAACCGACGGGTGTAGGACTCGACATCCCCGCATGGTTGCTGGCTCTGGAGGAAGAAGTCGATCAAGCTTTGGAGCATGAACGATACACGCGAGTTGAATTCAATTACGACGCCGCAGTTCCTCTAAGACTCGTTTCGATGGCTGACTTGGAAGACCAACTCAATACGGCCGAACGACAAACCAATCGCTTTCTCGACCCTCCCACTTCTCCTCCTCCTGCACCTTCTTCTTAATCGAGCCCATCTGCGCGGGGGCTAGCTATGCAGCGTCGCAACTTTCTTTGTCGCTTCACCTCCTTATGCGCGACTCATGTTGCCGCAGTTCAACTTACTCCTTCGATCGCATTCAGTGCAGCTAATCCACAAGAAGCCTCGGTGAACGAGACGGGCGATGTCGACCCTCGCTTCGGATCGTTCGATCAGTTGATGAGGTCAATGATCCAGGAACATCAAGTTCCCGGAGCGGCGCTGGCCGTTTCTCGGCATGGAAAGATTCTCTATCAGCGAGCCTTCGGGTACGCCGATCGCGACAAGCAGCAATTGGTACAACCCGATTCCCTGTTTCGAATTGCCAGTGTTTCCAAACCTCTGACGGCAGTCGCTATCCTCAAGTTGTATGAACAGTCGAAAGTCGATTTAGATGAGGACGTTCTCCCTATCCTTCAAGATGCACTCGATGAAAAGCTCTCACCGAGTGATTCCAGGTGGAACGAGATCACGGTGCGGAAATGTTTGCAGCACACGGGAGGATGGAATCGCGATAAGTCGTTCGATCCGATTGCTCAACCGAGACGAATCGCAGAGTATCTTCGCAAGAAGACGCCCGTTTCGCAGCTCGATATCGTTCGATTTATGATTAAACAGCCACTTGATTTCGAGCCGGGAACTGCAAGTGCCTATTCCAATTTTGGTTATGTCGTGCTTGGAAGAATCATCGAGCAGAGATCGGGGATCAACTACGAAGATTATGTCCGCCAATCCGTACTTGCTCCTACCGGCGCGGAGCGAATGAAACTTGGCAAGGCGCGAAAAATGGACTGCGCTCCTGGTGAAGTTTGTTACTACGATCGGGAATCTCGAAAAGCCAAGTCACTTTATGAACCAACTGAAACAGAGGTCGACTTGCCTTACGGAGCGGAAAACTTTGAAGCGTTTGAAGCGCACGGCGGTTGGATCGCTTCCGCTCCTGATCTACTCCGCTGGACGCATGGCCTTTTGCCAAATAGCTCAACGCCACTTCTTAAACCGGAGACCATCGAACACATCAAGCAGAGGCCTGAAGGGATGCCTGGACTAGAGAAGGATGGCAGTCCAAGAAAAGCTTATCAAGGGCTCGGTTGGATGGTGCGACCTATTGAACAAACAGCCAAGAGAAAGGATCAAATTGCGGATGCCCCTTTGGCCGATGCCTCTTCGTCTCAGGCCCTGCAAGCGAACCTATGGCATGGCGGTTTTATCGCAGGTACCGAAGCCTTACTGGTCTGCCGCTGGGATCATGTTCACTGGGCTGTGCTCTTCAACACCCAATCGTCACCTTCCAAAAAATCACTGGCGCAGATTATCGATCCACTGCTTCATCGAGCCGCTGCTGAAGCTGGTTTAAATGAGGCACGCTAGTAAACGCTTTAAAGCAATTCCTCAGGCCGCTCGCCGTTGTAGAGTTCGATAAAAACCAAATGATGGTTCGTATCGCGACGTTCGTCTGTAAGCAATTTACCTTATTCACTTGATGCGTTTGAACGTTCAATCTGAATCCAAGCGATCCAGTTGTGCGCGATCGATATCGATAATGAACACTTGATTGAATAGTTCCTCTCCATGCGTCGTAGGAGCGACGAAGGCGATGCGATTCCCCGCTGGATTCCAAACGCAGGCTTCCCCTCGAGGCGAAAATCGCTCGTTGAATGAATCGGTCAAGCGGATAGTTTTTCCGGAATTACAGTTGGTCACACATACCGAGCGGTCCATGATGTGAGCAAGCCATTTCCCATCACTGCTTACGGTAAAGCACGATGTGATACTAACAGGATTGTTCGACAGTTTCTGCAAGCCACCCTCGTTGATGTCCGCGCGCCAGAACTGGACGATACCCTTGGGATCTTTTTTTAAAATATAAATCCACTTTCCATCAGGCGAGGATCGCGGCCAAAAGCGAGGCCCCTGAATACCGGGCAGCGAAGTATCGGCTGTGTAAGTAAGGCGTCGCGCTTGAATCCCGGGAGGTGGTTCAAGTCGATGATGCATTCGATTGCAATCCGCAGGCCAATGAGTTTGGCAAATCGACATGAGATCTTCGGGTAGATCTACTACAAACAACTCAGTGAATAATTGTCCCAGCGAACAACGGACATCTCCCAGGAAGGCCAAAGCTCTCTTCTGCCTGCTGCCATCGGGTTTGATATAACCGTTGCTTCCGATCCATGTCTCTTCGTAAGCTTTGGAAATATCGTCACTTCCGTGACGCGGCTCATCGCACGTTCGACTGACAATTGCACAGAAATGAGAACCGGATTGATTGCGAGGATGTCGCGGTAAGACTGAAACGTAATGATTTGGAATCGCGACCCCAATGTTCCGTTGATTGGTGTGAATCTTCGTGCTGCTGGATTGGTCTTGTTTGATACGAGCGAGGTAGTCATCCTCGTACGTAAAACTGATCCATTCGCCCCACGGATCAAATTGATGAACATGAGTCCCACCTCGCAACGCTCCAGCGGTAAACGGTGGACAAAGGTCTCGAGCGTCGAGCAAGGAGGGATTGCTGCCAAGAGTTGCTGGACGTTGAGTATCAAAAACCACACCACTTCGTCGAGTCATCCCGTAATCCCACTGGGGGCTAGGATGTTCGGGGCCATGGATAAAGACGATATCAGAGCTTGTCGGTGATGTGAGCACGACACCGCATTTTGCTTTGGCATCGGAGCGATAGATCGTTTCCACTAGACCGCTTTCGGCATTCACCCGCTCGATAGCCGAGCCATCGAATCGACTTCCCGCCGGATCGCTGCGCAAATCGAAATAGATCCAGGTGCCACAGGGTGACCAAACGGCAGCATTCGACAAAATATGACCAGTGGGTTCCCAGGTGACTCTTCGCAGCTTGGCCCATCGATTAGAATTGGGGTGACTCAAATCAACCTCCACGGAAAAAGCTCCAGTCTCTTGTCTTCTTCTCGCATCCGAATTACGCCCGCAACCGTTTTTGAAAAACGTAACCAAGCTGTTTTTCAAAGCACAGTATGCTTGTAAACCGTTCGCTGTGAGACGAATCCTACCAAGGGATTGGGGTATCATCTACAACAATGGTCACGAAAGTTATCGATAAAAACCTGTACTCAAAAATGTAGGTATGACACCATGTTTGATCGTCGTCAATTTTTTCAGGTCAGCGCCGCCGGGACCGCTGCCTTGTCGGCCGCGGTATCTACTGCGGATGAAGAGAAGAAAGAACCCCAACGCGTCGTGATTGGAATCATGGGATGGTCGCGAGGACGCGATCTGGCGAACGATTTAGTCAAGATGCCTGGAGTTGAGATAAAGTATGTCTGCGATGTTGATCGCAATCGAGCCTCAGCGGCGGAGAAGTTCTTAGCCGAAAATGGTTCGGCTGGAAAATCAGTTTCCGATTTTCGCAAGATACTCGATGACAAAGAAGTCGACATCTTGGTTTGCGCGGCCCCCAATCACTGGCACGGACCAGCCACAATAATGGCGTGCAAGGCAGGAAAGCATGTCTATGTTGAAAAGCCCACCAGTCATAATCCTGCCGAAGGTGAATGGATGGTTCGCGCCGCCAACACCTACAATCGGTGCGTTCAAGTAGGTAATCAACGCCGCAGCGCCCCGGAGATTCGGCAAGCGATGGAGAAAATTCATCAGGGCGTTATCGGTAAAGTGTATCTTGCTCGATCTTTCTACAATCGAATGCGAGGATCGATTGGGGCTGGTATGGAAAGCGATCCTCCACCCTATCTCGATTATGAACTTTGGCAGGGACCAGTGCCAAAGCGACCTTATCGCAGCAACGTGATTCACTATAACTGGCACTGGTTCTGGCATTATGGCAATGGCGAGTTAGGCAATAATGGTCCCCATGGAATCGACCTTTGTCGCTGGGGTCTGCAAGTCGATTACCCTCTCCGTACTGTCAGTTCAGGAGGACGCTACTGTTACAAGGACGATCAAGAAACTCCTGATACTCACATCGTCGCATTTGAATTTGCAGGTGGTAAACAGATTACCTTCCAAAGCCTTTCTTGTTCGCAAACCGCCCTGGGGCCATTCACTGCCTTTTATGGAACCGAAGGTTATTTGGAACTCGATGGCGATGGCAATTACAAAGTCTTCGATGTCAAAAATAAATTGGTCGAGGAAGTTAAGGGAAGTGGTTGGGGCCAAAAACAGCATCTTGAAAATATGATCAGCGCGGTTCGCGCCAACGATTCTAAAATGCTCAATCAACCTATCTTGGAAGGTCACAAGAGCACCCTGCTCTGCCACCTCGGAAATATCGCTCATCGTTCCGGGGCGACCGTGCAAACCGATGGTACCAACGGCCAAATTTTGTACGATGAAAATCAACAAAAGCTGTGGCGTCGACAGTATGATCCCGCGTGGGAAAAGCTGATCACCGAAATATGAACAATGCATTTCGATCTGCCAGTTTTGGTCTGTAGGGGAATTTCTCAGCAATTCCTGACGCACTGGTTAAGTGGCTATAGAAAAAGAGGCAATCATCCATCAACGTATCATTCCGGTCGTCGTATAGAATGCTCATGCCGAAAACGATGAAACAATAAAGACTTTCGACATGGTCGAATAGGAAGAAGGATAGCGATATGACGCGAAGCAAATACAGTCGCGAGAGAATTGGTTTGAGCAGAGTTTTTAGTTGTGTCGGATGGTGTATTGTTTTTTTGCTAGGTTCATCATACGTGCGCGGTGAAGTAACTGCGAAGCAACCTCCTAACATCCTCATTATCATGGCGGATGACTTAGGATATTCGGATCTCGGATGTTATGGATCGGAAATTGAAACACCTACACTCGATGCTCTTGCTGGTCACGGTTTGCGATACACTCAGTTCTACAATACGGCAAGGTGCTGGCCAACGCGATCGAGTTTGTTAACAGGCTATTATCCACAGCAGCTGAGGGCTGATCCACCCAAGGGAAGTCATCCCGCTTGGGCAAGCATATTGCCCGACTATTTGAAACCGAAGGGCTATTCTTGTTTTCACAGCGGCAAGTGGCATATTCCTGGTGCACCACAACCGTTGAAAAATGGACACTTTGACCACTCTTACACGCTCGACGATCATGATCGCAACTTCTATCCCAAACAGGCTCGTTTGGACGACCAAAAAATTCCAGCTGTTGAACGAGGATCGTCATATTATTCGACAACAGCCATCACCGATCACGCTCTGATGTGCCTGGAAGAGCATTCGAGTTCAGGTAAAGGGAGTCCCTTTTTTTCCTACATCGCGTACACCGTTCCACACTTCCCTCTGCACGCTCAGCAAGCCGATGTGGAACGCTACATGAAGAAATATGCAGGGGAGTCTTGGCCCGGTCTGCGTCAGAAACGGCTTGCCCGACTCAACAGTCTTGGTATTTTCGATGAGAAGGCATTTTACATTTCGAAGCTTTCGGATCCTGAAGCCAATGTGCGGGCTCCCAGCGGTCGCCCAAATGATGCTGACAAGCTAGGGGCAGCGGAAGTTTTCTATGCGGTTGACTGGAATACACTCAACGAAGAACAACGCTCGTTACAGCTCACCAAGTTAGCGATTCACGCTGCAATGGTCGACTGCATGGATCGAGAGATAGGTCGTGTGGTGCAATTCCTGCGCGACAGCAAGCAACTTGAAAATACTTTGATTTTCTTCTTGGCTGATAACGGCGCGAGCGCTGAAATCTTGGTTCGCGGTGATGGTCACAAGATGGATGCCAAGCCGGGAAGCGGTGAAAGTTATCTCTGTCTTGGTCCAGGCGGATCGACCGTCTGCAACACACCCTTTCGTCGACATAAGATCTGGGTGTACGAAGGAGGAATTTCGACGCCACTGATTGTTCACTGGCCAAACGGTATTGCAGCTCGTGGCGAGCTGAGACGCCAAAGTGGTCACGTAATCGATGTTGTGCCTACGATTTTGGATGTGGTGGGGGGCGATGCCAGTGATCGTCCCGTGAAGTTGCCCGGAATAAGTCTCGTAGATTCGTTCAAAGAGAATAAGCAACAATCCCGAGAACTCTATTTCAACCATTCCGGCAATCGAGCTCTTATCATGGATGATTGGAAGATTGTATCTGCAGCTGATAACGGTGGCTCTTGGGAACTTTACGACCTTGGAAAAGATCGTATCGAATCAGATAACAAGGCTGAAACAAATAAAACGAAACTTGAGCAAATGACATCGCGGTGGGAAGCGTTGACCAAACAGTTTGCTAACGAAGCGGGCGAACCCTAAGAATTGAAATCGGTAAGCTTGAGGGAGTGCTTATTGCAGAAGCAAAAGCACGCCCCAGCTTAAGGTTGTTCGTTGGCAAATCAGTGACTGAGATCGGTGGTTCTCAGTTGTAGCGATCTGGGCTTAGAAGTGTCAGATCGATAGAAGGTTTCTCTCCTGCAATGATTTCAGAAGTAAGGCGACCGGTAATTGGCGCAAGGCTGAGCCCCATCATCGCATGACCTGTTGCTACGACAAGATTATCGTAACGTTTGGTTCGGCCTAAGTACGGGAGACCGTCAGGTGAACAAGGACGCAGTCCTCGCCATGGGGCGATGCCATCGAAGTCGGAAGTCTGAAACGCAGGATAGTACTTAGGTACCGATTTAATAATTCCTCGTACTCGGCGAGGATCGATATTCTCGTTGACTCCAGATAATTCCATCGTTCCACCAAACCGCAAGCTTTGGCCCATCGGTGTAATTGCCATTCTTGCCTCGACAAAGATCGAGCATATCGACGGAAGTTGTCGAGGGTTGGGTAAAGTGAGGCTGTAGCCTTTACCTGCTTGCATAGGAATTCGCAGGTCTAGTTGCTTGGCCGTTTCCGGTGACCAGGCACCTGCGCAAAGAACGAAAATGTCTCCGCGAATTTCTCCTGCTGTCGTTTCGATTGCTTTCAGTTGCCCATTTTCAATGCGCCAGCGATTCACCGTCGTGTTCCATAGCAACTTGCCACCTCGTTCCGCAATGGATTGCTCTAGACCTTTCACGTAAAGTTCAGGTTGTAAATGACAATCCAGTGGAAAGTAGACTGAACCTTCGATGTCCATGGTAACATTGGGATCCAGGCGAGCAGTGGCCGACGCATCGAGCACCTCGGCTGGTACGCCAAGTTTTTTCGCCTGCTCGGCCGTTGCTGCTTCCTCATGCAAGGCATGAGCCGTTTTGCAAAGCATGAGCAAACCTTTACGCTGCAATCCACAGTCGATGCCACTGCTGGCGAGTTCTTCGTAGCAAGCGCGGCTTGCCAAATTGAGATCACGTAAAATGGGAGCAGCCGCTGCGACTTTTTTCGCTGTACCAGCTTGCCAAAATTTCCATCCCCAATCGAGCAGATCCCAACTGAGTCGAGGCTTGACATAAAACGGCGACTCGGGATTCCACATCCACTTCAATCCAAGTGCGACCATACCGGGCGCAGCCAAAGGGATAAAGTGACTGGGTACAATCATACCCGCGTTTCCAAATGAGCAGCCGTCGCGCAGTTGTGGTTGTCTTTCGATCACCGTGACTCGGTAGCCGCGTTGAGCGCAGTAGTAAGCGACACTCAATCCGATAACACCACCGCCGACAATCACTACATCCTTTATGGATTGCACGCTCATCCTCGAATTCCCCAACAAAACGGATCGCTTTCGTCAAATAGCAACGTGGCTTCGGAATTGACGAATGCCCGGCCTTCAATAAATGGAATGATGCGTCCCTGCTCGCGATCCGACCAGTGATACCAACCTATGAAATGACTTCCAATCACGCTCTCTTGAATCCATCGCTCATTCTCTGCCAGTTTGCCTTCGGCTGCTAGGCAGGCAAGCTTCGCGCTGGTACCGGTACCACATGGAGAACGGTCATATGCTTTACCTGGGCAAAGGACAAAGTTACGCGAATCGCCACCATTGCGACCAGGTCCAAATAATTCGACATGATCTACTTCGGGATAGCCTTGTTCGTTGACCGCTTTTCGAATCCGCCAACTGATATCCGTCAGTGTATCAACTTCAGAATGTTGCAGTGAAACATCTAGAGGATCGGCCAAAAAAAACCAGTTGCCTCCCCATGCGATGTCGCCCGTTACGGAACCAAGTCCAGGCACATCGATAGACACTTTCGAAGCTTGGCGAAAGCTAATCACATTCCGCAAAGCGACAGTATGGTCAGGTTTCAATTCCGCTTCGACGACACCTACAGAAGTTTCAATGCGATGTCGACCTGGCAAGAGTTTTCCTAGATATTCAAGCGTCGCTACAACTCCGATGAGTCCATGTCCACACATGCCGAGATAGCCGACGTTATTGAAGAACATTACGCCGGTGACACAATCTTTGTCCTGCGGCGGACAAAGCCAAGCGCCTACTAAAACATCGGAACCACGCGGTTCATTGACGACCGCTGATCGCCAAGCATCATATTGACGGCGAAACAAATCCAATTGGTCTTTAACGCTAACCGTGCCGAAATTAGGTCCTCCTTCGATGACGACCCGCGTCGGTTCACCACCCGTGTGTGAATCGATGACTTTGACAGATTTCACTTCGATCATTCCTTACAGCAGAGGCTGAGTTTTAGTTGCTAATTCAAGCGGATCGCACGTTGGATGCGGATCGGCTTTTCGAGCAGTTGCTCTTTGGCGGGAAGCGAGTGGATTTTTTCGACGGTTTCCATTCCCTTGGTTACGGTTCCGAAAGCGGCGAAGCCTTGGCCATCAGGATTGCGTTTGCCGCCGAAGTCGAGTTCCGGTTCGTCGTCCAAGCAGATAAAGAAATGGTGTTGAGCTGTATTGGGTTCCGTTCGAGCCATCGAGATAGTACCGCGCTGATGAGTGAGACCTGTTTTGTTGGTTCGTTCCAAAGCGATCGCGGGAAAAAAGTCGTTGGCACGTTTAGAGCTTGCTTGTCCCTGGAGAACCGAGATTTTAACTTGGTCTGACGCTTGATTATCATCCCGCACAACTCTAAAAAAATCACCGTCGCTGTAAAAGCCTTCATGAACGTAACGCAAAAAGTTCGCGACTGTGTCTGGGGCCGCTTTGTAATCGAGTTTCAACTCGATGTCGCCTATTTCTGTTTGGATTAAGACTTCCGGTGAATCGGGAATGGGTTCATCACGCCAAACGAATCTTGGTGTACGATCGATATCGAAATCCTGGAGATGTGCTCGATCTTCGGCTTTACGAAATTGCGGCTTTTGATACTTCCAAGAAATATCTCCGACGGTCTCTTCAACAAGTGCTGCAAGTCGCGGATCGTACTTGCGAAGCTCTTCACGTGTGTTGACGTGATTATGCAGGGCATCGTTTTCACGATTGTCATCGAACCAACATTGAAATCCTTCGGCAAAGTATTCATGTCGATTGCTATCTGCATAGGTACCTTTCCAGAGACCTTCTTTTCTAGCTGCTTGAAAGGCATCCTCAAGCCGCTGATCGAAGGTCGAATCGACTCGATTCATCCCGGTGTCGTGTATCGCATGAGCAAATTCATGAATCAAGATATTTTCAGTGGAATAGGGATCGTTGCGATAACAGAGAATGTTTTCCTCGGCACAACTAACCACCGGTACCGCGGGCGAAGCTCCCAATCCTCTCGCTCGACGATCCCAATAGACCCTCGGCTTCAAATTCGAATGCTCAGGAAGGTCTGTCGTGAATTCTGAATAGGCCATCACGGCGAGTCGTACCTTTTGCGAAGTCATCGCGTCGAGAACCTCGGGCCGATGGCCAATTACGCGCGCGACTATCCACGCTGCCTCTCGCATCGCATCGTCAGAGACTCGCTTTGAACCAACAATCGCAAATCCGCGCACAGAAATATGCTTTTGGTAGAAGTCAGACAGATTCCATTCGGCTCGTAATCGATCTGGGACTTTTTCAACTGGACTGATCCATGTCGGATCGATGGCTGTTTCGGCTTGTGCGGCAGCGCTAAGCAAAACGATTGCAATTGCGGCGTGAGCAGCAATGGTTGAAAGGAATCGAATCAGACTGCTTCCGACTTGATGGGCTCTGTATCGAAGTCGTTCCGCAATTGCTTGTCCAATCGCTTGATAATGACGCGATTCAACACTCCTGGATATCGCTGCGAGGCGAGGATGTCTTGTTGCAATACTTTCACGTTTCAAGGTTCAATTCCCTAGTCCTAGGACCTGATGCCAAACGGACAATATATTCCCCATCAAATCTGTGCGAGATAGGATGTCACAAAAAGCGAAACAATTCGGCCATCTTCGGGTTAAATACTACCAAGGAATGTACATGGATACCTGTAAGAGAAGATCGACTTTAAGCCGCTTTTTTACTAGCTAGCATCTGATTCGCTATTCACTTTACGCTTCATCTCAGCTTAAGGTAGCTTGCATACAATTCGAAGTTTCAGACAAAGGTAAAAGTCACGCTTTTTGCCAACCATAAACTTGGTTTCCGACCATATAGTTTTTGCGGCATGATGCGATTCTTATGGAATCCCTGAATCGCTAGGATTGCAAGGAAGCAGACGTTCAATATTTGATTTAAATGATCTGATATTCACAGGCGGAGGTGAAGATAATGAAAAAGACATGGATATTTTCGGCTTTAATGGTGATGGCCGCTGGGGCCACTGGTTATGTCATTGGGCAACCTCCCTATGGCAGCGGACGGCAGCCTTTTCCTGTTCCTATCGATAGGAACTTGGCATATGTTCCTATGAATGGACCAAGTGGGCCGTATGTTGCGATTCAAGAGGTTCCAGGTCAGCAACAAGGAATAAGTTCGATACAAGTTCCTGGCCCACAGAACGGTCCTGGCCCACAGAACGGTCCTGGCCCACAGAACGGTCCTGGCCCACAGAACGGTCCTGGCCCACAGAACGGTCCTGGCCCACAGCATGGTCTTGGTCCACAGCATGGTCCTGGTCCACAGAACGGTCCTGGCCCACAGCATGGTCTTGGTCCACAGCATGGTCCTGGCCCACAGCATGGTCCTGGCTTCATGCCGCCTCCTTTTCAGCCAGGAGGCATGCCTCCTCACAGTGTATGGGGCGCACCACCTCAACCTACTCATGAATTTGGTAATCACCCTCCCATGCCTCCAGTGCCATCCTGGGGTCCATCTTGGCAGCGATCTCCTCGCGGCATGATGCCTGGGAATGGAAGACGTATGCGTGGCCCTGGTATGAATGGAATGAACAGGAATGGTGGTCGTAGGATGCGTCCCGGTATGCCGATGATGCCCGGAGTACCAACTCCAGGCAATCGAAATCCGGGAATCGCCAATTCTCCATTCGCGATGCCACTGCCTCCATCACCTGTATTTATCGTTTTGGACACCAACAAAAACGGAGAGATCTCGGCTGACGAACTCGCGGCCTCTTCCGAGAAGTTAAAGGGACTAGACAAGAACAAAGATGGTAAGTTGACGCTTGATGAGGTTTCGCCAACGCCACTGGCAGTCAAGCGGATTCAAGGTAGCGGAGTTGGAAAGTGGTCCGTTCCAAGTCCATCTTCCTTTCCAAACGTACCACAGCCACCAACGTATAGCGGCGCTCCTTTGCCACTCATGATTCCTCCACAGGTGAGTCCCGCAATGCCATCTACGCCAGCACCTCAAGCAAATCCAGGTCGTCGTCCTGATGGTTTTGTTCCTCCGATGTCCGCTCCGCGAGGTACGGGTGGAAATGGGCCAGTGTATGTTGCCCCCGGATTTCCGCCCGGTGCAATGCCTATGACACCGCTCAATCCAGAAACGATGTTGAACACCGTGATGAAATTTGATCGCGATGGTGACGGTAAACTGAGTCGCGAAGAGTTTCTTGCTTTCGCGCGTCAGATGACCAGTCGTTCACCCGAAGCCAGTGAAGGAGATGCACGAGGTGGCGCTCCACGAGATTCAAATCCACGAGATCCAAGAGGCAGTTCCAATACACGAGGCACCACCAATCGTGAGCCGCAACGTGACTCCGCTCCGCAGCGAGAAAGAGGTCGCCCTGATGCATCGACCGATCGTAAATCTGAGGAATCGAAACCAGATGCAGCAAAGCCAGATGCACCAAAGCGTGACGAAAAACCTGAATCTGTCGATGGTGAAAAGAGATCGCAAGGTGATGATAAAGATGCTTCTGTCAAAGTCGATGGTGTCGTGGAAATCAAGACGGATTCAAGTGAATCTGCTGTGACAGTCGAAGCGATTGTGCAAAACGTGGCCAATCCCGAATTAGCCACAGCGAAACTGACTCCGAATATCCCACCCGCTGTCGAGGCTGCGCCCGCACTCGAGGATGTGATCGCTCCAGTGATCCCACCAGTGACAGTCGAACAGGATAAGGATTCGCAATAGATCAGATCGGTGAAAAATCGTTAGGGAACTACCGCGTCTTCCTGCAGGTGAGACGCGGTAGTTTTGTAGCAGGGCATTATGCGTATCCTCGTCGTGGAAGATGAACCCGATTTGCAGAACTTACTGGCTCGTGCCCTACGAGCTCAAGGTTACGCTGTCGATACAGCTTCCGATGGCGAGGAAGGACTTTATAAAGCAAAAACCTGGGATTATGACGCAATTGTCCTTGATTGGATGATGCCCAAGCTCAGTGGTCTTGCAGCTCTCAAGGAGTTGCGTTTCAAGAAGAAGACACCCGTTTTGCTGCTCACGGCAAGAGACGCTACCGACGATCGCGTTCAAGGGTTGGATGCCGGAGCCGATGATTATCTCATCAAGCCGTTTGAAATCAAAGAGTTGCTGGCTCGCATAAGGTCGATCATTCGTCGCAGCACGGGAAGTCCCAGCAATGTAATCACGATTGGTGATGTCACGATCGATACGGCCGCTCATTCTGTTTATCGTGGTGGGCAACTCGTTTCGCTTACCGCGCGAGAATATGCACTGATTGAATTATTGGCTCAGCGCAAAGGGAAGATCGTCACTAGACAAACGCTTTACGAGCATCTCTTTGACGAGAACGACGATAGCTTGTCGAATCTCATCGAAGTGCACATGTCGAATCTGCGTAAGAAGCTTGGCAAAGATCTCATCGCTACTCGCCGCGGCTTGGGGTATGTGATCGATGGCTAAATCACTGCGCAACCGTATTTTGATTTGGCATTTGGTGACTTTGGCTTGCGTTTCGCTCACCCTGAGTGCGACATTTTATTTTAGCTTGCAGCGATCAAGGTATCGTGAAATCGATGCCGAGATGGAAGGAGCAGCTCAGTCGCTGATAGCGATACTTAAAGCGCTGCCACCGTTTGAATTGGATCCTGCGACCCGAGGTATGCCGAGGCCACCCGAGGATCGTATGCGTGGGAGACCACGTCGACCTTCTCTAGGAGAAGGTGCGCAGGGGGCGCAAGGCCTAGGAGGTCGTGGAGAAGGAAATAATATCCGTGGAGGTTTGTCCACACCCCAGTCGCAAACGACCGATTTGCCACCTCCTTCCCCGCCACCTCCTCCTATGCGAGACCGTCCTGGACCTGAGGGAGGCAGGCCTCGAGGTCCAGAGCATTTGATGCGTTCGCTCGTTCTTCCACCGACATTCCTCGAAAGACATCGCCGATTTCAGCAGGCCGAGCCTTACTTTGCCATTCTATTGCATGATGGTTCGCGTTTCGCAGGAACTCCCCAAGCTCCTGAGACCTTGGTTGAGCCAAAAGGTCCTGCGTTAACGATAAGGCCGCTTGGCCTAGGTTCACGTTTTCCAATTAAGCAAGAAGGTCCTTGGCGCGAGATGTGGGTCGCTGGACCCGAAGGGACCAAGGTCGTGATTGGACGAAGCACGAAAGCGGAAGATAACGAACTGAGAGGTTGGTTGTTAACAATCTTCGGTTTTGCACTCGGAAGTTTGCTCGTAAGTCTAGTTGGCGCAGCTTGGATGTCGCGAAATGTACTGAAGTCGCTCGATAGAATAAGTCTACAAGCTGCCAAAATGTCGCCAGATCAGCTGAATGCGCGAATCGATTTAGGTGGTGTTGATCGGGAATTGCAACTGCTCGCTCAAACACTAAACCAAACATTTGAGCGATTGGGAGAAGCATTCCAGCGACAGCGACGTTTCACCTCGGATGCTTCTCACGAACTGCGAACACCACTTTCGGTCATTCTCGGTAATCTGGAATTGTCGTTGGCTGATCCAGATCTCAATCCGCAACAGCAGGAATCGCTGGAAGCTGCTCAGCGAGCCGCAAAACGTATGCAGAACCTGATGGAGCATTTACTCGTCTTGGCTCGAGCCGATGCGGGGAAACTGGATCTGAGAAAAGAGGAAGTCGATCTTGCACAATCGGTTCGAGATTGCTGTGAATTGTTACAACCACTGGCTTTGGAAAAAGATGTCACGATTCATTTGAATCTCAAACCGACAAGACTACGTGGTGATTCAAGGCTATTATCGCAAGTTGCGATCAACCTCGTATCCAACGCGATTCACTACAATCGCGCAGGTGGCGAAGTTTGGATTTCCGTAGAGCCCGAAGGCAATGAGCAGGTCCTCAAGGTGCGTGACTCAGGCGAAGGTATTCCCGCAACCGCGTTACCTCATATCTTTGAACGCTTCTATCAAATCGATCCTTCTCGCAGTCGTCTCAGTACGCAAGGTACCGAGATTAAAAGTCAAGGATTAGGGTTGGCAATAACCGAAAGCATTGTCAAATCACATGGAGGATCGATTTCAGTCACCAGCGACTTCGGGAAAGGGAGCGAGTTCGTCGTTCGCTTTCCGATTTCTCAGGGTGAGCAAGCTAAAGTCGGCACGGCAACGAGTTGAAACAGCGTAAATCCCGAATTACTGCCTCATACATTCGTCGACGAATGATGATCGCAGTGGATTATTTTCTTTCGATGTTGAAGTAATAGGGGCCATCGCGGAACGAATCAGGCAGTCTCAGTCGTTTAGTTGCTACCGGTGGGGCGATCATCGCAGCTCCATAAGCGGCATTAACTGCCATCGTTCCCTGAGCATCGATTTCCCAGGTACAGTCTTTGAATCGCTCCAGCGTCGTAAGGCTCAGAAGTGCTTCTGCAATATCGAAGACCTGGAGGGAATCAAGCGTTTCACCAATCAAATAGAGCCGGCGATGAAATTGGGTGACCGCTTTCTTATCGCCTGGCCATGATGTCGAGCCAACACCGCGCGGAAGGATGGTAACGATCGCCGTTTGATCATCTCTTAAAAAATCCTTCCACTTTTGAATCAAGGCAATTTTATCATCCAGTTGATAAACTTTATTCGGTGTTGCGCTTGAACTGAGTTGTAGCGACTTGGAGATGTCGTCAATCTCTTGTTCCGATGGCACATAGACTTGAATATTCTTCAGTTCCTTAGTCGTAGGGGATGTGATCAGGCCAATCTCCAATTCGAATTCAGGATCTGGTGACCACTTCCAGGTTTGTGCATTAAGGATAGGGCCCCCATCACCCAATTGCAGTTGTTGTGTTGAGTTTTCTGTAAGTGGGTGAGCGATTGGATCGCGTGGCCAATTGCGAAATGGGCCTTCGCGTAAAGACTTCCTATTGTCACTCTTCCATGTTGCAAGCGCTGAGGCGTCGCTCGGGGGAAGAGGTGGAGTTGCCTTGTCAACAAACCATTCCTGTACGGTGGTGTTTTTCTGATCGGCTGGCAACTCCTTCAGTACTTTCAGTTCATCCGGTGTAAACAGAGGCTGAGCCGCGTTAGGTATGACTGATTTATCGTTCTTCAGCTGGGTATTAAACCAACGAAGCGCATGAACCTGCAATTCCTGTGTATCGACATGCTCCCCTGCCGTGATGTTCAATCCAAGCAGTTTCGGGTTGCCTTGCTGTCGGTAGATATTACGGACACCCTCATGAATACGGACAACACCTTCAAGTGGAAAGATTGCATCTCGGTCTGTGTTGCTGATCAATAGTGGTCGCGGAGAAACCAGGGAGGCTACGGCTGTGTAATCCCAGCGATACTTATTGACGAAATACATGCAATCGCAATGACCTTGAACACAATCGTCAATCACGTGGTTATGCAGATCGGTGATTCCAGCGACCGGTACGGCACAGGCCACGCGTTCATCGAGAGCGGCCAACCACCAGCTATATGCGCCGCCACCACTACGACCAGAAACGCCAATACGACTCCCATCAACTTCCTTTCGTGTCAATAAATAATCAACACTGCGGATTGCATTCCAGGCTTCGACTCCAGCGGGCGTGTATCCTCGATTGAGCCACCACCACATATCGAGCTTGTAGGTGCCGTGATGGATTCCCTCGATCTCACCAAGTTGTACGGTGTCGATCGTCAAACAAACGTATCCATTTTTGGCGAGCCATGCGCCGTGATGTTGATAGTGAACTTTGTTTCCATAGCTCACACCGTTTCGTTTTACTTCGCCATGTCCACATAAGTAGACGATAGCTGGGAGAGGCTGCTGGACATCGGTCGGTCGATAGAAATTAGCGGTGACATATAGACCTGGACGAGATTGAAACACGATGTTTTCGACAGTGACTCCGTCGCGCTCATGAGTCGCAGTGATCTGTGGCTGTAAGTCCCTCTTTTCTGGAAAGGGTTTGAGTCCGAGCATCTCAGCGAGCTGGTTTCGAAGCTCAGTTTGATACTCGCGCCATTTGTCGGGCGCTGGTTGCTTAGCGATCCAGTCGTTTTGTATCTCTTTAACACGACGGTCGAAATAGCGACGCCACTGCGGCTCAGATGCATCTATGTAGGAAATGCTTGAAAGCAGGACTAATGCGAGGAGTAGAGATTGCTGCAGAGATGCGAAATGAAAAAATCTGTTCATCAGGCTGGTTCCAAGTTGGCGAGATAATTCTTGGCTGGGCATGAGGAGGTGGGGCAACAAGTTGATGCTACAGCTCTTTTTCATGTTAATCTTTTTCGAGAGCAAAGAAAACTCGCAGTCGTAATTGCCTCCGGTGGAGTTCGTTAGCGACTACCGCGAAAAAGCATCGAAATCCTCTCAGCTAAAAGTCAGCTGCAGTTTAAACAAATAAACCGCATAAATCGATGAATCCGTTGAAGGTTCGTATAAGGCGAAGGGAACGGAGAGTTCCTGCAATAAATTAAAAAATAAATGAGTACTTTGATTGGATTGGCCCGGCAGATCTAGTTTTCAAAAAGGTTGTATTCCTTCGCTCGCGCGAGGTAGACTATGCTAGGCAGATAGTATCTGCCACACGCCCCCCTCCCCTCCCCTTTGCAGCAGCTTGGAAAACGACGCCTATGCCCGTCCCAGCGATGTTGTCAAAAAATCTATTTCAGGCTTATTCTGGAATCGTTCTATTTGCGGCCCTACTGATTGGTGCTGTCGATTCACGACTTTACGCACAACAGGAGTCGACGTCTCTACCTGCGGCGGTCGATCGCGTGGTCGATTTTAGTAGCGATGTACGACCGATTTTTATGGAACGCTGCGCAAGCTGTCATGGTGCTCTGAAGCAGACATCGGATTTAAGGCTTGATTATCGAACGGCTATTTTGCAAGGCAGTGGCAGCGGAGAAGTCGTGAAGGTGGGTGACAGTAAGGGGAGTCGTCTGATCGAAGTGGTCAGCGGTATCGATCCCGACTATCAAATGCCACCCGAGGGAGATCCACTGAGCAAAGAGCAAATTGGAATTCTGAGAGCTTGGATCGATCAAGGTGCCAAGGGGCCAGACGATATGTCCCAGTGGCAAAAAGCGTTGCCTTGGAGTTTTCAAGCGGTTGAGCGTCCAGAGGTTCAGCCAGGACCCACTGCCATCGATGGATTGCTGCTGAAGAGACTTCGGGAAAATGGACTTGAGTTTTCATCCCCCTCGAATCGTTTGACTTTAATTCGACGACTTTATCTGGTTGCCTTAGGCGTCCCACCTACTGCGGATGAGATCGAACAGTTTCGTAACGATCCCGATCCTCGAGCGTACGAACGCTTGGTCGATCGCATGATGGCTAGTCCTCGTTATGGCGAACGTATGGCTCGTCATTGGTTGGACGTTGTTCGATTTGCGGAATCAAATGGATTCGAAACCAATCGCGTTCGCTACAATGCTTGGCCGTTTCGAGATTATGTGATCGAATCGTTTAACAGCGATAAACCCTACGACCTTTTCGTCACCGAGCAGATCGCGGGTGATGCCATCGGCGATGAAACGGGAACTGGTTTTTTGGTTGCTGGAACTTACGATTTGGTAAAGAGTCCTGATATCAACCTTACCTTGATGCAGCGGCAGGACGAATTGGCGGATATCGTCAATACAACTGGAACTACCTTCATCGCTTTGACTCTTGGTTGCGCTCGATGTCACGATCATAAGTTTGATCCGATCTCACAAAAAGATTTTTATTCCCTCCAAGCTGTTTTTGCAGGAGTTCGGTTTGGAGATAGGTCTTTGCGACGCCAACGTACGCCTGCAGAAGAACAAGAATTGAAGTTGCTCGAAATGCAGTCGTCGCAAGCCGATAGCGAATTGAAATCGCTTCGAGACAAAGCGTTAGCGATGGCATCCAAGAGCGATTTGCGAGTGCCTGTGAATGCTAAAGTCAATGAGGAAGCGATCGATACGATCGAAACGACGGCGGTGCGATTCACCATCCAAGCGACCAACGCCGGCGAGCCGTGTATCGATGAGTTGGAAGTCTATAACCAAGAAGGAAAAAATATTGCTCTCGCATCCTTAGGTACGAAGCCGTCCGCCTCTGGCTCTCTCCCAGGATATGAAATTCACAAGTTAGAGCATCTCAATGATGGGCTGACCGGCAATGAGCGAAGCTGGATTGGTAACACATCGGGTTCAGGTTGGGTGCAGTTGGATTTTCCTGCTCCACAGCGAATCAACAAAATCGTGTGGGGGCGTGATCGCAACGAACGGTTCAAAGATCGGATCGCAACGGCGTATACGATTGAAGCCTTGAATTCGTCTGGTAAATGGAGCGAAATCGCATCGTCTAAAAACCGGAAAGCGTTTTCGCCAACAGATAGTTCCATAGAAATTCAGTTTCTTGAAGCGGCGGATCAGCAGAAGTTCAAAGAACTAACTGCGAAGAAGAATCAAATTACTGCTCGGTCTTCCGAATTATCCAAGGGGATATCGGCTTGGCTCGGTACCTTTGCACAACCTGGCGAGACACACCGCTTATATCGTGGTGATCCTTTGCAGAAACGTGAGATGGTCGCGCCAGGTTCGGTGGCTTCGCTGGATGGCTTTGAGTTGGCCGCCGATGCTCCTGAGCAATCGCGACGAGTCGCTTTGGCGAAATGGTTGACGCGTCCAGATCATCCGTTGACTGCGCGAGTGATGGTCAATCGTCTATGGCATTACACCTTCGGGACTGGGATTGTGGATACGCCAAGCGATTTCGGAATCAATGGAACCAAGCCAGTCCATCCAGAATTGCTGGACTGGCTGGCGGATGAATTGATTCGAAGCCAGTGGTCGCTCAAGCATGTACATCGATTGATACTGCTATCGCAAGCTTTTCAGCAATCCTCTGAACCCAATAGCCAAGCCTTAGCGATCGATGCTGATGCGAGACTTCTATGGCGATTTCCTCCACGAAGACTTGAAGCGGAAGCGATCCGCGACAGCATGTTGGTCGCTTCGGGAGTTATGGATTGGAAAATGGGAGGGCCTGGATTCTTTCTGCAAAAGGTTGAGCAGGACAACGTTTATCGATATTTCCCGAAAGAGGAAGTTGGGCCCGCTGAATATCGTCGCATGGTTTACCTTAATCGCGTTCGTCAAGAACAAGATCCTGTCTTCGGTGCCTTTGACTGTCCCAGCGGCAATCAGGTTATTCCGAAACGGGTTCGATCGAATACTCCTTTGCAAGCGCTCAACCTTTTCAATAGTCCATTCGTGATGCAGCAATCGGATTTGTTAGCAGAGCGATTAAAACGCGAGGCGAGTAGTGAGGCGGAAGAGGAAGTGAAGCTTGCGTTTCAGTGGATGTTCGGCCGGGAGCCGGATGACTATGAAAAGGAAATTTCCATGGATTTGATTGGCAAAGAAGGTTTAGCTGCGTTTTGTCGCGCGATGCTTAACTCGAGCGAATTTCTCTTTATCTTCTAGCAGAGGGATAAGATGTCTTTAGGTAAGTTCCAGCAATCGATTCCTCTGCGTCGCGACTTTCTTTCCCAAAGCGCGACAGCACTTAGCGGTATTGCTTTGGCTCAGCTTTTGGGTAGAGATGGCCTGCTTGCGGCTGAATCCGGTAAGCAACCGATTCGCCCTACGATCGAATCGGCTAATCCCAATCGCGCGCGAAAGCCGCACTTTGAAGCCAAAGCAAAACAAGTACTGATGATCTTCTGCGCTGGTGCTTGCAGTCATCTCGATACGTTCGACTACAAACCTGAATTGATCAACAGGCATGATCAACCGATGCCCGGCGCGGATAAATTGATCACGTTTCAAGGTGGTCAAGGTACGCTGCAGAAGAGCCCTTGGCAATTTCGGCCTCGCGGCGAAAGTGGCAAGATGATCTCTGATCTTGTAGGAAAAATCGGTGATTTAGCCGACGACATCTGCTTCATCCACTCGATGACCGGCAAGACCAATACGCACGGTCCTGGCGAAAACTTCATGAACACAGGTTTTACGCTAGATGGTTTTCCAAGCGTGGGTGCGTGGACTTCATACGCATTAGGAAGCGAGAACGACAGTCTGCCAGCCTATGTAGCGATTCCCGATCCTCGCGGTAATCCGCAGTCGAGCGGTAATTGCTGGAACCCAGGTTTTCTTCCAGCTGCATTTCAAGGAACCGATTTCAACGCGGCATCGCCCGTTCGAAATCTTGCGAAGCCCGGTCGATGGAGTGACCAAACGGATCGTGCGACAAGAGATTTTCTCGGCAATCTAAATCGGCATCATCTCGAAAAATATCCGGGTGATACCGAACTTGCAGCTCGTATTTCAAGCTACGAATTAGCTGCGAAAATGCAGTTGTCGGTTCCCGAAGTAAGCGATTTATCGAGTGAGTCAGCCGAAGTGCTGCGAGAGTATGGGGCCGACCTCTCAGGCTCACCAGTGCTAAATACCAAAGCTGGTTACGCTCGTAATTGCATACTTGCACGCAAGTTGCTTGAGTCGGGTGTGCGTTTTGTACAACTATTCAACGGCGCCTATCAAGTGGGTGGTGAAGGGACCAGTAACTGGGATGGTCACAAGATTCTAAAGGATCAATACACGATCCATGGAGAGATCTTTGATCAACCGACAGCTGCCTTGCTGAAGGATCTCAAGCAGCGTGGGTTACTTGAGCATACTCTGGTTGTATGGTGCACCGAGTTCGGACGGATGCCTACCTTTCAAGCTGGTTCTAAGGGGCGCGATCACAATCCAGCTGGCTTTACCGCTTGGCTTGCTGGTGCTGGAGTGAAGGCACCCTTTTCGTATGGAGCGACTGACGAATTTGGTTACAAATCGATTGATAAGGTAGCCACGGTTTACGATTTTCACGCGACGATTTTGCACTTGTTAGGGCTGGATCACGAGCGATTATCCTTCTACCACAACGGTATAGAGCGTCGGCTGACTGACGTGCATGGTCACGTTATTCGCGATATCCTCGCTTAATTGCTTGGTTTATCGACGTTGTCCCAGGAATTATCTGCATTTAAGAGGAATTCCTTCACGATTGGATTGGTAGTTGAGGATGGGGTATCATAAAGCAACATAATTCGGCAAGTTTCATCAGGAGATTGGAACCGTGATGGGAAACCAAAAACATTGCTGCAAAGGTCCGAGCACACGAAGAGTGTTTCTGCAGACGGGCGCTTCGTTGATTGGCGGTTTGAGTCTAGCTGATGTTCTGCGTCTCAAGGCAGTCGCGGCCAGTCCAGACCGACCTACTGAGGATACTGCTGTCTTACTGGTATGGTTACCGGGAGGCCCTTCGCATATCGATACCTACGATATGAAGCCGCAGGCATCATCCGAGATTCGTGGAGACTTCAGGCCGATCTCAACAAATGTTTCGGGGCTTGAAATTTGCGAACTGTTTCCTAAGCATGCAAAGATCGCGGACAAATACAATATCATCCGCTCAATCGCTCATACCTTCGCCGATCATGGTGGCGGTCACAAAAGATTTTTGACGGGCCGACTTCCTAAAGAGCCGACCGGTTTCGTGAACGACGCGCCATCGGTCGCGTCGATCGTTGCTCATGAAAGAGAGCGCGTCTCCAGAGGGATTCCCAATACGATTTTGGCAACCGATGCGGGACGAGATCAAGTCGATGTCTTCTCGTTTGGCTCCGCTTACTTGGGGCCACGCTTCAATCCATTTTCCATTCCGGGTGACCCGAGCAAAAAAGAGTTCAAAGTACCTAATATCAACTTAAGCGATGAGCTTGCGCATCGGTTGGAGGATCGTAAGTTACTGCTTGCTCAATTAGATCGTTTTCGTCAGCAGGCTGAGGCGTCGGCCGAGTTTGCCGCGTTGGATACGTTTCAGCAGCAAGCGCTCAATCTCATCACGAGCCAAAAAGCGCGCGAGGCATTTGACCTGAGTCGCGAACCCGACAACATTCGCGATCTTTATGGACGGCACGCGTGGGGACAGCGTGCTCTGCTGGGAATGCGATTGGTCGAAGCTGGCAGTAGCTTTGTAACTGTCGTCCTTGAGAATCCCACTCTGCCCGGCGACCAGCTTCCCTTTGATTCGACGTACAACTGGGATTCACATGCCGTGAATTGCCACATCTTCAAAGACTCTCGCTATCGCTTCCCAATCTACGATCACGTAGTTCACGCTTTGGTGACAGATCTTTACCGACGTGGTTTAGACAAGAAAGTGATGCTGATTGTCACCGGCGAATTCGGTCGCACGCCACGCATCGAATATTCGGTCGGTACTCAGACGAAGATCAAGCAACCAGGGCGAGATCATTGGCCCAGCGCCATGTCGATGCTGATCACGGGAGGTGGTATGCGAACTGGACAGGTCATCGGTTCAACCAACTCTAAGGGTGAAGTTCCACAGGATAGGCCATTAACGCCAAACGATCTTTGGGCAACGGCCTATCGCCATCTGGGAATTGATTTTCACAAGTCGATTCTCGATCTAACTGGGCGTCCCATGCCTATTCTTCCCTTCGGTGATGTCATCGAAGAACTGCGTGGATAAATGTTCTCGGCGCGGAATCCTCCGTTTCTCACGAGCTAGAAAGTAACTAATCGAGATGTCTTGCATGCGTATTGGCAGTTGTTGGTTCCTCGTTGTTTTGCTGTTGAGTCTTGTGAGTTCAGGGGCGGCAGTTGCTAAATCGCCTAATGTCTTAGTGATTCTGTGTGATGATCTCCGTTGGAATGCTCTAGGCTGCACCGGACACCCTTTCGTCAAGACGCCCAATATCGATCGCTTGGCACGCGAAGGCGTTCTTTTCGAAAACGCATTTTGTACAACAAGCCTCTGCTCACCGAGTCGTGCTTCGATTCTCAGTGGTCTCTATGCACACACACACGGTGTCACCAATAACTTCACGGAATATCCACAAGCTCTCCAGAGCTTTCCTAAAAAGTTGCAGGCGACAGGTTACAAAACAGCCTACATCGGCAAGTGGCATATGGGGGAAGGGAACGATGAACCAAGACCTGGCTTCGATTGGTTTGTCACTCACAAAGGACAAGGGAAGTATTTCGATACCGAATTTAATTTCAACGGTAAAGAACGCAAGGTTGTCGAGGGCTATTACACCAACACAGTGACCGACATGGCCGTTCAGTGGATCGGAGAACAAAAGCCTGACAAGCCTTGGTTGTTAATGCTTGGTCAAAAAGCTCCGCATAGTTTCTACACACCGGAGAAAAAATACGAGAACTCGTTTGACCATGTCGAAGTGAACTATCCTCATTCCGCCTTTCGACTCGAAGGGAAACCGGAATGGATTCGGCAACGAATGTCGACGTGGCATGGCATCTACGGACCACTATTCGAGTTTCGAAAGAAGTTCCCAGATAACTCAGCTGCTGCGGTGGTCGATTTCGAAAAGATGGTTCGAAGTTATTGGGGTACCATTCTCAGTGTCGATGACAGCGTAGGAAAGCTTTTCGACCATTTGCAGAGGTCAGGACAACTTGATGACACGATCATTGTGTTTATGGGGGATAACGGATTACTTGAAGGAGAGCATGGAATGGTCGACAAGCGGACCATGCACGAAGCGAGCATACGAATTCCGCTGATCGTTCGTTATCCCGGCCTGACTGGAACTGTTGGTAAGCGAATCAAAGAGCAAGTGCTAACGATCGATATGGCCCCGACCATTTGCGAACTGGCCGGTGCCTCGCCGCTGGAAAACATCCATGGAAGTTCATTTGTAAAACTTGTTCGAGAGGGTGATAACGATTGGCGCAAGGCCTGGCTGTATCATTACAACTACGAGAAGCAATTCCCTTACACCCCGAATGTCAGAGGTATTCGCACGGAACGTTGGAAGTATATCCATTACCCGCACGGTGACGGCAGCCCCGATCGACATCTTTCTGAACTGTATGATCTCCAAGCCGATCCCGAAGAAAGGAATAATCTCGTTGCTAAGGAGGAGCAGAAAGAGACGATCGCGCAGTTGCAGGGAGAATTGCGGCGGTTGATGAAGCAAAATGGAATCGAAGAGGATAAAATGCCTATCGATGAAGGTATTCAATCCCAACTGCCAGATCAGTCGATTCGATAATTTCGAGCAACACCCACCATCGATTACCCGTCTCTTTACGAGAATCGCCTCATGTTGATTTCAAATTCTGTTGCGAGTTTCGTAACTATTGCACTCGCACTTGCATTGCCCCGTTGGGCGGTCGCTTGGCAAAACGCTGCGGATATTGAATTCTTTGAGGCAAAGATTCGTCCGGTGCTGATCGATAAGTGCTATCGCTGCCACAATTCTGTGGATACCGCGGAAAGTTCATTAGTGCTTGATACTCGAATGGGTGTTCTCGCCGGTGGTGACAATGGCAAGATTGTTGAACCAGGCAAGCCGGTAGAGAGTCGCCTCTTAGCCATACTCCGGCATGAAGTACCTGGTTTGGAAATGCCAGATGATGGCGAGCGATTGTCGGACACGATTATAGCCGACTTCGAAAAATGGATTGAAATGGGGGCACCCGATCCACGTGATCATCCCCCTACAAAAAGCGAATTGGAAGCTTTGAACTCGTGGGATAAAGTACTTGAGGAGCGAAAAAAGGGATGGTGGAGTTTTCAACCGATCACTCAATCGGCAATTCCTGAAGTTAAGGATTCCAGATGGGCTGGTCATCCAGTTGATCGATTTATCTTCTCGAAAATGACCGAGCAGGGGCTTACTCCAGCCAATCGCGCAGAACCATCCATCTTAGTGCGCCGGTTGTTTTTGGTTTTAATAGGTCTTCCGCCAACTGCAAACGAGGTGAATCGTTGGAGCGACGAGCTTACAAAACCAAGCGGTTTGGAGCGACTGGTGGATCATTTGCTCGGACGGCAGGAATACGGTGAGCGTTGGGCAAGACATTGGATGGACTGGCTTCGGTACGCCGATTCTCACGGTTCCGAGGGAGATCCAATCATCGAGAATGCCTGGCAATACCGAGACTATCTGATTCGAGCACTCAATGCAGATATCTCATTCGATCAGTTGGTACGAGAGAACTTAGCGGGTGATTTGCTTCCCGAGCCAAGGATCAATACGGATCTTGGTATCAATGAATCGATGATTGGACCATCGCAGTTGCGTATGGTCTTTCATGGTTTTTCTCCCACCGATGCTCTCGATGAGAAGGTACGGTTTATCGATGATCAAATCAGCGTAATGTCGAAAGCGTATCTGGGAATGACGGTTTCTTGTGCGCGTTGCCACAACCATAAATTCGATCCGATTAGTCAAGAAGATTACTATGCGATGTTCGGTGTGCTGGCATCCTGCCGACCAGGTCGTCATTCAATTACCGTATCATCCGATTCGGAAAAGAATTTAAATGAGATGCGGCAACTGAAAGAATCAATTCGCCAATCGATGGCCAAGGAATGGTTGCAGCGACTCCCCATGCTATCACAGCAGTGGAAAAAGGATGCTGAATCGCTAACTAAAATCACTCAACCCAGCGATGTACGCTGGCCGTTAGCCGCTTTGCAGCGCGATTTGGCCGCAGGTGTTGATTTTGCACAAGCTTGGAATCATCGGCTCCTGGAACGAGCAGGGGAGACAAAAGCTCAGGCTGACTTCGAAAAGACGAATAAGTTGGTCGACTGGAATCTTGGCGACCAAGCGGCGTACGCGGAATGGTTTCGAGATGGGAGTGGATTAAAAGAGCAAAGTGCGAGTGGGGGAGAGTTTGCGGTCGCCGTGCAAGGAGATCGCGCGTTAACCGGGATTTATCCCGCAGGCGTGTATTCGCATTTGGAGAGCGATAAATCACCGGCTCGTTTATCTTCGAATTACTTCCATCTAAAGGGGAAGTATGATCTTTGGTTGCGACTGGCAGGAGATGGCAGTTCGCAGGTGCGATTTGTCGTGCAGGATTATCCTAGAAATGGCGTTGTATTTCCAACGGCTGGAATTGGTAGCGGTTGGCATTGGCAGAAATTTGATTTGAGCTACTGGGATGGCGATGATGTTCACGTTGAATTGGTAACCGGACGTGATGCACCGGTGTTGGTTAACGCGAGTGACCGTTCATGGTTCGGGGTTACCAAAGTACTAGCGGTGCCAGCCGGTAGCCCAGCGCCTCCTGAAGTATTCTCACAACAGCTTCCCTTCTTCACACTAGC
>Ga0315904_10000321_pt1 | contig 76576 bp, 61 predicted proteins | sample LakEriMetagenome_6_FD_203529 | JGI IMG/M metagenome (GOLD analysis project Ga0315904, IMG submission 203529) | Freshwater fungal communities from buoy surface, Lake Erie, Ohio, United States - Buoy 12 MA120 | ecosystem: Environmental > Aquatic > Freshwater > Lake | place: USA: Lake Erie, Ohio...
GCCTTCGCGAGATCGAGGATCACATCGAGCACCTCGGAGGTCATCGTGGGATCGAGGGCGCTGGTCGGCTCGTCGAAGAGCATCACACGCGGCCGCATCGCCAAGGCGCGGGCAATTGCCACCCGTTGCTGCTGGCCACCCGAGAGCGTCGCGGGCCGTGCCGCCACGAACGCCGAAAGACCGACGCGGTCGAGCAACTCGACGGCACGAGACCGGGCCTGCTCGACGGGCACCTTCGCCACCACGCGAGGGGCGAGCATCACGTTGTCGAGCACGGAGAGGTGCGGAAAGAGGTTGAACTGCTGAAACACCATGCCGACGTCCCGCCGCAGGTCGTCGAGCGCCGTGATCGACTGGCCGCCGGCAGTGAGCCGGTGACCGGCGATCGTGATGGTGCCACCCTCGAAGATCTCGAGGCCGTTCATGCACCGCAGCAGCGTGCTCTTGCCGCTGCCGGAGGCGCCAACGAGCACCGTAACGGCGGCCTCGGCGCCGCGCAGGCTCACGTCATCGAGTACGGGCCTGCCCTCGCGGCGCTTCGTCAACGAGTCGATCTCGATCATGCCGTTCGCCATTCCCATCAGGATCCGCCGCCCGCCGGCCGGTCGAGCCGCGACTCGAACCACCGCGAGAGGATCGCCAGCGGCCAGCTCATGCAGAGGTAGAGCACCGCCGTCACCACTGCCAGTTCCACGATTCGGCCCGTCGAAAGCGCGAGCACGCTGTATCGCTTCGTCAGCTCGATCACGGTGATCGCCGAACAGACGCTCGTGTCCTTGAAGAGCGCGATGAAGTCGCTCGTGACGGGCGGCATCACGATCCGCACCGCCTGCGGTACGAGCACGTGCCGAAGGGCCTGCCACTTCGTGAGCCCCAGCGACAGGGCCGCCTCGAACTGCCCGAGTGGCACCGCCTTGAGCCCGGCTCGGTAGATCTCCGACTCGTAGGCGGAGTAGTTGAGCGCCAGGCCGATGATCGCCGCGGCGAGCGCCGGCAGGGCGAGGCCGATTTTGGGCAGCAGGAAGAAGATCGCGTAGAGTTGGAGCATCAGCGGCGTGCCGCGGAGCACCTCGACATAGCCGGTGAGCAACGGCCTGAGCCACGCCGGGCCGTACAGCCTCCCCACCGCCACGGCCAGGCCGGCCGCGACGGCCAGCGGGAACGCGGCGCACGACAGCAGTACCGTCATGCCGGCCGACGAGAGCAACAGCGGCAGCGTCTGCCGAACGAGTTCGCCGAGCGTGCGGCCGCGGGCGACGGGAATCTCGGCCGCATCGCGGAGCATGAGCATCTGCTGACGCCCGGCGAGATCCCAGCGGTCGTAGAGTTTCTTGAGCCGGCCGTCGGCGATCAGCCGGCCGATCGCCCCGTCGATCGCGGCGGCGAGTTTCGGCGTGCGATGCGACGTGAGCACGGTGTACAGGCCGCCGGCAAACGGCCGATCGACGTTCCGCAGGGCGGCAAAGCGGTCGGCATAGAAGGTGACGATGCAGTCGTCGAGCACGGCGGCGTCGAGCACGCCGCTCTGCACCTGCTCCATCGAGTCGAGTGTGCCGTCGTAGCCAATCACCTCGACCTGCGCCTCGCCGCGGGCGGCGCGGGCCCGCATCTCGATCTCGGCGGCGGAGCCGGTGAGCACGCCCACCCGCCACGCCCCCGCGGGCCCGGCCTCGGCGAGGTCGGTGAGCATCGCCGGCGGCGCGCCGCGGCGGCCCACCATCTGCAGGGCGTAGCCGAAGTAGGGACGCGAGCAGCCGTAGTCGCGCCGCCGCTCGGGCGTGAGCTCGATGCCGTTGATCACGCAGTCGGCCGTCTGGTCGAGCAGGAGCGGGAGCCGGTCCCACTGCCCCTGCTGGAAGCGGGCCTTCACGCCGAGTTCGCCGGCGAGCAGTGTGGCAAACTCCACCTCGAATCCCGTGAGCCGCCGCGGATCGGCAGGATCGGGAAACACGTGCGGGCCGCCCCCTTCCTGGTCAGCGGCCCAGACGATCTCTCCCCGCGTCTGAATCTCGTCGAGTTCGGCAGCGGCCGCCCACGAGGCAGCAACGGCCGCGAGGCAGGCGAGCGTCGCGATCGCAGGCCCGCAGCCGGTCACGTCGCCGACCTCCGCAGGCGACCGAGGCCGGGTGTCTCGCCGCATGCCGCCGCCAGGCGGTCGCCCTCGGTGCCGAGCCGCGTGCCCTCGTCGATCCACGTCGAGACCGCCGACGCGGCCGACGAGAAGTCGGCCAGCAAGGGATCGACGAGCCGCGACGAGGCGACGGAGCCGACGAGCCCCTGGATGTCGCGATCGAGGCCGAGCCGCACCAGGGCGAAAACCAGCCACCGGAGCAGCAGCCCCCAGAGGATCACCCAGACGATCGCTTCCTCGAGGAAGCCGATGCCGGAGACGGGCTTTCCCTCCCAGAGGTTGCCGTGGAAGAAGTTCCAGCCGGCCCGCACAAGCACCGTGACAAGCAGCGCCGAGAACAGCCCCTCGAAGAGCCAATGGATCGCGGGACGACCGACGCGGCCGCGACGCTCCACCACGAGTCGATCGATGCCCGCGGAGAGCCACGCTCCCGCGCGGTCGACGAGCGCCGCAGTCGCAGTCGCGGCAGCGGCATCATCGAGCCGTGCCCTCCCGACGAGTGGCTCCTGGATACCCGCCCGGGCGGCGAGCCCCGCGAGCACGCTCCGCGACTGCTCCACCTCGCCGGCCGGCAGACCGAGTTCCTCGACCGCCTTCCAGCCGCCGTCCCGGGGGGCGCCGGCTCCGGACACCGACTGACCGGCGAGGAGCCTGCCGACGACGCCCGTGCCAGGACGCACGCGGTTCCAGAACGACCCCAGCGCCGCGATCACGTGCAGGAAGCTCGCGAACGGACCGCCTTGCCAGCGGGCCACCACATCGTCGGCGATCAGCCGCTGCCAGGCGGAGCGGTTGGCGCGGAGCGTCTCGCCGATCGAGCGGGCAAGAATCGCCTCCAGCCGGCCGCGCTCCGTCTCGACGCCGGCGGCGAGCGCCGCCACCGGCTCGCCGCTCGCCGCGAGATCGCCCCGGGCCTGCCGCGTGAACCAGGCGGCCAGGTCGAGGGCGCCCGTGCGGCGGACCCGCCGGGCCGCGCGGCCTGCGAGTTCCCCGTCGATGGCCGCCACCAGGTCGCGGAAGCCGGCTTCGGGCTCGAGTCCGGCCGCGGCACGCGCCGCCGCCTCGACCCCGTCGATGCGAAAGATCCGCGGCACGTCGAATCCCTGCGACTCGAGTTCCTTTCGCCAGTCGGCGCGGATGTCGGGATCGCGGGAGGCGTGCGTCTGCACGAACAGCAGCGGCCGGCCGGGCGCGAAGGCCGCCACCTCGCGGGCCACGATCCACGAGCGGTACTTCTGCGCGGTCGAGACGAGCAGGAGCACGTCGCAGGCCGGCAGCACCGCCTCGAGAAGATCGCGATTGCGGTTGGTGGCGCTCGGCTTCGACGCTTCGGCGGGCGGTGCGCCGACGACGGCCTGCGTGTCGGGATCGGGACAGTCAACGAGCACGATGTTGGCGACGGCGGGCGAGTCGCTGCGTACGAGTCGTGCCTGCATCGCGTCGAGCGGCAGCCACGACACGTCCACGTCGCGGGCCGCCACGACGACGGGGTTGATGGTGGTGGGTCGGGCCACATCGCCCGCCGTGGTCACCTCGCTCCCGGCCAGGGCATTGACGAGCGTGCTCTTGCCGGTGCCGGTGCCGCCGACCACGCCCACAACGAGCACCCGCGAGAGTTCGAGGCGGGCCTTGTCGAGCCGCGGGGCCACTCCCTCCCACTCGCTCTTCACGCGGCGGGCCGGGGGCCACGCGGGGCCGGCTGGCGCCCAGCGGCCGAGTGCGTCGACGAGCAGGTCGAATGCCGCGAAGTCGGGCTCCGCGGCCGGCGTGGATGACGGCGATCCGTTCGTTGGTTCCATCGTCAGCCGCACTCCCGGGAACACTCGACCAACAACTGCCGCGCCCGGACGAGCTCGGGCCGTGAGCCCGACGCCGCCAACCGACCGATCTCCTCGACACCGTCGCCGAGCACCACGTCGTGGAGCGTTTCGGCGAGGATCCGACCCCGTTCCGCCGACCAGCCGGCGAACAGCCGCTCAATCAACGGCCGAATGCCCTGCGATGCGGCCGCGACCGCCCCTTCGCCCGCCAGCGGCGCCGCCACCGTGACGCCGAAGTCGAGCACGTGGTGCAGGACGCCCGCCGCGGCTGGGACGGCGGCCGCCCCCGCACTGAACAGCGCCAGCGTCATCACCGGCCGCACGACCGATCCGACGGTGAGCCCGGTGAGCACCGCCTTCACCATGCCGGGATTCGCGGCGGCGAAACGGTCGAGTTCCGTCCGCACGAAGGTGCGGTAGTCGTCCGACACCAGCGGCAGCGCCTCGTGCCGTCGCTCGAGGTCGGCGTACCAGGCCTGACGGTCGGCCGTCGCGAGCCGCGGTCCCAGCAGCCGCCCGAGCCGCTCGTCGCGGCGACAGGCGTCGTCGAGCCGGTCGATGAAGTCGGCGAGCGCCCGCTTGAGCGCCTCAAGTTCGGTGGCGGCGAAGTCTTCCTTCCGTTCCGCGGCCGTGCGACCGATCCCGAGCCGGCGGGCGGCCCACGACATTCCCTGGCCGACGGTGCGATAGCCGCCGCTGACCACGAGATCGACCGCCGACCGCCGCGGCTCGAGCCACGTCCAGACCTCGTCCCAGACGATCTCCCGGGGCGGCGCCGGCAGTTCCACCTGCACGCGGCCCTCTCGTTCCAAAAGCCGCTGCGCGTCTCGCCAGCCCGCCGCGGCTCGGTCGATGGCGTCGAGCCAGTCTGCCAGCCCCTGTGCCGGATCGGCCACCACCCGCATCGCACCGGCCATGGCCTGACGCTTGATGCGATCGAAATCGGCGGTCGCGAGCCGCTCTGCCAGCGGCACCTCGACACCACCCGGCGTCAGTTCGGGAAGCGGGATCAGCGTGATCCTGCCCGCCTCGGCGGCATCGAAGTCGTGAGGTCCGGCATAGACCGCCGCCGCCGCCACGCCCGTCTCGGTGGCGAACGTGGCCAGCCAGCCGGCGATCCGCTCCCGCTGCCGCGGCCAGTCGACCATGTTGAAGACCACGATCACCGTTTTGCCGGCGGCCGCGGCGGCCGCAAAAAAATCGCGAACGGCGGCGTCGTTGTACTTCTGCTGCGTGAGCACAGCAACGATCACATCGGAGGCGTTGCGGACGAGTTCGGCCCGATGCCAGTTCTCACGAAGCGTGCCGTCGATGTCGGGCGTGTCGAGAACGACAAGTCGCTCGGGCTGTTCGCCACCGGGATCCTCCCGCCAGACGAGCACGTCGCTGGCAGCGGCATCGACCGCGTCGGCTTCGCTCCGCCAGGCGACGGGCCGGAAGCCCGGGAAGAGCACGGCCAAGTCGGTGCGGGCCGCAACGCCCCGGGCGAGGCTGGCAACGGGATGGAGCGTGCGGGCGGCTTCGGGCGTCGAGCGGCTGATGCTGGAGCCGACGAGCGTGTTGGTGATCAGGCTCTTGCCGGTGTTCGTCCCTCCGCAGACGGCGGCGACCAACAGCGGCTCCTGCGACACCTGCGGCCGCAGCTTTCCGTAGAGGGCGCCGTGCCAGGCGGCAGTCGACGCGTCGGCGACGCCGAGTGCCGCGGCCACGGGCGTCAGGCGATCGACGGCGTCGCAGAGTTCGGCCACGCTACCGGCCCAGGCGGCAAACGACGGCGCGGCGGGCTGGCCACTGGACACCATGATCTGCCTCGACTCGGCACTCCGATCCTCTGGAACCACCACGCCGACCGGACGGCCGGGGCGTTCGTTGCCGCCGCGGTTTCGCCGTCCTAGACTGCGACCGGCCCGCTCGACCGCGAGCCGAGCCACGAGTCGAGCCAAGTGTGTCCTCGGCGGGATTTCCCCGCAAACCCGGTCTTTCATCCCCCTGCGGTCTGCCTCTCCACCATGCTCGAACGCCGCCCCGTCTTTCCCGGTGTGATCGAGATGAACTACCAGGCGGGCTGGCGGATCGGCTGCAACGTCTACCTGGTCTACGACGACCGGGACTGGGCGCTCATCGACATCGGCTACGAAGAGAGCGTCGATGAGATCGTCGAGCTGATCCGGCAAATGGACTTCCCGCTGTCGCAGTGCACGGCGCTCGTCGCCACCCACGCCGACGTGGACCACATCCAGGGGCTCGCCAAGGCCAAGTCGATCCTCAAGGCGCCTGTGCTCGCCCACCCCAAGGCTGTGGCCTCTCTGGAGAGCGGCGACCGGATCAAGACGTTCGCCGAGATCGACGCCCAGAACGTCCACCTCGAGATGCCGAAGGTGAAGGTCGATCGTCAGATCGTCGACGGCGACACGATCGCGGTGGGCGGCCGGTCGCTCGACGTCTGGCTCACGCCCGGCCACACCGACAGCCAGCTCGCCTTTCGGATGGGCAACCTCCTGCTCTCGGGCGACAACATCTACCGCGACGGGTCGGTGGGGGCGATCGACGCGCACCACGGCAGCGACATCCCCTCGTTCATTCAGTCGCTCGAACGGATCGCCGCCAGCGACGTGGAGTGGCTGCTGCCGAGTCACGGCCCCATCTTTCAAAAGGACGACCGGCTGCTCGCCGCCACCATCGCCCGCCTCAAGGGCTATCTGAAACTCGCCGACTTCGGCACCTGCGCCCCTCACTGGCCGCTACTCGACGAATGGGATCGCGATCTCGCCGAGGGACGGTTTCCTGGAGCCTGAGCCGCCGGGCGACCCTGCGGGATTTTCCGTGAAGACCGGTCGTAGGGACGGTCGATACTCCTCCTGACGCTGGATTCTCAGGGGGACAATGCGATGCTTCGTTACCTCGCCGCGGGGGCGGTCGCCGCTCTCGCGCTCGTATCTCTCGCCGCTCATGACGCGGCCGCCCAGGCGCCCGTCGGGGCCGGCACACAGGCCTACGGCTACCAGTGGGGCAACTCCTACAACGCCCACGACTGGAACCGGCTCTACCACTATCCGTACGTCTGGTATCCGCACAACTTCTACCAGGACGGCTACATGCAGTCGGCCAACGACCTGTACTACCGCTATCCGCAGGAGATGCGGGTGCCGGTCTACAACCGCGCCTGGCAGAACGACTACCCGAAGTCGCGCCGCTACTACCAAGGCCACCACTTCCATCTCGACGTGTTCTGAATGTACGGCTGCAGGGCCATCCATGGCCCCTGCAGCCTTGGGCATTCCGAGCCGCGGCCAAGGTGCGGCTCGAATGCCGGCGGCCGCACCTCCAGGCGACCGTGCAGGGCCATCCATGGCCCCTGCAGCCTTGGGCATTCGCCTGTCCAAGCCCAACGCCGTAAGGCGTGGGGTGCGTCCAGGTGAGGCGTGTCCGGGATGAGCACGGCGCCCCGCGAGAGTCGCCCGAGGCCTCACGGCCTTCGGCTTTCACGGGCACGACCACAGCTCGGGGCTGCCCATGCCCTCGAGCGGGCTATGGGAGCAAGCGCAGCCAGGATGGCGAAGCGCAGCGGACATGCAGCGAGTCGAGGCCTGGAGGGCCGAGACGAGCGTCCGGCGAGAGGGCGTGGGCAGCCCCGAGCGGCGCGATGGACACGCCCCCACCGTCGCCCCAAGCCGCACCATCTCGGTACCTTGGAGGCGCTCCGTCACACCAGGAAAACCTTCCATGGCCCGTTCCATCCAGCCCCAGAAGCATCCGCCGTTCGCCAACGACCGCGAGGCAGGCCACTGGTGGCTCGAGAACGTCTACGCCGGCGACGACGCCGTGCAGCTCACACCCCGGGCCGTGATCACCGGGATGCTCATCGGCGGACTGATGTCGGTGTCGAACCTCTACGTCGGCCTCAAGACCGGCTGGGGCCTCGGCGTGACGATCACCGCCTGCATCATCGCCTACGCCGTCTTCAAGTTCCTCGAACAGATCGTGCCGGCGTATCGAAGGCGTCCGTTCTCGACGCTCGAGAACTACACGATGAGCAGCGCGGCCAGCGCCGCGGGCTACATGAGCAGCGCCGGCCTCGTGTCGGCGATCCCCGCGCTCTACCTCACCACCGGCCGACTGCTCGAGTGGTGGGAGATCGGCCTCTGGCTCGCCGCGCTCTCGATGCTCGGCGTGTTCATGGCGATCCCGCTGAAGCGGCAGCTGATCAATATCGACCAGCTCCCCTTCCCCTCCGGCATCGCCACCGCCGAAACCCTCACCAGCATGCACAGCGAAGGGGGCGAGGCAGTCGTGAAGGCCCGTTCGCTCTTCGGCGCCGCGGCGCTTGGAGCCGTCGTCGCCCTGTGGCGGGATCTCGTCGGCGGCATCAAGGCGATCGCCGGCTGGGCGATCCCCAGCGAGATCCCGTTTGGCCCCGGCGGCTTTGCCCGCGACCTGCTCACGAAATACACGATCGGCATCGAAGGTTCGCTGATCATGGTTGCGGCCGGAGCGATCATGGGGCTGCGGGTCGCCGCGTCGATGCTCGTGGGGTCGATCATCTTCTACGGGATCATCGGCCCGATCCTCGTGGAGCGAGGCATCGCCCAGCCCGGCTACCGCGGCATCGTGTCGTGGGTGCTCTGGCCCTCCACCGCGATGATGGTGTCGTCGGGGCTGCTCTCGTTCGGCCTCAAGTGGAGGACAGTGCTCCGCGCCTTCGGCGGCCTGGGCCGGCTCGTGGGGGGCACTGCGGCCCCGGAGCACGACGATCCGCTGGCCCACATCGAGGTGCCGTCGAGCTGGTTCGTGGTCGGGACGCTCGCGTCGGGGGCCGCCTGCGTGCTCCTCGGCCACTGGCTCTTCGGCATCACCTGGTGGATGGGCATCCTCGCGGTGCTCGTCACGTTCTTCCTGTCGATCGTGGCCGCGCGGGCCACCGGCGAGACCGACATCACGCCGATCGGCGCGATGGGCAAGATCACGCAGCTGATGTACGGCGTGGTCGCCCCGTCGAACATCACGACGAACCTCATGACCGCGTCGATCACGTCCGGCGCCGCCTCCCACGCGGCCGATCTGCTCACCGACCTCAAGAGCGGCTATCTCCTGGGCGGCAATCCCCGGAAGCAGACGATCTCGCAGCTCTTCGGCGTGATCGCCGGCACGATCGTGTCGGTGCCGGCGTATCTCTTCGTCGTCCAGCGGGATCCCACAAGGCTTGGTTCGGAGGCGCTCCCCGCCCCATCCGCGAAGGTCTGGGCCGGCGTGGCGGAACTGCTGGCCGAGGGAATCGACGCTCTGCCGGAGGGTGCGCTCGCGGCCATCGCCGTCGGCGCAGTCCTGGGCATCGTGCTCACGCTGCTCGAGGAACTCGGGCCGAAGAAGTGGCGGCCCTGGCTCCCCTCGACGACTGGCCTCGGCATCGCCGGCGTGATCCCGGCCTTCAACTCGTTCGCTATGTTCGCCGGCGCGCTGCTCGCGTGGCTCTTCGCCCGCGTCCGGCCCAAGGACGCCGAGACTTACACGGTGCCGCTGTCGAGCGGGCTGATCGCCGGCGAAAGCCTGATGGGCGTGGCGATCATCCTCGTCCTGGAGATCATGAGGGCCTGCGGGGTTGGCTGATTGGTTGGCTGACTGAATCGGTCGCAACCGGAGCCCGCGGTGCCGCACAGGCCGTCGGACTGAACCGCATCGACCACTCATCGCCGGTCACAGCTCCACGGACGAGACATGGGCCAACGCCGGACGGTCCGTGCACGAGTCGTCGAGGCGGAGTCCGGTTGACCGGCGGCTTGACCGGCGGCCGGTGAACCGGTTCGCTCAGTCGAGCCTCAGCTTGGGCGGCGGAATCACCACGTCAACCGGCTCGCCGGGCGGCGGTGGCGGCGGAGGAGGTGGCGGCGGCGGGGGTTCCTCGAGGCGGTTGAGCCTGATCCCGGGGATGTCCTTGAGAAACATCGGCATGGTGAACACCTCCCAGCCCGCGGGAGCGCCGATCCTGTCGCACATCGCCCGGGCCTCGAGGTAGGTGTCGAAGGCATCTGGCAGCACGTGGAACCAGACCACCGCGTCTCCCCCCCGCTTCACCTGCGACAAAAGCCTGGTGTAGTTCGTACCGGGCTTGGACGGATCATCGGCCCCATCCTGCTTCGGGTATGCCTCCATGCGCACCACGTCCATCGTCTTGATCATGGGAAACTTCAGCTCGAACTGCTTGTTCCCAAGCTCCTTCTCGTTGAGAAATTCGATGGTCTTGTCGTGGTCGAAGACGGCGAGCTCCTTGCCCTCGGGATTCTTGGTGATCTCCCGGAGCAGTTTGGAACTCGCGGGCTCGAACGACTTCATCACGAGGCCTTCGAGGGCTTCGAGATCACACCCGTACACGCCGCCACGCGTGCACATCACGTGCACGTATCTCGCGCCTGGTGGCACTTCGCGAGCCCGGGGAATGCTGACCGTCTTGGCTGGCTCGGGCTCTGCGACCGGAGTGTCGTCGAGCAGGGCCTTCAGCCGCTCCCGCTCCTCCAGCAGCGCCGCCACGGCTGCTTTCTCCGCATCCAGTTCCTTCCGTTTCGCCTCGAGCTCCAGCCGCACCTTCTCCAACGCCATCAGGGGTTCACCGTTCTCCTGGCTGACAGCCTCGAAACGGTTGAGGTCGGCCCGCTTCTGCTCGACTTGCTGCTTCAGCTCCTCGGAGGCCGGCGTGGCGGATGCGATCTCCTGCCGCTTCGTCTCGAGCGCCTCCCGCATCTCCTCCGACCGCTGCCGAGCCTCCTGTGCCTCCTCTGCCGTCACCTGCGGCAGGCTGGACTGGATGTTGTTGATCGTGTTGTTGACCTGGAGCTGCACGATGATGAGGACCATCAGCAGCGTGCCCACCACGTCCGTCATGTTGTCCATCATGACGTCCATGTTCACGGCATCATCGAGGCTCGAGTCGCCCAGTCCCTTTCTCATGGCGCCATGAACTCCTCGAAGGACGACAGGTCGATCGGACCCTTTCCGGGCATCGGCAGCTTGCCGGTGCGGATGCTGAACTTCCCTTCGGCCCAACCCGCCCCGCGGACGTAGGCATCCCAGCCATCGTCACGAACCAGGAACACGAGCGTCGAACCCTGCGTCTTGGCAACCCGCTCAAGGAAGGCGTCGTAGTCCACGTCCTTTCCCACCGACCCGGCGGTGATCCTGCTCTTCTCTGTCTTCGAGATGAAGAGCGTGAGGGCGCCTGCCGCCGCCTCGACGAAGAACAGATTCCTGCCGGCGGCTCGGCCCGTGCCGCCGGGCTTGACCACGATCGGGGCAGCCAGTTCGTCCGGTGACTTCTGCCGGGAGGCGAGTTCCTGCTTGATCTTCTCGATCTCGCTGGCATAGGTCGGCTTTTCTTTCGCCATCTGCGAGAGCTGCAGGGTCGCCAGCTCGAGCTCCCGCTGCAGATCGCGATTCGTCTGCTCGCCGGCCTTGGCCGCCTCGGCCTGCATCCGGAGCCGCGCGATCCGCTCGTCGAGTTCCCGGTCCTGCTGAATCACCACGGTGGCGTCCGCGGCGCCCAACGTCCGCTGCTCGTCGAGTCTCCCGAGTTCCTCCTCGATCCGGGCGACCTCCTCCTTCGCCTTGACGTAATCGGTCGCGTCGCGGACCTCCTGCGGGGGCCGGCCTCCCATGTGCTGAGCCTGGACCAGCGACAAGACGCAGATCATCACCACGATCGTGCCGACGAGGCACGCGAGGATGCTCATGAACGGAAAAAGTGAAACGCTCGGAGCGGTGGGACGGGCTCGTGCCATGCGATCACCTGCCCAACAGCCTTTGCCAGACGGAGCGGGGTTTCAACTCGACGCGAACCTGCTTCTCGCCCACCGCTTCGAGAATCCCGTTCAGCGAGTTCAGACCGCGGTCGATGGCCGCCACGTGCGCGGTCACGCTGCTGACGTTGTCGGCGATCGTGTCGCCGGTCGTGCGCTGCAGGGCCTGCATGCTCTCAGTGAAGGCTTTGACCATCGCTTCGGTCTGGCCCGTGAACGTCGTCACCATGGCGTCGGACTGCGACTTGGCCCGTTCCTCCAGCGAGGTGACCTGGCGCGAGACGAGCCCGGCCACGTCCTTGAGGTCGGCGACGAGTTGCGTCTGCGCCTTGAGAACCCGCTCCACGAGCCGATCCATCGCCTTGGCGACGTCCGGGTGCGACTGGCTGCCGGCATGCCCCCCATCATCGTTGAGCCGCGGCAGGAGGGTCTCGTTGCAGTAGGCATCGATCGTATTGAGGCTGTCGTCCTCCCCCTTCTGCAGGGCGCTCATCGGGAAGCTGAGCAGGATCGAGTAAATGAGCCCGAGCAGGGTCGTGTCGAACGACGTGCCAAGTCCGCTCGTCACGCCCCCCAGCGATCCCATCAGCGCGTCGATATCCTTCGCCCCCCCCATGACGCCGGAAAAATTGCCGATCGCCGAGGACAAGCCGAGCACCGTGCCCACGAAGCCGAGGATGGGGATCGCCCAGATGAACACCTTGATCAGCGAGTAGCTGCCGGCGATGCGGATCGAATCGATGTCGGACTGGGTCGACATCATGTGCGCCACGTCCGCGTTGCTGGGGCGGACTTCGAACAGCTCCAGCCCCTTGCGGATGCGATTCACCATCAGGCTGTCCCGCAGCCGGATCGGCAGCGTGTAGACGTGGTCGATGAACTTCCCGACGTTCCCGGTGTTGATCTCGCGGCCAAGTCGCTGCGGCAAGACGTCGAGCAGCAGCGCGTTCCGCTGGTGGGTGAGTTTCTTGAACTTGAGGAGAATGATCGCCATTCCCCAGGAAAACACGAACGTCTCGGCGAAGTTCACCCAGCCGCGTTCGAAGAGGATCGTGTAGATGTAGGTGCCACGGAGTGCGAGACCGAGCAACAGGATTCCGACATTGATCGCGATGCCCAGCCCGAGCGATATCCAGAGGTTCGGGTTGGCCGGGTCCTGCTCCTGCCAGCCCGTCCGGTGTTTGATTGCAGCGCCGCGATCCGCCGGCCGCTCTCCCGAGCCGGCCGTCGCCTTCGTCGCGGCGTCGCCGGCAGCGGCAGCCTTCTCGAGGCTCGGCACGGTGACACGATTGCCGCAACTGGGGCAGCGTGCCGACTTTCCGGCGTGCTCATCCGAGACCGAAAGGCCCAGCTTGCACGAGGGACAGTTGAAATACATGGAACCTCACTGCATCCGTGGAGTTATGCCGACAGGGCGGCTCTTGAGATGATGGCACGTCACGAGTCAGTCACTCCCGGTAGCTCTTCGGGCTGAGGCCGACCCACCGCTTGAAAGCGCGTGAGAAGACCGACGCATCCTCGAAGCCGACCTGCCGGGCGATCGACTCCACCTTGTCATCCGTGCTGGCAAGCAGGTGCTGGGCTCGCTCGATCCGAAGCGACGCCAGGTGCTGCATCGGGCTCCGGCCCAGTTCCCGGAGGCACACCCGGCGAAACTGCTCCTTGCTCGCGCAGAAACGCTTTGCCAGCGCTTCGAGCGTCCAGTCGGTCGCCAGATCGCGGCCGACGTCATCCCAGATGGCCCACAGCCGCTCGTCCACCCGCCAGGGCTGCGCGATCCGCTTCGCCTCGCCGTGGGCCAGTTCGATCCAGTGGTGCAGGAGTCTCGGATCGCGGGCGCTCTCCCACTGGGCCCGCAGGCCCGACACGATCCTCCACAGCGATTCCGCGTCGCACCGCACCCGCACCGGCGACGCCGCCGAGACCAGGGGGCGGACGTGCTCGGGTTCGTCGTAGCGAATCCAGGCAAACCGCCACCGCGCTCCCGGCACGGCCTGGAAGGCATTGACCACCCGCGGGGGTGCCAGGCAGGCGACCCCAGCACGGCTGCTCTGCCACCGGCCGTCGAGCAGCACCCGGCCCCGCCCCCCGAAGCAGACCATCACAAAGCTACCGGTCGGCCGCACCCGCACCCGGCAGTAGGGCGGGGCCGCATCGGCAAGACCGAGCCGCTTGATCCGGTGCATCGCCAGTTCCGCGAAATCATCGCGACTCAACGACCACAGCCGGCTCCCCGATCCGTCGATCGTGGTCTCGGTCAGGTCAAGGTGGATCTCGCTCATAGTCCGCTCCGCGAGGCGAGTCTAAGCGAAGCCACCGAGTCCCGCGCGACGACCGGGAGGCGCAGCGACCCACGTGGGATTTCAGTCAGCAGCGAGCGGATTTCGGTCATGGATTTGGCCCACGGCTCGCGTACCATAAAGATTTGGTTGGGGGTGGCTTCCAGAACCCATGACGACCTCACTTCGCCGCGGCGGCTTTACGCTCGTCGAACTGCTCGCCGTGATCGCCATCATCGCGGTGCTCATCGGGCTCCTGCTGCCGGCGGTGCAGTCGGCCCGGGAGTCGGCCCGCCGGACGAGCTGCGCGAACAACCTCAAACAGCTCGGGCTCGCCCTCCAGAATCATGTGAGCGCCAAGCAGGTGTTTCCCATGGGGGCGCAGACCGCGCTCGACAATACCGGACCGACCGTCAACGGTGTCGAGTATGCCAACCGGCGGTGGTCGTGGTTCGTCTACGTCCTCGGCTTTGCGGGTGAGCCGGTCCTCTATGACATGCAATGGGCGCACTACCAGAGCTCGAAGTGGCAGAGCAGTCCGAGCGACGGATCGACGCTTTCCTACGCGGCCCTGCCCGGAAAGACGACGGCAGTGCCCGGCTTCATGTGCGCCTCGGACGCGACGAATCCGAAACTCAACAGCCAGGACGGCGCGGGGTCGACCAACGACCAGGGATTCCACGGCAACTACCTGCTTTGTGCCGGGAGCAAGTCGTTCGGCACGACGGCCGAGAACTCGGCCCAACTCGACGGCGTGTCCTTCCCGCTGTCGGCGGTGAGGCTCAAGGATGTCAGCGACGGGCTCTCGAAGACGCTGGCCGGCGGCGAGATCATGCTCATTCCCGAGGCCATCGGCGGCGGCCTCGCCGCCATCGACATTCGCGGGCGATACCACAACAACTTGCACGGCGGTTGCAGCTTCAGCACGCTCTATCCGCCCAACACGACGATCTCCGATCAGTTGCCCTACTGCACCAATGTCCTGCCGCGGGCACCGTGCGTGGGCGGGAGCGGCGCCAACCACGTGATCTCGGCCCGCAGCCACCATCCCGGCGGCGTGAACGTGGTGCTGGCTGACGGCGCGGTCCGCTTCGTGAATGACCAGGTGGATGGTGCCGCCTGGCAGGCGGCAGGCAGTCGCAACGGAGCCGAGAGTGCAAATGGGCTTGAGTAGTGCCTGCGCAGGCGTGCGGTGGTGGGCGGCGATTGCCCTGCTGGTTGCCGGATGCTCCAGCAAGGGCCTGATCACCGCGAAAGGCTTCGTGCGCTGCGATGGCGAGCCCGTGGCGTCGGGTGCGATCTCGTTCCACCCCAGCGAGGGCACCTCCACGCCCCAGGGCTCCCGGATTGAGGCTGGCCGATTCCGTCTCCGCATCCCGCGAGGACGGTACCGTGTTCAGATCGTGGCGACTCGCCCGCAGCAGGGAGGCGTCGAACTGACGCCGGGCATGCCTCGCCAGGAACAGTACATCCCTCCACGCTACAACGCCGCTTCGGTGCTCGAGGCGCATGCGAACGGATGGTGGTGGAACCACTTCGCCTTCGATCTCTCCACGGCGGAAGCCGAGTAGCGGCCGCACCCGACTGCGGCCGACGCTCTTTCGCGCACGCTCGATGTGGATTTCGATCATGGCGGAGCGGCCGATCGCGGTTTATGGTCGCTCGTAGAGCCTTGCGGTCGGTGATACAACGACGGCTAGGGCCTGGCTCTCCACGTCGAGAATGCACCATGCCGAATCCCTGGACTGGCCGAGGCAATCCCTACACCCGAGCCGAGGTGCTCGACCGGCTGCGCGGCACGCTCCAAGCCGGGAAGCCGATCATCGCCGCCGGGGCCGGCACCGGGATCAGCGCCAAGTTCCTCGAGAAGGGGGGCGTCGACCTGATCATCATCTACAACTCGGGGCGGTTCCGCATGGCGGGCCACGGCTCGACGGCCGGCCTGATGGCCTACGGCGACGCCAACGCCGTGGCCATGGAGATCGGCGAGTTCGAGGTGCTGCCCGTCGTCGATGAGGTGCCGGTGATCTGCGGCGTCCACGGCTCAGACCCCAGGCGCCGGATGTGGCACTGGCTCGGCCGCGTCAAGGAGATGGGCTTCTCCGGCGTCAACAACTTCCCCACGCACTGCATCATCGACGGCCAGTTCCGCGCGATCCTCGAAGAAACGGGGATGAGCTTCGCCAAGGAGGTCGAGATGATCGGCCTCGCCCGGCGAATGGACCTGTTCACGATCGTCTACGTCGCCACGCCCGACGAGGCCCGGGAGATGACGCGGGCCGGGGCCGACGTGGTCATCGCCCACGTGGGTACGACGGTCGGCGGCTCCATCGGAGTGACCAGCGCCACCTGCTCGCTCGACGAGGCGGCGGCCCGCGTGCAGGCCATCGCCCGCGCGGCGCTCGATGAGCGAGGCGACGTGATCTGCCTCTCGCACGGCGGCCCGATCTGCACGCCGGACGACGCGGCCTACATCAACGAGCACACCGATGTGGTCGGGTTCGTGGGTGCTTCAAGCCTGGAGCGGCTGGCCTTCGAGCGGTCGCTCCCCGAACTGGCCCGGCAGTTCAAGAACATCCCGCTCGGCAAGCGGAAGTGACCTGCCGGAGGGCGTCGCATGGCCACGATCGCCGTCCTCGGCACGCTCGACACGAAGGGCCGTGAGCACGCCTTCGTCGCGGAGCGGATTCGCGACCGCGGCCACCAGACACTCCTGATCGACGTCGGCACCGGAGCCGAACCGGCCGTGACGCCCGACGTCACCCGGGCCGCGGTGGCAGCGGCCGGCGGCATCGACCTGGCGGCAATCGCGGCCCGGGGCGACCGGGGCGAGTGCGTCTCGGCGATGGCTGAGGCGGCACCACGGCTCCTCGAGCGACTGGTAGCAGATGGAAAGATCCAGGGCGTGATCGCGCTCGGGGGCGGCGGCGGCACGGCGATCGCGTCGGCGGCGATGCGGCCGCTGCCGATCGGCTTCCCCAAGCTCATCGTCTCCACGCTGGCCAGCGGCAACACCGCCCACTACGTGGGCACGAGCGACATCGCCATGATGCCCGCCGTGGTCGACGTGCAGGGCCTCAACCGGATCTCACGGACGATCCTCTCCCGGGCGGCCGGTGCGATCTGCGGCATGGTTGAGGCCGACGTGGCGGCAGGCGACGACAAGCCGCTCGTCGTGGCCAGCATGTTCGGCAACACGACCAAGTGCATCGAGGCGGCGATTCCCCTCCTTGAGCAGGCCGGCTACGAGGTGCTCGTGTTCCACGCCACCGGGACCGGGGGCCGGGCCATGGAGGCGCTCGTCGCCAGCGGCCTCGTGGCCGGCGTTCTCGATGTGACCACGACGGAACTCGCCGACGAACTCGTTGGCGGCGTGCTCTCGGCGGGCCCCGAGCGGCTCGACGCGGCCGCGAAGCACGGCGTGCCCGCGATCGTCGCCCCCGGCTGCCTCGACATGGTCAACTTCGGCGAGCAGGCCTCAGTGCCGAAGCAGTTCGCCGACCGCCACTTCTACGTCCACAATCCGCAGGTCACGCTCATGCGGACGACCGCCGATGAGTCTGCCGCCCTTGGCCGACTCGTCGCATCGAAGCTCAACGCCTCGCGCGGTCCGGTGACCGTGCTGATCCCGCGGCGGGGCATCAGCGTGATCAGTGCGGCAGGCGGGCCGTTCCACGACGCCGCGGCCGACGCCGCCCTGTTCTCGGCCCTCGAGACCAGCCTGCGGCCCGACATCCCGTGCAGGTCCCTCGACTGCGACATCAACGACCCCACGTTCGCCCGGGCCTGCGTCGAGGCGTTGCTCGAGAACATCCGCCACCATTCGGCTGCCAGCTGACGCTTGCCGTCGATTCCTCAGGAGTTGCCCATGCCCCAGGTCAAGCACTACGGAGTATTTCAGTTTAAGTCCGAGGTGAGCCCGGTAGAGATTGCCACCTGTTTCCGCGAGATGGCGGGCATGGTGGGCAAGATCCCAGGGCTGCTCGACTTCGCCCACGGCCCCTACGAAAGCGACGAGGGCCTCAACGACGGCTTCACGCACGGCTTCATCATGACGTTTTCGAGCCCGCAGGCCCGCGACGAATACCTGCCGCATCCCGAGCACGAGCGGGTGAAGGCGATCGTGGTGCCGTGCCTGGCGCGGGTGATCGTGTTCGATTTCAACATGCCACAGGCCTGACCGGAGAGGCCCGCCATGCGCATCGTGACAATCTGGTTCGTCGTCGCAGTGGCTGCGGTCGCCGCCGTGGGCAAGGCTGACGCACCACGGCCGCTGTTCGACGGCGCGTCGCTCGCCGGCTGGGAGACGGTCGAGGCCGATGCCCGTTGGTGGAAGGCCGCCGACGGCATGCTCGTGGGCGGGTCGCTCGAAGAGCACGTGCCACACAACACCTTCCTTTCCACGAAGGAGCGGTTCGGCAACTTCGAACTCTCGTTCACCATCCGAGTGCGGGGCGCGGGGGGCTTCATCAACTCGGGCATCCAGATCCGCAGCGAGCGGGTGCCGAACTCGGCTGAGATGTCGGGCTACCAGGTCGATGCAGGCCCCGGCTGGTGGGGCAAACTGTACGACGAGTCGCGCCGCAACCGGGTGATCGGCGAGCCGCTCGATGCGGCGGCCGTCGACGCGGCCATCAAGCCGGACGACTGGAACGCCTACCGGATCCGGGCCGAGGGACCTCGCATCCGCTCCTGGATCAACGGCGTGCCCGCGCTCGACTACCGCGAACCGGATCCCAGCATCCCGCTCGACGGCCACATCGGCTTCCAGGTGCACGGCGGCGGCAACGCGCTGGTGGAGGTGAAGGACATCGTGCTCGAGCCGCTGCCGCCGACGCCGGCAGGGGCCGCGACACCCCAGGGCCCGCCCCCCGCCGGACCGCTCTCGGCCGAGGATGAAACTCGGCACTTCGCCCTCGCCGACGGCTTCACCGCCGAACTCGTGCTCGCGGAGAGCGAAGACCCGAGCAATCCCTACGGCAAGTTCGTGGCCCTGGCCTTCGACAGCGGCGGCCGGCTCTGGACGACGACGGCGCTGGAATACCCGGTCGACGCCAACGAGAACGCCGAAGCCGCACGGCGGCTGTTTGCCGCAGGCGGCCGCGACAAGGTGCTCGTGGTCGACGACCCGTGGGCTGCACGGCCCTCAACGCCGCGCGTGTTCGCCGACGGGCTCGCGATGCCACTGGGCGTGCTGCCGTCGCGCGACGGGGCATTCGTGCAGTACGGACCCGAAATCAGGTTCTATCGCGATCGCGATGGCGACGGCCGCGCCGACGGCCACGAGACCATCCTCGAGGGGTTTGGCATCCAGGATTCCCACCTCTTTCCGCACCAGTTCACCCGCGTGCCGGGGAACTGGATCCTGCTCGCCCAGGGGCTCTTCAACACGTCGCAGGTGAAGCGGCCCGCCGGTGCAGCGTTTGCCGACGGCTCCACCGAAATCCGCTTCGACGCCTGCAAGCTCGGCCGCTTCCGGCCCGACGGCGCGGCCTTCGAGCCGCTTACCGCCGGGCCCAACAACATCTGGGGGCTGACGATCTCGCGGACCGGCGAGACCTGGCTCCAGGAGGCCAACGACATCGGGTATCCGATCTTCCCGTACGAGCCGGGCGTGTTCGTCTCCACGGGATCTCCCGACCGACTCCGCCCCTACCAGCCGCTGATGCCGCAGCCCCTGGCCCCGCCGCAGATGGGAGGCACGGGCCTCAGCGGCCTCGCGCTCGCCGACGACCTCGACGGCTGGCCGGCGCCGTGGGGTGCCGGCCAGAACTCAACCCCCGACGAGCGGATCTTCTACGTCGCCAATCCGATCACCAACTCGATCCAGTCGATCGTCGCCACGCGGGCCGGTGATCACTGGACGTATCGCAAGGCCGCCGACCTGCTCACAAGCGGCGATCCGTCGTTCCGCCCGGTTGCTCTCCAGTTCGGCCCCGACGGCTGCCTGTATGTCGTGGACTGGTACAACAAGGTCATCTCCCACAACGAGGTGCCGCGGACGCATCCCGACCGCGATCGCATCCGCGGCCGGATCTGGCGGATCAGGCACGCCTCGCAGCCGGTCCGCGAGCCGGTGGCGATCGCAGCGGTGGCTACGGAGAACCTGCCCCAGCACCTCGGCGCGGCAAACTCCCGGCTCGCCGACCTCGCCTGGCAGGAGATCGTTGACCGGGACGCACGAACGCTGATTCCGGAACTCGAGCGCATGGCGGCTGATCCGGCGGCCCCGGCCGGCGGCCGCGCGGGAGCTCTCTGGGCCCTCGAAGGGCTCGGCGCCGTCTCCGTGTCTCTGCTCGAGAAGCTGGTCGCCGATGCCTCGGCCGACCTGCGGCACGAGGCGATCCGGATCGCGGCCGTCGCCGGCTCCGAGGCCGAGTTTTGCCGCCTTGCCGGTCCGCTCGTCAACGACCCGTCGCCGCGGGTGCGGGCCGCGCTGGGCGACGCCCTTCGCCGCATCCCGGTCACATCGCCCGAAACGATCGCGCTGCTCGTGCGGTTCGCCCGCGGCCCCGCGCAGGGCGACGCGTGGACGGTCTACGACCGGGAGTTCGAGCGGTTCCTCGCCCGCTGGGCCATGGAGAAGCACCCCGCCGAGGTCGCCGTATTTCTCGATTCGCCGGCAGGCCGCAGCCTGCCCGTGGAGAATCGCTTGCTGGCGATGCTCGCGCTCGAGCCTGAGGCAGCGGCGCGAGCTCTCGTTGGGCTGCTCCCCGATCTCGGCAGGCCTCCCAACGCCGAGGAGATTCGCCTCCTCGCGGGGCAGGCCAGGCTCCCGGACGTGGCGACGGCCCTCGAGCGGCTCGCGGTCGATCCGCAGACGCGGTCGAGCACGCTCGACGCGCTGCTTGCCCTGCGCACGAGCCTCGACTCTGGATTGATCGAGCCGATCGTGGCCCGGGCGGCGACCGCGCTGCTCGCAACGGGCGGCTCGCCGGCCGACGTGTTGCTTGGTCTGCGAATGGCGGGAGGTTTCACGATCACGAGCCTCGCTCCGCAGGCATCGGCCATCGCGCTCGACGCGGTGGCGAGCCCCGAGCTCCGGCAGGCTGCAATCCGCTGTCTCCGCGAAACCAGGGCGATGTCCGGCGACACCGGCCAAAAGCTCCTCGAAGCGGCCGATGAGGATCGGGCGGCCCGGGCCGACGCCCTCGCCGCCTGGGCCGAGTCGCGGGATCCAAACGCGTGCCGCGAACTCGCGGCGTTGGTGACCGACCTCGACCTGACGGAGCGTCAACTAGCCGCGGCGGCGCTTGCCCGGCATCGCGAGGGAGCGGCAGCCCTCGCCGCCGCCATCGCCGCTGGCGACATCGAGACCACGAGTCTGCCCGTCGCCATCGTGGCCGACATGCGTACCGTTTTGGGAAACGATGCCACCGTCGAGCAGATCTGGAACGAACTCACCGCCGGAGCTCCCGCCGTCCTGCGACTGACGGGCGGCGATGCCGACGCGGCCGCGTCGGTCGATCTCGAGGGCCCCTTCACCGTGGAGGCATGGGTCAACCTCGAGCCGCCGATCGACAACCAGGACAGCCTCCTCGCGGCCGACGGTTCGGTCGACATGAACTTTTTCGGCGGGCAGTTCCGCGTCTGGACGGCGGCTCACAACGACGTCCTCGTTGCCACGGCGCAGACGGTGCCCGGCACGTGGAAGCACTACGCAGTCACCCGCGACGCGGAGGGCGGGTTCCGGCTCTACGTCAACGGGGAACTCGACTCCGAATCAACCGCCCGCGACACCACGCCCTACCGCGGCCTGAGGATCGGCTACAGCACCCCTAAGGACGCCGGCACGCACGGCCGCATCGCCGAGTTTCGGGTCTGGAGTCGTGCCCGCACGGCCGAAGAGATTCGGGCCGACTTCGACCGCAGTTACGCGGCCGCCAGTGAGCGGCCGTCGAGCCTGATGGCGTTTCACGCTGGGGCTTCATGGGGCGACGTGGCGGGGCAGGCACGGGTCGAGCCCGCCCTCGACGCACCGCGGCTCGTCACGGACGCCGACGTACAGGCCCGCGCCGAGAAGTTTGCGCGGTTCCGCGGGCTCGCCGAGTCGGGCGGCGATGCCACACGTGGACGAGCGGTGTTTACCACCAAGTGCCTCACCTGCCATCAGCAGGGCGGACAGGGAGGCAGGATCGGCCCCGCCCTCGATGGCCTCGGGCTCACGGGCGTGGAGGCGATCCTGCGACACGTGCTGACGCCGAGCGCGGCGATGGAGGGGGGCTATCGCAGCTTTCGCGTGGTCACCCGCGACGGCCGCGTGATCCAAGGCCTTCTCGTCTCCCGCGACGCCGACGCGATCGTGATCCGCCAGCCCGACGTGGCCGACATCCGCATCGCGGTGCGCGACGTCGCTGAAGCCGACTTCATGGGCATCTCCATCATGCCCGAAGGCCTCCTCGAGGCGATGCAGCCCGGGGAGGTATCGGACTTGTTCGCGCACCTGAAGTCGCTGACCGCGAAGGCGCCATGAGTCACCCAGCCCGCTTCCCCCGGTGGGCCGTGCTCCTGGGGTCGTGCGTCATGACTGGCACGGCGGGCGGCCTGTCTGGGTCATGCATGGGTGGATTTGCGTCATGGACTCGGCCCAGCGGCGTGCGCTACTGTGGAAATCTGAGGGTTCGGGCGAGCTGAGAGCCGGTCAGGGAATCAGACTGCCGATGCACATCCGCACATACACCGCACCGACGGGGCTCTCCGCACGCGAGGTGGCGCTCGTCGTCGAATCCGCGACGTCGTTCAGCCGTGGCGTGCTCCGGGGCGTGTCGCAGTGGATGGCCCAGCAGGCGGGCTGGCTGATCACGGTCGACGATCGCGTGCTCGGAGCACCGATCCCGGGCTGGCTCATCGGCTGGTCCGGCGACGGCGTGATCAGCGGGCTGCCCGAACGGGCCCTGCCGAAGACCTGGCGTGGTGCCGGACGGCCGGTCGTCTACGTGCGCGATCGACTGACGACCGAGCGGCTTCCCGGCATCTATCCCGACGACGAGGCGGCGGTGCGGTTGGCCGTGACGCATCTCGTCGATCGCGGGCTGCGGCACATCGGCGTCTGTCCCGTCACCCCCAGCACGGCGCTGCGGTGCGATGCCGCCGTGCGATTCGCGGCGGCCGCCGGCTGCACGGTCGATGCCTACACCGCGGAGCCGCTGCGCGGCGTTCGACCAAAGCCCGCGGGCAAGCATGGCGGATCCGCGCTGGGCCGATGGCTCGCCAGCCTGCCGCGGCCCGTCGGCGTGATCGCCGTGGACGACGTCCAGGTGCTCAATGTCCTCAAGGCCTGTCGCGACCAGGGCCTCGAGGTTCCCGACGACGTGGCAGTGGTGGCAGTCACCGACGACGATGCGCTCGGTGAACTGGCGACGCCGGCGGTCACGAGCGTGACCCACGATCGAGCCAGGCTTGGCCAGGAGGCCGCACGCGTGCTCGAACACTCCATGATCGCCGGTAGGCCCGCGTCGGCGGTCGTGCTCGTGCCGCCCGCGGGCATCGCAGTGCGGCGCAGCAGCGACGTGCTCGCGGTCGCGGATGCCGACATCCGACGGGCTCTCACCCTGATCAAGGAGCGGGCCTGCTCCGAACTCTCGGCAGGACAGGTGGCGACCAGCCTGGGGGTGTCGAGGAAACTCCTCGATCGGAAGTTTCAGCAGACGCTCGGCCGCACGATCCACGATGAGCTGCAGCGGACCAGGCTCGCCGAGGCCAAGCGGCTGCTCGCGGAAACCGACCACAAACTGCTCGTGGTGTCGGTCCGCGCCGGATTCACGCACGCGGCCCAACTCTGCAACGTATTCAAGTCGGCGGTGGGCATGTCTCCGATGGAGTATCGGAGGACCACGCAGACCTGCCGGCGACTTGCGGCATCGGCTCCGACGGGACGGGGACGCTGAGCCGCTCAGGAATCTCCCCGCGGCGAGCGAAGATCCGCGTGCCGCTCCAGCACGTGGTGAGTCAGGAGAATCGCCTGACCTACCGGCGGCGACGCCGCAGGCCGGCGGCCACTGCCACTCCGCCGATGGCGATCAGGGCCACCGAAGACGGCTCCGGCACGACGATCGTGTCGAACGTCACGAGACCCATCGCCGAAGCGCTCTGTGTGCCATTGAGTTGCCACTGGGCGACGGTGAACGTCTCCCCAGCAGGATTGCCGATGTCGAACACAGCCATGTCAGGTATGCCATCACGGGTCAGCAACGACGAGTACACGGTGCCAGTGCTGTTCGAGTAGATGCTGACGTAGTTAGGTGCGTAGGTGCCGCTGCTGGCTACGGAATCGACCGCGATGCCCACGCGCACCGTCCCGGAGAAGGTGAGAACCATGGTGGCCGAAAGCCCGAAGTATCCCGTGTTCGCCCCGCTCGGCGTGTTGAACGGGCCTTGGTTCACCGGCACCGAGAGACCGCCCTGGGTGTAGAGCGACGACCCGTCGGGCCCACGATAGGTGGCGTAGGTATTGAAGTTGACATAGTCACCTGCCCCACCGGTGATGCTGCTCATGAACGCCGGCAGCGAACCGGACCAGAGCGTGGGGAACGATCCGGCCGAGGTGCCGAGGTTGTTGGCGGCTGCAGCGGGTGAGTAAATGCTGTTCGTGCCGGACGGATACGTGATCGGCCGAATCTGCCAGTAGCCATTCTTGCCATACGTGTTCGAAGTGCCGGTGGCATACGACTTCGGCACGGCCGAGTTCGACCAGTTTTGAGTCACGAAGTTTGGGCCGACGCCCGGTTCGGTGCCGACATAGGAGATCGTGACGGCGTGGCACGGCGTTGAAGCCGCAAGCGCAAACGCAGTTACTAGAAGCGCGGCGATCGACCGAGCAGTTATTGCACGCATGACATCCTCGCTGGTCAGAAAATAACCGGGAGCCTTTTTGATTGCCCCCCTCATCAACGATGCACACTATACCACCGCCGGCCATCCGATCATTGCTGGTTTGCATCGCCATTCATTGCAAAAACAGCCCGGCTCCGGTCGCGTGAAATCGCGGTTTTTCAGCCTCCAGACGGAGTCTTGGGGGGGTATGCTCGGGGCATGGCTGGCAACTCGCTCACCCGTCGTGGCAGGATCGCGGCGGCTGTCGGCACGGGACTGGCCTGCTGCGTGATCGCCGTCCTACCGGCGTGGGCCGCACACCCGGAGGACAGGGCCGTCGTCGTCCGCCGTTTCCTCGCCGACCAGCCGCTCTGCCGCGCGGGCCGGCCCGCCGGCCTGACAGCAGTCGTCGTCAACGATGGGGCTGCGGACGCCGACGTGACGGCATCGTTGGCCATGCCTCCGGGAGTGCGGCTCGTGACGCCGCTGCCGACGGCTCCGATCCGGATCACGACCGCCGATGGCGAGCAGCACCTGCGGTTTGAAGTCGAGGCTGATGCGGCCGGCCCGGCCGAACTCGTGCTCGAACTCTCGACTGAGGGCGCCCCCCTCGTCCGCCAGCCGCTCATCATCGACTTCCTGCCACCGGTGAACGCCCAACAGCGCGACACCGTGCCGCCGGCCGAACCCGTGGCAACCGACATGCTCGTGGGTGCGATTCACTGCCCGCTCTGGGAAGCGGATCGCCCCGATCTCTGGCGCGGCGTGCTCCGCCATCCCGAGCGGATGCCGGCCCTCGGCCTCTATACACAGGAGGATCAGCAGGTGGCCGACTGGGAGGCCAAGTGGGCCCTCGAGCATGGAATCTCGTTCTTCGTCTACTGCTGGTATCGCGACGGCGAGGGCGGCGCGGTGAAGACGCGGTTCGGCCGAGGCCTCCACGACGGCTTCTTCAAGTCAACCGTCGCGAAGCAGATGAAGTTCGCGCTGCTGTGGGAGAACCAGGCCGACGGCATCGGAGGCGTGGCTGACGAGCGCGACTTCCTCGACAACCTCGTCCCCTCTTGGATCGAGACCTACTTCAAGCACCCTGGCTACCTGCAGGTCGACGGGAAGCCCGTGCTCTTCATCTACGAGATCGATCGGTTTATCCAGGATCTCGGCGGCCCCGAGCCAGCCACCCGGGCGATCGAGAAGCTGCGGGCCGCCTGCCAGGCCGCGGGCTTCAAGGGGCTCACGCTGCTCGGCGAATATCGGGGGTTCGTGCCCGCCACGCTCGACCGCATGGCGACCTTGGGCCTCGATGCCTCGTATGCCTACTGCTGGTACCTTCCCGGCAGCCCCGCGGCCGACGACGCAGCCGCTCGGCAGCTCGATCTCATCAGGGCCACGCGAGACCGCGGTGTGCTCCCGCAGGTGGTCACGGTGTCGCAGGGATGGAGCGGCTGGCATGACGAGGGCACGGTCTGGTCGATCCCGCCGGCACGATTCGAGGGGCTGCTCCGCGATGCGAAGGAGATCGCGCAGGCCCTTCCCAAGGATCAGCTCGGCAGCCGCATGATCCTCCTCGACAACTGGAACGAATGGGGCGAGGGACACTTTATCGCCCCCTGCCGTGAGCATGGCTTTGGCTATCTCGACGCGGTGCGGAACGTGTTCTCCACCGCGCCGCGCGAGCACGTCGACCTTGTGCCCGAGGACGTGGGCCTCGGGCCCTACGACGTCGCGGCCCGCGCCGCGCTCGCCCGCCGCGAGGAGCTGCGGCCGTTGCTCACGCGTCGGATCGACGTGGCTGGCGATCATCCCGGACTCGTGGGCTGGTGGTCGTTCGACGAGCCGGCCGGCACGCCCGTGGCGTTCGATATCTCCGGCCACCGACTCGGCGGCGAACTGCTCGACGGCGTCGAGCGGGTTCCGGGGATCGTCGGCAGCGCGATCGAATGCCAGGGAGGCGTGGTCCTCGTTCCGGACGACCCGCGGCTCTCCGTCGGCGATGCATTCACGATCGATTGCTGGGTCCGAACCGATACCGCGGCGCAAACCAACCGCTGGATCGTCAATCGCGTTCAGGGGGGCGGGATCGAGACGGGCTACCGTCTCGGACTACTCCATGGTCGCCCCTGCTTCGAAGTGCCGCAGACGGCCTGGAGCCACCATCTCACGGGACCCGCGCCGCTCCCGCTTGGCCGCTGGGTGCACCTGGCCGGCACGTTCGACGGCCGCACGATGCGGCTGTTCGTGGACGGCACCGAGGTGGCGTCACTCGATCGGACGGGGCCGGTGAATCCCAGCCACTTCGACCTGGTGATCGGCGGGTTTCAGGCCGGCAGCCGGGCGAACTTCGTGGGGCTCGTCGACGAAGTGCGGCTGTTCTCGCGAGCCCTGTCAGCGGACGAGGTGCGGGTGTGCTCGCAATCCGCGGTGCAGCCGCATCCGAAGTGAGACCAAAGCTGACTCGGCTGGCCCCGAGCGTCATGCACGCTGGGCAGGCGACCTACCGCCACTCGCTGCGAGCGCCGCCGCGATCAACCCGCAAACGTCAACCGAGAAGCCCCCGACAGCCGCGACGCCGGCACAGCGGCCCAACGTGATCGTCATCCTCACTGACGATCAGGGCTGAGGCGACGCCCGGTTTCTCTCAGGCTCCCATCGCCTTCACCAGGTTGGCGTCGATTGCGGCCAGAAACTCCTGCGTCGTGAGGTGCGGCTGGCTGGGGCCGATCAGGATCGCGAGATCCTTCGTCATCTTCCCCTCCTCCACTGTCTCGATGCAGACCCGCTCGAGCGTCTCGGCGAAGCGGGTCACCTCCGGCGTGCCGTCGAGTTTGCCGCGGTGGGCCAGGCCACGCGTCCAGGCGAAGATCGAGGCGATGGGGTTCGTGCTCGTGGGCTTGCCCTGCTGGTGCTGGCGGTAGTGCCGCGTGACGGTACCGTGGGCCGCCTCGGCCTCCACCGTCTTGCCGTCGGGTGTCATCAAGACGCTCGTCATCAGGCCCAGCGAGCCGAAGCCCTGGGCCACGATGTCGCTCTGCACGTCGCCGTCGTAGTTCTTGCAGGCCCAGACGTAGCCCCCCTCCCACTTGAGCGCCGAAGCCACCATGTCATCGATCAGCCGGTGCTCGTAGGTGATCCCCTTGGCGGCAAACTCCGACTGGAACTCGGCGTCGAAGATCTCCTGGAAGATGTCCTTGAAGCGGCCGTCGTAGGCCTTGAGGATCGTGTTCTTCGTGGAGAGGTAGACGGGGTAGCTCCGCGCGAGCCCGTAGCGGAAACTCGCCCGGGCGAAGTCACGGATCGAGTCGTCGAGGTTGTACATCGCCATTGCCACGCCCGGCGACGGAAACTCGAAGACCTTCATCTCCATCGGCTTCGTGCCGTCGGCCGGCGTGAAGGTGAGCGTGAGGGTGCCCTTGCCCGGGATCTTCACGTCGGTGGCGCGGTACTGATCGCCAAACGCATGGCGGCCCACCACGATCGGCTTCGTCCAGCCAGGCACGAGCCGCGGAATATTCTTGATGATGATCGGCTCGCGGAAGATCACGCCGCCGAGGATGTTTCTGATCGTGCCGTTGGGGCTCTTCCACATGCTCTTGAGGCTGAATTCCTTCACCCTAGCCTCGTCGGGAGTGATCGTGGCGCACTTCACGCCCACGCCGCACTCCTTGATGGCATTGGCCGCGTCGATCGTCACCTGGTCGCCGGTGGCATCGCGGTTCTCCATCGAGAGGTCGTAATACCTGATCTCGAGATCGAGATACGGCAGAATCAGCTTGTCCTTAATGAACTGCCAGATGATCCGCGTCATCTCGTCGCCGTCGAGGTCGACCACCGGGCCCTTGACCTTGATCTTGCCTGCCATGCCGTCACTCCTGCGTGCTTGGGGGTATGTGGTGGCGATGTTGTACCAGCCGGAATCGGCCGGAGAAGACTCGCGGTCACCGGCTGCGGGACGGGACGAGTTGGCTCGCTGCGGCAGGATAGCCGAGGCTCGCCATCCTCACCCCGCGACGACTGCCGCGAGGACTTCGGCGGCGGTGCCGACCTGGGCGAGGTCGATCCACTCGTCGGCCGTGTGGGCCTGGGCGATCGAGCCGGGGCCGAACACCACGCTCGGCACTCGGGCGGCCGTGAACACGCTGGCGTTAGTGCCGTAACGGGCCGCCGTGCGGGTCGCCGCCGCGCCGCGGGAGCGGGCCACCGCGGCGATTTTTTCGACCCAGGCCGCCGCCTTCTGATCCCCCGTGGCGTCGGCAAGGCCGGCGCTTTCGAGGAAGGGTTCGTCGTGCTCGATCCGCGCGTCGCCACAGGCGGCGGAGATTCGCGCGATCGCCTCCTCCCTCGCCCCGGCGGGCGACTCACCAGGCAGCACCCGCCGCTCCACTTCGAGGACGGTCAGGTCGGGCACGAGGTTCACGCCCGCACCGCCCCGAATCGTGCCGAGGTTGAGCGTAGGCGGTCCGCAGGGATGGTCGGCATGCCGCGTGAGCAGATCGCAGGCGAGCGCCTCGAGTGCGAGGATCACACGACCTGCGGGATAGATCGCATTGCTGCCCTGTTCGGGGAAGGCGCTGTGGCAGGCGCGGCCGTGCACGCGGATCCGCCAACGGATCGCCCCTTTGTGCTGCATCACGAGGTCGAGGCCCGTGGGCTCGGCGACGACGGCCAGGGCGGGGCGACGGCCGACCACCTTGCGGGCAGCCGCGTCCGACGCGGGGGCGTCGGGGGCCGCCGGCTCCCAGAGCCGGGCCAGCGCCTTGGCCCCCGAGAACCCGAACTCCTCGTTGACCGTGGCGGAGAACACCACGGTGGCCGACCGTTCGCCAGGATGCGTGAGCAGTCGTTCGACCGCCGCGATCATCGCCGCCATGCCCCCCTTCACGTCGCAGGTACCGCGGCCATACATCCGCCCGTCGCGGACGACCGGCACGAACGGCTCGATCGTCATGTTCTCGACAGGCACGGTGTCCTGGTGGGCGTCCCAGAGGAGCACCGGGGCCCGCGGCACGGTGGCATCGAGCCGGGCCACCACGTTGTCGCGTCCCGGCGACACGGGCTGCCGGGCCCACGGCAGCCCGAGGGCCGTGAACCGCTGCACCAAAAAGTCCGTCACGCGGCCCTCGAGATACTCGGGGCCGGAGACATCGCGGCCCATCGGGTTGACGCTCGGCCGCCGGACCAGGTCGGCGAGCAGGGGAACGTGGCCGGTCATGCCGAAAACCCTACCAGACCTGCCGCCCACGTGCTTTCCCTGAGCCACCGCCCCGTGGTAAAATCCCGGGCTCGATTCGCCTCGCGTGCTCGTGGCACGCGAGCATCGACGTCCCCATCCCCCGCCCGGTGTTGCATGCCGCCGATCCTGGAATCCCACTCGCGTCGCACGGTTATCAGCCTGCTGCACGCCGTTTTCGCTCTCGCCCTTGGCGTCGTGATGCCGGCGTCGGGCCGCGCCGACCTCGCTGCCGACACCAAGGCGATCCAGGATGCGGGGCAGGCCTACAAGGCCGCGCTCGAGCGGGGCGACGGCAAGGCACTCGCCGCGCTCTGGACGCCGGATGGCGACATCGTTGACGCGGTGGGCAACGTCATGAAGGGCCGCGACACCGTGTCGGTGCTCGAACCGGCCGCCGCGGGCGAGGCCAAGACCATCCAGCCGCAGATCGCCATCCGGGAAACCAAGATTCGCTTCATCGATCCCGATGTCGCCCTCGAGGACGGCATGGTGGAGGTCGTGCCGCCGGGCCGCACCGCGCCGCTGCACGGCCGCTTCTCGGCGACCTGGGTTCGCCACGAGGGCAGTTGGAAGCTCGCCGCGCTTCGCGAGGCGCGGGGCGATGAAGCCTCGGGTGACGAGACGCTCGCGTCGCTCGAGTGGATGGTGGGCGATTGGACGGTCGTCGATGAAGCAGCTGCCGGCAAGCCTGCAGCCGCCAAGCCGAAGATCGAGATCAGCACGCGTTGGAACCCGACGCGAACGTTCCTCCTTCGCGACATGAAGATCACACCGCCCGGCGCGGCGGCCGACGCGGCGGTTCAGGTCACGCAGCGGATCGGCTGGAATCCGCTCTCCAAGAGCATCCACTCGTGGGTCTTCAGCTCAGACGGCGGCCACGGTGAGGCGGAGTGGAGCCAGGATGACGGCTCGTGGATCGCGCGGACCACGGCCGTCCTGCCTGACGGCTCGCAGACGTCGTCGCTCAACATCTATTCGTACGATGGCAAGGACAAGTGCGTGTGGCGTTCGCTGCCCACCCATGTGGGCGGCGAGCACATGCCGCAGGTCAACATGACGCTCGTCCGCAAGCCCGGCACCGGAACCACCGAGGGGGCTCGCTAGAGCCTGAATGCATCATGCAGTCGATCATGTTCTTCCCCGTCCGCCGCAGTTCGCTGGTCACGGTCGCCACCGTGGCGATCGTCACGGCTCTGCTTCCGGTGCAGTCTTTCTGCCAGCAGCCAGCTACCCCGGCCCAGGCGGCCGCCGCCCCGGCCAAGGCAGCCGACAACGACGACGGTGATCTCGCCCGCAAGGCCGAGATCATGAACAGCCCGCGGTGGCGGCGGGCGATCTTCGAACTGGGCGAATGGCTCTCCTCCCAGCAGATCTACTCGCCGCAGGAAGTGCACAACATCAAGGCCGACTTCAACAAGCGGGTGGCGGGGATGTCGTCGTACGAACTCGAGTATCTCCTCGAAGACCTCGACTCCAAGTTCAAGCTCCTGGAGACGCCGGAGGCCAAGGACGCGCGGCAGTGGGTGGGCCAGTACCTTTCCGTGATGTCCGACAACAAGCGGGCCGAGGTGCTCAAGGACGTCCCGAATGTCGTCACCATGTCGAGTGCCCAGCTGCAGCAGGAAATCAACAAGATCGAGCAGAAGAAGGCAGGCCTCCAGCAGCAGCAGGCGGCTTTTGACTCGAGCCGGCAGCAGCTCGTCGATCGGGCGCAGGCCGCCCGGCAGGCGACGGCGGCGGCGTCCAGGTCGGCCGCGGCTTCGGCGCAGTCGGGCGTGTCGTACTCGCCCTACCGCGGCGGCAATCAGGGAGGCGGCAAGCCGCCGTTCTCCGATGCCAAGGGCTCGGGCATGAGCGTCGGCGTCGGCCCATTCGGTGCCTACGTTAATATGAACGTGGGCAGTTTCTGAGGCCACCGGCGATTCCGCGTTCCCTCTCGGCTGCGTAGCCAGGCTTTGTCGCAGGCGATCGCTGGGAAAATAGGTGGCCTGGGAAGCCGAGGGGCCAGTCCGTCGCCACTCCCTGCCAGGACATCCACGCCAGAGCCGTTGGGTTGGGCTGTTGCCGGAAGCCGGGGGCTGGTACTTCTCCCCGGCCATGTCCCCCAAGCAACCTCCTTCCGCCGCGGCCCCGCCACCCATCCTGCCGGTGGCTGACGGTTTTGAAAGACCGCGGTTCTCGGTGATGGTTCCGGCGTACGAGCCCGACGGCAAACTCCGCGACTCCCTGAAGTCGGTGCTGGCCCAGGCCCCGCCCCCGGCCGAGATGCAGATCACCGTCGTCGATGACGCCTCGACGCCCGGAAGTGTGGAGCGACTGGTTCGCTCCATCGACCCGTCGGGCCGCGTCGACGTCGTCTCGCACGGCAGTCGCCTCGGCCTCGCCGGCAACTGGAATCGTGCGATCGCGCTGGCCCGTGGCCACTTCATCCACCTGCTGCACCAGGACGATGCCGTCTGCCCGGGCTTCTACGCCGCGATCGATCGTGGCTTCCGCCACGCCGATGACATCGGCATGGCGTTCTGCCGGAGCCGCATCGTCGATGATCGCGACCGCCTCGTGAAAACCACGTCTCGCCAGAAGTGGTTCGCGGGCGTGCTGGTCAACTGGCTCCAAACGATCGCCGAAAGGCAGCGGATTCAGACGCCGGCGGCCGTGGTGGCCCGCAGCACCTACGAGGCCATCGGCGGCTACCGCTACGATCTCTGCCACGCCCTCGACTGGGAGATGTGGGTGCGAATCGCCTCGCGGTATCGCGTCTGGTACGAGCCGCGGCCCTTGGCGATCTACCGTCGGCACGTGGCCAATGAAACCAGTCGCCTGTTCGCATCCGGAGCGGTCTGGCCCGACATGGCCCGCGCCCTGCGGATCAATGCCGCCACGCTGCCCGACTCCCTGCGCGACGCCACGCTCGCTGCGAGCGTCCGCTGGCATGCGGCCTCGGCCATGCGGACCGCGGAACGCCAACTGGCCGCCGGCGCCACGGCCGAGGCCGCGGCGACGCTCCGGGCCATTCCCGACATCCTCGAAGTGCTCAACGGGAGGCCGATCGAGGGCGTCGCCACCCGGCGGCTCGCCTCGCTGCGGGCTCGGCTCCGCGAAGACGCCCTCCTGCGGCGGGCGGCCTGATGACCGCGGAGCCCGCCGGCGACGAGGCGGTGCTGCGGTTTCCGCGGCCGACGCCGCGGCGGGCGATCGTGCTGGTGCACTTCGACCCGCACGGCCGCTTCGACCCGCATGTCACACACGCCGCCCGAGCGTATCGCCGGCTGGCCGCGCGACTGGTGCTCGTCTCCAACGGCGGCCGCCGTCTGCCGCCCGACCTCGCCGCGATCATCGACGACTACGTGCCGCGGCCCAACGTCGGCTACGACTTCATGGCGTGGAAGGATGGCCTCGCAACGCTCGACCGCGACGGCTACGACGAGATCGTGTGCGTCAACGACAGCGTCTACGGGCCGCTCTTCGACCTCGCACCAGCCTTCGAATCCCCCCGCACGGCGGCGGCCGACCTCTGGGGCATGGTGCTCTCCGAACAGTCCACGGGCCGTGACCGCCCTCGCATTCCGCACCTGCAGTCATGGTTTTTCGCGATGCGCCGGACGCTCCTCCAATCGACCTGGTTCGACGAGTTCTGGTCGGCGGTTGAACCGGTGCCCACCAAGCGGGACGTCGTGGAGCGATTCGAGATCGGCCTGTCGCGCTCGGCTGTCGAGGCCGGCTTCCGGATCGCCGGGCTGTACGACGCCACCACCGCCCCGCGGGTGGCCCTCCGCGAGGTCCTGTCACACGTCTCGCTGGCCGCACCGCGGCGTTCGTGGCGGCTCATCCGGAAGAGCCGCAGGGTCCCGCACAATCCCAGCGAACTTGTCTGGTGGCGGCTGCTCGAGGCCGGAGTACCCTACGTCAAGGTGGGGCTGTTTCGCGTCAACCACTATGGAATCAACCTGGAGCAGGTGCTCGCCGAACTCGACCAGCGAACCCGCTTCGATCTGGGGCTGATCCACGACCACCTGGCCCGCTGCGGCTGACGCAGGCCCCCATCGCTTACGCGATTGGGCTTCCTGAAACCGCAGGAAACGTAACGCCGTAAGGCGTACGGCTGCCCTCCGCCGGCCCCCATCGCTCACGCGATTGGGCTTCCTGCCCCCCGTCGCACGCACCTGTCGCGGTCTGATCGTGCCCGATCATGCCCTGATCACCGGGAAAACCAACTCGACTCGTCGGCCGGAAACGAGGCCGGTATAACTTGGGCGACGATGGCGGAGCCGGCGGGCTGGAGAAAGCCCACCGGCTTTTTTGCGGGCCGACTTTGTGACGAATTTCACGAAGTCGGTTTCCGCAGCCGAAAAACGCATATCGCCCTCCCGCCCTGCCCGAGTTTTTCAGCCCGAGTGCTTATGGACGCGATCCTCCCGGTCCTGCTGTTCGTCGCGATCGCGGCGGCCGTCTCGGTCGGGCTGGTGGTTTTCGCCAGTCTTGTGGGCCCGAATCGCTCCGGCGCCGTCAAGGAGATGCCCTACGAGAGCGGCATGGACCCGGTCCACGACACACGGCGACGGTTCGACGTCCGCTTCCACCTGGTGGCGATCACCTTCCTCGTATTCGACGTCGAACTGCTGTTTCTCTACCCGTGGGCGGTGGCAAGTCGCTCGGCCGCCGGCGTCGATGCCGCGGTGCAGGGCGGCCTCGTGTCGTCCCGCGGACTCGTCTTCGGCGGTGCGATGCTGTTCATCGCACTGGTGATCGTCGGCTTCGCATACGACTGGCGCAAGGGGGTGTTCCGATGGCGATGATGCCTTCCGGATCGGGCGGGCGGATCGAGTTGCCCGAAAACGTCGTGGTCAGCCGGCTCGACGCCCTGGCGAACTGGTGCCGCAAGAACAGCCTCTGGCCGATGCCCTTCGCCACGGCCTGCTGCGGCATCGAACTGATGGCGACGGGCGCGAGCAAGCACGACCTCGCCCGCTTCGGCGCCGAGGTCTTCCGGTTCAGTCCGCGGCAGTGCGACCTGATGATCGTCGCCGGCCGCGTTGTCATGAAGATGCTCCCGGTGCTGCAGCGGATCTGGCAGCAGATGCACGAGCCGAAATGGTGCATCTCAATGGGCGCCTGTGCGAGCACCGGCGGCGTCTTCGACACCTATGCCGTCGTGCAGGGCATCGACCGCTTCATCCCGGTCGACATGTACGTGCCCGGCTGCCCGCCGCGGCCGGAGCAGCTGATCCAGGCGATCATCGACCTCCAGGACAAGATCCAGCGGGAGGGCACGATCACCGGCCGCGAGTTCGACACCGCCGGCCGCCAGCTGCGGAAGCGGGCGCTCGTCGAGCTCGCGGGCCCCGCGACGATCGATGCCTCCCGCAATCCCGTGCTGCAGCGAGAACTCGCCGCGGCTGCCGAGGCCATCACCTCCCGTTCCTGACCCTCATCACGCCCGCCACCGATGCCTTTCACGCCACCATCCGTCGACGACGTGCTCGCCGGCCTTGCGGACCGGTTCGGAACGCTCGACACGAGCGTGTATCGCGGCCAGACACGGGTCGTCGTACCGGCCGACATGTCGTTCGACGCGCTGGCCTGGCTCAAGGAGCGGGACTTCGACCTGCTCGTGGACGTCACCTGCGTTGACTACCTCGAGTATCCGGACGCCAAGCACCGCTACGGTCTCGTCTACCTGCTCGCCTCGACGACGACCAACCAGCGGCTCACCGTCCGCGTGTTCGTGGACGACCCCGACCCCGCGGTGAAGAGCGCCGTGCCGCTCTGGGCGGGCGCCAACTGGCTGGAGCGCGAGGTCTGGGACCTGTTCGGCATCCGCTTCACCGGTCACCCCGACCTCCGCCGCCTCGTGATGCCCGAGGAGTTCACCGCGCACCCGCTGCGGAAGGACTATCCGCTCCAAGGCCGCGGCGAGCGGCACAACTTCCCCGTCATCACCCGCGACCACAGCTAGCCCATGTCCATCGCCACAGCCAACCTCGACACCACCGGCCCCGAGGCCGGCGCCCGGAGCGAGGACTACCTCTGGACGCTCAACTTCGGGCCGCAGCACCCCGCCACCCACACCACGCTGCGGCTGGTGCTCAAACTCGACGGCGAGCGGGTGGTCGACGCGATGCCCGAGATGGGCTACCTCCACTCCGGCTTCGAGAAGATCGGCGAGCACCTCACGTTCAACCAGTACGTCACCGTGACGGACCGGATGAACTACATCTCGCCGATGGCCAACAACGTGGCCTGGCACCACGCGGTCGAGACGCTCCTGGGCATCGAACTCACGCCGCGATGCACGTACATCCGCACGATCATCGCCGAACTGGCGCGGATCAGCGACCATCTCCTCTCCAACGGCGCCGTGGGCCTCGACACCGGCGCGTTCACCTTCTTCCTCTACGGCTTCTACCAGCGGGAAGTCATCTACGACATCTTCGAGACGCTCTGCGGAGCCAGGTTCACCAACTCCTACACGCGCGTGGGGGGCGTCTCCCAAGACTTCACGCCGCTGGTGATCGAGAAGATCCGGGCCTTCATCCGCACGTTCCCCAAGACGCTCGACGACATGGAGCGGCTCCTCACGAGGAACCGGATCTTCGTCGACCGCACCAAGGGCGTGGGCTTGCTCACGAAGGAGGAGGCGATCAACGCCAGTGCCAGCGGACCGGTCGCCCGGGCCAGCGGCGTGACGAGGGACCTCCGCAAGGACGAGCCCTACCTCGCCTATGCCGACCTCGACTTCCAGGTCTGCTGCGCGAGTGCCGGTGACTGCTACGCCCGGTATCTGGTGCGGATGCAGGAGATGCGGGAGAGCCTGAAGCTCGTGGCGCAGGCCCTGGAAAATCTCCCGGCCGGCGACGTCAACGTGAGCATCGACCAGCGGGTCGCCCGGCCCACGAAGCAGCAGGTCTACTCGTCGATCGAAGGCACGATCTCGCACTTCGAGCTCTCGATGGCCAACCGCGGCTTCGAGGTGCCCCACGAAGAGTCGTATGCCGCGATCGAGGCCCCCAACGGCGAACTCGGCTTCTACATCGTGGGCGACGGCAGCGAAAACGCCTACCGCGCCCGCTGCCGGCCACCGAGCGTGCTCCACTTCGCCCTCTTCCCGCAGCTGATCCGCGGCCACACGCTCTCCGACGTGGTGGCCGTGCTCGGCAGCCTCAACATCATCGCCGCGGAGCTCGACCGATGACGGGACCCAATCCCACCTGGTCGAGGAGGACGGGGCTGCCCATGCGCTCGAGCCGGCGTTTCCGGCCAGCGGAGCCAGGATGGCGAAGCGCAGCCGGCATCGAGAGAGCGGAGGGCAGGATGCCCGCAGCGAACGTCCGGGCGAGAGGGCATGGGCAGCCCCGTCCGGCACCACCCACGGAGCGCCCATGATCGCCCCCGGCCGCACGTACCTCACCGACGAGATGGTGGCGAAGATCGAGGCGCTCGCGCCGCGATACCCGAACCGCCGTGCCCTCACCCTGCCGGCGCTGCACATTGTCAACGCGGAGCTCCGCCACGTGCCGCTTGGGGCCGTTGCCGAGATCGCCGCGGTGCTCGGCCTCGCCCCGGCCGAGGTGCAGGACACGCTCACCTTTTATCAGTTCTTCCACCAGGAGAAGCCGCACGGCAAGGTGCGGGCCTTCGTCTGCCGCTCGGTGTCGTGCGCCCTGCGGGGCGGCGACCACCTGCTCGAGCACCTCTGCAAGGCGAACCGGATCGAACCCTACGGCACGACCGCCGACGGCGAGCTGACGATCGAGCCGGCCGAGTGCCTCGGGGCGTGCGACTTCGCCCCCTGCATCCTCGCCAACGACGACCTGCTCACGAACATGACTCCCGAGACCGCCGCGGCGGAACTCACGAAGCCGCGGGCGAGGGCCACCTGACCATGCAGCCATTCAAGCCCGTCTTGCTCGAAGCCGTCGGCGTGCCCGACGGCCACACCATCGCCAGCTACAAGAGCCGCGGTGGCTACGCCCCACTCGAAGCCACGCTCGCCGGCAAGCAGCCCGCCGACGTGATCGAGATGGTGAAGTCGTCGGGGCTCCGTGGCCGCGGCGGCGCCGGCTTCCCCACCGGACTGAAGTGGACGTTTCTCCCGAAGGATCATCCCGGTCCGATCTACCTCTGCATCAACGCCGACGAGAGCGAGCCTGGGACGTTCAACAACCGGATCCTGATGGAAGACGACCCGCACCAGGTGATCGAGGGGATCATCCTCTCGTCGTTCGCCACGCGGGCATCCACGGCCTATCTCTACCTGCGCTACGAGTATCCGCGGAGCTGGCACCGCCTGCAGGCCGCGATCGACGAGGCCTATGCCGCCGGCTACCTCGGCAAGAACATCCGCGGCACGAACTTCTCCCTCGACGTCTACCTCCACCGCGGCGCCGCGGCCTACATCTGCGGCGAAGAGACCGGTCTGATTGAAAGCCTCGAAGGCAAACGGGCCTGGCCGCGGATCAAGCCGCCGTTCCCGGCGATCGAGGGACTGTTCCGCAAGCCGACGGTGGTCAACAACATCGAGACGATGGCCTGCGTCGCGCAGATCGCCCGCCGCGGCGTCGACTGGTTCAAGTCGATCGGCGTGCCGGCCGATCCCGCCAACCCCCGCGATCCCGGCTCCTACGGCCCCAAGCTCTACTGCCTCTCGGGCCACGTGGAGAAGCCGGGCTGCTACGAGGCGCCCCTGGGCATCACGGCTCGGGAACTCATCGACCGCTTTGGCGGCGGCGTCTGGAAGGGCCGCAAGGCCAAGGCGGTGATCCCGGGCGGGATCTCGATGGGCCTGATGACGGAGAGCGAACTCGACACGCCGCTCGACTTCGCCGGCCCGGGCAAGGTGGGCTGCCTCGGCCTCGGCACGGCGGCCGTCGTCGTGATCGACGACCAGACGAGCATCGTCGACTTCCTGCACAACTCGGCCCGCTTCTTCGCCCACGAGTCGTGCGGCCAGTGCACGCCGTGTCGCGAGGGCACGAGCTGGTCGCTGCGGATCCTGGAGCGGATCAAGGCCGGCAAGGGTCGGCTCAAGGACCTCGACATCCTCCTCGAACTCGGAAACACCATGGGCATGATGCCGGGCAGCACGATCTGCGGGCTGGCGGACGGCGCCGCCTGGCCGATGAAGAACGCCATCAAGAAGTTCCGCGGCGAGTTCGAGGATTACATCAAGCGGACCAACCCCTCGGGCTGGATGGTGACCGACCCCGTCCCCGCCCTGCAGATCGTGGGAGCGCACTGATGCCGGTCGTGATCGTCGACGGACAGGAGATCGAGATCGGAGCCGACGAGCGGCTCAACTGCATCGAGGCCGCGCGCCGCGCGGGCAAGGAGATCCCGCACTACTGCTGGCATCCGGGCCTCTCGGTCGTGGCCAGCTGCCGGATGTGCCTGATCGAGACCGGCCAGCGCGACACGGCGACCGGCAAGATCACGATGGTGCCGAAGCTCGTGCCGGGCTGTCAGACGCCGGTCAAGGACGGCACGGTGATCGTCACCGAGAGCCAGCTCGTCAAGGACAGCCGGGCCCGCGTCGAGGAAGCGCTGCTCATCGACCACCCGATCGACTGCCCGATCTGCGACAAGGCGGGCGAGTGCCTGCTGCAGGACTACCACTTCCAGCACGGCCAGCCGGAGCGGCGGGCCGACCTCCAGCCGTTCCACAGCCGCAAGCGCGACGTCGGCCCGACCGTCACGCTGTTCGTCGATCGCTGCATCATGTGCACCCGATGCGTGCGGTTCACCCGCGAGATCTCGGGCACCGCCGAACTGATGGTCACCAGCCGCGGCGCCAAGGAGGAGATCGACGTCTTCCCCGGCCATCCGCTGGCCAACAAGCTCTCGGGCAACGTGGTCGACCTCTGCCCGGTGGGGGCGCTGGGCGACAAGGACTTCCTCTACCAGCAGCGGGTCTGGTTCCTGAAGCGCGAAGCCAACGTCTGCGGCGGCTGCTCGGCCGGCTGCTCGATCCACACCGAGCACAATCAGGACGCCGTCTACCGGCTCAAGCCCCGCGAAAATCCCCACGTCAACAAGTGGTGGATCTGCGACGAGGGCCGCTACGGCTGGCATCACCTCCACGACCAGTCGCGGCTCCGCGACGCGTCTCGGAAGGCAATGTCGCCGAGCCACCGCGACAGCGCCGCCTCGTCGCCCGCCACCGAGTCGATCGAGTGGGCCGACGTCGTGGTGAAGCTCCGCGATGACCTCAAGGCGGCGGGGCGGCTCGCCGTCGCCGTCTCGCCCATGCTCACGGTCGAGGAGGCGTGGATGCTCTGCGCCGTCGCCCGATCGATCGATCCCGAGGCCTTCCTGGCGGTCGGCTTCGTGCCGACGCAGGGCGAAGACGAATCGTTTCCCGGGGGGTTCACGATCCGCGCCGAGAAGTGCCCCAACCGCAAGGGTGTCGAGGAGGTCCTCGCCCTCTATGGCGCGGGGGGCCGTTCGTGGAACGATCTCGTGGCCCACGTCGCCGCCGGCAAGGCCGACGCCGCCTGGATCACGGCCGGCTATCCCGGCCCCTGGATCGATACGGCCGCTGCAGACGCGTTTGCCGATCTCAAGCAACTCGTCGTGCAGGATCTCTTCGACTCGCCGCTGATGCGGCTGGCCACCTGGCGGCTCCCCGCGACCGGGTTCGCGGAGCGTGCCGGCACCTGGGTCAACGTCGCCCACCACGCGCAGAGCTTCCGGCAGGCGATCCGCCCGCCGGCCGGCGTCTGGCCCGAGGGCCGGCTGTTCTGGAACATGCTCGGCCGCCGTGGCCTGTACGACGCAACCGCCGTCCGACATCAGATCGCAACGTCGTCACCGGCGTTCGCGGCTCTCGCCGGTGAACTGCCCGCCGCGGGCGTCGACCTCCGCCTTCACCAGATCGCCTGACACCCATGATCTCGCTCCTCCCCTCCCTGCCCACGATCGTCGCGCTGGTGAAGATCGGCCTGCTCGTCGGCGGCCTGATGACGGCGGCCGCCTACCTCGTGCTCGTCGAGCGGTGGATGGCCGCCTGGGTGCAGGACCGTAAGGGCCCCAACCGCGTCGGCATCCCGCTCACCAAGATCCGCCTGTTCGGTCTCGGACAGCCGCTCGCCGACGGGCTGAAGATCATCCTCAAGGAGGACTTCACGCCGAAGCACGTCGACAAGGTGCTCTACGTCGCCGCGCCGCTCGTCCTGCTCGCCGCGTCGCTCGCGATCTTCGCCGCGATCCCGTTCGGCAGTTCGCTGCCGCCGATTCCGGCCCTCGGCCTCACCGGCGAAGAGCCGCTGCTGGTGGCTCCGGGCCTCGACGTCGGCGTGCTCTGGGTCTTTGCGCTCTCCAGCATCGCCGTCTACGGCGTGCTCCTGGGCGGCTGGGCGAGCAACAACAAGTATGGCTTCCTCGGCGGCCTTCGCTCGAGCGCCCAGCTCGTCGCCTACGAGATCCCGCTCGGCCTCGGCCTGCTCGGCGTGGTGCTCGCTGCCGGCTCGCTCAAGCTCGACACGATCATGAACGCCCAGGCGTCGAGCGGCGTGTGGTACGCCTTCGCCCAGCCGCTCGGCTTCATCGTCTTCCTGGTCGCGAGCTTCGCCGAGGCGGCCCGGCTGCCGTTCGACCTCCCCGAGGCCGAGCAGGAACTCGTCGGCGGCTATCACACCGAGTATTCGGGCATCAAGCTCCTGCTGTTCCTCGTGTCCGAGTTTCTGCACATGGTCACCGCGGCCTTCCTGATCGTGATCATGTTCCTCGGTGGCTGGCACCTCTGGGGCGTCACCGGATCGGGCCCGGTCGAAACGTGGATGGTCGCCCTGATCCGCTTCGCCGTGCTCTCGGCCAAGATTTTCGGAGTGATCCTCTTCTTCATGCTCGTCCGCTGGAGCTGGCCGCGATTCCGGTTCGATCAGCTGATGAACCTGGCCTGGAAGGTGATGCTGCCGCTGGGTCTGGCGAATCTCGTCACCGTGGCGGCCGTCGAGGAGTTTCGGCCGCAGCTGGTGACGGCGCTCGGCGAGGGCGGGGCCAAGGCTGCGGCGATCGCCGTGCCGTGGGCGGTCTTCTTTCTCGGCTGGATCGCCGCCGGCCTGCTCACGCCCTCCGGCACCGACAACACGCCGCTCCGCACACCCGGGCCGCTCGATGCGGAGCACGTGCTCGGATCGCGACCGCACGACCTGGTGGAGGCCTGATGCCATGAAACCGTCCGATCCCTCGATCACCTGGCTCGAAGAGAAGCCCCTCGGCCTCGCCGAACGGCTCTACCTGCCCCTGTTCGTCAGCGGCCTCGCCACCACGGCTCGCCACCTCGTGAGCCCAAAGGTCACGGTGAGCTATCCCGACCAGCGGCCCACGGTGGGCAACCCGCTGATCTATCGCGGCGTGCACCGGCTCAACCGCGATCAGGAAGGCCGCGTGAAGTGCGTGGCCTGCTTCCTCTGCGCCACCGCCTGCCCCGCCCACTGCATCGACATCGTCGCCGCGGAGAGCCCTTGGCCCGATCGCGAGAAGTATCCAGAGAGCTTCCACATCGACGAGCTCCGCTGCATCTTCTGCGGCATGTGCGAGGAGGCCTGCCCGGTCGATGCGATCGAGCTCACGAGCCTGCTCGACCTCACGGGCAAGAGCCGCGAGGAGATGATCTTCGACAAAGAGAAGCTGCTGAGCGTCTACGACATGACGAAAGACGCCGAGCCGATGAAATCGACCGCCATGGGGTGCACGCCGTGATCGCCTCGATCCTGCCGTCGATCTCGCCGGGCACGCTGCTCGCCGGAGGCATCACCGCCACCGCCGCGAGCCTCTGGCTGCTCCTGCCCAGCGGCCGCAGTGGCGCCGCGGACCGGACGGCCCGCTGGCTGGGATGGCTTCTCGGCCTGGTGGCTCTCGCCAGTTTCCTCGCCACCGGCCACCGCCTGGGCAGCGTCGGCGAGGAGGCCGTGTTTCTCACCGTGGCCCTCGTGGCCGTGATCTCGGGAGCCGCCACGGTCGTTTCCCGATCGCCGGTGTATGCGGCGATCTGGTTCGCGATGGCGCTCGCCGGCGTCGCCGGTGTGCTGCTCGTCCTTGGAGGCCAGTTTCTCGGCGTGGCCACGATCGTGGTCTACGCCGGCGCGATCCTCGTGATGTTCCTGTTCGTGCTGATGCTCGCCCAGCCCGCCGGACTCGCCCCGTACGACCGCGTCTCGAACGAGCCGCTGCTCGCGGCGGTGGCGGGTGCCGTCCTGCTCGGCATCCTCTCGCTGTCGATCGGCCGGCTCACCGCCGAGCCGCCCTCCTGCTGCCTGATGAGTGGCACGAAGGCGGCGCTGCTTGCAGGCTCCGGTTCTGCCGCCGAGCCCACCAGCGCGGCCGAGGCCGGCATCGACATGCTCGCCGACCATCACGTCGCCCGCCTCGGCGGCGAGCTCTTCGGTCGCCATCTGCTGGCGGTCGAGGTCGCCGGCGTGCTGCTGCTCGTTGCCCTGATCGGCTCGATCGCGATCGTCTCCCGGGGTGCTGCCGACGCCGTACCGGCCGGCGGCCGGAGGATTGCCCCATGAACCTGCTTGCGGATGTCGTCGCTCCGGCCCCACTCGTCCTCGACGGTCTCGTCGTGGGTGCGATCCTGTTCGCGCTCGGGTTGGTGGGCATCCTCGCCCGCCGCAACCTGATCGTGATGTTCCTGAGCGCGGAACTGATGCTCCAGGGCATCTCGGTGAGCCTCGTCTCGTGGAGCCGTCACCACGGCGACTGGGGTGGTCATGTGCTCGTGATCTTCGTGCTCACCGTGGCCGCGTGTGAAGCGGCCGTGGCCCTCGTCTTCGTGCTTCAGGCCTTTGCCCGGACGGGGCGGCTCGACGCGGCGGCCTGGCAGTCGCTCCGCGAGTCGAACCTCTCCCGAACGATCGACCGAGAGCTGCCCGCCATCGATACCGTGCCGCCGAAGTTCCCGAAGCTCACCCCCGCCGGCGTCGAACCGGCTGCCGACGAAGACGCCCTTCTCGAACGCGAGCACGTCTGACCCACGCCCCCTCCGGCCACTCCATGAACGACCTCTCCCCCTCGACGCTGCTCGTGCTGGTTCCGCTCCTGCCCCTGGTGGGAGCCATCCTCACGGTCGCGCTCGGCCGCGTGCTCGGCCCGCGTGCCCACCTGCCGGCGGTCGCCGGCATCGCGGCGGCATGTGCCGTCGCCGTGATGCTGCTCTCCGGGATGGCTCGTGACGTTGGCGTGGGGGCGACCGGCCACGACCACGCGGCCAAGCCCGTGGAGATGGTCACCACGCTCTGGCAGTGGGCGGGAATCGGCGACGCTGCCGCCGCCGGCGACGTGGGCTCGGCCGCGAAGTCGTTTTCGATCCCGGTGGCCCTGCGGCTCGATCCGCTCACCGCCACGCTGCTGGTGATCATCACCGGCGTGGGCCTGCTCGTGGCGATCTATTCGATCGGCTACATGCACGGCGACCCTGGCTATCCGCGGTTCTTCGCGCTGGTTTCGGCGTTCGTGTTCTCGATGTCGATGCTCGTGGCGGCGAGCAACTTCCTGCTCGTCTACGTCTTCTGGGAGGCGGTGGGCGCCTGCAGCTACCTGCTGATCGGCTTCTGGTTCACGAAGCCCGAGGCGGCGAAGGCGGCGAAGAAGGCCTTTCTCGTCAACCGCATCGGCGACTTCGGCCTGGCCGTGGCCACGTTCCTGCTCTGGATGACCTACGGCACGCTCAACTTCCACGACACCACCCTCGCCGACGGCACGCTGGTGCCCGGCATCCTCGGGGTGACGCGGCTCGCCGACGCCTCCGCCTATGTGGGCGGCGCGGTGGGCACGGCCATCTGCCTGCTCTTCCTCCTAGCCGCCTGCGGCAAGAGCGCACAGCTGCCGCTCCACGTCTGGCTGCCCGACGCGATGGAAGGGCCCACGCCCGCCAGTTCGCTCATCCACGCCGCCACGATGGTCACCGCCGGCATCTATCTCGTGGCCCGCACCGCGCCCTTGTTCGAGGCCTGCCCCGGAGCCCTCACGCTCGTGTCGATCGTGGGAGCCACCACGGCGCTCGTCGCCGCGCTGATCGGCACGGTGCAGAACGACCTCAAGCGGGTGCTCGCCTATTCCACGATCAGCCAGCTCGGCTACATGTTCGCGGCCCTCGGCACCGGCACGCTGCTCGGCTTCACGGCCGCGATCTTCCATCTCGTCACCCACGCCTTCTTCAAGGCGCTTTTGTTCATGGGGGCCGGGTCGGTGATGCACGCGATGGGGGGCGTGATCGACATGCGGCGGTTCGGCGGCCTCAGACGCGTGATGCCGATCACCGCGGCGACGTTCCTCGTTGGCGCCCTGGCGTTGGCGGGGGTGGCGCCGTTCGCCGGGTTCTTCAGCAAGGATGAGATCCTCGCCTCGCTCCACTCCCGAGGCTGGCCCGACGCCCACGGCGAGCACCACGACGCCGCCCCTGCGGGCGGCCATGCGGCGACCGCCGCAACCTTCCGCTTCGCGAGCGTCTCGCCTGATGCGGCCCAGCTCGCCGGCGGTGCGCGGGGCTCGGCACTCGACGCGCTCAACACCCCCGCGACCTGGCGAATCCTCTTCTGGATGTCGCTCGTCACCGCGGCGCTCACCGCCTTCTACACGTTCCGCGCCGTGTTCATGACGTTCACCGGGCCGACGCGGGTGCCGGAAGAGGCGGGCCACCACGCCCATGAATCGCCGCCATCGATGACGATCCCGCTGGTGATCCTTGCGGCCCTGTCGGCCGTGAGCGGCTGGTGGCTGTTCAGCACGCATTCGCTCGCCTCGTTCCTCGCCTCGACGCCCTCGTTCACCGCCCCTGCTGTCGCCTCGACCGCCACGGCCCCGGCCTTCCACTGGGACCTCGCCATCCAGGGCACGCTCGCCGCCGCCATCGGCATCGTGATCGCGGCCCTGGGTCACCTCGGCCGCCGGAGCGACGGGCCGCAGATGGAGCGTTTCCTTGGACCCTTCGAGACGCTGTTCGCCAACCGATTCTTCTTCGATCAGATTTACTCTGCGGTGATCGTCAAGCCGCTCGAGATGGTTGCCACCCTGGCCGCGATGATCGATCGCCACCTGATCGACGGGCTCGTCGATACGATCGCCCGCATCCCGGTCGCACTCGGCAGCGTCGTCCGGCATCTCCAGTCGGGGCTCGTGCAACGGTATGCCCTGGCCGGTGTGATCGGCACGCTCCTGATCGTGCTCGCCCTCGTCGCTCGAGCCATGGGTTAGAAGGAACTCCTCACGCACGCATGAACGGCTTCAGCCCCTCGTCGCACCTCCTCCTCACGATCGCGGCTCCGCTCGTCGGCGCCGTCATCGCCTGGCTGCTCGGCTCCCGCGGCGTGTCCGCCGTGCGGCAGAGCGCGGCGGTCACCACGCTCGTCACGCTGGCCCTGGCCGCCTGGCTCATCGTTCGTTACCTCGCCGATCCCGCCACGGCGTCGGGTTTGCCCTACGGGCTCGTCGAGTTTCCCTGGCTCACGGAAGGCATCTTTGACGTCCGGTTCTCCCTCGGCCTCGACGGCCTTTCGCTCTGGATGTTCGGCCTCGCCGCCCTGCTCTCGGTGACGGCCGTGTTCGTCAGCTGGGACGCCATCAAGGACCGGCCGGTCGGCTTCTACGTGCTTCTGCTCGTGCTCGAGGCGGCGATGCTCGGGGTGTTCGCGGCACGCGACGTGATCCTGTTCTACGTGTTCTTCGAGTTCACGCTCGTTCCGCTCTTCTTCCTGATCGGCATCTGGGGCCACGACGAGCGGCGGAGGGCGGCGGTCAAGTTCTTCATCTACACGCTCACTGGCAGCGTGCTCACCTTCCTCGGCCTGCTCACGATCGTGCTCTGGCACGCCAACCATGCCGGGGTGGTCACGTTCGACATCGAGTCGCTCGTGGATGGCACGAAGATCCATCCGCTGCCGATGACTGCCGGCGGCGGCTGGCTCCAGATGGTCGTGTTTCTGGCCCTGCTGGCCGGCTTCGCGGTGAAGGTGCCGATCGTCCCGTTTCACACCTGGCTGCCGCTGGCGCACGTCGAGGCGCCCACGGGCGGCTCCGTCGATCTTGCCGGCGTGCTCCTCAAGCTCGGCATCTACGGCTTTCTGCGATTTTCGATGCCGATGCTTCCGGAGGCCACGGCCGTGGCGGCCCCGTGGCTCTTTGGCCTCGGCGTGCTGGGCATCGTCTACGGGGCGCTCGTGGCCCTGGTGCAGACCGATCTCAAGCGGCTGATCGCCTACTCGTCGGTGAGCCACATGGGCTACATCGTGATGGGCCTGTTCGCGCTCACGCCGGTGGCCACCGAGGGAGCAAATCTCCAGCTCGTCAACCACGGCCTCTCGTCGGCCGGCCTGTTCGCGCTCGTCGGCATGATCTACGAGCGGTTCCACACGCGCAACATCGCCAGCCTCGGCGGCATCGCCTCGAAGGCGCCGTGGCTGGCCGTGTTCTTCATGCTCTTCACCTTCTCGAGCATCGGCCTCCCCGGCCTCAACGGCTTCGTGGGCGAGTTCATGATCCTGCTGGGATCCTTCCAGCGGGCCTGGTCGGGCGTGTCGCCGGCCTGGCAGTTTGCCTACCTGGTGATGGCGCTCTTGGCGGTGGCGGGCGTGGTGCTCGGCGCCTGGTACATGCTCTGGGCGGTGGAGCGGGTGCTCTTCGGCGGCTCCCGCGAGCCGCCTCGCGGCGCGGGCCACGGTCACGATGCCGGCCATGCCGCCCACGCTCACGGCAGTCACGGGCATGGTGGTCATGGTGGGCATGGTGGTCATAACGCTGCCGGCTCTGACCACGACCGCTGCGATCTCCGCTGGCACGAACTCGCCGCCGTCCTGCCACTGGCGGTGTTCGTGCTCTGGATCGGCCTCACGCCAGCCACGTTCCTCGCCCCGGCCGCCCCGGCGGTCCGCAAGGCCACCGCCGCACCGGCGGCCGCCTTCGCCGCCCGGATGCAGGCCGAGACCACCGCCACCGTCGCCGGGATCACCACACCATGAATGCCACCTCTCTCGAAACCTTCTCGCTGCTCGCTCCCGAGATCGTGCTGGTGCTCGCGGCGCTCGTGGCGTACCTGGGTGGTGCCTTCGCCGGACTGCGATGTGGCTGGCTCGTGGCGGCCGCCGGCATCGTCGCGGCCATGATCATCACCCGCGGGCAGGCGTCCGACGCCGCCTTCTCTGCCGGCATCGCGATCGACCCCTTCTCGACCTACATCCGCTGGACGGTCCTGGCGCTTGGTCTGCTGCTCTGCCTCGTGCAGTCGGGCGACCTGTTCGCGGCGGCGGTGAGCCGCGGCCCGGGGCTGCATCGGGGTGGCACCTGCGAAGAGGCCGGCACGTTCCTGCTCCTGCTGGCGGGCCTGTCGCTGGTAGGCGTGGCAGGCGACCTCGTGCTCCTGTTCGCCGGCCTGGAGCTGGTCTCGATCCCGACCTACATCCTGCTGGGTCTCAAGCGGACCGACGCCCGCGGTCAGGAGGCGAGCCTGAAATACTTCTTCCTCTCGCTCGTCGCCTCGGCGATCTTCCTCTACGCCCTCGTCTGCCTCTACGGAATCGGCGGCTCCACCGATCTCGGTGCGATCGCCGCCCGCCTCAAGGCTGAGGCGACAGGCCGCACCGTACAGGCGCTGTTGCCACTGGCGATCGGCCTCGGCGTGGTGGGTGCCGCCTTCCGTCTGGCCGCCGTGCCGATGCACTTCTACGCCCCGGATGTCTACGAGGGCACGAGCCCCGGCAACGCAGCGCTGCTCTCAACGCTGCCAAAGGTGGCCGGCATCGTCGTGCTGGCACGCCTGCTCGCCCTCGTCGGGCCCGCAGCCTCGCCCGATCTGCTCTGGCGGATCGTCGTCGTGCTCGCCGCCGTGACGATGACCGTGGGCAACGTCATGGCTCTTTGGCAGACGAACCTCCGGCGGCTGCTGGCCTGCTCGTCGATCGCCCACGCCGGCTACCTGCTCGTCGGCATCGCGGCGGCTGCCGCTCCCTCGCTCTCGCCTCGCCTGCTCTCCACCGGCGGCCTGTCGGCCACGCTCTTCTATCTCGCCACCTATGCGATCGCCACGATCGGGGTGTTCGGGGCCATCGCCTATCTCGGCCATCGCTGGCCCGAGTGGACCAGCGGGAGCGGCCCCCGGCCGCCACGTGAAGAGATCACCACCGTGGACGACCTCGACGGCCTCTCGGGCACCAACCCCGTGGCCGCCTTTGCCATCGCGGTCTTTCTCCTCTCCCTCGCCGGCATTCCGCCGCTGCCAGGCTTCTGGGGCAAGCTCGCCCTGGCGTTCTCCGCGCTCGAGGTCGATGGCGCCGCCGCGATCGAACTGGGCAGCCGCCGGGCCTGGTTCGTGGGCCTCGCCGTGCTGCTCGTGCTCAACGCGGCGATCGCGGCCGCCTACTATCTCCGCATCATCGCCGCGATGTACTTCAAGACGACGAAGCGGGGCGTCCAGGCCGATGGCGGCCTCGCCGCCGGCGTGGCGATGCTCGCCTGCCTCGTGCTCGTGGGCATGGTGACGGTGAGGCCACGGAGCCTGCTCACGGCGGCCTCGCGGGCCGGCGAGAGCCTCGTTTCCCACACCGCCGCAGCCCTGCCCGAGCCCCTCGACACGATCGCCGCCCGCTGATGACCGCCACACCCACCACCGCCGCCATCGAGGCGATCCTTGCCGACATCGCCGACCCCGAGACGGGCCGGCCACTCACGGCGATGGGTCAGGTCGCGTCGGTCGTCGCCGATGCGTCGGCGATCGCCGTGACGGTCGGCCTGACCACGCATTCCGCGCTCCTCTGGAACGCCACGCGAGCGCGGATCGAGGAGCGCATCCGCACCGCGTTTCCGCAGGTTGCGAAGGTCGCAGTCACGATCACCCCACACGACCGGCCGCCGCTCAAGCTCGGCCAACTCGGCGTGGAGGCGAAGAGCGTGATCGCCGTTGGCTCCGGCAAGGGGGGCGTGGGCAAAAGCACGATTGCCACCAGCATCGCCATCGGCCTGGCGCGGGCCGGCAGCCGCACGGGCCTGCTCGACGCCGACGTCTACGGGCCGAGCGTGCCGCACCTGGTGGGCCTCTCCGGCCGACCGCAGATCGAGAACGGCAAGATCGTGCCGCAGATGCTCGACGTGGGCCGGTTGCAGATGCCGGTGATGTCGATGGGGTTCATGGTGCCGCCGGGCGAGGCGGTCGTCTGGCGTGGCCCCATGCTCCACGGCGCTATCACGCAGATGCTCCGCGACACGCTCTGGGGCCCGCTCGACTACCTCGTGATCGACATGCCGCCCGGCACGGGCGACGTGGCCCTCACGCTCTCGCAGGCCCTGCCGCTCTCGGGAGCGGTGGTCGTCTGCACGCCGCAGGACGTGGCCCTGCTCGACGCCACCAAGGCGATCGCGATGTTCCGGAAGGTCAACATCCCGCTGCTCGGCATGGTGGAGAACATGAGCTTCTTCGTCTGCCCCGACACGCAGAAGCGGTACGACATCTTCGGCACGGGCGGTGCCCGGCGAACGGCGCAGGAACTCGAGATCCCGTTCCTGGGCGAGGTGCCGATCCAGATTCCGATCCGTGAGCACGGCGACGCGGGCCGCACGGCTGCCAACTTCGACGACCCCGCCTCGCGTCCCTACTTCGAGGCGATCTGCGAGCGGCTCGTGGGCACGCTCGCCGCGACCGTGGCCGCGAAGCCGCCGATGCCATCGCTGCCGGTGCTTTGAATACACGCCTGCGATGCCATCCATGGCCACCGCAGGCTGATGTGGTGCCATCCATGGCCACCGCAGGCTGATGTGGTGCCATCCATGGCCACCGCAGGCTGATGTGGTGCCATCCATGGCTACCGCAGGCTGACGCGGTGCCATCCATGGCCACCACAGCCGGCCGGCGACATGCTCGGCGCCGGCGGGACGTGTGAGTTCTCTGCTCAAACGCTTCGGAGCAACCGCCGCGTGGCACACGTCTCACCGGCTTCTGCGCGTGCCTCCGATCCGGCTGCTCCCCTGTCCGGAATCGCGCATGCAAGCGATGCCGCGAGGCCGATGCAAACCGGGAAGACACACAGGTTGACAACCTGTGCTACGGGGAGAACTGCGAGGGGCTGCCCGTGCCCGGGAGCCGGGCTCGGCGGCAAGCGAAGCCACGATGGCGAAGCGTAGCCGGCGTGCAGCGAGCGAAGGGCCGGAGCCCGCAGCGAGCGTCCGGCGACGGGCGCGGGCAGCCCCGAGCCTCGTGAACGCCTGAAGATCACGTGTGCCCCGTAGAAGGCGTGGGGCCACCGGCGGACCCCAGCCTGAACCCGCTACAGACTCATTTGCTTCGAATGGGCTGCGGCCCGTAGTCTGATGCCTTCGGAACCGCCCGTATCACCACTGGAGAGCGTGTCATGAAGAGTCGTCTGGTTCTTGGCCTCGCGATCGTCGCCCTCGCCACCTCGGCCGCCGTTGTGACGGCCGCCATCAAGGAGGCAAAGGATGCTACCTGCCCCGTTTCAGGCCATGGCTGCGATCCAGCGGCCTCCGCCGACTTCGACGGCGGCACTGTCTACTTCTGCTGTGAGAAGTGCGTCGGCGCCTTCAACGGCGATTCGGCAAAGTTCGCCGCCAAGGCCCACCAGCAGATGGTGAGCACCGGCCAGCTCGTGCAGAAGGGCTGCCCGTTCAGCGGCGGGCCCGTGAAGCCCGGCACGCAGATCTCGATCGGCGATGCGGAGGTCGGTTTCTGCTGCCCCAACTGCAAGGGCAAGGTCGAGAAGGCCTCTCCCGAGGATCAGGTGACGATGGTCTTCGGCAAGATCGACAAGGGCTTCAAGCCCGCGGCGAAGTAACGAGCATTCGTGGGGGCCGCGCCGCCGCCTCCGGCGGCGCGGCCTGCCCGGGCTGGGCCAGCTTGAACCGGCGGCCACAAGCCCGAATTCACCCCCCCGAGCCGTCGTTGCGGCGGCGAAATGCTCTAGGGCCGCCGGCACCAGCGCGGGATACTCCGCCCCCCGGCGACCGCCGGGTGGAGCATCCCATGCGCGTCTTCGTTTCGGCCGGCGAGCCTTCGGGCGACCATCACGCTGCGCTCCTCGTCCGCGCGATCCGGGAACGTCGGCCCGACGTCGAGTTCGCCGGCCTCGGCGGCCCCCACATGGCGGCCGAGGGCGTCGATCTCGTCGCCGACCTGACGCAGCTCGCCGTGATGTGGATCCTGCGGGTGATCCTCAACATCCACCGGTTCATCGACTTGGCCCGCCGCGCCGAGCGAAACTTCCTCGACTCAAAACCCGACGTCTGCGTGCTCGTCGACTTTCCCGGCTTCCACTGGTGGCTGGCGTGGCGGGCGAAGCGGCACGGCGTGCCGGTCGTGTTCTACTGCCCGCCGCAGATCTGGGCCTGGGCGAGTTGGCGGGTGGGAAAGATGCGTCGCCTCGTCGACCACGTCCTCTCGGCGCTGCCCTTCGAGCACGATTGGTTCAGGGCCCACGGAATCCGCAGCACGCTGGTGGGCCATCCCTTCTTTGACGAACTCGACACAGCCCTCTCGGCACGGGCGGCGAACCCAGCCGCCGCGGAGCCGCTCGTGCTGCTCCTGCCGGGCTCCCGTGGCCAGGAAATCGAGGGCGTGCTCGGCTCGCTCCTTCAGGCGGCCGCCATCATCCGACGAAGCGTGCCTGAGGCCCGCTTCGCGATCGGGGCCCTGCACGACCGGCACGCCCGTCGGATCGACGAGGTGCTCCGCTCGACCACCGGAGCGAGCGGGCTCGGCATCGAGCTTCACGCGGGCCGCACGCGGAGCCTGATCAGTGAGGCGACCGCCGCGATCGCCTGCTCCGGCTCGGTGTCGCTCGAGCTGCTCGCTGCCCGAGTGCCGACCGTGATCGTGTATCGCGTCAGCGGCTTCGCCTACGTCGTGCAGAGCTGGTTCCGCCGCGCCCGGTTCATCACGCTGGTCAACCTGCTCGCCTGCCGGGAGCCGATCGGGCCGGTGCAGCCCGTGCTCGTCCCGCCACTCGCCGTGCCGCCGGCCGACCCGGAGGCGGTCTACCCCGAATACCTCGCCGTCGGCGACCCTGCCGAGCGGTCCGCCGCGCACGTGGTCGCATGGCTCACCGATCCCGCATCGCGGCGGCAGGCCGTGACGAGGATCGAGGCCGTCGCCATCGACATCGCCCGGCCGGGCTCCGCTGCCCGGGCCGCCGACGCGGTGCTCGCGATCGCCGGTGGCGGCGGCGTGGCCGTCGCCGCAGACCGCCGGGCGGCGTGATTTCCTGGCCGGACGTGTACCATAGGTCGCACGATGCTCTCCGAACCCCAGGCCACCTCAGCCGACCTGCTCTTCGACCTCGCCGGCATCCGCGTTCGCGTGTCGGCCTGGTTCTGGCTGGCCGCAGGCCTGCTCGGCTGGAACGTCTGTCAGTCGTTCTCGCTCGGCGACCAGCGACTGCTCCTCCAGATGCTGGTGATGTGGGTCGGCGTCGTGTTCGCATCGATCCTCGTCCACGAGATGGGGCATGCCCTGGCCTACCGCAACTTCGGGCAGGCGGCGCACATCGTGCTCTACCACTTCGGCGGCCTGGCGATTCCTGAAATCTGGGGCCGCCGCCACCTTCGACCCGTCCAACGGCTGCTCGTGTCGGCGGCCGGTCCGCTCGCGCAGCTCTTCCTCGCCGCGGTGATCATCGGATTGTTGAAGGTGAGCGGCTACCAGGTGCCGTTCCCGATCCCGGCGGTCGGCTCCCTGCTCGGCTTCAACGAGGGCCGCGGCTACACCTCGCCGCTGGCCTATGCGTTCTTCGACTTCATGCTCTACGTCAACATCTTCTGGCCGCTGCTCAACCTGATCCCGGTGCCCCCGCTTGATGGTGGACAGATCGTCCGCGAAGGCCTGCTCGCCGCCGGCGTGGCGGACGGCGCCCGGATCGCCGCCATCCTGGGCGTCGTGGCCGGAGGGCTCGTGGCCTGGTGGGGCTATGCGCGGGGCGACCACTTCCTGGGGATCATGTTCGCGATGCTCGCCGCGTCGTGCTTCCAGAGCATCTCCGCCGGTAATGCCCCGTGGCGACGGTGGAACTGACGCCGGGGGAGAACGCCCGCGTCGTCGTCCTCGGCGCGAGCAACGTCTCCCGCGGCCTCGCGCGGCTGGCCGCGATCGCCCGCCGCCGATCGGCGGGTCCGCTCGACTTGTTCATCACCGCCGGCCACGGCCGATCGTACGGCGTCAACAGCCGCGTGGCAGCACGTCGGCTCCCCTCGATTCTCGGCAGCGGATTGTGGCGGGCGCTCGAGCGGCAGCCGCCGCCGGGAGATGATTCGTGCCGGCCGCTCGCCCTCGTCACCGACATCGGCAACGACCTGCTCTACGGCTTCTCCGCGGGACAGGTGGCGGGGTGGGTGCGAGAGGCGGTCCGAAGGCTTACCGAGCAGGGCGGGCGAGTCGCGATCACGCGTCTGCCGCTCGCCAGTCTCAAGACCGTGGGCCCGGCCCGCTACCGCATGCTGCGAACCTGCTACGTGCCAGGCTGCCGGCTCCCGCTGGCAGCGGTCAAGGAGGCCGCCGCCGACCTCGACGCGCAGATCGCCGCCGTGGCGGCTGACCACGCCGCCATCCTGATCGAGCAACCGGGCGACTGGTATGGCCTCGATGCGATCCACCTCCGCCGACGGCATCTCGACTCGCTCTGGCACACGGCCTGCGACGCCTGGCAGCTGCCTGCCGCTCCGGCTCGCACCACCTGGCGCGACTGGGCGCTGCTCGGCTCGCGCGCCGCCGAGGTCCGTTCGCTCGCCCGCAGGATCCGCTACACGCCCCAGCCGGTCGTCAGCCGCAGCGACATGCGGCTGTGGTTGTATTGATCGCGGTTCAACGAGTCTGATGCCTTGGCTCCGGCAGGCCGGCGGCGATCACGGCGCCGGCGAGGATGGCCGCCGCCCCGGTCACGAAGACGTGTCGAAATCCGAAGCGGTCCACCGCGAGCCCCACCAGCGGCGAGAGCACGAACGGCGCCGCCAGCGCCGCCCCCACGATGCTCACATACCGCGGGTGCTCGGCGACCGACGGAGCCAGTTCGAGGGCGTAGTTGGTGAACAGCTTCAGCGAGATGGGGTTGAGGCCCAGCGGCACATACACGATCCAAAACCAGTTCACCGCGGTCGACTGCGGCAGCAGCGAGAGCGCCGTCACCACCAGCGGCGTGAGGGCGGAGAGGGCGATCAGCCAGACGAGCACGATCCGCGTACCGCGGCGGTCCGACACGGGGCCCGCCACCAGGCTCGCGAGGCCCGTGGCCGCGTTCTGCGTGCAGACCCAGGCGAGCAGGCTGCCCGCACCGCTCCCCAGGCGATCGCGAGCAAAGGCCTGATAGTGCGGGAACATCATCAACACGGCGGAGAAACAGGCGGCCACGAGCGAGAGCCGGACCAGCGCGCGGTCGGCCGCGATCGTCGCCCGCCAGACGGCGAGGCCCGCAGAGACCACCGCCCATGCCGACCGCCCGCCCGCCGGCGCTGGAGCATGAGTCGCATCGGCCGGCTCGTCGAGGAAGATCGGCGCGATGGCGGCAATCGCGAAAAACGCGGCCGTGGCGGCGAAGATCTTCGGAAACCCACCGGCCTCCTTGAGCCACGGGCCCAGGAACACGACCGCTGCGGCGATCGCCAGCACGCTGCCCACCGTCACGCTCACCACCATCGCCCGGCCACGATGCCCCGGGGAGATCAGCTTTCCCTGGAGAGCCGCGAAGACAAGCTGATTGACACCGACGACCGATGAGAACGTGGCATAGACCACCAGGAACAGGATCGCGAGCAGATCCGGACGGGAAGCCTGGAGCGGCCCCCAGGCGGCGGCGAGCACCGCGAAGCAACCGGCCATCGCCAGGCTCGTGGCCACGAGCGACCACTTCTTGAACGGCCGGCGGGCGAGGCTGCCGGCGACGACAAGTGGCGGCACGCTCTGCCCGCCGCGATTGAGCACCGGCAGGAGGCCGCGGAGAAAGCCCGAGTCGACGCAGGCGTCGAGCACCGCCGGCATGATGATCGTCTCGGTCTTGAAGATCCACCCGACGCGGACCGCGATCTGATAGCACTCGATCCAGAAGGTGTTTTTCGCCTCGCGTCCCGCGTCGTCGTGGGCCGGAATGGAAGGGTCGCCCGGCGGCGGGATAGGCTGAATGTCGGTCGTGTCGTCGCCCATCGTCACCGCAGCATGAGGGTTTTTCGCGATGCCGTCCATCCGCACCGCCTGTGTCGCCGCCGCGCTCGTTCCCGCCGCCGCCCTGGCCGGTGAGGTGCCCGTCTGGTTTGGCACCTACACCAATGCAAAGACCGGTTCGGAGGGCGTCTACGTGGCGCGGTTCAACACCGACACCGGCGCGCTCGCGCCGCCGGTGCTCGCCGGGGCGGCGACGAATCCATCGTTCCTCGCCTTCCACCCCCGGCTTCCGATGCTCTACGCGGTCTCGGAGATCGCTGGAGCCGACGGCAAGCAGGGCGGCGCCGTGGAGGCCTTCGCGATCGACGACACAACGGGAGCGATCGAGTCACGGGGCGCCCAATCGACCGGTGGTGCCGGGCCCTGTGCCGTGACGGTCGACCCCCGGGGCAAGGTCGTGTTCGCCGCCAGTTACGGCGGCGGCAGCGTGGCCTGCCTGGGGCTCACCAACGATGGCCGGCTCGAGTCTCTGGTCTCGGGAACTGCCGGGAGCGGCTTCCTGCAGCATGAGTGGAACCGCAGCGGCGAGACGGGCATCGATCCCAAGCGTCAGGACAAGCCCCACGCCCACTCCGTCGATGTCGTCGGTGACAGTCACCGGGTGGTCGTGTGTGATCTCGGCCTCGACACCGTTTTCGTGCATGGATTCGATCCCGAGCGGGCCGTGCTCATCCCTTCTCAGTCTGCGAAACTCGCCCCCGGTGCCGGACCCAGGCACTTTGCCTTGCATCCAGACCGCAGCCGATGCTGGTGTGTCAACGAACTCGATCTGACCGTGACCCGCCTGCGTCTCGACGGTCAGCATGGAGTCGCCGTCGAGGGCACGTGCTCGACGCTGCCGCCCGACGTGACCGACCGCAGCGGATGTTCCGGCGCCGAGATCGCGGTCCATCCGAACGGGAGGTTCGTCTACGCATCAAACCGGGGCCACGACTCGATCGCCATGTTTCGGGTCGTGGACGACACCACCGCCCTCGAGTTCCTCGGCGCCGAGCCGACCCGGGCGAAGACGCCGCGGCACTTCACGATCGCCCCCGGCGGAAGGTTCCTGCTGGTGGGAGGCCAGGCCTCGAACACCGTCACCGTGTTCGCGATCGACGGGAAGACGGGCCGACTCACGTTCACCGGCACGTCGGTCGATGTGCCGAGCCCGGTGTGCATCGCCTTCCGGCCGTGACCTGCCGATGGTGCGACGCGCGGGCCTGCCCATGCGCTCTCACTGAACGTTCGCGGCGTCTGATGGTGATTCGCCCCACGTTTCGCGGCAATGGGCTTGCACAAACGAACGCGCGAGGCTCACATGGGAACCGGAACGCGTGTTGGCGGGCTAAACCCTCAGGCGAGGTGTGCGATGTGTGATGAACTTGGCCGAACAGTCCCGTCCGTGCCATGGTGGGGCATCGTCAGGATGGTCGCCCTCGCGACGATTCTCGCTCCTCTGCCCTGGCCTGCAACGGCTCGCGGCCAGGAAGGTGCCACCGCCGCGGCCAATGCCGCTCCGCCTGCCGTTGTCGAGGCCATCCGGTCTGCCGCGAAGGCCTATCGAGACGCGGTGTCGAAGGGAGACGCCGACGCGATCCGCGCCGCCTGGACCTCCGATGGCGACATCGTTGATGGCTGGGGAAACCGCTTCGAGGCTCAAGCGGCCGGTGTCCTCACCGGTGGACCTGCGACCGGTCCGCGGCCCGAGTATCACGTGGGCGAAACGCGGCTGCGGCTGATCTCGGCCGACGTGGCCTTGGAGGACGGTTCGGTCGACGTAACCCTGCCGGGCATGACGACCCCAATCGAGGGCTGGTTTTCGGCGATCTGGGTTCGACGTGGCGACGCCTGGAAACTCGCCGGCCTGCGAGAGTCAGAGCGTCCTGTCTCCACTGACGGCACGATGATGAACGATCTCGAATGGATGGTCGGCGACTGGACGCTCGTCGCCGAGGCCGAAGGCCAGAAGGTTCCCGAGGCCGCAGCTGAAATGACGGTCCGCTGGGACGCAGGCCGCACCTTCCTGATCCGCGAGGCTCGGATTCCAAACCTGTCCGGAGGTGAGGACTCGCCTGAGATGATCGACGTGCACCAGCGGATCGGCTGGGATCCCACCGTCAGGCGGATCCGTTCCTGGAGCTTCGCCAGTGACGGCAGCCGCGGAGAAGCGACGTGGTTTCGCGACGGCGACTCGTGGGTCGCGCTGCTCGCCACGATCCAGGCCGATGGCCGGCAGCGAACCTCGGTCAACATCTACTCATACGACGGAAAAGAGCGGTGCGTCTGGCGAACCCTGCCCGAGGGACTGGACTCGGATCCAGGCCTGCCGCCGCGCGTGACGTGGATCCGCAAGCCCAGGAGCACCGCCCCATGAACCATGCATCTTCAATCTCCTTGCGGACGGGATCGCGACGGTCCCTTGCGCGAATGGCATGGGTCGCTCTGGCCCTGTGCGGCTTCATGGGCGGCGTGTTCCTGCCGACGCATGACGCTACCACCCGCGCTGCGGAATCGACTGTCGTCGACGACGACGGCGACATGGCTCGCAAGGCCGACATCATGCACGGCGCCCAGTGGCAGCGGGCGGTCGCCGAATTGGGTGCCTGGCTTTCCACGCAAAACCTCTATTCGCCGAGCGAAGTCCGGCAGATCAAGATGCAGTTCAATGATCGCGTGGACAGCATGACCTCGTACGAACTGGAGTATCTGCTTGAATCGATGACGGCGAAGTTGAAACTGCTCGACACCCCGGAAGCCCGGGATGCCAAGGCGTGGCTCGGCGAATACCTGTCGGCGATGTCCGACGGACGACGAGCCCAGGCGCTGCGCGATGTGCCCAACCTGCTCGAGATGAACGCCGCCCAACTCTGGCAGGAGATCCAGCGAATCGATGCCAAGCGATCGGCGTTGCGGCAGCGGCAGCAGGGCGTCGAGGCCCGTCAGGGTGCGATGGTGGAACGTGCCGCGGCCGCCCGAAGGGCAACGTCGTCGGCCTCCCGTGAGGCGGCCGCCCGAGCCCGCGCAGCGCCGTCGCATTCACCCTACCGCTCCGGGGGCGGCTCGCCTCCCTTCTCCGACATTGCGCCGCGGAGGGCAACGATCAACGTCGGGCCTTTCGGGGCATGCGTCTCGTTCTGACTTCGGATGACGCAGCCGGCCGCGGAATCGCCCGGTGGGAATCCGGGCCACGCGTGATTCTCGCGCGTCCATTTGGAAAAGCCCAACGCCGTGAGGCGTGGGGCGAACCACCACCAGATGCCGTGTCCAGCCTGGTTCGCCCGCGGCCTTCCGTCCGGTCGGGTGTGAACCGCACTCCCTGCGATGCGAAAAAATCCAACGTGATTCGTGTGCCGGTTGATAACCCGCACCTACTCGCACCTACCTGACCCTAGGTGGCGGCGAGCAGCATCTCGAGATAACTCCTGCGCTCGGGATTCGTGCAGCCCAGTTCCCGTGCGAGAGACTCGACGCCGGCTCCTGCGGCGGCGATTCCCGAGGCGTCGGCCTGCAGTTCGAGTTCCATGAAGTCGCCGAGGCCCACGACGTGGTCGATCGCGATCTCGATGGCCGCACCCTGCCAGACAACCGTCGCCAACCGTCGCCGCTTCGCCACCTCGCGAACCTGGCGAAAACCAAGCGCCTCGAGAAGTTCCGTCCACCGGTCGAGCGCGGCTGGGACCGCCGCCTGAGCCAGCATCAGTTCGATCTCGCGGCGGGTCTTGGCCGTCGCGTCGAGCCGCGGCCCCTTCCATGTGATCGCCAGGGTGTCATCCGTCCGCCGGAGTCGCAGCGCCTCGTCGGTGACCGCGAAGTCGCGGCTCGGGTGGTTGAAGTAGCGATCCACCTGCCCTACGGTGCCATGCCACGTCGCACCGAGCCGGGCGAGGGCCGCCTCGGCCGCCGCCACGTCGGCCAGCGGATACTTCTGCTCGACTTCGTACACTGGACGGCTCCTGAAGGGCTCGGCCCCCACGGCTTGCACCGTGGGGCTTCCTGACGCGGATGCGTGTGAACGGTTTCCCGATGATATCCCGCGTGCCGATCATCGCCGCCGTGTTCGCGATCGCGCTGGTCGCCTGTGGCTGCCAGAGGCCGCGTCCCACGCATCCCGCGGAGGGCCGCGCGATGGGGGCCCTGCCAATCGAGTCGCTCAGCGACGCCACGACTCCGGTGCCGTCGCTTGCGGGCAAGGTGACGCTCCTCAACTTCTGGGGCACGTGGTGCCCGCCGTGCCGCAAGGAACTGCCCGGTCTCGTGCGGATCGCCCAGCGACTCTCCGGCGAGCCCCGCTTCCAGTTCATCGCCGTCTCCTGCGGCTCGGGGGGCGACGACACCGACCTCGCCCGCGAGACAGCCTCATTCCTCACGGCACGACAGCTACCACTCGCGGCGTGGGGTTTTTCCGAAGCCGTCGCCGCCTTGCACTTCTCCATGGCCTACGGGCTCGAGGCGTTTCCGACCACCTATCTCATCGGACCCGACGCCCGCGTTCGCCGCGTCTGGACCGGCGACCGGTCGAGCGACGAAGCCGACATCGCGGGGGCGATCATCGCCCTGCTCAAGGAGCAGCCCGCGGCGCCGCGATGAGCCTCGCCAACGCGTCGATCAGCTCGCGGGCAGCCCGCGGCGGATCGGCGGCGCGGGTCACCGCCGAAGCGACCGCCACCCGCCTCACCCCGAGCGTCACGAGCGGCTCGAGCCGCTCGGCCGTGATCCCGCCGATCGCAAACGTCGGCAGCGAGACTTCGCCACAGACCGTTCGCAAAAACGCCGGCGGGGCATGCTCGGCGAACGATTTCGTGGGGGATGGAAAGCAGGGGCCGATGCCGAGGTAATCGGCGCCGTCAACGACGGCCGCGCGGGCCTCCGCCACGTCGTGCGCCGTGCGGCCCACGAGCCGATCCGGCCCGACCACGCGGCGGGTGAGCGGCACCGGCAGATCGTCGGCCCCCACGTGGGCCCCATCGGCCGACACCGCCGCGGCCACGTCCACCCGGTCGTTGACCACCACGATCGGCCGGTCGCCGTCGCCGCCGCGGCGGACGATCGCCAGCGCCGTCCGCACTCGCTCGGCGAGCACCGCCAGGGCAAGCGACTTGTCGCGAATCTGGAACATCCGCACACCCGCCTCGACGAGCGACTCCACGAGCCGCACGAACGCGGTGGGGTCGTGGCCGCCATCGACGAGCACGCAGAGCGACACGCCGGCGAGCCGGTCACGTGCCCGCACCGCGCTGACCGCCGCCCGTTCGAGCGTGTAGACGCGATAGCGGATCGACTCAAAGCCACCTGCCGCCTCCGGGGCCACGACGGCCGCGCATTCCTGCAGACTTCGCAGCGCCTGGGCCGCGCGGGCCGCGTTGGCGGCGACGAGGTCAGCAAGCCCGCCGCGGGAAAGACCTGCCTCCGCCTCGATCCCCGCGCCCACGTCACCGATCACGTCGCGGGCCGCCGTCCGCCGCCAGAGACCGTGGCGGGCCAGTGCCGCGGCGAGGTCGTGTCGCAGATCCTTCGCCAGCCGGGTGAGGTGCCCGTCGTCGAGACCGAAGCGGACCGCGTCTTCCAGCACCCGCAGGGCCTCAGCGGCCCGGTTGGCGGAGGCGTCGACCGCCCGCCAGATGCCGGAGGTGCCTCCCTGTCCGCCCAGTCCGCCAGATTCGCCCGCTGCCATGATTTTGCCCGTTGTACCGCGCCGGCGCCCGCCATGGGCCGGACGGCTAGGAGCTGGAGCTTGGAGTTGGAGAAAGTCGGCCGGATTCCTACACTCCCGCCCCCTCGAAACCGTCCTGAGCGGCCCGATGCATGCCCTTCGCTACCTGACGCTCGTCTGGCCCGGCCTGCCCTGGCTCTGGCTGCGGGGCAGTCTCTCCGGACTGGTTTTGGCGCTCGCATTCGCCGTGTCGCTCGACGTGGCGATCCTCGCGTCGTTCATCTGGCCGGGGCTGATCGAGTTTCAGTTCACGCTCGGGCTCTGGACGGCGGTGGCGGCGATCTGGATGGTCTCGACGGTGTCGGCGGCGGCGGCATTCCCGCCAGCGATCGCCGTTCCCCGCCGCGACGAGGCCGACGCCCTCTTCGCGACAGCCCGCGACGCCTACCTCGCCCGCGACTGGGTCCAGGCAGAGACCCGTCTGCGGGACCTGCTCGACATCGCCCCCACCGACGGCGAGGCTCAGCTTCTTCACGCCTCGCTCCTGCGGCGAACCGGCCGGTCCGTCGAGGCCAGGAAGGCCCTCGAAAAACTGGCCCGCAGCGACAGCGGGTCGCCATGGCGGCACGAAATCGCCGGCGAACTGGAGCGACTCGCCGCCCCCCCCGACGGCCGCGCTGGTGACGAGCCGGCCGTCCTGCCACTCCGCGACGAGTCCGGTCGGCGGGGTTCGCAATCCGCCGCCGCATGACCTGAAAAAATCACGGTTTTCCCGGGCGTGGCGCCCCCCGCCAGACTTTCCGTCCCGTCAGTCCTAGAATCCTCCGACGGGTTTGGCGTAAGGTTTGCTCCTTCCATGAGTTCGGGGTGGCGGCTGCCGAAATGGCACGCCATCCCGCCCGCCCCCTGCCGGGGCCGAAAGGACACAGGATCTGCCCATGTACGAGCGTTTCACGGACCGTGCCCGAAAGGTGATGCAGCTGGCCAACCAGGAGGCCCAGCGGTTCAACCACGAATACATCGGCACGGAGCACGTCCTCCTCGGCCTGATCAAGGAGGGCAGCGGCGTCGCCGCCAACGTCCTCAAGAACCTCGACATCGACCTGCGGAAGATCCGCATGGAGGTCGAGAAGCTCGTGCAGAGCGGCCCCGACATGGTCACGATGGGCAAGCTCCCGCAGACCCCCCGGGCGAAGAAAGTCATTGAGTATTCGATGGAGGAGGCCCGGAACCTCAACCACAACTACGTCGGCACCGAGCACATCCTGCTCGGCCTCCTCCGCGAGCAGGAGGGGGTCGCGGCGCAGGTGCTGATGAACCTCGGCCTCAAGCTCGAGGACGTCCGCGAGGAGGTGCTCAACCTCCTCGGCCATGGAATGGAAAACGAGGGGGGCGAGCGGGCCGGGATGGGCGGCCGACAGCCGGCCGGCGCCGGCGGCGGCAGCGGCGAGGGCAGCCCGAAGGCGGGCAAAAGCAAGACGCCCGCGCTCGACAGCTTCGGCCGCGACCTCACCGAACTGGCCCGGCAGGGCAAGCTCGACCCGGTGATCGGCCGCGAAAAGGAGATCGAGCGGGCGATCCAGATCCTCTGCCGTCGCACCAAGAACAATCCGGTGCTCCTCGGTGAGGCGGGCGTGGGCAAGACGGCGATCGTGGAAGGCTTCGCGCAACGGGTCGTGGACGGCAACGTTCCCGAACTGCTCGCCGACCGCCGGATCGTGGTGCTCGACCTCGCGATGATGGTCGCGGGCACGAAGTACCGCGGTCAGTTCGAGGAACGGATCAAGGCGGTGATGAACGAGGTCCGCCGCGCCAAGAATACGATCCTGTTCATCGACGAACTCCACACCCTCGTCGGCGCCGGCGGCGCTGAGGGGGCGATCGATGCCTCCAACGTGCTCAAGCCGGCCCTCGCCCGCGGTGAGATCCAGTGCATCGGCGCCACCACGCTCGACGAGTACCGGAAGTACATCGAGAAGGATTCGGCGCTCGACCGCCGGTTCCAGATCGTCATGATTGAGCCGGCCACGAAGGACGAGGCCGTGGAGATCCTGAAGGGTCTCCGTGACCGCTACGAGAGCCACCACCGCGTGAGCATCTCTGACGCCGCGCTCGAGGCGGCCGTCGACCTGTCCAGCCGATACATCACCGGCCGCTGCCTCCCCGATAAGGCGATCGACGTGATCGACGAGGCCGGCGCCCGCGTCCGGCTCAAGGCGATGACCAAGCCGCCAGATCTCAAGGAGATCGACGAGGAGGTCGAGCGGCTCAACAAGGAGAAAGAGGAGGCGGTCGCCAACCAAGACTTCGAGAAGGCGGCGGCCCTCCGCGACCAGGCCGACAAGCTCAAGAAGAAGAAGCAGTCGATGACCCGCGACTGGCGGGACAAGAGCCGTGAGGCCGACGGCGTGGTGGACGAGGAGGTCGTGGCCGAGGTCGTCTCAAAGATGACCGGCATCCCGCTCACCCGAATGAGCACCGAAGACCAGGCCCGCCTGATGGGCATGGAGGGCGAGCTTCACAAGAAGGTCATCGGCCAAGAGGCCGCGATCAAGAGCGTGTCGAAGGCGGTCCGCCGCAGCCGCTCCGGGCTCAAGGACCCGAAGCGGCCGATCGGCTCCTTCGTGTTTGCCGGCCCCACGGGCGTGGGCAAGACCCTGCTCGCCAAGGCCCTGGCGCAGTTCATGTTCGGCGACGCCGAGGCGCTCATCCAGATCGACATGAGCGAATACATGGAGAAGCACAACGTCAGCCGCCTGATCGGTGCGCCGCCGGGCTACGTGGGCTTCGAGGAAGGGGGCCAGCTCACGGAGAAGATCCGCCGCCGCCCCTACGCCGTGGTCCTGCTCGACGAGATCGAAAAGGCCCATCCCGACGTATTCAACATGCTGCTGCAGGTGATGGAGGAGGGGCGGCTCACCGACTCGTTCGGCCGCAACGTCGACTTCCGCAACACGATCATCATCATGACGACCAACGCGGGAGCCGAGGCGATCAAGAACGAGGCCGCCTTCGGCTTCCAGAAGCCCGACGACGACGCCAGCTACGAGGGCATGAAGGGTCGCGTCAACGAGCGGATCGAGAAGGTCTTCCGGCCCGAGTTCTTGAACCGTCTTGACGACGTGATCGTGTTCCATCACCTCACGGTCGAAGACCTCAAGCAGGTGATCGACATCGAGCTGGCCAAGGTCCGCGAGCGGCTCTTCGAGCGGGGCCTCAAGCTCGAGCTCACCGATGAGGCCAAGAAGTTCCTCATCAAGAAGGGCTCGGACACCGACTTCGGCGCCCGGCCGCTGCGTCGGGCCCTCGAGAACTTCATCGAGGATCCGGTGAGCGAGGAGTTGCTGAAGGGCGAGTTCGAGGGCAAGGACACCATCCAGGTGGACTGCATCGAGGTGGCCGGGAAGAAGCAGCTCACGTTCAAGGGGATCGTGACGGCCGAGCCCGTCGCCGTCGCCCCGGCCGAAGGTGGCGGCTCCTCATAAGGGTCATCACGCTACGGCCTCAGGAAGCCCAATCGCGTCAGCGATGGGGGCATCTTGGCACCGCCGCGGCGCTGAGGGCTGCCCATGCCCTTCGCCCCCGTAGTACAGGTTTTTCAACCTGTGTGTATTCCCGATTCGCACTGGGCTCGCGGCATCATTAATCCCATGTGATTTCCTGCCATCGTGACCCGACTCGCCCCGGACGGCCGTCAACTCCTGGATGTTCCCGGACATACACCCCGCAGCGGTCACTCCGAAGCGTTGGAGCAGCGACCTCACTCACCCCGACGCCGCCAAGCATGTTGCCGGCCGGCTGCGGCGGCCGGCCGACACTGGGACGGACCGAGCCGATACGACGTGCCAGCGAGAAACAGTCCGATCACTGCCAGCACGACTCCCGCGGGCTCCGGCACCGCCGTCACCGGGTCGGAGCCGATGGCCGCCGCCGGGTTGTAGATCCCGGCATCGAACAGGCCCGTGGCAAGAAAATCGCTGGCATCGAGGATGTCCACCATGCCGTCCTCGTTGAAGTCGCCTTCGATCCAGCTGGCCGGGGGGCCGCCGTCAAACTTCCCCCCGCCCAGCAGGTTGGCCACGTCGAGCATGTCCACCTTCCAGTCGAGGTTGCTGTCCCCCGGGGCGGCGAAGGCGAAGGTCACCGATCCATCGCCATGGTCGAGCCAGCCGACGCCCCGTAACTCGCCCAGCGACGAGTCGATCGCCGCCGCGCTCGACGTGATGCCGCTGGTGCCATTCCACGAGCCATCGCCCCTTCCGGCGCGGATCGCCGCCACCATGTCGCCCGCCGCAAGGCCGCCAGCCACCGTCAGCATGCCGTCGCCGACATCGACCAGGCCGCCGGCCAGAGGATCCAGGCCACCGACCGTCGCCTTCAGGAGCGGGGCGAGTGCCAGCGTGCCACCCGCGACCGCCGTCATGCTGCTGGAGCCAAGCGCCGTCGCGTTCGCAAGCTGCAGCGTGCCCTGCTGGACGGTCGTGACACCGCTCATGCTGCTGGAGCCGGAAACTGCCAGGATCCCAGTTCCCTGCTTCACGATCGATCCCGTGCCGCTGATGGCGCCCGCGTAGACAGAGCCGGTCGACCGGTTGAAGACCAGCGTGCCGTTATTGACGAGGTCGGTGGCGAGTACGCCGCTCGGCCCGCCCACGCCGATGAGCAGCGTGCCGCCAGACTCGATCGCGATGGAACCGCTTGAACCCGTGGAGAGCGTGCCGGCCACCTCCACCACGCCGCTGCCCGAGATGGTGAGCGTGCCGCTGCCAGTCACGCCCACGGCGAGCGTGTTGCTGATCGACCAGGTGCCTCCCGTCACCGTCGCGATGCCGCCGCTGCCGGCGGTGGTGCTGAACCCGACATAGCCGTCGGCGCTCGTGATCCTGCCGCCGCTCACCTCGAGAACTCCGGTGCCGTCCCAGCCGACGGCGAGGCCGCTGCTGATCTGCCACGCGCCCCCCGAGATCGAGGCGGTGCCGCTGCTGCCGGCGTCTTTTCCAAGGTAGCCGAATGCAGACGTGACCGTGCCGCCCGTCACGTCCAGCCTTCCGCCGCCGCCCAGGCCGACCGTCATGCCGAGCCCGCTGTCCCACGTGCCGCTGGCGATCGTCGCGGCACCGACCCCGGTGGCCACCGACCCGATCACGCCCGACGCGCTCGTCACGCTTCCCCCGCTCACCGTCAGGGTTCCGGTGCCTTCGAAGCCGACGGCGAGTTCCCCGGCACTCGCCCATGTGCCGCCACTGATCACGGCCGCGCCGAGGCTGTCCTGTCGGGCGCCGATCTGAGCGTCGGAGCCGGTGACGAGCCCCCCGACGACGCTCAGCACACCGCTGCCGTTGGTGCCCGTGCCGACGATGAGCGTGCCATTGGTGGCCCACGTGCCGCCGCTCACCGTCGCGGTGCCGCTGCCGGTTCGGAAGCCGATCGTGGCCGATCCCGCCGACACGCTGCCGCCGTCGATGCTCAGCACACCGACGCCGTCATAGCCGATCGCGACGTCGCCGGTAGACCACGTGCCGCTGCTCACCTCGACGGTGCCACGACTGCCGGCGAAGTAGCCAACCGCGGTGCTGCCGCTCGCCGTCACACTGCCGCCGCTGACCATCAGCGTGCCCGTACCGCCGAAGCCGACGACGAGGAGGACGCCGTTGTTCCACCTACCGCCGCTGACGAGGGCCGTCCCGTTGCTCCCAGGGTTGTAGCCCAGCCAGCCGAACACGTCGGTCGCCGTGCCACCGCCGACCACGCTCAGCGTGGCAGTCCCGCTGTTGCCCACGTACAGGTTCGTGCCGAAGTTCGTCCCGCTGCTGACCGTCGTGGTTCCGCTGTCGAGCGTGGTGTCGGCTCGGAGGATGGCTGGAGAGAGAGCCGCAACGATCAGGCCGATGAGGATCGCATCGAGCCTCCGAGGGGATATCTCGCGCGACGTGGTGCTGGGCAGCATGACTGGTTTCTCCGGTGGGTGGGATCGGCGCGCTGATCCCTGCCCGCGGTTGCTCGGCGATGCTAGTCCTCCGGCATCGTCTGCACGGCTGCTTCAAGCGCCGGGCCTGCCTTTGCCGACAATCCGTGTCGGTGGCACCTCGTGGACACTTCCTCGGCGACACGCCCGAGCAGTTCCATCACCCGCGCGTCTTCCACCTGCTCGAAGCTGCGGTAGAACTGGCCGACCGCCTGAAAGTCCGCCGGTTGCTGAAGGCACACCACGCGGTCGCAGAGCGGCCGAATCGCGGCAATCCGGCTCGGAGATCCGACGGGCACGGCTACGATGATCTCCTTCGCTCCCGTCGCCCGCACCGTGCGAAGCGCAGCGATCATGGTGGCGCCGGTCGCGATGCCATCATCGGTGAGGATGACCGAGCGGCCCTTCACGTCGGCCTGCGGGCAGACCGCCCGGAACCTCGTGCGCCGACTGGCGATCTCGGCCACCTGACGCCGCCGCTCGGCCTCGATGAAGGCCGCGTCCGCGACCGTGGCCGCAAAATCGTTGAGGTACACGCTGCCATCCTCAGAGACCGCCCCAATCGCAAGCTCGGGCTGATGCGGGGCCCGAAGCTTTCTCGACAGAACGACATCGAGTTCACAGCCCAGGCCGCGGGCAAGGGCAGCGCCGGTCTCGACACCGCCGCGTGGGATCGCGAGCACGATAGGGTCGTGCAGAGGCAGGCCGCGGAGTCGCTCCGCGAGCATCGAGCCGGCCTCCTCACGGTCATGGAAGGTCCGAAGATTCATCGGCGGCTCCACGGGCAGTGTGCCGGGCAGCGGCGGCGTGACGTTTCTCGGCGCCCTGGTGGCGGCGAACGTGGTCTTCGAGCCGGCGGCGGGCGATCAGAAACGAGTCGCGAAGCGCCACGAACACGTCTTCGTGCGCATGGTCGCGATGATGGTCGCGGTTGACGACGATCTCGCTGCCGGGGACCACGAGATCGACCCGTACGGAATAGAGCCGGCCCTCGCGCTGGTGCCGATGGGGCTGGGCGATCACAACGTGGCAGCCAGTGATGCGATGGGAAAGCCGCTCCAGCTGGTCGATGTGGTCGAGGGCCGCGTCGCGGACCGCCTCATCGATCGGGAGATCGTCGAACGACACCTGCGGCTGCGTCTGCATGGCCATCTCTCCTCCGTCGGGCTCGAGCACCAGAGGCAGCCTAGGAGCGGCCGGATGCGGCGACCCCGACCCAAACCCTCCGTTCGGAAAAGAGCAGGCTCCATGCCGCAAGACAGTCTGGCTTGCCCAAGTTCCCACACCTGCCGGTCTTCCGACTCTGCCGCTCATGCCGCGCAGGCGGCACAACCGATACAACCCGCAGAGTCTCTCACACGCCCGCCATCCGGACCGATCATGGCCACAGCACATCCATCCGCGATCACGCCACGAACCGGCGGCGTGGCCGGCTGGTTCGCCGACCAGGTGGCGAACCTGGGCGCGTTCGCCATGAGCTGGGTGGCCGGCGTCGGCGACGTGGCCGTCTTCGCCTTCCAGACGGTTCTCTGGCTGGTCTCGCGGCGGCAGCGGCGGGACGTGCTGATCCCCAACTTCTACCGGATCGGCGTGATGTCGCTGCCCGTGGTGGCGCTCACGGGCCTGTTCATCGGCATGGTGCTCGCGGTGCAGAGTTACGCGCAGTTCAAGGCCCTCGGCCTGCAGACGCGACTCGGCTCCGTGATCAACCTCTCGCTGGTCCGCGAACTCGGCCCCGTGCTCGCCGCCACCATGCTGGCCGGCCGGATCGGCAGCGCCATGGCTGCCGAGCTCGGCACGATGCGGGTCACCGAGCAGATCGACGCGTTGGAGAGCATGGGCGCCAACCCCATCTACTACCTCGTCGTGCCGCGGTTCCTCGGCTGCCTCGTGCTGATCCCATCGCTCACCGTGATGGCCGACTTCATGGGCGTGCTGGGAGGCTACTTCTATTCGCACGTCCTCCTCGGCATCGACTACCACCACTACTGGGCCAACTCCCGGGAATACGTCGACGCCTTCGACTTTCTGCTCGGGATCTTCAAGAGCCTGTTCTTCGGCGCCGCCATCGCCTTGGTCAGCTGCCACCACGGGTTCCACTGCCAGCCCGGTGCCGAGGGCGTGGGCCGGGCCGCCACCAACGCCTTCGTCCACTCGTTCGTGCTGATCCTGATCCTCGACCTGTTTCTGGGCATCTGGCTCAACAACGTCCACGACTTCTTCCGCCCTGAAGGCCCCCGCAGGCTGCTCTGACACCATGCCGGCCGTCGCCCCCGCCCCACCCCGCCGCCGCGATGAACCCGCCGGCCCGCTCCTGCGGGTCGAGCGGCTCGGCGTGCGGTTCGGAAGCCAGGAGGTGCTCCGCGACATCTCGATCGACCTCGACGCCGGGCAGACCCTCGTCGTGCTCGGCGAGAGCGGCTGCGGCAAGACGGTGCTGCTCAAGTCGATGATCGGCCTGATCCGCCCCAGCGCCGGCGACGTGCTCTTCGAGGAGAAATCACTCGCGTCACTCAACGACCGGGCGCTGGCCCACCTCCGCACCCGCTACGGCTTCGTCTTCCAGGGCGCCGCGCTCTTCGACAGCATGACGATTCTCGACAACGTCGCCTTTCCGCTCCGCGAACACACCCGGCTGTCCGAGGCCGAGATCCGCGGCATCGTGGAATCGCTCGTCGAGGAGGTGGGCCTTCCCCGCAGCGTGCTCGCCAAGAAGCCGGTCCAGCTCTCCGGCGGCATGCGGAAGCGAGCCGGTCTGGCCCGGGCCCTCGCCCTCGATCCGCAGCTCATGCTCTACGACGAGCCCACCACGGGCCTCGACCCGATCATGACCGACGTGATCAACGAACTGATCCTGAAGGTCCGCCAGCGGCCGGCCGTGACGAGCGTGGTGGTCACGCACGACATGAACACCGCCCGCAAGGTCGCCGATCGCGTGATCATGCTTTACCCGCTCTTCCGCCTGAAGCCGGGCGAGCCGCAGGTCGTGTTCGACGGGACCACCGATGAACTCGACCGCTCCCGCGACCCGCGCATCCGGCAGTTCGTCGAGGGCCGCGCCGGCGGCCGCCTGATGGAGCTTCGCGAGGAGCAGGCCCGCGAGGCGGCCGAAGACGCCGCGGCGGCTGCGGGTGACGAGGCGGAGGACGACGCATGAACGACCGCGTGATGCAGTTCCGAGTGGGCGTGGTGGTCCTGGCGACCGCCATCATCACCGGCATCCTGATCGTGCTCTTCGGCGACCTGCCGTCGCTGGTGCAGGCCACCTATCCATTGAAGATGAGCTTCTCCGACGCCCGGGGCGTGGCGGACGGCACCCCGGTCCGCAAGAACGGCATCCTGGTGGGCCGCGTCACCAGCGTCGAGCTCGACGAGAAGGGGGGCGTGAGCGTGCTGGCCAGCGTCGACTCCTACGTTCCGATCTACAAGGACGAACAGCCTCGGATCGCCACCACGCTCCTCGGCGACGCCGAGATCCAGCTCGTCCCCGGCACGATCAAACCGCCGCGGCAGCGGGTGGGCAAGGACGAGGTGCTCGTCGGCGCCGTCTCCCGCGACCCCTTCGAGGTGTTCGCCACGCTCGAACCGAAGCTCGGCGGGGCCATGCAGTCGCTCGCCGAGGCGAGCGAGTCGGTGAAGAAGCTCTCCGACAATCTCGACCGGATGCTGCTCGGCGACGACCACAAGTTCTCGACGATGGTGCAGAAGACCGACGCGGCCCTCGATGCGTTCAACACGGCGATGGCCAACATCAACGACGTGATGGGTGACCCCCAGGCCCGGGCGAATCTCAAGCAGACGCTCAACTCGCTGCCCGACGTGATCGCCGACCTGCGGAACACCGTGCAGGGGATCGGCGAGACCGTCGACACTGCCGACCGCAATCTCCGCAACCTCGAGGGGATCACCAAACCGCTCGGGGAGCGAGGCGAAGGGATGGTGGCGCAGATCAACACGACGATCGGCCGCCTCGACGAGACCCTCCAGCAGGCGGCGATGTTCACCAAGGCGCTCAACGAGTCGCAAGGCACGCTCGGCAAGCTCGTCCGCGACCCGCAGGTCTACAACGACCTCGCCCAGGCGGCGTCCAACGTCAACCGGCTCACGAAGGAGCTGCGGCCGATCGTCGACGACGTGCGGGTGTTCACCGACAAGATCGCCCGCCATCCCGAGCAGCTCGGCGTGAAGGGTGCACTCGACCGCCGCGCCGGGCTCAAGTAGGCCGGTTGGCGGGCCGCGACGCGGCCGGCACGGGCTCGTCTCCCTTTGGCACGATCCGGGCGGCCTCGGTGGCCGCCTGGGCGCCCGCGATCGCGTCGAGCGCCGCTTCCTTGAGCCGGCCGCCGTACCGCGCCGCCAGCCACGGGATCGCCTGCTCGATCGTGTCGGGCTGGAGCAGCACGAGGTCGCCCTTGCCCACGGCGTCGAGCACGAGCGCAGCGCTGGTCGCCCAGTCGCCGCCCACGTCGATCCGCACCGGCTTGTCGGGCCGCATCGCCTCGCGGACGCCCTGGGCGATCAGCTTCGTGATCTCGCCCGGCTGACGACCGCGAATGTACGCGTCTTCGTAGATCACCACGCGGTCGAAGGTGGCGGCCAGCAGCCGACCCTGGGCGATCAGATCGTCGTCGCGCCGGTCGCCGGCGGCCGAATACACGGCCGTCCGCCGTGGATGCGGAAACTTCTCCATGGCCCCGCAGATCCGTTCCAGCGACGGCACGTTGTGCCCGTAATCGACCACGATCGAGGCGCCGTCGAGGTCGAGCAGATTGAACCGGCCCGGCGAGCCGCCTGAACCGCTCGAGAAGCTCTCCAGCCCCAGTCGCACGAGTTCCAGTGGCACGCCGAGTCGCCAGGCCGCCGCGGCGCTGGCCAGCACGTTCTCCACCTGGAAGTCGACGAGGCCACGGTGCACCAGGGGCACGCGGTCGAGATGCGCCAGTCGCGTCTCGCGGGGCCCGTCGCAGAGCACGATCCAGCCGTCGCGGACCGTGGCCGCCAGGCCGCCCTTGGCGAGGTGCTCGACGATCACCGGATTGGCGGGGTTGGCGTCAAAATAGACCACCTGACCCTTGCACCACTTCTTCATCTCCACGACGAGCGGGTCGGCCGCATTGAGCACCGCCGCGCCGCTCGGGCGGACCGCGGCCACGATCGCCCCCTTCACCCAGGCTATCTGCTCGGGCGTGTCGATCTCGGCGATGCCGAGATGGTCACCCGAGGCGATGTTGGTCACCACCGCCACATCGCAGCAGTCGAAGCCACAGCCCTCGCGGAGAATGCCGCCGCGGGCCGCCTCAAACACGGCCGTGGTGACCGCCGGATTGGCGAGCACGCGGCGGGCGCTCTTGGGCCCGCTGCAGTCACCGGCGTCGATCTGCCGGCCGCCCACCCAGACACCCTCGGTGCAGGTCGTGCCCACGGTGGCCCCGCCAGCGGCGGCGAGGTGGGAGATGAGCCGCACCACCGTGGTCTTGCCGTTGGTACCGGTGACCGAGGCGGTCGGGATTCGCCCGTCGTCGCCGGGTCCGAACAGCGAATCGACGATCGCGGCGCCCACGTTTCGCGGCGTGCCGACGGTCGGCTCGAGGTGCATCCGCAGCCCGGGGGCGGCGTTCACCTCGATCACCACGCCCCGCTGCGATTCCAGCGACTTCGTGCAGTCGTCCATCACCATGTCGATGCCGGCAACGTCGAGGCCCACGATCCGGGCGGCCTCGATCGCCCGGGCCGCAACCTCGGGGTGGACGACGTCGGTGACGTCCTCGGCCGAGCCGCCGGTGCTGAGGTTGGCATTCCGGCGCAGAAACACTTCCCTGCCCGCGGCCGGCACGCTGTCTTCGGTGAAGCCCTGCTCGCGAAGCACGGCCACGGCCACCTCGTCGATCACCATCGGGCTGAGTGACGTGGCATGGTCGCCGCACCGCCGCGGATCCTCGTTGACGCCTTCGACGAGCTGCCGCACCGTCGAACAGCCGTCGCCCAAGACGATCGGCGGATGCCGCCGCGCCGCGGCCACCATCCGGCCGCCCACGACGAGCACGCGGTAGTCGCCGCCGGTCACGAACCGCTCCACCACCACCGACGAGTCGATCTCGTTGGCGAGGATCCAGGCCTTCTCGACCTCCTCACGGGTGACGAGATTCACCGACACGCCGCGGCCCTGGTTGCCGTAGCGCGGCTTCACCACGACCGGACTGCCGATCTCCTCGGCCACCGCCCAGGCGTCGGCGGCGTCGGTCACCGGCCGGCCCTCGGGGACCGGGATTCCCGACTCCGCCAGCAGCGTGCGGGTGAGTTCCTTGTCCTGCGCGATCGTCTCGGCAACGGCGCCGGTGCGGTCGGTCTCCGCGGCGCAGATCCGCCGCTGCCTCGAACCGTAACCGAGCCGCACGAGCGAGCCCTCCGTAAGCCGCTGCGACGGGATGCCGCGGGCGATGGCCGCCTCGACAATCGACCGCGTGCTCGGGCCGAGTTGCACGTCGAGGAGCACCTGCCGCAGACGCTTGACCTCAGCGGTCACCTCAAAGGGAGTGTCGTCGATCGCGGCCATCAGCAGCCGATGGGCCGCCTGCAGGCACTCGAGGGCGAACTTCTCCTCCTTGTATTCGATCACCACCTTGTAGACGCCGCGGGTCTTGGCCTCTCGCGCCCGGCCGTAGCCGACCGGCGTGCCGGCGAGCGTCTGGAGTTCCAGCGTCACGTGCTCGAGCACGTGGCCCATCCAGGTGCCGGCCCTGAGCCGCTCGAAGAAGCCACCCCGTTCGCCGATCGAGCAGCGGTGCTCGATCATCGTGGGCAGCCACGACATGATCCGCTCGTTGAACCCGGGCAGCGTGTTCGAGGGGAAGTCCTCGAGGCGGCCGAGATCGACCCATGCCTCCAGGCAGGGGAACGACGCCCATTGGTTGGGACCGCGAAGCACCTTGACCGAAAGAATCTCCATGGAAATGTGTGTGCTCTTTTAGACCTGCTGCAGACGCGTGCGCGGGTCTGGTCGTGTGCGCCTCGTCCAGCCGCCGGACAGTCCGGCGGGTTTCGCTGGAGCGGAGGTCGCACGGGTTACAACGGCACGGCGCAGGCGCGTCGCCCACGACATGCTGTCCGCCAAGGCGGACATCCGTACGAACCCGACGGTGGAGGCCGTCAGGGTGGCGGCTGGCAGTCCGGCGCCGCGGGAGAGATGCCCCCGGCGAAGGAGCTCTTCGCGGACGGGCAGGAGAACAACGAAAGGCAGAAACGAACCGTCAACCGACCGGCCGAAGTGGCCATGGGACGAAAAAGTTCCTACACCGCGAGGCCGGATGGTAACGCCGCACGCCACACGGACGCGCGTTCGCTTGCGATACCCGTTCCTCGCGGCACCATGATTCCAACCGCGACGCCGCCAGGAACAGACCTGTCGGCCACCGCATCGAGGCATCAGTCGGCCCCGGAGACCGGGAACCGACTTCGCAGATCGATCGCCAGAGTTTACGCTTCCGGGCGGCGACTGCGAACTTTTTTTCAACGTCTCCAGGACAATGCACGTTCCGTGCCAAAAGCCATGTGGCCGCCGTCCCGGCGGCACTGGTGGCTGATTTACGGCATCGAGGGCAAACCCGGGGGCCGGGTGCACGGAAAGATTGACCGAGTGGCGTGGCAAAATGGCGGCGGTCGAGGCGGGCTTTTGGAAAATTCTACAGGCGGGCGACTGACGGAGCCGAGACGCGCTCTCCATCAATAAAACACGACCGAGTGACGGTAATCTAGGCATGTTCGGTAAGCCACGCAAATTTCTGTTGCCCGACGCCGAACGCCCCTCCCAAACCAGCATGAACCGCTGAAAGAAACGCTTTTTCGAACCTTTCCCCTCCGGACCAGGGCACCATGCCGGGTCTTGCCTTCCATGCCCCCCATGCCCCAAGGATCAGCCTCCAGCGAGCAACCCCCCTCCTCCACCCTCCCCTGGGCGGCGGCGGCCGTGGACCTTCTCCCCGGGGAGGCCGTCTTGGCCGCGAGCCGGTTTGATCTCGATGCCAGCCTCCAGTTCAGCGATGGCTGGATCGTGCTCACCACCAGGCGAGTCATCGGCGACCGGCCGGCGTCGGCCACCCACCCGCTCACCGGGTCGGGACCGTGGGTGTGGACGATCGGGCCCACCACTCGCCTCGACGTGCAACTCCGCTCTGCCGTCGGCCGTGTGGAACTCTCCGAGGGCGACCGCATCGTCGCCCGCTGGTTGTTCACGCCTGCGAAAGCCGACGCGATCCACGTGCTGGAGGATGCGTTCGACGCCCGCGTCGCCGGCCCCGACGGACTGACCCAGCCCGAGGGAGTCCGCAAACCGGCAGCAGCCAGCGCCGACGCCACCAGCGAGGCCGAGGAGCAGCCCGCGCCGGCTCGGGGGCTCGACGACGATGACGGTGGCACCGCGTCGTGGCGGGCCCTGTTCCGCGTGATCTCATTCGCCAAGCCGCACGCCGGCATGGCCATCCTCGGCGGGTTGCTCTCGCTCGCCAGCACGACCGCGGCGCTCGTGCCCCCGTATCTCACCATGCCGCTGGTCGATACGGTGCTGATCCCGAGGCAGAACGGCAAGGACGTGCCCTTCTCGCTCGTCTGGTGGTATCTCGGCGGCCTGCTCGCCGCCGCACTTGCGGCCTGGCTGCTCTCGTGGGTGCAGACCTGGGTGCTCGCCTGGGTGAGCGAGCGGATCGCGGCGGGCCTGCGGACGCGAACCTACGCCCACATGCAGACGCTCTCGCTCGACTTTTTTCAGGGGAAGCGGACGGGGGACCTGA
>Ga0315904_10000322_pt1 | contig 76479 bp, 70 predicted proteins | sample LakEriMetagenome_6_FD_203529 | JGI IMG/M metagenome (GOLD analysis project Ga0315904, IMG submission 203529) | Freshwater fungal communities from buoy surface, Lake Erie, Ohio, United States - Buoy 12 MA120 | ecosystem: Environmental > Aquatic > Freshwater > Lake | place: USA: Lake Erie, Ohio...
TTAAAACTGTTTTAACTCTACTATATGATGGTCTTGCCGTAACAACAACAGCTATTTTTCGCTTTGCATTCATTCTAAATCCTCTTCGTTCAAAAAATCCCACTGTAACTTATCGGCATTCAATGTTCTTCCTATAACTTTTTCAAAATCAGTTGCAGAAATGCCATATCCTTTTGGTTTTTTACTTTCTAAATCATCAAAAGTAATAACATGCCCTTTTGACAAATTCTTATTTAATGCTAATGATTTTTCAAAAATAGACTTCAATTCCTTGAAAGTATCATTATTACTTTTATCGATAGGATTAGTGTTAGCACTATAAATTTCGTTTACAGCTTCAACCAATTGTTTTGTTTCTTCTAATGTAAGAGACGCTTTTGTATCAGGTCCAAATAGGGAACGATGAAAAACAACATGAAACTCTAAAAGTTCTGCTCCAAGAGCAACGGCTGCAATTCCTGTAGCAATTTTAGCGGAATGATCTGAGAACCCAATTGGAACTTGATACTTTTCTTTTAACTCAGCGATTACATTTAATCCGTATTGCTCAGGGCTGGTTGGATAAGCAGTCGTGCATTGCAATATGGAAAAATCAACTTTTTTCTTTTTTAGAAATTCAATAGTGGTATCCAATTCATCGAAACTACTCATCCCTGATGAAATAATGATTGGTTTGCCTGTTTGAGCGATTTTCTCTAACAATAGAAAATTAGTAACCTCACCCGAACCCACTTTATAGGAATGAACATTGATTTCTTCCAACCAATCGACTGCCAAGTTACTAAATGGAGAACAGATAAAATCTAATCCTACTACATCACAATGTTGCTTAATTGCTGCCCATTGCTCTAGTGTGAATTCCATTCGTTTCCAGTATTCATAACGAGTCGCATCTTCATAAGAAAATTTTACACGAAAGGGTTCGTGAATACTACTTTCGGCTTCAGCTATATGCATTTGAAACTTAATAGCTTGAACACCAGTATCAGCAACAGCATCAATGTAGGAATGCAAAATCCCTAAGCTTCCATCATGAGCTTGAGCTATTTCTGCTATTAAATAAGGCTTTTTATTCATTAAAAAGAGTTGAAAGGGAAGTAAAAATAACTATTTTTCTGGTTCCCAATAAATTTTTGCTTCGTTTAATTTGAGGTATTTTTCATATTCTGCTGAACTAAGACCATTTCTATGTTTTGTCAATTTTGGAATCGCAACAATCAAATCCATAATTGCTAAGAAAAGAGGTACAATTATTTTAAAATTTCCTCTGAATATTTTGTTTTTGAACTGCATCCAAATGGAATAAGCCATTTTTCTTGGAATTTCATTCAAAGGAAAAAATAAAAAATAATTATACCAATCCGCACGAATAGCGCTGCGGTATCTGAAGGCTATATTGGTTTTTGACTTGGCTCTTTCAACTCGATCAATTCTATGTTGGACTAGCAATTCAGGAACATAATGCACCTCCCAGGCCTGCATTAACAACTGCAACGAAGCAAAACTTTCTTCTCCATAAAAATGAAACCATTCTGGATAATTTGGAATATCTCGCCAAGCTTTCATTCTCCAAACATGCCCACAGCCAACAAATCCCTTCACCACCTGAGATTTATCATTACTATGTTTATTTTCAGGCTCAATACAATCCCAAAAAATCCGACCAGCTATAACTCCACATTTCGAATTTTGATCGAAATAGTGTTGTATTATTTCTATTGGATTTTCTGTTAAAAAATAGGCATCATCATCTAAGGATATTGCATAATCTGAACTGGTTTCGTTAAGCATTATATTTCTGCAATATAAATACCCCTTTGAAACTTTATTTCTTTTAATAATTACATCGGGAAAATCTTGTTGAACAAATTCATACGTACCATCGGTAGAACCATCATCAAAAACTACACAAACCACATCATTTCTATTACGCAATTTTTCGATTTTGTGCAGCGTAATTGCTAAATCGGACTTTCGATTTTTAGTAGAAATAAGTATGGCTATTGTTGTATTTGACACTACGGTTGAATACTTGTTAGTTCATCAATGATAGATTTAAGGTAAGATACTGACAAATATTCTTCTAAATCATTTCGATTCAACAGCAAATTATCTGGATTCTGAATCCATAATTGGTAAAGCTTTTGAATAATGTCAGCAATCTTTTTTGTATCATTTGCTTCAGACCAATAGGGATAATCCTCCCCTAACAATCTTCTTGTTTCACTATAATAAGGGGCTAATGAAAGAATTGGTTTATTTGCCTCTATACAATGAGGAAATTTACCAGGAAGGAATGGACTTATTTCTGCTTTTGCCTCTAAAATTATATTTGCAGATGCTTTTTTTTGCATGTTATAAACCACATCAAAAGAGACATTTTCATTAGAAAAATAAATTTCTGGAGTATGTGTTTTTGCGAAAACCTCCAAATGCTGTTCATGTATCCTTCCAACAAACACTAATCGTGCATCATTTCTAGCGTGAGTATTTTGTTCTAAAAATAATTTAAATCCATTGATCAAATCTACTGGAGAACGCTGCTGTAACAAATTTCCTGCATGAAGCAAATTAAATTTCGTTTCATCAAAATAGGTTGGAACTTCACAATTCTTGATATTGTAATCAAAATTTTGATGGGGAATAACGATTCCTGTTTTCAAAAAATTCGGAAAATAACTTCCCATCCATTCTTTTAGCAACAAACTTGGAAATGAACTATATCTTGCCTTTTCAGAGACCTCTTTAAAAAAAAATTCTTTAACCTTATAACTTGATTCCACCCAATCAAACGGTCTTGGATAACAATGAAATGGATAAGGATCGTGAACATAAGCCATCCATTTGTCATGAAACTTTGGTAATTTTAAAACTGCATAATGAGGTCTGAAACTAGCTCCTTTACTTAAAGTTAAAACTAAATCTGGATTAAAATCTATTTTTAATAATGCTCTTTTTATGCTATTGGTATCATTAAAAAAAGTAAATGAAAATCCAAAGATTCCCTCCAAAAAAGAAGCTATATTAATTTTAAAATTTCGCCAGAGAACCCTTTGCAATCTGCTTAAAAAATATAAAGGACTGCTTTTTAATTCAGGAATTGAAATACAGCTAACCCCTTCTAATTGAATATTTTTATGTGTGTAATGATATACATAAACTTCGAAACCTGCCAAGGCTATATTATTAATTAATGCAACATTTGCCTTAGAACCACTACTATCTTCTACATTAATAGAATCTACTACGACTACAATTTTCATATTTTGTAATTCATTAATAAATAATCTGCAATTCTTTTGGCTGCATTCCCATCCCCATATGGATTTTTTACGCTTTTATTAAACATAAAATGATGCAACTGTGAGGTAACGGTAGCAATAATTTTTTGTTTATCGGTACCTACTAAAATAGAGTGACCAGCCGCTACACCTTCTGGCCTTTCTGAAATTGTTCTGGTAACTATAACTGATTTCCCTAGTGATGGCGCCTCCTCTTGAATACCTCCCGAATCTGTTAGTATCAAAAAAGACTGCTTCATTAGCCACACAAAAGCGGGATAAGAAACTGGTGCTATAAGATGTATGTTCCCTTTTTTAGACAATAAATCGTAAACTGTTTTCTTTACATTGGGGTTCAAATGTACTGGATAAACAATGGTAACATTTTCTTTTTCAGAAATTTCTATAAGCGATTCACATAAATTTTGAAATCCTTCTCCAAAATTTTCTCTGCGATGGCCGGTTACTAAAATTATTTTTTTATCCGTTGGAATAATATTCTTTAACTCCTCAATCTCTGGATGAATATAATCTGATTGTTCAATTTTATTAATGGTCCAAAATAAAGCATCAATAACTGTATTACCCGTCTCAATTATATGCTGTTTAGAAATTCCTTCTCGTAATAAATTTTGTGTAGCATGAGCCGTTGGTGTAAAATGAATATCTGCTAATTTTCCTGTTAACTGCCTATTAATCTCTTCGGGAAATGGTGATTTTTTGTCATGCGTCCTCAACCCCGCTTCTACATGTCCGATAGAAATCCCCAGATGAAAAGCGGCTAATGCTACCATTGATGAAGTTGTAGTATCTCCGTGAACAAGAACTAGATTAGGTTTTTCTGCCACTAAAACTTCGTCCATTTTGGACAAAATAGTTGCACTTAAACCATTCAAAGTTTGATTGGGTAACATTAAATCTAAATCATACTCAGGAACTATATCAAAAAAATTCAAAACCTGATCCAACATTTCTCGATGCTGCGCAGTGACACAAACTTTTACTTGAAAATTAGATTTCTTAAGTTCATGGTATAAAGGAGCCATTTTTATGGCTTCTGGTCGTGTGCCGAAACAGAGAAGGATTTTCATAAATTAATAATTAAAAAAAACAGTTACTAATCCTCTTGTATATACCATAAAACCTGCCATAGGGCCATCTTGTATTCTGAAATAATTTGACTTACTTTTTAAATATTGCAATTTAAACTTAACTCCTTTTGTGCTCTCAAGGCTTGATCCTTTTCCAATATGTACTATTCTAGCTTGAGGAATCATATACACTTTTGCATTCTTTATTCGTTTTTTTATCCTACACGTAAGTTCTGTCTCTTCGAAATACATAAAAAATGAATTGTCAAACAATCCTACTTTATCTAAAACTTTCTTTCTAATAAAGAAATCAGCACCTGATACATAATCTACTAAAAAAGGATTTATATCATCTTCGACAATAGGAGTAAAATCAGAATCTTGATAGAAAGATTTTCTGAAAAAATGCCTCCAAAAACTTCCTTTAACAAATCGTTTGAAATTTGGGAAATAGCCGAATGAAACATTCCAACCCTCATCTGGTGTACATAAAGTTCCTCCCACTACTGCCGCATCTTCATTATTTTGATTTTCCATAAAATCATAAAAAATCTCAATTGCATTATTTAATAAATAGGCATCTGTATTTAATAAAAATATATATTCTCCTTTGGCTATTTTTATTCCTTCATTATTTGCTCTTCCAAAACCAATATTTTTATTGTTTTTTATAATTCTTATTTCAGGGAAAAGGAATTGAATTTGTTCAACTGAATTGTCATTTGAGTTATTGTCAACTACAATAATTTCAAATTTTATTCTATTGGTATATTTATAAATAGAAGTAATCGCTTGTATAGTTAGCTGACAAGTATTAAAGTTAACTAATATTATAGAAACATCAATCATTTCCTAAATCAATGTATTTTTAAATGTCATTTGAAACTTTATGACTTTCTATTACTTTTTTGAAAGAATCATAACTTATTAAATTTAAACTTTCAACACGATTTTTATTAAGAATATTGTATTCATAAAATGGATTTTGGGGAATATTTGGCCTACCAAAATTTATTTTTTTTGAAAGAATTCCAATCCCCCAATCTGTATCTATACAACAAGAAAAGACACTATTATTGTGTCTCCATTTAAAGAATGCTTTCCAAGTTGTACCATTCCAATAGCCCTTGGCAGGTGATAATTTATAGGCGTGAGATTCTATGGCATGAAACTCTGTTGGTGGATTACAATCATGAAGTACAATAAATCCATCTTCATTTATAAACTGTAAGGAATTAATGATATCCCTATCGACTTGTTCTGCTAGATGTAATCCATCAATAAAAATCACATCAAACTTAAATTGTGGATTGAGAATCTTACCGCTTCTTAATTGATTAAAAAAATCATCACTTGTCAATTTAAAATCAACTGGATTCATTTTATTTTCAACACCAGGATCAACGCCATATTTAGTATTTGCCTGAATTTTGGTAAAATTTTCTTCTGGAAATCTTACTCCAATTTCCAAATAAGTTGTGTCAGTTCTATTTAATGTTGACAATAAAAAATTTATAATATCAGAACGCAATGGATTCTTATTTATTTCTTCGAGAGATTTTGAATTTCCTTCTATATGAAAAGGATCATTTAATACTCTTTTGCCTAAATCAAATGTTTTTTTTAAATCTCTGTATTTATTTATCATTCTATGCTATATTTTATCAGAACATAAATAGTTAACTTTACTCTTTATCTTATCTAATTGCCAATCCCACCATTGTATTTCTAATAGTTTTTCTATTTCACTATCACTAAATCGTTTCTTAATAAATTTTGCTGGATTGCCTCCCCAAACCTCATAATCTTTAATATTTTTAGTTACTACAGAATTTGCAGCTATCACTGCTCCATTTCCAATTGTAATTCCAGACATGATAACAACATTCTGTCCTATCCAAACATCATTGCCAATTTTCACATCGCCTTTGGTAGCGGGATGACCAGTAATATGTTTTGCTTTAGGAAATTCTTCTTCCAACATATTGAATGGATATGTTGATATCCAATCAAGCCTATGATTACCACCGAGAAATATAGTTACGCCTCCAGCTATTGAACAAAACTTTCCAATTATTAAATTTGATTCCTCATTCTCAAAAAAAACCTTTGGTTTACCATAGGTATAATCACCTATTATAAATTTCTTGTCTTTAAAAAAATCTTTAGTGTAAAAAACTGAAGGTGACTTCGAAATAAACAGGCTTTTTATTTTTCTATATATGTAATTTAATACATTCATTTATTGCCATTTGTGGGGAATATACAACTTTCCTATATTGAAATTTTCTAAATGCGAAAATTCCTCTGTGTTATCAATAATAAAAAAATTACAACAACCATTTACTACATCATGTTTGGTAACTGCTGGATGGTAAATAATAGAATTGATTTTATATGAACCTTTTACTAATGTTTTACTAGGCAGCTCTAATTCGTAAATATTTCTACCTGTAACTAGTTCAATTTCACAACTAAATAATGTTTGATCAAAATTATCTAAAATGCTTATTAACAGATATTTACTTTTAAAAAAAGGAAGTGTACTATAAATCTCAAATACAATAGGAATTGTATCACTACTATTAAAATTGTTTGAAATAGCATTTATTTTCGCGCTTTTAAGATAAAGATCCTTGTTTGACTTTTCGATGTGATAATTGCTTTGACTTTTCTCGTTTTTTTGATAGGTAGACAAAACAGAATCAATTTCATCATCTATATTGATTTTTCCATTTTCTAACAATATACCTCTATTACAAAGTGTCTTAACTGACCCTAAATTATGGCTCACAAAAAGCACCGTACGTCCTCCATTTCTAGAAATATCCTGCATTTTACCTATTGCTTTTTTTTGAAATTCGGCATCTCCAACCGCCAGAACCTCATCAACAACTAATATTTCTGGTTCAAGAAAAGCTGCGACAGCAAATGCTAATCTAACTGTCATTCCGCTACTGTATCTTTTTACTGGAGTATCTATATATCGCTCGCAACCGGAAAAATCTATAATTTCATCTAACTTTGAAGTTATTTCTTTTTTTGTCATTCCCAAAATAGCTCCATTTAGGTATATATTTTCTTTACCCGTTAATTCAGGATTAAAACCAGTACCCACCTCTAATAATGAGGCAATACGTCCTCTTGATTTTATAACTCCTGTCGTTGGAGCTGTTACTTTTGATAATATCTTTAAAAGTGTTGATTTTCCCGCTCCATTTTTCCCAATAATCCCAATAACTTCGCCACGTTCAACTTCGAAATTAATACCTTGTAAGGCCCAAACATAATCACTCGCCCCTCTAGTACTTCTGTCATTAACTTCTCCAACCTTCAAATAAGGGTCATCCTTGCCTAGAACTTGGTGCCACCAACGATTTAAATCATGACTAATTGTACCTGTTCCAACTTGCCCTAAGCGGTATTGCTTAGAAATATTTTCGGCCTTTAAAATTATATTTTTACTCATCAAAGAATGTGGTGTCCAATTATCATTACTAAAATATGGAAAAACTATTTAAACTGTATCAATAAAACTCTTCTCAGTTTTATTAAATATTAATAACCCTGTAAAAAATAGTATTGCAGTAACTACAGATGTGTAGAGCAATCCTGATAAAGTTATTTTTCCTACACTTAACAACATGAAGCGAGTAGATTCTATAACATAAGCTAATGGATTATATTTCACTATCCAAGCATAATTTGGGATTTTTGAAACTATTAATGACATCGGATACATTACTGCTGATATATACATTAACAATTGTACTCCAAAACTAACTAAATAACTAAAATCTCTATATTTTGTTACCAAAGAAGAAATCAACATGCCTAAACCTAAACCTAAAAAACCCATAATTATTATAAGTAAAGGAAAGAAAATAGTATACTCGTTTAGATGCATTTCAGCTCCTTTAAGATAGTAATAAATATAGAAAGCTATAAATATAAAAAATTGAATTGCAAATTTTAATAAATTGGAAATCACTATTGAAATGGGCATAATAACGCGAGGAAAATATACTTTTCCGAAAATTGCTGCGTTTTTTTTAAACGTATCCGATGTGTCATTTAGGCAAGAAGTGAAATAATTCCAAACTGTAATCCCCGCTAAATTAAATAAAAAGGGAGGAATGTTTCCAGTATTAATCCCTGCAATATTATTAAAAATTAGTGTGAAAATTATTGAGGTAAATAACGGTTGTATCAAATACCATAGCGGTCCAAGAATAGTTTGTTTATAAACTGTAACAATATCTCGTTTTACAAATAGAAATAACAAATCTCTATATTGCCAAACCTCTTTAAAATTAAATTCAAAAAAATTATTTTTTGGCTTTATTTCGAACAGCCATTCTTCTTCGGAGTTTTCTATGAAATTCATCGCTTTACATTCAAAACTTAATAAATGATGATTAAAACGGAAAGCTAATTTTCGCAATTCTGTATATCCATTTCATTTTACACATCGTTCAAATATAATACTTTTAAGTAAAAAACATAACTGAATAAATAGTTCATTTACGAATACTATTTTTAACTATTTTTATTGAATTTTAAATATTAGCCTAAAGAAAATATATCATTTAGCTGAACTATAAAACGCTACTTTTCTTTACTTTTGTTTCATGTTAACATTTTTCAAACAAAAACCAATTCTTAAAGACATAGTTCCCGATAATTTTATCGATATACACTCCCATCTTCTACCCGGAATTGACGATGGAGCTCAAAATATTGAGGATACTTGGTTTTTAATTACCGAGATGAAAAAAATGGGATTCAAACAGTGTATAACAACACCTCACGTCATGGAAAATGTATGGAAAAATTCCCGAGAAAAAATTGAATTAAATTTAAGAACTACCCAAATAGAATTAAAAAGTAAAAACAATAACATTCCCATTAATGCTGCTGCTGAATATATGATGGATGCTAATTTTGTTCCTCTTTTTCAAAATGAACCTTTACTTACTTTAAAAGAAAATTATGTATTAGTTGAAATTTCATATATAAATCCACCTATACAATTGTATGATATAATTTTTGATTTACAAGTAGCTGGTTACAAGCCTATACTCGCTCATCCAGAGCGATACTCTTTTTTTCATCATAATTTTAGTGATTATCAAAAACTTAAATATTCTGGGTGTCTATTCCAAATTAACTTGTTATCTGTAATTGGATATTACGGAATTGAAGTTGCAAAAGCAGCAGAACAATTATTAAAAAAAGGGATGATTGATTTTGTTGGTTCGGATATACACCACTCAAATCACATAAATGGTTTCTCAAAAAAGATTCTTCTCAAAGACTTGTCTCCGATTAAGGATGCCATTCAAAACAATTCATTTTTCCAATTTTAATTAATTCAAACCGGAATTTTGGATGTTTATGCTTTATTGAATAATTTATTAAAAATTTCTTTAAATCGAGACGTCTTTTCTACATCTTCACCATAACCATAGCCATAACCGTAGCCATAACCATATTTATAGCGGTAACTTACATTAACTCCAACATTGTTTAACACATAGGCTAAATTTTTCAATTTCCCTTTTTGTTTTAGTTCAAGAGAATATTGGATTAATTTTTTCTCTGTAAAATCAGCACGAACGACAAATAATGTAACATCTGCAAATTGTGAAATTGTAAGTGCATCTGTAACTAAAAGTGTAGGTGCAGTATCAATAACTATGTAATCATATTCTCTTTTTGCCTCACTGAGCAATAGTTCCATACGCCCATTTGAAAGCAACTCAGATGGATTTGGCGGAATAATTCCAGAGAATATTAATTCTAAATTTGAGGTATCAAATTGATCTTTAACAGTCAAATTTCTCCAATCCACCGAAGTATCATACAAATAATTAGATAAGCCTACATGAGTTTTATCTAAACTTGTATAATTATGAAATTGAGGATTACGTAAATCAGCTCCAATAACCAATACTTTTTTTCCTAAAGTCGCAAAAGCCATACCAAGATTAATCGATGTAAACGTCTTACCCTCTCCTTTTATGGTAGACGTTATAAATAAAACTGGAGCAATTTTATCAACTTTCAATGGCAATAAATAGCCAATATTTGTTCGCAAAATTCTAAAGGACTCTGCTAAAACCGATCTATCGTTATCCAACATCACTTTCAAATCATCTCCAATAAATGGAATTTCTGATACAATTGGAATATCTTTAACAATTTTTAAAAGCTCGTGTTTATTATGAATTTTGTTGTCGAGGAAGTTTTTAACAAATACAAACAAGAAGGGAATTAATAATCCTATTACCAAAGAACCCATATAAATTAAATCTTTCTTGGGTGCTATAGTATTTGAAGATGCATAATCAACAACTTTTATCGAGGGACCAGTTACTGCAACATTAATTGCCGCTTCCTCTCGTTTTTGGAGTAGTAGTATGTATAATGATTCTTTAATCCCTTGTTGACGCTCAATACTCCTTATAAATTTTTCATATAAAGGAATTTTGTTGAACTTATCAGTAAACTGCTTATATATCTTATTATTTTTTTCAAGAGAGGCAACAAGCTCAAGCTGATAATTTTTAAGTGCCTTAAACATATCTTTCTTAAGTATGTCTAATTGCTCATTAATAATTTTAATTTTAGGATTATTTTCACCTGCACTAAACAATAATTTTTCTCTTTCAAAAACAAGTGCATTGTAGGTGGTAAACAATTGATTCATCAACCCATTTGAAATTCCTATTTCTAGTGGGAATGATTCAAACTTGTTGTGTGTTTTGAGTGATTTTTCAAAATAATTTGCAAGTTCTATTTGGTTCTCTATGTCAGTTATAACAGATCGTGCAACTTCCATATTTTTCGATGCTGACTGAATATCAGTATCTACATTGGTCAACCCATTTTCACGTTTATAACGTTCCTTGTCGTCCTCAATTGAGTCTAATTGTCTTCCTAAGTAATTAAATCTGTTGTTAACGAAATCTATGGTTCTTTGTGACACTAGTTGTCTATCTTTTATTCCATCTAAATCAAACTGTTTTACAATTTCGTTAAGTGTAGCTTCGATTTTGGTTGCATTTGCACCGGTCAATGATAATCCCAAGATATCACTTTGATTTGCTACTCTCTTTATATTGATTCCATTAGATAAACCAAGTGCGGTTTGACGTAGGGGCAAAAGTTCAAAAATGAATTGTTTACCAACATAATTATCTACTTTCAATCCTTTTTTAGGTATAATCTTGAAGGGAATTCCAGATATAATATGCACAGAGTTTAATGGAATTACCCCTTTACTTCGTTTTACATTATCTCCTACTACTTTAAAGCCACCGTTAACAATTTCTATATTGAAACGAATAGAACTGAGCTCTAGTTGCTTAGCAGACTTTAACCATTTGATTGAAAAAGGTTGATTCTTCCATAGTTCTTTAGTAGTAAAATAACCTACTGTATAGTACCGAGTAGTTAAATCCATGTTTTTTACCACTCTTTCCATTAACTGGTAGGATTTTATCATTTCAATCTCATTTTCAAGGCCTTTCTTATTATTCTTTCCTCCGAAGATAGAAATCATATTATCTGGCAATTTAAAAGCAGATGCTGAATTGTCTAATATTTTAATTTCTGAATAAGATTCATATGTAGGATTGGTATACCTCAAATAAATCTTTGCAACAACAAAAAAAAGGATTGTTGAAATAACGAATAAATACCAATATCTCAGATATTTATTAATTTCACCAAGAATATCAAAATCGTTAGCTGAGGATGATTGATTTCCAAATTCAGAATTGTCCATAATAAATTACCTTGTTGCTAAAAGATACAACGACACTATTAAAGATAGAGAGCCAATTATGGCTCCTATACTAGGTAACCATCCAGATTGCAATACAGCAGGACCATTTGGCTTTACATAAATAACATCATTTTGTTTTAGATAATAGTAAGGTCCATTGATTAAATCTATTTTAGTAATATCTAATTTAACATATCGCCTAACACCATCTTCTTCGCGAATTAATACAATATCATTTTTTATTCCTGCTGGTGCTATGTTACCAACGGCTTGCAATATGGTTAGCGTATTATTACCTCCAAAAGGAATTGTACCTCCAACAGAACCACCACTACCTACAGGTCCAATAACAGTAACTCTAGCATTTATTATTCTTACACTACAAGTAGGATCTTTTACTAGAGATTTTTCGATAAGAAGTTTGTTGACTATTTGTTCAACCTCAGTAGTTGTTTTACCTGCAACTGCAATAGTCCCTAATCTTGGGAAAACTATATTACCTTCATAGGAAACTAAATATCCATTTAATTGAGCAGATTCCAACCCACTACCTAGAGTAAGATTATAAGGCTCTACTGCTTCTAATATCAACTCACCTACTTTTATACTCAAAATATCATTAATTTGAATTTTATTTTGATAATAGACTATCTTGTCTTGTGAGCCAATCTTTACATCATTAAAATATTCAACATTTTCCCTTTTAGTAATTAGCGGAGTTCCTGTACCACATGACTGTAGCAGTATTGCTCCTATAAAAAACAAGAATATTGATTTCAACTTCAAATCTTTAATAATTATTGAACTGTTTTTCCTTAGAAATAGAAACATTGATTAATTTTATTTTCTTATTATTTTAAACGGGTACAAATATACAATTAAAAATCACATTAAAATTTGAAAATGAGAATTACTACAAATTAACATCTAAATCAAAAGCAACAAATCTAGAATTCATACTTCTAAATTCAGGCACTATTTTTTTCATCTCGATGACTATTTCTTCGTCTGAAAACAATTGAATTTTATCTAACAAAACCATTATACTTTCATTGATTATATCGTATTCATCATGTATTTCTTGGGCAATGAGAATTTTTTCATTGTGTGTCGGTAATGTTTTTGAAGTGTCATTCAATAATTCTTCAAAGAGTTTTTCTCCCGGTCTTAAACCTATAATCTTTATCTCAATTTCTTTATCTGGAGTAAAGCCAGCTAATCGTATCATCTTCTTGGCTAAATCTAAAATTTTTACAGGCTCTCCCATATCAAAAATATAAATTTCACCACCATTCCCCATTGTTCCTGCTTCTAACACCAGTTGACAAGCCTCTGGAATAGTCATAAAATAACGAATTATCTCTGGGTGTGTTATTGTAATTGGTCCTCCTTCTTGAATTTGTTTCGCAAAAAGTGGAACTATAGAACCATTTGATCCTAGAACGTTACCAAAACGAGTAGTTATAAATTTAGTGTTCTCAACATCATCTTGTTCTTTATTTAATTTATCTTGTAGAGTCTGTACATATTTCTCAGCAATACGCTTACTAGCTCCCATAACACTACTTGGATTGACTGCTTTGTCAGTTGAAACCATAACAAATCGTTCGACTTTATATTTTACCGATAAATCTGCAAGATTTTTTGTTCCCAAAACATTAGTATACACTGCTTGAGAGGGATTTTCTTCCATCAAAGGCACATGCTTATATGCTGCCGCATGGTAAACTATGTTTGGTCTGTATTTAACAAATACTTTTTCTAATGCTTTTAGATTTCTAACATCTGCTAGCACCGAACGTATTTTTACTTTTTCGTTTATAGTATCTACCTCGAGACTCAGACTATGTAATGGTGTTTCTGCCTGATCTAAAATAATAATTTTTGTGGGTTTGAAACTTAAAATTTGTCTTGTAATTTCGCTACCAATAGAACCGGCTGCACCCGTAATTAAAATGGTTTTTTCGTTAATTTGAGAAGAAATAGTTTGCGTATCTAAAACTATCGGTTTACGCTCAAGTAAGTCCTCAATTTCAAAACGTTTAACCTTGTTTGAAATTTGTTTTTCGTCTTCCCAATCTGTTATTAATGGAACTGTAAAAACTTTGAAATTATACTCTAAGCACTCTTCTACAATGGCTACTGTTTCTTCCTTACTCAAACTTTTTTCAGCAATAATCAGAGCATCAGCTTTAATTGCTCTGAGTATTACATAAATATTTTTGTTTTGATTTATGATTGGAAGATTTAATATACTTTTTCCAGTTTTATTGGTGTTAAATTTATCAATAAATCCCAATAACTTAAATCGTCTTGGCTTTTCAGTTCTCAAGGCATTTGCAACAGAAATAGCATTTGCATCAGAGCCATAAATTAAAGCATTTGATAACTCATTTTTATCCTCAAAATTCATGTATCTCTGAAAGAATAATTTAACAATTATTCTAAAAAGAAATAGCAATATAAATGAAATAACATATCCTATAAACAATCCCGTGGTTAGAAAAATCTTAGTGTCAAAAACAAAAAACCAGGAATAATTGACAATCAATAAAACAAAATAAGATGTAGTTGTTGAAACTAATAACTTGACTCCATCAATAAAAGTCGAGTGCCTTATTATACCTGCATAGGTTCTATACAATAAAAAGAATAGTGCATTTATAATAACGACAACAGAATAACTCTGTACAAAATTTCGATTATCGTAAAATTTTACATTTAGGCTTGTTATTATAAAATGTGTTATTATAATAGAAAACAATACAATAATCACATCAATAACAAAAATTATCCACCTTGGCAGATAACCAAAATTATGGAATCTTTTTTTAAAAAAGTTTTCTTTTGTTATTCCTAAAAAAGAATTCGATTTAGTAGTATTGCTCAAATGATTTAAATTTAGCTAAAGTTAAACATTTTATTAATTAATTACATTATCTATCAAAAAAAACATTCAAAACTCTATAAATTCTCTCTCTGTCACTATGATCTAAATTAGAACCCGATGGCAAACATAAACCATCCTCAAATAATTGTTGTGAGACTTTTTCACCATAATAAGGATATTCCTGAAAAACGGGTTGCAAATGCATTGGTTTCCACAACGGTCGGGATTCGATATTTTCTTTTTCTAGTGCTAACCTTAAATTTTCTCTTGTTTTTCCATTAGTTTTAGTAGCATCTATCAAGATAGCACTCAACCAATGATTGGAATAATAATTACCATTAGGCTCTTGAAAAACAGTTACTCCGTCAATATTTTCAAAATAATCTACATAAAAATCATGCATTTTTCTTCTCAAGGAAATATGATCATCCAAAACTTCCATTTGACCTCTACCTATTCCAGCACAAATATTACTCAATCTGTAATTGTATCCTATCTCAGAATGTTGATAATGAGGAGCATGGTCTCTGGATTGTGTTGCAAAAAAAACAGCCTTATCTTTTATTTCTTTAGTAGGCGCAACTAGAGCTCCCCCTCCAGAAGTTGTTATTATTTTGTTTCCATTGAACGATAAAATACCAATATCCCCAAAAGTTCCACATTTTTTTCCTTTGTAAGAGCTTCCTAAAGCCTCTGCGCTATCTTCTATTATTGGTATTTCATATTGTTGAGCCAAAGCGTTAATCTCTTCAACTTTAAATGGCATACCATATAAGTGAACTCCAATAATTGCTTTTGGTTTTTTTCCTTTAGCAATTCTATCTTTAATAGCTTTTTCCAAAGCCTTTGGACAAATATTCCAAGTTTCTGGTTCACTATCAATAAATATGGGTGTTGCACCTTGATATAGTATTGGATTAGCCGAAGCAGAAAATGTAAAACTTTGGCAAATAACCTCATCCCCTGCTTTAATCCCTAATAAAATTAATGCAAGGTGAATTGCTGAAGTTCCCGAGCTTAATGCAGCAACATGCTTGTTTTCCTTGATATAATGCTCTAAATCTTGTTCAAAACCTGTTACATTCGGACCCAATGGTGCAACCCAATTTGTGTCGAATGCTTCCTGGACATACTTTTGTTCATTTCCTCCCATATGAGGCGACGAAAGCCAAATTTTTGAATTAGTCATTTTTATGTTTTTATAAAATTTCTTTAAGTTTCATATTGCAAACAATAGAAAATAAAGTACAACAAAGATAAAACTATTTTCTAACTATATTTTTTTGAAATTGAACTAACAATTTTTACAATTGTTAAGTAAACTATTTTTATATCCACTAAAATTGAATTTGAGTGATAATATTCTAAATTCATTTTTACCTTATCTTTAAAAATTACTTCATCATTATACTTTTGTGGATTAGTTTGTTGACTTAAAATGGCTTCTTCATTAAAATATTTCAGAGAGGCATGACTTGTTATTCCAGGTTTCAATTTTAGGACATTTCTTTCCTCATCTTGTAATAAATCATAATAACCAGCAACATCAGGTCTAGGACCAACAATACTCATATTGCCAATTAATACATCCCATAATTGAGGCAACTCATCAATTTTAAATCTTCTTAAAAAAGAACCAAAAACAGATATACTCCCGTTTTGCTTGATAGTTTTGAACTTATGTATTTTAAAAGGTTTACCAAACTTTCCTATTCTGTCTTGGATAAAAATTCCATTGGAATGAGTATCAAAAGAACAAAAAAACCAAATTAAAAGTAATGGTAAAATCAAAAAGAAAAGAGTAAAAAAAGAAATTAAAATATCAAATATACGTTTCAGCATTCCTTATTATTTATATCTTTTCTTAGATAAATAATAGTCTACACACAGTTGAGGATAATTATCTGCTTTCATTTGATTGATGACTTTATCAACATCATGAACAAAATTTTTTAATTCCATTTGATGAGTATCTGTATCGTACTTTAAATAGCATGATAAATCAATATGCTCTCTATTCTGACCAATACTGCCTGTGTTATATATATCAAAACCATTTTTTTTTAAATGAAATTGCTGGTGAGAATGTCCAATAATAAAATTGGTGTCAATTTTAATTTCAGAAATGTCAGTATCTTTGAAAATGTACTGATTGCCTATCGTATGTTGAATAGTAAAATTCTGAAGTTCAAATTTATTTTGATACCCTTTAATTACATTAACTAGTGATGGATTGAAATTTTTATAACAGTGTTGATAAAACGTTTGGGCTATTACATTCTTACCATCATAAGCTCCATCTATAAAATAATGCTCATGATTTCCTTTTAAAATAACGCAATTGGGAATTGTTTGCAAAAACTGAACACATTCATTTGTCCAAGGACCATAATTAACGACATCGCCATGGCATACAAAAGCATCTGTATCCGATTTTTCTATTTCGAATAATCTTTCAAGTGCAACTATATTGCCATGAACATCTCCAAAAATTACTACTTTCATACAAGCATTATTTGTATTCCCTCAGCAATTGTTGTAGTGGGATGCCAATTTAACTCTTCAAAAGTTTTACTAGGGTCGAAATAGAATGATTTTCCTGTTTCTTCACCTTTGTATTCTATGAAACAGTCTGTATATTTTTTTATTTCTTCAGCTATTTCTTTATTGGAAACCGAAATCCCGGTAGCACCGAGATATATGTTATTATTTTTATTCAAAGCACTTGCTAAACACATATTTACGGCATCATCAATATACAAATAATCTTGTTCTCTTTCTCCGTTACCAAACAAAGTTATTTTTTTATTTTCCTTGGCAGAATGAATGATTTGAGGAATAAATGAATTATTTGAAATCCCAGGTCCGTAAATATAGGCCAATCTAAGAATTGAAAAATGCTTCATCGAGCTTACTATAAATTCTCCAGCTATCTTCGAAAGTGCATAAGTTCCTGGATTAGTAAAAGCTGAATTTTCGGTAATGACTTGATCACTATTACCATACACGTTTGTACTTGAAATATAAACCATTTTAGAATTTGGAAACCTTAATGAATACTTGTACAAATCATCATTTATTACCAATAGTTTTTCATGTGGAACGGCATAGTTCCCCGACAAATAAAATAGTGTATCGGGTTGAATATTGGAATCAAATAGCTCCTCTTTGGTAAATATTTTAGCCTTCTTATTGATTTTATCAAAACTAGAATTGTATACAGCCACAACTTCACATTCTTGACTTATCAACTTGTCAACTAATGCACTGCCTAGAAAACCATTGGCTCCAACTACCAAAACTAATTTCATGCTATTGTAATTTTAGAGAAAAATTATAAAATTCAGGTTTTAAATTCTCGAACTCACCTTCTTGTTTTAGAACATTAAATTCTTGCTCATTCACAAAAATATCAGACCACGTTCTAAGCACTATACCATTTCTAAGATTTGGTTCATTAATCTCTGTCCCAAATAAATAATATTTAAGTAACTCTTCTACTTCATTAAATCCAAAAAAATGTCTCAAAGGAGTGGTTCCGCTGAATCTACCATTAATCTCAAATATAATAGGCTTACCATTAAAAATTCTAAACTGAAAATTTACTGGACCGTCTGCATTCAATTTTTCGGCGATTGGAATTATGAATGAATCGTATTTTGATGTTTCATCATCTCTGTAGGCTCTGTAGGTATTACCATCTCTCAAATCGCGTTTAAGAGTAACTACAGCTTTACACTTTCCACCTAAAACAATGCATCCAGAAGTATATTCTCCATCAGATTCAGGCAGGTATTGTTGCACAACTAAATTACTTTCTGGATGATAAATTTCCATCAATTCTTGATGATTTTCTATCTTTTTTATCCCTAAAGAGCGGGCACCATCAAAAGGTTTTGCAAATAACGGATATCCCAACTCTTTTTCTATCTGAAGAAGTTTGTCTTTATCATTTGCCATTACTGATAATGGATACGGAAAATTATTCTTTTCAAGAAATTCGGCGGTTAAAAACTTATTATTTGCAATAGCAATAACTTCGGAATCGCTTACCACTACTCTGCAATTGTATTTTTTAAGAAATTCTTCTTTGTGGTCTGCAAAAAAAGGAAGTTCGACATCGGTTCCAACTAAAATAGCGTCGATTTTATATTTAATTATGATTTCCTCTAGCACAGATTTATAATTTGCTTCACTAATTTTAGGTATGGTTAAAGCATAATCACCTAACCAATGTCCGGAAGATCTCGGATCGGGATCAGCAGTAAATATTTTTTTGGGGAAATCCGCTATTTGTAATAATCGTAAAACTCCCTGCCCTAGTAATGCTCCTGCTCCTGTAACTAAAATATTTTTACTCATGTTTTTTTATTTTTTTCATTATAATATTCTGTAAATGCTGGCATACTTACATGTCCCTCATTATTACTAATTCCTTCTCTTATGAGTACTTTTTTTATAGTCATAAAAAGTATTTTTAAATCTAATACAACTGATATATGATCGACGTACCAAACATCATATTCAAATTTTTCATCCCATGAAATGGTATTTCTCCCATTAACTTGTGCCCAACCCGTAATTCCTGGCTTTACTTCATGCCGGCGATTTTCAAATTCACTATATATTTCTAAATAACTCGGGAGTAAAGGTCTAGGTCCTATTATGCTCATATCGCCTTTTATAACATTAAGTAACTGTGGGATTTCATCTAAAGAAGTTTTTCTAACGAATAAACCAACCTTAGTAAGCCTTTCGGAATCTGACAATAAATTTCCTTCTTTATCTTTTCTATCATTCATAGTTTTAAACTTTATGATTTTGAAAATCTTCCCGTTTTTACCTGGACGAAGCTGAAGGAAAAAGGGGTTTCCACTATTTGCAATAAAAAGTAAAAAAGTGACCCCTAAAAAAATTGGAAACAATAAAACAAAACCAAAAAATGCACAGAAAAAATCGAATATTGGTTTTACTATTGATTGATACATATATTCAGTAATTTATTTTTTTTATTATTCAATTAGCGATTCAAAAGTACGATATTCTGACAGAATAGCTTCCCATACTACTTTTTGTTCATAGCGAGAAACTATCATTTGTCTTGAGTTACCTATCAATTTAGAGGTTAAAAATGAATTTGATACTACTTTTTTCATTGCTGAAAAGATGGCCATTTCATCTTTAACAGGAATAATTAAACCATTTTCCTGCTCTATTATTATTTCATTACAGCCATTTATATCAGATACGATGCTTGGCAGACCCATGGCACCTGCCTGCATTACTACATTTGGGAAACCTTCTCTATAACTGGGAAAAACAAGAACGTTTGCTATAGCTAAATAAGGTCTTACATCATTTTTAAAACCAACTGCAAGTATAGATTCATTAGTATTTATACTTTCAACAGTTTTGGAATTGAGTGGATCCAAATCATTTTCATAATCTCCTACCAAAAGCAACTTTACGCTGCTATTTTCTTTTTGCAAAAGCTCAAAGGCTGAAATCATTTCGTTAATACCTTTATCCTTGACCAACCTGCCAACAAAAATAAAGACAAAATCATCTGTCTGAATTCCTAGCTCATTCTTCAACATTAAATTTTGCTCATCTGAATATAATTCTGGATTAAAGTAGGAAGTATCAATACCATTTGAACTTCCATTTGCCAAAACTTTTAATTTTTTAGAATCACAATAATTGTTGTCTAAAATAATTTTTTTTAAACCTAAAGAATTAGGATAAATCATTGTAGCGCAATTATAAGTGAACTTTTCCACAATATCCAATACTTTTCTTTTCGAACCTCTAACCTCTAATAAAGGCAAGCCAGCAACGGTATGTAATCGATAAGGGACTCCTGCTAATTTTGCTGCCAACATGCCAACAACACCTGCTTTTGGAGTATGAGAATGAACTATAAACGGCTTTGTTTTTTTTAAGAAAAAATAGAGTTTGATAACTGCCAATACATCTTTTAAAGGTGTTATTTTTCTTGTCATTTCTAAAGGAAAAATATTTAGCCCTTGCTTATTGCCTAATCTTTCTAAATTTTCTTTTTCGGAGGAAACCGCTATTACATCATAAAACGAGCTCATAAATTGCAATTGACCCGACAACAATTTTTCTAACGAAATGGGGACAGTTGTAATCCTGATAATTTTTTGCTTCATAAAATTTTAGCCGTTTTGAATGAAATTCCCTGTTTGACAATAAATAGTAAAGCAATTATCGTAAAGGGTTGAAACATCATTTTCGTTCTTATGAAAATTCCGAGGTTAGCATAACGCTGTATGTAAATTAAACCACAAATGATTGTAAATACCAGAACATATTTTACCCATTCGGGATAAATTATAGTTCTGAATCTAAGAATAAAAAAAAGAGCAACACAATGAATAAATAGAATAAAAGTGTTTTCAATACTCACCAAAATTCCCCAAACCGAATTAGTATCGTAGAATAATGGCCTGAAATAGAATGAAAATAATTTGTAAAACCAATTGTATTCTAACATGGGTACATAGGAACCTGAATAACGAAAGGATAAAATAGAATATTCGTTAAAATAATTTATTCGTTCCCAATTCCAATACCTAATATGAGTCATTTGAAAAACTATGTATGTCAAACCAACCGCCAATAAACTACTCAATGAACCGATAAGAAATCGCCTTTTGAATGAAATATCATTTCTAAAAACAGAAACTAATATTATTGTTAAAAACATCATCATTGCTATATGAGGTCGTATTACTACAACCAATAGACTCCCTACTAGAAAGCTAACTGATTTATACTGATTTGATGATAAAGCATAAAAAACAGAAGCTATTCCAAAAAAAACAACAGGCTCTTTCCCTAAACCTGAGGTCCAAAAATGCAGATTAGGTAAAAAATAAAAAAACGGCAGTATATTAATTCCCTTCCACAAGAGTTTTTCCCCTAATACTAAATGAATCCATCTGATGTATATAAGAACTCCAAAAAAACCAATTATTCCGTACAATAAAAAGCCAAACCAAAATGGAAGTTGTAATTTTATGAAGGGATAGTTCAAAAACAACATAAATGATGTTCCTATTTCTGCAAAAGAAAACCAAGAATATTTATTAATATCAAAAGTCTTAGCCCAATAAAAAAGTGAGTCAGAAATACCTCTATTAATTCTAATTGTATATGCTAAATAAATAAAAAAACAATGGTAGACAAAAAGAATAGCGACCCATTGTTTTTCAATATTTTTAAAAAAACTATTTGTGTAAATTTTAATCAAAATTATTTACCAAAAACCTTCAAGATGTTAAACAAATTAAATCAAATCATTATGAATTTCTTCCATAGTCTTGCTATCCATCCCGAAAGTTTCCTTGCAATACTTGTAGACCTCTAAAATTGATTTCAGAGTTTTAATAGCTCCATCTGGATCTATCCCAAAATTATGAGGATGCCACCATAAATGATAAATTTCCCCTGCTTTTGCTGCATGAATTATCTCATTTTTAATTCGACTCAATCTCAAAGAATTAATTAGTTCCATTTTGTGCTGTGGTCTCAAAAAACGGCTAGAAGGTTGACAAGAAGGGACTGCTAATTTGAGACTTTTCGTCGAATACGATTTTACACCCAACGGGACATAGGCATCTGCAGTTCGAAAAAATTTTGTAGCAAATGTTTGTGGAGCCAAGGTATCCCAATACCAATCATTAGGATTAGACCTAACAGTCACAATTTGCCTCTCTGCACAACATTCAAGATAAGATTCATTGAATTGATTTCTTGGGAAAACTAATGACTTAAGAGAAATAGCAAACTTATTTGCCAATTTAATTGCAGAGTCTAAATCATTTGCAAATTGCTCTTTATTTTGTCCCGTCTCTAAACAATAATAATGAGAATAAGTATGAGTTCCTATTTCTTGACCTTTAGTATTTTGTATTTCTTTAATTAAGTTGGGAGCAAAAAAGAATCGATCTAAGCCTATATTTCTGTGTGAATTCCCATAGACATATGGATCTAGCTTTAGATTGGAATAAGTAGGCTTCTTTGAAGGGGAATTGGTATCCCATTCGTCCCAATTTTCATTAAATAGCATTCCCACTGTAGCCCAAGTTGCTTTGACTTCATTTTTATAGAAGCAATCTAATATTTTTGGAATAACTTGAAGCGTATTGTCGAAATACTCTTTTTTAGTAACAATATCAGCGTGATCGAAAATTCCCCAAATGAGTTCAAAATCTAGAGAAATAACTAAAGTTCCTTTTTTCATATCTCTTTTAAATTTAAGCTACAACCGATAAAGAGCTATTTCTTTCTTTTTCTCTTTGCATTTGTTGCCATTTTTCCTGAGCTAAGAAATAATAAATCACAAAAAATCCAAAATACATCACCATCGATTTTTGTCTCATTATAATTCCTAAGTTAGACATAACAAATGTTAGCGCAAATGATGATAATAAAAAAACAATAGCCGACATTTTTACCATGTAAGGAGCTTTTATAACAAACCGCAAAAAACGCCTATTAATAATTTTAGCAAATAGCAATAAATAAATCAAATTTTCTACTGAACTGAACTGACCAACTAAGCCCGGAGAATCAATAAACAAAGGCCTAAACCAGAATGTAAATAATTTTAAAGGCAAAGGATAATTAGACATAGAAACTCCAGAATCTGCAGAGGACTCCAATTTTGCAGCAGTCGTTTCACTAAATTCTTCAAATTCATCTACTACATTTTCTGTGTCTTCGATTTTTGCTACAGCCAATATTGAATTACTAGCAGCTGCTAAAAACCCTACTGAGGCCACCAAAACTAGTAATTTTACTCCAACACTTATCTTTCCTCTTCCAGTCAAAATTCCAATCATAACACCTACCAGAACAAAAAGCATTACATGTGGTCTTACCATGTAAATAAAAAAACCACCAATTACTAACACTAAAATTCTTTTTACTGGAAACTTAACTGCATAAGTAAACATCATTAAACCCATAAAAATCATTGAACCTTTTCCTAATGAAGCTGTCCAAAAATGCATATTAGGAAAAAACAATAGAAGGGTGAGTAAATCAAATCGACCGAAGACCTTTACATCAATTGGTATATTTTCTTTAAAATAAAGGTATGCGTAAACAAAACCCACGAAACCCATCCATGAGTAAAGCATCATAATAGATATATAAGATAGTCCTAATTGAATAAATGGTGCAGCAAAAAAACTTATAAAAACGGTTCCTGATCTAAATTGCTGACCCCATTCGTCCCACATATAGAAAGCATCCCAATAGTACTCGCGAGAATCTGTTCTATTAAATATACCGTAACAAAAGAAGATTATAAAAAATCCAAAATGATACCAGTATAATTTATTCATTAAGCCTTTATTAAAAAAGGAATGCTTTTTCGACAAACTATTTAGCAAAATGTAATTCGCCACAAGTATCAACACAAAAAGAACAAGAAAATCTATATCTATCATCTAAAATAATTCTAAGTCTCCCAAACTATAATCCCAATTATTAATATCTAAAGCTTTGTCAATAAACAAATTATCAGTTGTAAGTGACCTAAATGTCAGTTTTGGACCGAATTTGCCAAAAAATCTGAAGGAAAATAAATCTTTATTTGCTAAGGTAACAATCCAGCATCGATTTTGAATTGCATAATCGATAATCGTGTTGCGTATCTCTTTTTCAAATGAAGGATTAGCGCCTATCACTTCTACTATTCTGAGCTCTTTAAAGAACTTATGCCCTTTTACGTACATTGCAACATACCAATTTTCCGTAGCAACTACATGATATTTTTGCATTGGATTTTGTTCAAAACGCCACTTCAAATAGGCAACTGACTTTGGTGTAAAGATGCTGTTTTTTTTTGACAATACTTGATTATGGACTTTACAAAGTTCCTCTAATTTTTCTTTATTTATTTGATTCGCATATAACCCCTTTTTTCTAAAAAAAGAAAGAAAAAAATAGATTATTGTTGGTATAATTGCAATAGGTAAAGCATCGACTATTACCCAGCCCATTTTTAAATATCCTGGACGGCTTTTATCGTTTGGGGTATTGAATACAAAAGTTCCCTGCTCTTTTTGAACATTCTCTAAGGCTTGTAAGGTGAGCTTTTTGAAAATCCCTTTTCCTTGATAATCAGGATGAGTCGCAGTATCAACTGCACGGTAAGCAACCCAAATACGATTACTCAGTTGCCAATTCCATTTCATTAAAGCCCTTACCCCTACAAAGGCTTCGTTATCGGTTGCAACTAAAACATAGGAAGGCCCAAATGGATTGTCTACATGCTTAAAATTCCAAATGCTAGAAGATTTCTCTACAACACTTTCTCCTAAACTCGATTTAAGCAATTCAACAATTTGGGGAATATCATTTATAGAAGCTTGCTTTACTATCATTTTTATGTGTAAAATATAAAGTTTCTAATTCTTGAACCATAGCTCCCAAACTAAAAGAGTTCTCTACTCTACTTCTGGCCTTTGATTGCAAGTGCGACATTTTTGCCGGATTTTCTGCTAACTCTACAATCGAAGCAGACAACTCTTTCCAATGATCTACCTCAACCATAAGGCCATCTATTTCGTGGCGGAGTACTTCCTTGATTCCTCCAGCATTTGTCGAAACTATTGCGCAGTTCATACTCATTGCTTCAAGTAAGGCTATTGGTAGCCCTTCAAAAGAGGAGCACATCATAAAAATGTCCATTGCTTCATAATAAGGCTTAACTTGGGATTGTAAACCTGCAAAAAACACTTTCGATTCTAGATTTAGCTCTTTATGTTTAGCTTTTATTTCATTCTCTAAAACTCCCGCACCGATTACGATTCCATAAATATTTGGATTTTTTTCTATTGCTACATGCATAATTTCCATCCATTTATCTAGACGCTTTTGAAAACGAAAAACAGCAGTTGTTCCTACTACTATTGCATTTTCAGGAATACCAAATTGTTTTCTAATAGTCATTCGTTCTTGACCATTCAATCTCATAAAACTTTTCGTATTTACTCCATTGAGGACTGTTTTGCAGGTTATTTTAGGATGTATATTTTTTTGTATGGATTGCGTAACATCATTAGATACCCCAATGGCAAGGGTTTGAAAATTAAATGTCCATTTATTGATGTTCTTAGTTATAAAATGATACCGCTCCTGTAAATTATGTTCTGTGTAAATCACTGGTGTTTTAGTTATACTGTGAACCAATCTACTTAAGAAACCCGCCCAAGGTAAATGCGCATGTATCAATTGAATTTTATTTTCCTTGCAATATGCTATGATATTCGAAAAATGCAATATCAATTGAATATTATTCTTTGCCGAAAAACAGGTTACTTTTCCACCAGCATTTTCAATGGATTCAACTAATTGATTTTTCCAAGGCAAAAAATAGATATAATGAAATTCAAATTGCTCCTGATCGTGTTGCTTCAACGTCTCTGGCAATAGCATTTCAGCTCCACCACGACCTAGTGATTTGATAATATGAAGTACTTTAATTTTTTCCATTACTTATTCTTAAATACTCTTTTTCAAATTGTTTAGCAATATATTCATTGGTAAAATTACCTTCAACTAGTTTAAAAGCTTTATTAGAAATAGTATCCGTTTTTAAATCAATCGCTTGTTTCATTTTTGTTGCGAATCCCAATTCATCCCCTTTTTCTGCTAAGAATCCAGTTTCATTAGGTTTTACAATTTCTGAAATGCCACCAACGTTATTTGCAACGACTAGTGTCTTACAATACATAGCTTCTAAAATAACTCCAGGTAAACCCTCAATGATACTTGGCAGTACCAACACATCAGCTTTAGCAATATAATCATGAGGATTAGCAACCCAGCCATAAAAAATAACAGTAGATTGTAAACCATCCAAAGCTACTGCATTCTCGATTTCATTTCGTAAAGGACCATCGCCAAACAGGTGTAAGATGGCATTCGGTTGTTCTTTTAAAAATAACTTCCAAATGTTAAGTAATCCTTTATGATTCTTCTCAAAAGTAAAACCTCCCACATGAATAATATTAATCGATGCTTTGGGAGCTTCTTTCCAATCCACTTCATGAATAATCAGGTTCTCTACTCCTATTGGAATTACTGTTGATTTATTTTTGGTAGCTGGAAATAATTGATTCAAATCGTTTTTGGAATATTCTGAAACCGAAATAATTGCAGCTGTTTTAGAATATAGAAATTCATTAATTTTTTTTGTGCTTTTTGATTTTATGTAACCACTAACAGTACTTGCGTTGCGTGCAATAATTGAAGAATTCCAGCCAAATATAAGCTTAGACAAAACCGCATATTTTAATGTATCTCCTGCATTGCATTGCACTACATCAGGATTGTACTGTCTTACTAATTTTGCTAATTTTTTCCAAGCTGAAATATCAAACCAGCGCTTTGATAAAGGTCGATTCAAATGGATAATCTCACCTGAAAAAGGCAAATCACAAACTCCTTCAAACAAACTAATTAGTACCACTTTATGTCCTAATTTTTGTAATCTTTCAGAAAGTTGTGCTGCAAAAATCTCCGCGCCTCTTTTCTGTGGTTTTTGTATAAGTTGAAAGACAATCATTTTTGAATCAATTTTTGATACAAATCATACATTTTTTGGTGTACCGTTTCAATTTGAAAATTTTCTTTGAAAACTTCTTTACTCTTTTTTGCAAATTGGTTTCGCAAATCCGGTTGAGAAACTAATTTTTCTATTGCCTCAGCCAATTGAACTGGATTATTTAATTCAAATGTTAAGGCGTTTTCATTCACTTGTACTACTTCTAGCATCATCGATAAATGGGTACAAATAATTGGCAAACCAGAAGCCTCAGCCTCGATTAAAACACCCGGAAGTCCTTCGAATCTTGAAGGAAAAACAAAAATATCGGACATTTTTAAAAGCGCAGGAATATCTGTTCTGTGTCCTAAAAAAGAAATACATGAGCTTATTCCTTTTTCTTGAACTAGTTTTTGCAACGACGGAGTTGCTTTACCTTCTCTTCCCACAACTAGTAGATGGATTTTGTCCCGAACATCTTTTTGTAGAATCGCAATAGCATCAAAAAGAACATCTTGACCTTTCTGATATTCCTGACGTGCCACATTAATCAATACCAATTTATTTTCAGGAATTCCAAAATCAGATTTAGATAATGAAGCTACTTCATAATTTTCTCCTCTTCTTCCTCTATGAACTACTGTCATTTTTTTGGGAGAAATTCCAAGCTCCTTCTGATAATGTTCTGCTACAGAAAATCCATTTGGATGAAAATGATCAGTACCTAAAGCACTGGTTATTCTATCCAACCATCTGTAAAACTCTAATTTATATTTTGTAACTCCAGGCTCATTCAATCGATTAGAACTGTAGGTGTGATTGACTAAACTTTCTATATGAACGAACGAACTGTCAAATACTCTTATGGTGCGAACCAATAAATTCGAATTAAAGAGCACCGAATGAACTATATCTGGTTTAAAATCGGCGATGCTATTTTGTAATGCTTTTCTTTTTGCTTTGAATCCTAATTGCGGTAGCGTTTGAATCATGTTGTTGTCTAATCCAAAAGCATCGGGTTGGTATTCTGGACGCATTTCTTTTGTTTTGCAAATGAGAACATCAACACCTTTATCTTTTAAATAACTAAATAATTCTAAGGTAGAGAACTCTGCTCCACCAGTAAAAAAAGAATCAATGACTAATAGTATTCGCATGTTTATATTTTCCTTACCAATTGTTGGCTATCGATAAATTGCCAACCGTTCGCTTGATTAAAAGTATGTGTTGCTAAATTTTCTTTTCTCCAATTTGGGAAAATGGTATCTACCAGACATTCTTCATATTTGAATTCATCTAAATGTAAAATCTCATACATCTGGATGGCATAACCGTATTTAGGCGCTCCTAATTGAGCCGGTCGAAATGTTCTTCCATTTTTTGTAACTATTTTTCCTGCTGAACGACCACCTCTAACATCAATTTTTATTGGACTAGCAGGGTGTTCTTCCCACGATCCTAAAGGTCCATCTTCTAATATGTAAAGTTGCAATAAATCATTTGGAGTTAATGTAGCTTTGGAACGTTCTGAAGCAAAACAATACCACTTCCCATTGTACTCAAATGGAGTAGCATCATACATTTTTTTGTTTTCAACAACTGTCTTTTCTTTCGTCCAATTATAAGGAAATGATGTGGATTTATAAAGGATTACATTACCTGAATCACCTGTTTCGGGCATCATATACCATGTGTTTTGATACTGAAAAACAAAAGGATATGACAAATGAAACGATTCTTGTATCACTGTTTGTGGGCTTTGAAAACGTTTTTCTTCCTTTGAATATTTAAAACAAACTATTTTGCCCAAACCTTTACCAATTATTTCTTCTGCGAACAACCACAATTCATTATCATAATAAACTGGAAATGGATCTGCCCAACTTATCCCTTTGGGTGGAATTAAATTTTGAAATCGATAAAAAGACTCTTCAGCATTATTTGTTTTAGAATGACTAATAATCCATTGTTCTTCATAAAAAAGATTTTCGAAAGTTCGTTTCAGGATTCGAATTCCAAAATGAAAAATAATACTTAATGATTTTTTAGTATCTGGATTTTTAAAAAGGGGATTGCTGTAAAAATCGAATGGTTGTTTTTCAGATATTAATTCTCCCTTAGACAAACGAATTAACTTTTCTTCAAAAAGGCGAACTCCAATTTCAAATAAATTGACTTGATTTCTATGAAACGACAGTAAATCGGTTTTGGTAAAAGCTCTACCTATAACTTTTCCTCCATCTAAATCTTCTGTAATTTGTTGCAGTGTCACTCCAGAGATAGCTTCTTGTTGCACTACTTCCCAAAATCCTGGAGGCCCTCCGCGATTTACTTTATTGTCGCCATGATGTAAGGACCATATACCGTACTTAGGCATGGACAAAATCGGCCCTCTTAAAATTCTAAAACCGAATCGTAGAATTAAATCGGGTTGTTTTTCTTTCAAAAAAGCAACACAATCCTCGTCCAACCAATCACTGAATTGTTTTTGAATGGGAGTAGTAGAATAAATTAAACTTGTATCTAAATTTAAAGTTACTGTTTGAAATGGATTGCATTTGGCTTTAAAGAACTTACTGTCTAAATAGCGTAATCCTCTGTACAGCAATGAGGAATTAGAATGTTTTTTACCTTCATTTACAATAACTCCACCAACAATAAAATGGGGTGAATTTGAAACAAAAGTAACAATATCCGCTACCCATTTCTTTACCTGTCGCCCGTCGGTTAGAATAATAATTTTTATTGGTTGATTCATTGAAATTGGCAAATTATGCTTTACTTGTAATATTCTTTAAACCATTTGATAAACTGAGGAATTCCAAGATCCAATGGCGTTGTTGCTTTGTAGCCTAACTTTTCTATTTCACTTGTGTTGGAGTATGTAGTAACAACATCTCCTTTTTGTGGAGGCATGAAATCGTATTGAAACGGAGTTCCCAATTCTCGTTCCAGCAAATGTATAAAATCCATTAGAGCAACAGGGCTTCCTTTTCCAATGTTTAAAATTTGATACTTTTTATCTTTTAACTCACTTTGAGAGACCAATACAATTCCTTGAATAATATCGTCAATGTAGGTGAAATCTCGACTTTGTTCCCCATTATTAAAAACCTTTATGGGTTTATGCTCCATGCCTGCTTTTGCAAATAAAACCGGCGCCATATCAGGTCTTCCCCAAGGTCCATAAACTGTAAAAAAACGCAAGCCGGTAATTTTCAATTGATATAAATCAGCATAGGCATGAGCCATTACTTCATTGCTTTTCTTGGTAGCAGCATAAAAACTTACTGGTAAATCTGTATTTTGATTTTCAGAAAACGGAATAGCATCTGTATTACCATAAACGGATGAACTTGAAGCAAAAACAAGGTGGTTTACTGGAAAATTTCTGCAGGCCTCCAATATATTATAAAAACCAATGATGTTACTGTCGATGTAATCTCTTGGATTAGTAATAGAATAACGAACTCCTGCTTGAGCTGCAAGATGAACTACTATATCAAATTTTTGAGTTGCAAATAAAGAATTCAAATTTCCAGCATCTTGAATATCTAATAAAACAAACTGAATATTGGTATTTCCAGAGACTTTTTTATTGTATTCCAAATCATCACGATTAATTCCCAATTGATTTAATCGAGCATATTTCAAGTCCGTTTCATAATATGCATTGATATTATCTAAACCAATTACTTCATGTCCTAAAGAAGCAAATTTTGATACAGCATGCATGCCAATGAACCCTGCTGCTCCCGTTATAAGTATTTTCATGAGTTGTTTGTAATTACTTTTTGTAAGTTTCAGGCAGTATATCTGCCCATTTTTGAGTAAAACAAGTCAGAAATGGCTTTGGAAAAATTTTTTAACCTTTGCTGTCCTTGACTTATTCCAAATTTAAAACTGATAATCTGTTTTGTCGCGTAGTATAGGAAAAAAATTATCGAAGCCGTAACCAATCTGTTTTTGCTATAAATATACAATCCGTTTCTAATGGAATAATATTCTCTAACAAGAGCATTATCAGATTTAACCTTTAGAGTCTTATTTGGAACGTCTACCCTATTCCACCGCAAACGATGTTGATAATAAAACGGTCTATCTACCAATAAACTATATCCGATTTTTTTAATTTTCAAATCAAAATCCAGTTCTTCCATGCCAAAGAACAACTTGTCATCAGGAAAAATTTGATGTTTCCTAATCATTTCACCATTCACAATTTTTGACATTCCTCCTGCAATGGTATCTACTTTTAAAATACCTTCTGATTGTAACAATTCATTTGGAACTCTTTTTACAAAACCTGTAAATCGATTAAAATATTGTCCAACTACACCCACACATCCACACTTTTCATCAGATAGCGCTGTATGTAAAAGTATTTTAAAAGTATCTTCAAAAATAGGAGCATCATCATCGTCTCCCCAATATATCCAATCAAAACCCTCTTTACTTAACAGTTCTAACCCTACTTTGGCAGCTCCAGCTGGACCTGAATTTTTTCCAACTTTATGATACACTAAGACTGGATTTTCCAATCTTTTAATCATTAATTCAGTCGTATTCGATTCACTATTGTCAACAATAAGTAATTTTTGAGGAACAATAGACTGTGACAGTATTTTTTCTATTGTTTGTTCTAAAATATCGGCCCGTTCATAAGTCATTAAAAAACCTGCAAACTTAGTATTTGATAGTTCTTTATTTTCCATTATTTAGCCATTTAACCGCATCAAAATACTTACGGTAAATCCATCTGTATTTGAATGCATCACCAACAAATCCATTTTTTTCAAACTCTTTTAAATGAATGGAATTGGTTAAACCATCATACTTTTTTGAAACAAAAATCACTTTATTTTTTATGGGTAATTTTTCAAACTCTATCAAATCATTTGTATCTATAAGATAAGCATCCGAAAATTTGAAAAATAAGTTATTAAAATGCAATCGTGTTTTTCTATAATTCCATTTTGTTAGTGCATCTTCGTTGTCTTTAGAGTGCAAAAAATGAACTTCTATATCGCCTAACTTTCCTATAGGATAATTCTTTCCTGATTCCTTCCTTGATTGATTTGCAATTTCATACTTTGAAACGGATACAAATTCTAAATCTTTATCAATGTAGGTTTTTAAATCTTGGACTAATTTCAAAAAACAAGACGAATAAAAAAAGAGATTTACCGTAGGCGAAGTATAAGAAACGCCAACATCTGTATATACTCTACCTCCCCAACAATCATCCGAAATAATGGAAAAATTCTTATTTTTCAATCGAATTTTAGCCAATCTTTGATAGAGCTGTTCTCGTGAATAATTGAAGATTTTCTTTAACATTATTGAAATTTTAAAGTATCTGGTCGTAACGTTTTTCCTTTTTTACCTATCAAACCATGATAAATTCCTATCAATCTGAACTTTATTCTTGTGAATCTATCGGGTGCTGAAAATGAACCAAAAAGGTATTTCAATTGCATCAAAACATAATGAATCATCATATTACAAGAAAAATATTGACGAAGAATTATCATGTGATTTCTGGAGTGATAGTACCCTCTCCAAAGTGTCGCGTTAGAAAATTTCTGAGAACCTAGGTGCAAACGATTCACATGATTATTTTTCATTACTCCTATCTTAAACCCTGCTTTTTTAATTCGAAGACAATATTCATAATCCTCGCACATCATAAAGAAGTCAGGATTTGGAGCGCCAACTTTCTCTGCTACTCCTTTTCTAACCAAAGCATTATCTATTAAAATATAGTCTACTGTTTGTACTTCTTCTTGAGGCTCAATAGTTACTTTTGTTGTGGTAGTCATCTTGAAACCTGACAATCCAAGCATATCATATTTATAGGATGAAATACCTTTAACTAAGAGTTCCAGTGCGTCTGGAACTGGATAACTATCGTCATCCATCATCCAAAAATAATCCGTTTCGAAATCACTCAGTCCCCATAGAATACCAGTCTCTAAACCAGCTGCATATCCTCCATTCTCACTTCTCATTCGGAACTGAATCCTAGGGTCTGCGGATTTCCTTTTTGACAAAACTTCTAAGGTATCGTCAGTACTACAATTATCAATAATAATGATATTTTCTATAGGATAGGTTTGTTTTTGCAAACAATCTATTGCTTCACTTACAACTTTACTTCTGTTATAAGTTACCATTACTACAGTAATTTTAAGTGATTCCATACTATTTTATATTACTTTTCTTTAATTTAATTAGCGTTATTAAAGATATATTCCTGAATTAATTAAGAGAATATTTAATAGCCCTAAATAATGATTTTAAATGTTTGGGATTGCTCAAATATCCTTTCCAAATCAAATTTCTACCTTCTTTTTTCCGACCCAACTGCATACAATTTACGCCAGCAATTTGATAGACTAATTGGGTCCATCTTTTATTTTTTTTGAATAAATTTTTATGTTTATTGAGGACATAATAAGTGAATTCAATTTGGTTTTCTTTCTTTTTATCACTACTACTAGTGAGGTCGTTATCGTAAAAAAAATTATATTTTGAAATGTATGAAAATATACCTTTTCGTTCTTCTAGCCTCCATTTTAGTTCCGTATTTTCGCCAAACTTTAGATTGGAGTCGTATTTCCCTGCTTCTAAAAACAAATCTTTTTTTACGGCAAAGTTTCCAGATAATAAATCTTGATCTTCATTTTCGGGAACGCTATTGACCATCGTTTTGCACCGAACAATATCTGCTTTTGATTGCTGAATTTCAATATGAAAATCCATCAACCATGTATCACTAACATAATCATCACTATCCAAAAAAGTGATGTAATTACCAGTCGCTTTTTCTGAACCAAGATTTCTTGCAGCACATACTCCTTGATTTGCCTCCTTATAATATTTTATCCTTTTATCGTCTAAGAAACTTTCAACAATTGTAGAGGTATCATCAGTACTTCCGTCATCTTGGATTATCAGCTCCCAATCCGAAAAACTCTGATTCAAAATAGATTTCAAAGCTCGAGGCAAAATATTGGCTCTGTTAAACGTAGGAACTATAACTGAAAAAAAAGGCATTATTTACTATTTAAAAAACGATATAATTTATTTATGAAGTGTCTCCGATAATAATTTGACAATAAAATCATTTTTCTCTTTGGCATTTGGAGTAGAATACCAATTGGATATATTTACAAAATGTACCCAATTATCAACCTTTTCGTAGTAATCTGTTTTTATATTACTCACTTCTGATTCCCTGAATTTTACAGCACTATAGGTAGCTAATTCACCAGGATATTTCATTTTACTCATAAAAACATCCCATAACCCTCCTCCAGTATCCAAATAGGAGCCTTTTTGAAAAGATTTTGGATCAAAATTGAACCCATATATATTAGCATTGTAAATCAAATCTGATTTTAAAAAATAAAATCCTGCCCACAATGACCAATATGGAAACTCTTTAGAAATTTCATCATTATAACCATTTGGCATGTAGGAATGAATCACTCTACCGTAAATATTATTTTTCATTCTGCTTAAAATCGAATACGGTTCTGTCGGAAAAATATCATGATCAAGAAATCCAAAATAAAGATTATTCCTTTTCTTTACTACGTTCTTGTATACCCAATGCATCGCTGCTCCATGTGATTTATTTCGAAAATATTTATTTACTGGTATACTTACGTATCCAACTTCATATGATTTGCATAATTTACTAATCGTTTTTCGAATACTATCATCAGTAGAATTATCAGCTATAATATGTGTAAACTTATCTGTAATATTTTTTCTTAATAATTGAATTTGATATTCAATCATTAATGGGTTATTGAATGCAATGGTAACTAAATCAATTTCAGAATTACTGCGGTCCAACACTAAAAGATTTTCAGATTGGTCATTTGATGGCTTATTTAAGAATAGGATGTACTTTATTCTATTAATTCTATCCAGAAAAAGCCTATATAACTGTTTTAATTTTTTGACCATTATTTCAAGTTTGTAATAAAAAAATTATAAAATACTTTTTAATTTTTGAAAATGATGATACGCTGGTATCGCGTTGTTAAAGTACGATTTCATTTTAGCCCTCAAAATAATTTTACCTAATCTTTCTTCGGTGTTAAGTGATTTTCTTTTGAGCAATTGACTAAAACTACATTTATAATACAATAACATTGCGAAAAAAATACGATTAAACCAATTAGTAAAATACTGAAAATCATTCATTTTCTTATTTCTAAATAAACAGCTGTATGGCAACAATTGGCCAGTACCAGAAGCAATTCCTTGCTTTAATCGTAGGTAATACTCCCAATTCATTCTGCCTTGTGGCATTGTATGCTTGAATACCAATCTATGATCATACCAAATTTGATAACCCGCTAATTGAATTAAATAACACCACTCCACATCTTCGCCAGAAACTAGATTATTACCGGTTCTTCCTGACAAGCCTGACTTAAACCCTTTTTCTAAATACTGAAGCAAAACTTTTTTTCTAAAAAAAGCACCCGCTCCATATAACTCTGCTGGATATTCTTGCATAGGCCCGTCTTTTTCTGCTTGCGGACCAACAGCAAAACTATGACCATATTTATCAAACCAATCTGGTTTTTGAGCTTCAAAAAAAGGAGTGCCACAACCTCCTAATGCTCCTATAACTGGATTTTTACTTAATAGGTCGTAGCCTATTTGAAGATATTCTCTATCTAAAGTGTTGTCGTCATCGCAATACAATAAAACGTCATACTTAGACGCTCTAAGCCCGCACAACCTCGCCTTTATAAGACCAGGCTCATCTTCTCGCAGTATTCGCCAATCGATTGCTGAACCACTTAACAATGACGTAGAAAACGCTGCGGTATCATCAGTAGAAGCATTATCGACAACTAGTAGTTCCCACGGAAAGGTTGCTTTCAACTGTAAAATGGCTAAAAGTGTTTCTTCTAGCTTCTGCCTACCATTATATGTGCAAATAATAATACTGATACCGTTCATTACATTTCTTCTTTTCAGAGGCTTATTTTATAAACTTTTTTATGGCTTTTTTTATTTTACTTTTTAGCGTCGTAGGTTTCTTTTCTACTGCATAACCAAAGTTAAGTTTAGGAGCCGATTTAGATAATGTTTCAAAACCGTTTTTGAATAGCAATTCTTTGTATTCTTTAAATATTCCAATCAACTCTGGTCTCCTATCGAATCTGTATTCTGGATCATCATTGTTTCTTCCTGTAAAATTGATACTTCCCGGTTTGAATCCACTGAAGTGGAAAAAAATTAATTCCTCAGAAGTATCGTTGACAAAATATTTGCCTTTTGATTCAATTAATTTGCGTTCTGATAGATTCCACCAAGCCATATTTAACCCTTTATGACTTGCTATGTGTAGACCTTTAAAATAAAGAACAGCAATATCCACCCATTTTTGATCTACGAATATTCCTCTAGGCTTATCAATCAAACAATGGTGTCTCAATCTTTTTTTCCACCATTCTACAAACTGAAGCCCTTCATCACTATGCTTTACGCCAATAAAACCTAGATTAAACAAACCGTGTCTTAGTGAGGCCAATTCACCTAAATCGGTATCGTCTGGCATTTCTGTTAAATTTGGTGTAAGGACAATGTCGTTAGCATCTAACAAATTATTAAGATGATTGATATTTGAATACAATTTAATATCTGGGTCAATGTAATATACCTTAGTTCCTTCTCCGTACTTATTCAAAAGATATTGCAAATAATAGGGCTTTACAGCGGTATTAAATTCAATTATATTGTATTTTGAAAGCATATCTTCAAAACAATCGTACCCAATTTGATCGTATTTAATCACTTCAAAAGCACTGTAGTCAATTTCTTCATCAAATTGATCTACCAAACCAATTATAAACTCTGTTTCTGGCGAAAATTCTTTAACAGAATCTCCTAAAGTTTTAGCATGTGCTAAGTAATTATTGGAGCAAAGGGTGAATATTATAGTTTTCATTATATTAATTTTTGAGTTGGAAATTTAATTTTTCGCTATCTTGTTAAATAATTTATTTGTTGATTATTTGTTTCAAGAATGAAGTTATTTTGTACTTTAATCTTTGAGTTAAACTGGGTTTATACTTTTCATATAAATGTGCATATTTGATTTTTCTTTCTTCTAAAAAAGGCTCAGACCTAGACTTTCCTGTAGAAATTCCACCTGCATTGAAGACCGCTACTATATCTTTTACGTAATGAAACTTGGTAAGGGAGCGACAGGCAATATTAAAATCCCAATCTGCTGAAATTGGGTATTGTAAATCATATTGAAGTCGGTTTTGAAGAATAAAGCTTCTACGGTAAAACATACTTTGATGGCAAATATTGGACTTTAATAGCTTTTGAAAAGAATATTCTCCGTTATAAATTTGTCCATCTGTTGCCCAACCTGTATCTCCTTTTATCAGTACATTACCGTAAAGAACGTGTTCTTTTGTCTTTTTAAGTTTCTTTGATAAAGTTTCCAAAACGTTAGAATCATACAGATAATCATCACCTCCGATAAAATAGAGCCATTCCCCTTTTGCATAGCGGATACCTTTATTCATTGCATCGTAAGTCCCTTTATCCTTTTCACTAAAGATCTTGACACGACTGTCCTTTAATTCTTCGATAATTTTAACCGTATTATCACTAGATAATCCATCTACAAGAATGATTTCAAAATCTGGAAAAGCTTGTCCAAGAATACTTTTGACGGCTGTAAGAATCGTTTCTTCAGCATTAAAAGCCGGGATAATAATAGAAATTAAAGGAAGGGACATTATTATATTTACAAATTAATTATAAGAAAGTAGTTTGAAATTTATTCCTAGGGTAAGAGCGTTTTGTATATTTCAACATATTTAGACGCTTGCTTTCTATGATCAAACTTGTTATGTGCATCTGCACTTATTGCCTTTGAGTTAAATACAGCACTATTTTTAAAAAATAGTTCAATCGTGTTTTTTAAAGCATCTATAGATAATTCTGAACATAAGTAACCATTAACTTCATTTTGTATGGTCTCTTTAATTCCTCCTATTGGAAATCCAATAATAGGAGTGCCACACGACAAGGCTTCAATCATTGTGTTTGGCAAGTTATCTTCCCTAGATGGAAGTATGAAAACATCTACTGCTGAATATGCTAGTGCCATTATTTTTTCATCATTAATTGAGCCTATGTATTTCACATCTTCTCGTCTATCAGCAGCAGGCACATTTCCGATCGCCACCAAAAGAATATCTTTTTTATCTTCTAATTTTTGTAAAGCTCCCACTAATAAATCAAAACCTTTTCTTCTATTTGATAATGAATCTGCAACAAATAATGCAATTTTTCTATCCGTTGGAAGATTAAAGACTTGTCTTGCAAACTCTTTGTTGAACGTTTTAAAAATAGTTGTGTCTAAACCATTTGCAACAGCTGTGACTTGACGGTTCTTGAAAACTTCTTGATGAGACGACAGCCTAGCAAGCCATGATGAAGGTGTAATTACATGAAGTTTAAATGCGTTGTCTAATGCGTCTTTTTTTAATTTGTAGGCCTGCTTATCTACAATTTTTAAAGCCGCTTCAGCATTAGTCTCTTCGTCTCCAGCATAATGAAAAATACCTCGAAACGGATTTTCATCGTGCAATGTCCATACTATAGGCTTATTTATATTTCTAAAAAAGCTAGGATAATCAACAAAATCCGCAACCCAATGTAAATGAATGACATCAGCTTGTTTGATTTCGGGCAATAAATGAAGTAAATCAAATTCTGTTTGAGGAAAAGAAATAACTTCTCTGTTTGTTTTATTTGCTAAGTTCTTTAAAACTCTTTTCTTATTGAGTTCTTTAAGATATTTTTTATAGTCCTTATTAAATTTTATTTTTAAATAGTTTTTTAAACTTACCGTTTGATTTGTTGCAGTTTTGTTTAAATAATCAGGAAGTATAACATGGTTTGTTATATTTGGAATCGTCTTTTTTAGTGATAAAAAAGAGGAATCTATTCCAGATTCTAACATTGCATTATGAATTCTCACTGCAGCAATAGCAGCTCCTCCGTAATCTAATGTGTTGATGTGCAATACTTTCATTTAGGCGTTTTTTTCTAACAAATCAGAAATCGTAAGCAAGTTTTCTTTTTTAGAATTATCTGTTAGATAGCCTAAAATTTTTCCGCCACCTGTATAATCAAAAGCAGTATAAGACGTGTTTAAAGTATCCGCAAAAACTACCGAGTGAAAACGCATGCAAATGTTGTGACAAGAATTCAGCATAGAGTCCACAATAGAATTTACAGTAGATAATTTCTTGTTGTACGTAATTGGGATCTCAAAATCTTGGAAATATGTTTTTATAAAATGTCTTGAAAAATCTCTATCATCATTACCTATGATGAAATTATGCATGTTATCAAGATAAATTTCAGTTGCTCCCAATGCTGTAGCCTTTTCCTTTATGAAATTTGACAGTGAGTATTCTACTTTTTCCTTTTTTTCTAAAAACTCTTCGTAAGATAACTCTTTGCAATATTCATGAGTCCATTCTCGTAAGAAGCATTTTAATATTGTGCTCTTAGAGGTAACTTTTGTTTGACTTGCAATTGAATTAATATATTTTTTGGCTGGGTCACCAGATAACTTCACTTCTTTTAAGTTATTGGTCCATTTAATTGCAGTTTGTCTACTCTTCTCGTCGCGAAGCATTATTTCATCCGCTAAATCAATGATATCTTTTACAGCTTGCTCGTATATTGGATTATAAAGTGGACCGATCCCGCAACCGTAAACAATATTTTTTTTCTTGTAATACTTCCCTATTTTGAATGAAATTAATGGTAAAGCTAATTCTCCTAAGTCCATCAAAGGACCTCCGCCCATAATGATCATATTAGAGCCTTTAGCATACTCAACAAACTCTTTACAATAAACAGGAATTACGGTAACGTTCTCAAATCCTAGTTCATATACCGTTCTTTTAGTAATAGGTGGATACAAACTTGTGATAACAAATCCGATTTCCTTATTACTTTCTTTCAATTCATTTATTATTCCTGCCAAAATAGCTTTGTCACCAACTGTTTCAGTGCCATACCATCCAGTAATAAAAGCTTGATTTTTATAGTCTTTTTTAGCAGCCAATTTTTTGTGCACCGATTTTAAATTGGTATTTTGAACATGAATGTATTTTTTCCAATAGTCTTCTTCAAATTTTGATTCTAATTCTTTGTACGAAATTGGCGCATGATAATCGTGGATACAACTATCACATTCATTCTCTTTAATTCTTGTTTTTTCTGATTGATTTTCTTTGTATAAATCTAGCGCACTATCTTGCAAAGTACTGCCAATTATTTCTGATTTTGGAGCACAATATGCTATTTCTCCTCTTGAATTTAAGACGACTCCGTCGGAATGATAAGGACAACCGGTTGTTCTTTTACCTCCGTCTAATATATTGATTATACTTTTATAGGTTCGGATATACGCTTCATGTTTTTCGAAAGTGAAAATTAATTTATAGAAAAATAGAATCAAATTATATCTTTCATCTTCATCAAAATTCCGAATTGCCTCTGCTTTATTATCATTATAAAGTCTTTTAATAAATTCTGCAACTCTAAACCTACCATAGATATTATTTGCTTTCATAAAATCCAGCAAATCGTCCATTTCCCAAACATTTTGCTTTGAAATTGTACTACCTGTTGATACTGGTATCCCCTTTTTTGTGAAATGCTTAATTACATTAATGGCGGATTCAAAATTTCCGGCGCGGCCTCGTATCTGGTCATGCATTTTTCCATATCCATCTAAAGAAACCATCATTGAAAAAGCTTTATTATGCTTTGAACAAATGTCACTCACTTTTTCAATTCTATCAATAACATCTTTTTCTTTAATACAATTGGTTATGATGCTCAAACCTATAATATCAGGTAATATTTTAATTATAGACTCAAATAATTGTGGCAAGTCTTCACGTAAAGTGGGTTCACCACCAGTCACACCCATGTGTTTCACATTTCTAAACAAAGGGTCTTGCAAAATAGTTTCCAGCTGCTCAGGTGTAACTTCAAATCCCTGTTTTTGCTCCCAAATGTTACACATAACACATTTAGAATTACAGATGTCATTTGCGTTTAAATTTACAACTGAAATTATTGGTTCTTTGGCGTAATACTTATTAAGTTCTTTAGCTTTAATACTATTCAAATACTTAGTATCATGATAATTAAGATACTTTTCTTTAAATGGACTTCTAATAACAATTGCCTTAAAGACTCTTTTTGTAAATTTTTTCATATTTAATTTCCTAAATATAATTTTTTAGTTGCTCCAATTAGCTCAGGATCAGAGAATATCACCCCTTCTCTAGTCAGATTGGCATCTGTGTTATTTTTTTCAAAGGCTAAAATATCTCTATGATAATCAAATCTCTCGCTTTTCATATCTGAAAATGACAATGTTATTTTGAAAATATCTGGTGCCAAAATAGATAAGGGCAATTTGAAGCTAACAGAATAATCCCCTTCATCTCTTTTAAAAATATCACTATCTCTATCGGTATCTATTAAAGTTATAATGGATACCTCCTTAGAATTAATTATTTGCAAAGCCACAACACTCCCTACTTGTTTTCTTACAGTGTATTCCACTTGAACCTCAACTTCATCTTTTTGAATCGAAAATCTACATTTTGTTAATTGGATAGGCTTACTAACATCCAAATTAGGTGTATTATCGTATTCCTTGAGTCCTCTAATGCTATTTAAATCATCATTTAAATACAATGGGATTATTTTATCGGTGTCATCAAAATCAATTAGATTTCCATTTCTCAGATACATACCCTTATTAGTTAATGTGTTTACAGCACCAATATTATGACTAACAAAAAGCACAGTACGTCCTTCACCTTTACTAACATCACTCATTTTTCCGAGGCACTTTTTTTGAAACTCAGCATCACCAACCGCTAGGACCTCATCGACAATTAAAATTTCACTTTCTAAGTGAGCAGCTACGGCAAATGCTAGACGAACATACATTCCAGAAGAATATCGCTTTACAGGAGTATCTATATACCGCTCAACACCAGAAAAATCGACAATCTCATCAAATTTTCGTGTTATTTCATGCTTTCGCATTCCTAAAATTGCACCATTCAAGTAAATATTTTCACGACCAGTCATTTCAGGATGAAATCCAGTACCCACCTCCAAGAGTGATGCTATTCGTCCCTTAGTATAAATTTTACCAGTTGTAGGTTGTGTTACCTGACTGAGTATTTTCAAAAGTGTGCTTTTTCCCGCTCCATTACGACCAATAATTCCTACTGAATCGCCCTGATTAATCTCAAAATTAATATCACGTAGGCTCCAAACATAATCACTATTCCCTTTTAGAGATCGGTCATTAGCATCACCAATTTTAAGAAACGGATCTTCTTTTCCTCGAATATTATAGTACCATCTTTTAAGGTCATCTCTAACAGTTCCTGTTCCAACTAAACCTAATCGGTATTGTTTAGATATATTTTCAGCTTTAATTGCTATAGCCATTGTTTTTATTGTTTAGCTTAAATTTGATTTATCTTTATTTTACTTTAGATTACTTAAATAAAAAAATTAAACCGTATCCATAAAAGATTTTTGCACTTTATTAAAAATGATAACACCTATTGCTAATATCACTACAGAAAATAAAACAGGATATACAAGTGCAACTATATTAAAATCTCCAATTCCCAAAAATGCATACCGTGTGTAATCGAAAATAGGAACAAGAGGATTTAGTTTAATTATCCACAAGTATTTAACAGGAACTACTGAAATAGGATAAATAACAGGAGTTGCATACATAAAAAGCTGTACTCCAAAAGCAATAAGCATGGTTAAGTCTCTGTATTTAGTTGTCATTGAAGATAATATTAGTCCTATTCCCATGGCAATTAGTGCCATAATTAACAAAATAATTGGAAGAAATAACATCCACAAATTAGGATTTATTTCTCCTTGAGAATAAAAGTAAATTACAAAACCTACAAACATAACAAACTGAACTGCAAACTTCATTAAATTTGATATCACTATTGTCAAAGGCATAATTAACCTTGGAAAATATACTTTACCAAAAATTGCCGAATTGGATAGAAAAACTTTTGAAACGTCTGTCAAACAATTAGAAAAATAATTCCAAATAGTAATTCCCGACATGTAGAAAACAAGTTTTGGAGCACCATCAGTAGGGATTTTAGCTAAACCTCCAAATATTACCATAAAGGTTAATGTGGTTAAAATAGGTTGAATAAAAAACCATAGCGGTCCTAAGATTGTTTGTTTATATACAGTTATAAAATCTCTTTTAACAAACATTAGCAACAAATCTCTATACCGCCATACTTCCTTTAAGCGCAAATCAAACAAACTTGTTTTACCCTGAATGACTAAATCCCAATTATCTTTTTCTTGATGCATAGTATTATGATTGTTATTATTTATTGGATTCTGTTTTTAATTGAAACGAGTAATTATAAAATTCATTATCAAAGAGGCTTTAACAAATAGATATAACCGTTTCTGTAATATTTTACAGAATCTACTTCTAGATATCCTTTCAGTTGTTGCCTTTGAATTTTATCCAAATCTTTTGTGATTAGGATTGGCATAGGTTTATCTTTAAACTCAGAATTAGTTAGCATTCTATTCCTTAAAAAATTCCACTGAAAATTATCCCAAATTAGAGGGTTGTAATAGTTTGTGTAACCCGTTAAAGCTATATCTCCTGGCATAGCATACAATCCTATTATTTCTTTTCTATTGGGAGACCATTTATGCAATTTTTCTTTAAGATGAATAAGATATTGAGCTTGATGTTTATCTAGGTTAATATGATTATCGTTGCCGTATTTAAAGTCAACGAAATTGGGTGATAGTTGAGGCTGATTATCAGGATTTTCTAACACATTATTATAAATTTTAATCGTAATAAAAACGGAAAAAATAAGATACCAAGATAAAAGTATATTTTTAGAAAATGGAAGTCCTATATTTTTAGCGTAAACCAAAAGTAAAACCCAGAAGAAAAGATATTGTTGAGTTGTTCTAAAGAAATATACATTCGAACCAAAACTACAAAGGAAAGGTGCAAGAAATAATAAAATTAGTATACCTATATCTTGCTTGGTAAGATTATTCCATTTTAGATGATAGCCAAAAAAACCTAGTCCAATTGAAGCAATAATCATCAAACCATATTGAAAAATATCAAATTCATTACTTGATAGATGACTTACAAAAAAATAAGACAATGAAACCCCAATTACAAATAATGATAAAATAACCGCTTTAAAATTATTTCTTCCTTTATTAATCAAAACTGCTATACACCAACCTGCAAGACTTAAAACAAAAACCCATTTAAATGACGCTACTACTCTTTTTATTAAAACCGACTTATTGTAAGAACCATAATAAGTAGATAGTTCCATACTATCTTTTAAGACTTTTGCAAATGAATAGTTTGAAAAAATGAATTGAAATAATCCTTGAATAGCTACATAACCAACAAAAATTAATAAAAAACGAAATAGTAGCTGTTTCCATTTCCAAGTTGTGAAGCTCATAGTTGACAAGATAAACGTCATCCCAAATAATGCTAAGCTAAGTGGTGGTTTTACAAAATAACACAAGCTCGACAAAATTGCCATCAAAAGAAATAATGTGTTCTGTCTAAAAAGAGTAGCTTTAATCATGTATGAGTAACAATAAAAATAACTTAAAACCAACACAAAGCTTATTGAATTATAGGACAAGGATTGTGTTAAATAAGTATAACTACAAAAAATAGCCATAGCAAGAAAAAAATTATCTATAATTGATAATTTACTTCTTCGGAAAAAAGGAATACCCAAAATGAAAAGCAGAACTATCGATACTAATTTAATGATTCGAAGGCTTATAATATCAAAGTCGAATTGTACGGCTTTATATAAAAGTTTGAAAAATAAATCATAATTAAACAAGCCATTATTATTTACTGTCTCTGGCTTTGAGAATACAAAATGCAGGCCTTCATCAGCTAAATCAATTCCTTTATCAATAGACCATAACAATGTAAATACAATAATCGATATTAAAAATATCATAATTGCACCTACAATTCGGTTGAGGGTTAAATATTTTTTTACAAATGACATATTATAATTTCATTCAGATAAAATACTGTTATCATCTAACCTTTTTAATGTTTTCAGCTATACTCTTAATATCTTCAACCGTTAACTCATAAAACATTGGCAATCGAACTAGGCAATCTGAAAATTTATCAGAATTATTCAATGCTCTACTATCATGTTTATCTTTATAGAAATCGCTAGCATGTAAAGAAAGGTAATGAAAAACTGCATGATAATTATTCTTTTTCAATGAATCAATTAATGCTGTTCTAAGTGCAATATCTTTACACACAATATAAAACATATGAGCATTATTAGTCGCATAATCAGGAACTACTGGCAGGCTGAAGCTAGATAAATCAATTCCTTTAAGATTATCATAATACGTTTCCCAAAGACTTTTTCTCTTCGCTTGTATTACGTCTAAATTCTCAATTTGTGCCCACAAAAAAGCAGCAATTACCTCAGATGGTAAAAAGGAAGAACCCGTGTCTACCCACCCGTATTTATTAACTTCTCCTCTAAAAAATTCAGCTCTATTGGTTCCTTTTTCCCAAATAATTTCAGCTCGATGAATAAACCTTTCATCATTAATTGTCAACATTCCACCCTCACCAGAGATAATATTTTTAGTTTCGTGAAATGAAAAAGCGGCCAAATGTCCTATACTTCCTAAAGCGCGTTTGATTCCATCTTTACCTGTATAAAAGCTATCTATCGCTTGTGCCGCATCTTCAATAACTAATAAATTATATTTAGTAGCTAACTCCATGATTTTATCCATATCACATGCCACACCAGCATAATGCACAGGTACAATTGCTTTGGTTTTTTCAGTAATTAATGCTTCTATTTTATCGGCATCGATATTAGGGTTATCCGAACAAGAATCAGCAAAAACAATTTTTGCACCTTGCCTTACAAAAGCAATAGCGGTTGAAACAAAAGTATAACTAGGAACAATAACCTCATCACCAGGTTCGATATTTCCCAATATGGCTGCCATTTCTAAAGCATCTGTACAGGAAGTAGTTAAAAGTACTTTTTTAAAACCATATCTACTCTCAAAAAAATCTTGACACAACTTTGTGTACTTTCCATTTCCTGATATTTTCCCTGAATTTACAGCATCGTATATGTAATGTGTTTCTTTTCCTGTTAAATAGGGTTTATTAAATGGTATCATATTTTAACCTTTAGTTTGAATTGAAGAAATCTATAAATGCAATTTAGACTTGCTTATTATTATTAAATTATTGATGGTATGAAAACAATATTTATTTGTTGACAAATCGCCTAAAATTAATTTGTCATTAGAACTATCAGAATTTGAAAATACGACAACTCCTTCATTTTCAATGCAGATTTTTAAATCATTAGCGATTTTTTTTAAATCATCTTGTGTCAGCTCTTCAAATTTCCCTTTATAAAATATTCTATCTGTTTTAAAAGTCTTTACATATTTTTGATAATTAATATGAAACATTATCTGTTCTGAAACATTAGACATCACGTTTTTATCCTCAATACTTTTCAAAAATAATTTATTTTGAAAAACGACGTCATTTTTCGTTATATATTCATATTTGAAACTATTTTTTTTAGAAGTTTCTGACAACCACTTAGCTGCTATCAAAAAATTATTAGACAATAGAATAAAAAATAAAGCTGTACAGAAAAGTTTATTTTTATGTGATAAAAAATATAATCCAATCAAAAGAAATATAAAGAAATTAAAGGTTATTAAAGTTCTAATATTAATTTCGGATACTAAATTCATTGATTGAATAAAAATCAAACTTGCAGCATATATGAAAGCAAAAATTATAAATACAAATTGCAACTTACTTTTTCTTTGTCTATATCCCGAATAAATTATAAATACTAATGTAGATAATCCTATTAATAAACCAACAATTTCATTGATATATCTCCCAACAATAGGGTTAACAACTATCTCAACTAATGTTTTTCCGTAATCTGAAATGTTTGTATACAACGATTTGAAAACATCTAAGACAGCAAAATCTTTATTTTCATAATTATTAGTATTCAAAGCATAAATAAATCCCCCGTTCAAAATTTTCCAAAGAAAAATCATGATAATTGGAGGTGCTATAGATAATGATAGAAAAATCAGCTTCTTTTTATAATCATAATCACTCAACAAAATCAGTAAGCCAAATATTGAAACTAAGACGTAAGAATTATATTTAGTAATTACCATAAAAGCCAAGAGAAATCCAACCGTAAGAAAATATTTTGCCTTGTTCTCTACAAACGACTTTATAGTAAAATAGGTTAATGGAATTAACAGACAAAAATACATTGCATCAGCATGAGTTGCCTTTTGAATTCTGAAAGACCACCAACTAATCATAACAAAAAACAAAAAATAAGAATCTGTTTTTGATATCTTCTTCAGTCTATAAAAATAATTCGTGATTTTATATAGAAATAATAAATTAACTAAATAAAACAGCGCCATCCATAGTATCGCTGCCTGAAAAATTTTTACAGCTAATAATTTAGCCGTAAAACCAACTAAAATAGGAAAACTAGGCAAATACAATGGACTATGAGGGAATTTTAGATTGTATACATCTCCTGCTAATGATAAATATTCAGGTGTGTCCCCAGAAATACCAGGACCATACAATGTAAAATCTAAAAGAAAGAACAAAACTGTTATACCTATCGAGAATAGCAAAAATTTTCTTGAGGATAAAATTCTCATAAAGTTTTATACTTAGTATCCTTTATTTTTATAAATGTTAATTCAAAGTATTTATAGGATAAATGACTTAACAATATTGTCAATCCAAAAACAAATAGATACACCAACAAATTGTACAACAAAAAACTATTTTCAGCAGGAAAATATTCATTGATAAAAGGAAAAACTAAAAAAAGGATAAACGGATGGTACATGTAAACCCCGTATGAAATTGTACCAATATGTGACAGATACTTATTCCTAAAAACAATTTTGTTATCATCATTAATTGTTGTTAGAATTAGTAAAAGAAAAAAAACACTCAACAAAATACTCTGAAGGTAGGTTGGAATTATTGAAAAAAACAACAAGAAAAAAATGGAAACAATAATACCGTAATATATATATCTTGATTTCGTAATAACAGTAATCTCTCTAGCAAAATAGTTATATAAATATCCTCCTACTGCACCGATTGCCATAAATTCAAATGGAATAATTTTTACAATTTTGTGAATTGCTGCTAATATCTTGAGATTAAAACCGATGATTTTGTTGAGTCTAGTAACTAATTCTGGCTGAAAAAATACATGGCTTAGAACAAATACAATAATTAATAGAATAAATACTTTTACAATTGTTTTTCTGTTAAAAACAAAAATCAATAATGGCCATAAAATATAAAACTGCTCCTCAACACCTACAGACCATGACTGCGTACAACCGACAACACGAAATCCAAAGTAATCAAGAGCAATATTAGGCAAAAAGAAAAGATATGTCAAAAATGAACTAATAGTATAATTTACAGGATTTGAAATAGCATTAAAATAGTATGGTGTGTTATGAAAAATATCGGACGAATTTGCCAAAAATGGAATAATCACAAACGAAATACAAACAATTAAATAGTACAGCGGCCAAATCCTAAAAATTCTTCTTAGATAAAACTTTTTGAACAAAATGGTTTGGTACTTTTCTTTTTCTTTCAACAAAAGGTAAGTAATTAAAAAACCACTAAGAACAAAAAATAAGTAAACTCCATTTTTTCCCAATCTACTAATAAAGTAAGATAAAAAATTAATATCAAAAAGGCTCCCAATATGATCTCTACTTTTGAATAATTCTATGTGATAGAAAATTACGGAAAGAGCTGCAAAAGCTCTTAGCTCATTTAAACCGTTAAAAAATATTTTTTTTACTACCTCCATAATTTATCTAATGAATCTAGCTGGATTCCCAACATATAATCCCGAATTTTCTACATCTTTAATAACAACAGTACCACCACCAATCTGTGTTTGAGATTTTATTTTAATATTATCGATAACGGTCGAGTTAATCCCTAATATGCATCTCTCTTCAATTTTTATAAACCCTGCTAAAGCAACTCTTGGAGAAAGAAAACAATGCTTACCAACAACAGTATCGTGTGCAATTGTACAAGCTATATTAAGGATTGTATTTTGTTCAATAACTACATGAGCATCAATGCTACATCGAGGATAAATCACACAACCATCAGCTACAGTAGCCGTTTCATCAAGCCATGAACTGGAGTGTACAACTTTTCCAAATGGTATTTTATCCTTAAACCTTTCAAATAATGACTTTCTAACCTCTAAATGTTTGTAACCAATACCTATAATTAATTCATCAAAAGATTGCTCTGAAAACTCTTTTTCAACAGCATCAGAATTACCAATAATTGAATACCCATTAACTTCTTTTTCAACAGAAAAATCATCGAAGAAAACTATTTTTCGATAATGACCGTCAGACAGTGCATAATGAGCAATCTGTTGTCCTAAATGTCCTGAGCCAAGTATCGCTAATGTTTTATTCATTAAAAGTTTATTTTTTCCTTAATGGAATACAAAGGTCTATTTTTCACTTCTTTATAAATTCTTCCTATGTAAAGAGAAATAATACCCATAAAAAAAAGTTGTAATCCAAAAACGAGCACAATAGAAGCTATGATTGAGGGCCAACCTGCTTGAAATTCTATAAAAAATAATTTTGAAATCAACAAAACGAACAGGCCAACTAAACCCAATGCTATCAAACTCATTCCAAACTTTACTGTCATTTTTAATGGAAGTTCAGAAAAATCAAAAATAGCGTCAAAAGCCAATTGCATTTTTCGTTTAAAATTAAATTTTGAAGTTCCTGCAAAACGTTCTCGTTGTCCGATTTCTATCGTTGTCCAATTCTTTGAAATATTGATAAAAATTCCTTCAATAAATCTATTCGTTTCTGTATATTTTAAAAACTCATCGGCGAATTCTCGGTTGAAAATTCGCATCACAGCTATTCCTTTAGGAATATTCAATCCTGTGAACTTATTCAACGTTCCCCAGAATATTTTCGAAAATTGTTTATTAATGAAGGAATCCATTTTCTCTTTTCTGATTCCCCAAACAAAATCATATCCTTTTTCAATTTCTTCTAAAAAACGTGGTATCTCCGCTGGTGGATCTTGTAAATCTGGATCCATGTATAACAAATAATCTCCAGTAGCATTAGCAATAGCCGCCGAAACTGCTGATGCTTTTCCGTGATTGTATGAAAAAACGACTAATTTAATTCTGTTGTCTTTCTTGCCTTCCTCCTTGATAATTTCAACCGTTCTATCCTTACTCCCGTCGTCTACAAAAACATATTCATAATCTATTGGCAACTTTTCCAATTCTTCTTTTGTCTCTTTTAGAAATTGAAGTATTACCTCTTGTTCATAATAGACTGGGACTACCAAGGATAATTTTTTCATCATAAATAATTTTTAATTTCGACTAGGCTATTAATTTTATATTCCGAAGAATTATAAAAATTATCTCTGTCAATTAACAAACTTTTTATACCTAAACTCATTGCCGGCTCAATATCTAATTTAATTGAATCTCCTATGTACAGAACTTCATCAGGTGTAAAATTCAACCGTTCTAAAGCTCTTTCATAGAAAGCTATTTTCGGCTTAGCTACTCCCAATTCTTCAGAAACTAAAACATCTTTAAAGACTGGTCCGAAGAACTGATTTAATTTATCTTTTAATGTACTATTGAAATTAGATATGATACCAATTGGAACATCAATTTCGGATAAAACCTCAGTATCTTCAAATTTTTCCCAAGGTAGGTAGGTACAATTACTAAAAATGGCTTTTAACAATTCCTCTGAGGGAACAATTCCCAATAACCGAAGCAATTCTGAATTAAAATGACTGTAAAAATTCTCGTCTGTCCTATCTGGAAAATGAATTATCTCTGACAACAATTTGTGTTTATACTTTAACTCATCAATAGAAACAGTACAACCAAAACGAATTAAAACCTCATTAATTTTTTCGAATAAAATAGGTTTCCCCAGCAATGTGCCAGAAACATCAAAAAAAATGTATTTAACCATACTAATATAAAAAGTGTTTTGATGTTTTGTTATTCAGTAGATTTTCATCAGTAGCTTCAGGATATATTATATCTATTAAAATGCGCGTTGCAATACCATTAATTGGTTTTGCTACATCAGGAGTTTCATTAAAAAGATATTCTTGAACAGTATATTTAACATCTTGAAAACCTAGATTATGTCGTATTGAATTTGTCCCTGATATTCTACAATTTACTTCGAATGGAATGATTTCATTTTTTTCTGTAACAATCGATTGCAGATTGAAACTTCCTTTCAGACCGCCTAAATCAATCATTTTTTGAATGATGACTTTTAAATCATTGTCATACTCAAAAAGCACTTTAGATTTTGACGTGGCGCCATTAGACAATTCACGCTCCATGGTGAATATCCCGTGTAATTTATTTTCTTTGGTAACATAAACTGCTGTTGTAATTTCCTTACCTTTAATTAGTGGCTGAATCATATATCCCTTGGGTAAATCTTTCGGATTTTCTGGATTTATCAAAATACCCCGAGATCCTCTTCCCTCTCTTGGCTTGGCTATAATCTCTTTTTCTGAGAAATTATAATCTTCTGGCAACCATGATTTTGCAAATGGAATATTGTTTTTTTGATGGTATAGGAATGTTTCGTACTTGTCTAGGTATATTTTTGCAATTTGTGCTTCACTAGCTACTATAGTGGCATTAATATTCTGTTTATTTAATGACAAGTAATACACTTCATAATCCGTTGATGGAATAATCAAATCCACTTTTTCCTTAGCGACGATTTCTTGTATTGTAGGTATGTAACTTTCGTCAAAAGAATAAGGTACTTGATAGGTAATATCACACAAATAGTTTCCAGGTGTGAAATTGGCAATGTCTACTCCAACAATCGACAAATTTTGGAAAGAATTACGAATATTCCTCAATATTCCTTGACCTACATTGCCTCCTATTCCAGTAACTAATATTTTTTTTGTTTCCATTCAATATATTTTTGCAAGCTGTTTTCAATACTTGTTGTTGGCTCCCAATTGAGTAAACCAGTTGTGTAATCGTTGTTGTAACAAAATGATTTGGAATTATCCTCATTAACGAACTTAATTTCCGATTTTGTTATTTGCGCAATGATTTGGGCTATTTGAAGATTAGAATACTCTTTTTTGGATACCCCCAAAAATAATTTAGCATAGAATTTCTCTTGGTTTTCAATAATTAAGGAGATATAATGAGCAACATCATCTACATGTATATAATTCTGAAGTCTACTTCCTCTTCCCCATACTTGAATGGAGTTGTTCTCTAGAGCCTGGTTAATATAATTAGGAATTAATGTATTCTCTTTCATACCAATTCCATACAAAGATGATAATCTAATACTAGTTGATTTCTTATTATTTAAAACCACTTTCTCAGCCCAAAACTTAGAAATAGCATATTGTGACTGTGGATTAATGGCTGAATTCTCGTAAACTAGCTCCAAATTAACATCATAAATTGAGGCTGTAGAAACATAAACAACAAATGCTTCCTTAAATTTACTTACGATTTTTTCAGTTAATGATACATTTACCTGATAGAGTAAGTCATTTGATAAAATAACTGTTCCAGATGCAACTGCAGCATGGCAAATTACAACAACATCAACACTTATGTCTAATTCTTCAAGATGGGCTGAACAAAAAACTTTAACTCCATCAATGGTATCATCGTGAAGATCTAATCCAAAAAGTTCGTACTGACCTAATTTAGTAATTAGATTTCTACCAAGAAACCCTGATATTCCTGTTATTAATATTCTCAAATGCTATAAGCTTTCAATATTTTTAATATTTGAGGTAAATTTATTGTCTTTCCATTCTACGTACCCCCCATCAATCCATGGTTTAGCAATTTGCTTGTTAAGAAAATCTTTTTCCCATTTTTTGGGAGCCACCACTTTCTTTACTTTAATAAGAAATTTAGCGTCTTTAAGATTAACTTTATTCTTTTTGGCCCAAAATGCTGTATATCGTTTAACACCTTCTGAGAGAATATTTTGGTTAACGGTCATGCCGTTCACTCTAAAAGTCCAATTCACCCAGTTGGAGCCATATATATACAAATCTGGTTGCCCATTTTTATCGATAATTGGAAGCCATTTTTCATGTCCATTTCTATCCACATAGATAACACTTACAATATGATTATAATTATCAAAGTGAATTCTGTCAGTAAACACCTGATGTTCAGTAAGTCCCAAAAAAGTTTTTGTTAACTTCCCGATTCCATTGGTTACATTCATGTAATATATGTCAAGAGAAGAATTTTTTATATTAAGACCCTCTCTCATCTTCTCAAAAGACCAAGAATGTGTTATCAACATAGCCTGAATTAAAATAGCAAACCCTAAAAAATATTTCCATGATATTCTCTTTATATCAAAAAGGGTAACATTCTGTAAGATTTTAAGATTGTCAGGATTACTGAAGACCGGTACGTTGTAACCACAATTATCGTCAGTACATCTCACAGATGTTCTATTTTTTGCCACATATGAGTAAATTCTTTTTGTAATAGAGTAAATTCCCGGCAATCTTAATAGCAATGAAAATGGAATAAAATACCAAATTCTTGATAAAATTTGTATATAAGTATCTATTCCATTATACACTTTCCCTTTACTATCAACGCTATAAATATCATTTAATAACAAGTCTTTGTCAACACCCTTTAGCTCTATGGAATCTTGCGCATCTAATTGAACGGTCTTAAATGAAATTCTGTTCAGCGAATTAAAATGACTCACTGCAATTTTAGTTCTAACACATAGAGGACATTCGGAATCATAAAATAAGGTCAAAGTTGGCAGTCCATTGTCTTTTCTTGTAAATATTGATTTCCAAAATGAAACAGGCACAATTAAAATATAAATACTACAACCTATCAATGCAAACCAAGGTATTGGAAACTCAATAAATATTCCAAAATGAAGTATTAACCCTCCTATTAACACCCCTATTCTCCATTTTTTCTTAAAAAAAACAAAAGTAAACAGTAATTCGAAAACAATAGTTAACCATCCAATAGCTTTAATCAACCATTCCTGATTTAATAAAGTACTTGTATTTGTATGAGTCATCATTGGAATAGAAGAAGGCAACCAAGATCCTAATCCATTGTACCACATTGGGGTTACTACTTTATAAAAAATAGAATCCAAATAAACAATTCCTAATCCTAGAAATGGGACAACAAAATAGTAAAACTGCCTAACCTCTTTGCTAGGATTATACTGAAAGGTAGTATTAGAGTATTTTAGTTTAATAAATAACCTATCTAATGATAAACATTGACTAATAGGCATAAACATAAATAAAAAGTTGACTCCCATGTATGCATAAAAAACATGGTATTCGAATGCATGTATACTTCCAACTACTATCAGACCAAGTACATAATTTAAAATTGAAAAAAACCTAGTAAATGCACCAAATAAAACAAATAAAACTGAAATGAACCATAATGCGATTGGAATCGCAAAATCAATTTCAGATCTGTCTATGAATGGAACTTTATCAAAAATTAATTGCCTAAAATAATACAACTGACTAATCTCACATAATAATATTGCAGAATAAACTATTCTGAATACGGCTAATCCATTTCCATCAATTTTTTTATTAAAAAGCTTATCAATAAAAAGATTCCATTTTTTCATAATACTAAAGTTTTACAGTTAAAATTATACCTAAAATAATTAATAATAATCCTAAGACCTTACCTATAGTATAAGCTTCTCCAAAAAACAAAACTCCAATTAAAAATACTAATGCTGGAGCAATACTCATAAAAGGATAAGCAGTAGTAATTTCAAATTTAGTCATGGCAGCCATCCAAAAAAGCGAAGCGATAAAAGCAGACGCGAAACCTGAAAAAACAAAAGGGTCGAATATCAGTTTAACTAAATAAATTATTTTGTCCCAAATCCCTTCAGGCAATATAACTTTTAAACTTGACAACCTCCATTTTAATACTATTTGTCCGTAAACGGTGAAAAATAAAGTCCCAAAAATGTAAAAATAAGGATTCATACTTTGTTAATTTTAAAATTAGCATTAAAATTATTTATAAAAATTATTTAATATTTTTATTATAAATTCAACCTCTTTCTCAGACAATTTAGGATTTAATGGCAAACTCAAAACTTCGCTATGAATTTTGTTTGTTATTGGAAAATCTAACTGGTTTAAGTTTTTATAAGCCAATTGTTTGTTGGGTGGGATTGGATAATGAATTAACGTTTGTATACCGTTCATGCTAAGATACTTTTGCAACTCATTTCTGTTTGGATGACGAATAACAAACAAATGCCAAGTGTGCTCTTTATTTTCTTCGACCTTAACGTTAGTATTTCTTTGAAATGGTAAAACTATCGAATCATTTTTTATTCCGTCAAGATAAATTGAGGCTAGTTTTCTTCTGTATTCATTTTCTTGATTAAGATACTTCAATTTTATATCTAAAAAAGCTGCCTGCATTTCATCTAATCTGCTATTTAAGCCTTGATATTCGTTGTTGTATTTTTTTTTACTTCCGTAATTTGCTAACGCTCTTACAACTTCGGCTAATTCATCATTGCTAGTTGTTACTGCTCCAGCATCGCCTAGTGCTCCTAAATTCTTACTTGGATAGAAGCTAAAAGCTGATGCATCTCCTAAAGCGCCTGTTTTTTTTGAATTGTATTCAGCACCAATTGCCTGTGCATTGTCTTCAATAATCTTTATATTGTACTTCTTTGCTATATCTGAAAGTGAATCACTCCAACAAACCTGACCGTAAAGATGCACTACTACTACAGCCTTAGTTCTTTTTGTGATTTTTTTTTCTATTAAATCTAGGTCTAGGTTATACGACAAAATAGTAGGTTCAACAAATACTGGTTGCAACTTATTGTCTGTAATAGCAAGAATTGTAGCGATATAAGTATTGGCTGGTACTATAATTTCGTCACCTTCGGACATGATACCCATTTCAATATACGCTCTGAATATCAGTCGTAAAGCATCTAAACCATTTCCTACTCCAACTGCATGATTAGTACCAATGTAACTTGCTAAATTTTTCTCGAAATTTTCATTTTTTTTTCCTAGCAAAAACCAACCTGAATCAATAACCTCAGCAGCTGCAGTTTTCAACTCTTGTTGGTATTGATGATTAATTTTTTGTAAATCTAAAAATGATATCATACTTAGTTTAAAAAATGAAATAGTATGATATTGACTATTTTGATACTTTCCATTTCAGATATTTGTTGTAATCTCTTATGTAATCTTCTTCATCAAAATCATGTGATGCTAGCACTAAGCAGATTGCACCGCTTGAGAAATTCATCTCTGAAGCCCATATTCCCGGTGGAACGTGAAGACCAACATCAGGCAAATTCAAAATTACTTTTTGTTGTGTAACACCATCATCTAAAAGTACTTCAAAAGAACCACTTGCCGCTACTAAAAACTGATGACACTCTTTATGTGCATGTGCTCCTCGAGAATCCCCTCCTTGTATATCATAAAGATAAAAAACGCGTCTTACAGCAAATGGTATTTCTACATTATTATTTATTGCGGTAATATGACCATTTCTATCACCTGTTTTTGGAAGAATAATTAGGTTACAATCTGAGGTTTTTACTGGTATCATTGAGATAATTCTTGTAAAAGTTCAAATTCTCTAACATAATCTTCTTCTGTAAATTCTCTACTTGAAATATGTAAACTTAAAGAATTTGTAGAAAAATTTTCCATGTGACGCCAAGTCAAATTCGGCAAATAAAGGCCGTAATAAGAGCGATTTAAAGAATGTTTTTCGGTAGTTCCGTCAAGATTTGTAACAATTACATCAAAGCTACCACTTAATGCAATGATAATTTCTTGTTGTGATTTATAGGCATGACCTCCCCTGATTTCGCCTCCAGGCACATCATAAGTCCAAAAAGTTCTTTTTATTTGGAAAGGTACCTGATCAAGATTTTGCATAAAAGTTAGATTCCCTTTAGGGTCTTGTATCTTAGGAAATTGTATAATTTTTGGTCTTGAAAAATCGTCTTTAAAACTCATTATTGAACAACTTAAAGCGATTTAAAAGAACTACTCATATTGATTCTCATAATATTTTTGGTAGTTACCACTTGTAACATTACTCAACCATTCTGAATTTTCAAGATACCAATCAATTGTTTGATCTAATCCTTGTTCAAAAGTTACTGATGGTTTCCATCCTAACTCTTTGTTTATTTTATTGGCATCAATTGCATATCGTAAGTCGTGACCTGGTCTGTCTTTAACATATGTTATTAGCTTCTCTGAAGTCCCAATTTCTTTACCTAACTTCTCATCCATTTTTTGGCATAATAATTTAACCAAATCAATATTTTGCCATTCATTAAAGCCTCCAATGTTATAGGTCTCATGATTTTTCCCTTGATGAAAAACCAAGTCAATAGCTACTGCATGATCTTTAACAAACAACCAATCACGAGTATATTTACCGTCTCCATATACAGGCAAAGGTTTATTATTTAAGATATTATTAATTAAAAGTGGTATTAATTTTTCAGGAAAGTGATTTGGTCCATAATTATTGGAACAATTAGTTATAACATAAGGTAATCCGTAGGTCTCCCCATATGCTCTTACAAAATGATCTGAGCTTGCTTTTGATGCTGAGTATGGTGAGTTTGGAGCATAAGGAGTTGTTTCTGTAAATAAACCTGTGGCGCCTAGTGTTCCATATACTTCATCTGTGCTTACATGGTAGAAACGTTTTCCTTCAAACTTATTGTTCCAAATTTCCTTTGCCGCATTTAACAAATTCATGGTTCCTATCACATTTGTTTTTACAAAAGATAATGGATCTGTGATGGAACGATCAACATGTGATTCTGCCGCTAAGTGAATTACTCCATCAAATTGATGCTTTCTAAAAAGTTCATTAATAAAATCAGCATCCGTAATATCACCTTTGACAAAAGTGTAATTTGATTCATTCTGAATATCAGCAATGTTCTCAAGATTTCCAGCATAAGTCAATGCATCAAGATTAAATACATGGTACTCAGGATAATTTTTCACAATTCTTCTTACCACATGTGAGCCGATAAATCCTGCACCACCAGTTATTACTATTTTTTTCATTGTATTAAATACTTTTATGCTATTTATATTTTGTTTTTTTTAAGAAGTAGAATATTTGTTTTTTGGAACGGCTTCGCCGTGTCAGTCCCATTAAACTAACAAAAATAATTCAATATTGTAATACTTATAACAAATCAGATTTTGTTAAAGTTATTAGTACTCCTAATTCTTTAAGGACTAATTGTATACTATTTCTCTTAATATGTTTTACCAATCCCTCTTTTCCTTTAAAAGGACCTTCAGAAATATTCACAATATCTCCCGCTTGAATATTGGTAACCTCTACAGAAGACATTACATGATTCAAACTATCTCGCAATACATCAATTTCTTCATCCCTAACAATTGCAGGTTTTCCCAACCAAAATAAATACCTAACCACACCACTCACTTGAAAAACTTTTTCTCTGTCTTTTTCATCCAGATTTACGAATAAATAAGAATTAAAAAGCGGTACTTGTATTTTCTTTTTCCTATCAGACCATTGTTTTATTTGAGTAACTAAAGGACAATATACGACAATTCCTATTTGTTGTAATCGTTCTGTTACTTTTTTTTCATTTCTGGGTTTAGTGTAGATTACATACCAAGCCATAAATAACTACATTTAATTTGCCTCATAAATAACCAATCCTTCTCCGTTGTGAACCTCGTTGATGTAAAACTTTATCTTTCGTTTTATTTCACTTTCAATTTTAATTGCTAATTGATCTATATATTCCGAATTCAACTCGTTTCCAATCAAAAGAACTTCTATGACTCCAGTGTCTTTCCCGTCAGCATAATCCCCTATAACAATTACTTTTTCAATATTTCCAATGCGATTCAAAATCATTTCTACCATGGCATCTATACCAATATGTTGGCGAATAATTTTTTGCAAAACTCCAAACAAAGGATGCTTACTATTGGCTCGGTAAATAATTTTATTATTGACCGACTCTCTTTCTAAATAACCTGCTTCTAATAAATTATTTAATTCTTTTCTAATTGAATTGGTAGACTCGTTCAATTCTTCAGCCAAACCACGCAAATAACCATTATTGGCAACATTTATAAAAAATTTCACCAAAATTCTTATACGGGTCTTAGATGTAATTAACGTTTCAAGCATAAAACAGAAATAACGAGTAACAAAAGTACTCGTTATTTTTAAAAAATCAAATTAATGTAGTTTGTTTTGCATTATTGTAAAGACTTATGGTTTAAAATTAATAAGTAGTAAAATATAACCTTTGATTTACACTCTATTAATCTTCTCTTCCAATAGCATTAAAATGAAACCCTATTTCTTTTATTTTCTGAGCATCTAAAATGTTTCTACCATCAAAAATAAATGCAGGCTTCTTCATATTATCATAAATTCTCTTCCAATCATAGTCTTTAAACTCGTCCCATTCCGTTAGGATTGCTATTGCATGAGCTCCCTTGCAAACTTCGTATGGGTCATCAAAAACGGTAACCCCTTTATTGATTTCCTCTATTGATCTTGACTTTAGATAAAGTAAATCATTTACAATTTGTTTTTCTTTCACCCTAGGATCATATACAGTAACATTAGCCTGTTCATTTAACAAGTAATCAGCGACATTAATAGCCGCTGATTCTCTTGTATCATTGGTGTCTTTTTTGAATGCCCACCCTAGAAAGGCTATCTTTTTTCCAGAAACCGTATTATATAATGTTTGCACTATATTATTGGCAAACCTTTTTTTCTGATGATCATTCATAATTACCACCTGTTCCCAATAATCTGCAACTTTATTCAACCCATAGGATTTAGCAATATAGACTAAGTTCAAGATATCTTTTTGGAAACAAGAACCTCCAAAACCTACAGAGGCTTTAAGAAATTTTGGCCCTATCCTAGAATCCATACCAATTGCTTTTGATAACTCATTGACATCTGCACCCGTTTTTTCACAAAGCTCTGACATTGCATTAATTGAAGAAACGCGTTGCGCCAAAAAGGCATTGGCTGTTAATTTTGATAATTCTGAAGACCAAAGATTTGTTGTCAAAATCCTATCTTTTGGGACCCAATTGGCATAAACTTCAACCAAAGCATCTATTGCTTCATTACCTCCATTCACATCACCACCAATTAAAACTCTATCTGGATTTAACAAGTCATCAACGGCAGTTCCTTCGGCTAGGAACTCTGGATTAGATAAAATTTGAAACTGAACTCCATTACCTGTATTATCTAAAATGTTTTTAACCGCCTCGGCTGTTCTTACAGGAAGAGTTGACTTTTCAACAACGATTTTATTATCTTTAGCTACGCTAGCTATTTGTCTAGCACAAAGCTCAATGTATTTCAAATCTGCTGCCATTCCTTTTCCTAGACCATACGTTTTGGTTGGTGTGTTTACTGAAATAAATATCATCTGGGCTTCGTCTATACCTTTTTCAACTTCGGTTGAAAAAAATAAATTCCTACCTCTAGCCTCAGCGACTAAATCACTCAAGCCTGGTTCATAGATTGGTATATTGTTCACATCGGGATCATTCCAAGCCGCAATTCTTTCAGCATTTAAATCAACCACTGTGACTTTTATATGTGGACATTTTTGTGCAATTATCGCCATTGTTGGCCCACCAACATACCCTGCACCTATACAACAAATAGAAGTAATTTTCATCAATAATTTTTATTATAATTCAACTTAATATTATTTACAATTTACCGTCTGCCTGACTTCCTAAAATACCTTTTACGTCATAGAGTATCGATTTTTCTTTTTTAATTAATTCAAAATTAATCGCAGAAAATTCTTTATGTGCAACCCCTAAAACAACAGCATCAAACTTTTGATTTGGCAATGAAGTTGTAGTAGTCAACCCATACTCGTGATTAACCTCGCTCGGACTTGCCCAAGGATCAAACACTGAAACATTTATTCCATAATCTTTTAAAGCAGTGATGACATCTACAATTTTGGTATTTCTTACATCAGGGCAGTTTTCTTTGAATGTGATTCCTAGCATTAACAATTGCGCTCCATTTACAACAATTCCTTTTTTTATCATCAATTTGACTACCTGTGATGCAACATACTCACCCATACTGTCATTTAACCTTCGACCTGCTAAAATTATCTCTGGATGATATCCCATTTCCTGTGCTTTTTGTGCTAAATAATAAGGGTCCACTCCTATGCAGTGCCCACCCACCAAGCCAGGTTTAAACGGTAAAAAATTCCATTTAGTCCCTGCAGCTTCGAGAACATCATGAGTATCTATCCCCATGATATTAAATATTTTAGACAATTCGTTAACAAACGCAATGTTGATATCTCTTTGTGAATTTTCAATTACTTTGGCTGCCTCTGCTACTTTTATTGTTGGAGCCAAATGAGTTCCTGCAGTGATTACAGATTTATATAAATTATCAACTTTTATTCCGATTTCTTTTGTTGATCCAGCAGTAACCTTCAATATTTTTTCAACAGTATGTTGTTTATCCCCTGGATTAATTCTCTCAGGAGAATATCCTGCAAAAAAATCAACATTGAATTTCAATCCGCTCATTCGCTCTAACACTGGAACACATTCATCCTCAGTAACTCCGGGATAAACCGTTGATTCATAAATGACAATATCTCCCTTTTTTAAAACTTTACCCACTGTTTCACTTGATTTATATAATGGGGTTAAATCTGGACGATTGTTTTTATCCACTGGAGTCGGAACAGTAATGATATAGTAGTTACAATCCTTGATATCATCAATATTTGTTGAACAAAACAATCCTACTTCACCACTTTGAGTATTTTGTAACAAAACAGATTCTAGTAATGATTGCTCTACCTCTAAAGTACTGTCTACTCCAGAGTTTAGTTCATCGACTCTAGATTGATTAATATCAAATCCCACAACTGGGTATTTAGTTGCAAACAATCTTGCTAATGGGAGTCCTACATATCCTAAACCTACTACAGCTATTTTCATTCTTATTAAATTATAAAGTGCTAATTTATTTTAAATTTTCCCAATACCATTTTACAGCCTCATTTAACCCACTTTGCATTGAGAACTTAGGTTCGTAACCCAACAACTTCCTAGCCTTTTCTATACTGGCCAGAGAATGAGGTATATCACCAGCTCTATTAGGTCCATAAGTTACAGAAATATTTGCAATTGAAGCATCAAATTCTGAAAGGTATTCTTTGAGATATTTAATTAAATCATTCAGAGTAGTCCTATCGCCATATGCGGTGTTATAAACTGTATTTATAGCCTCTACATTGGTTGTTGTCATTGCTAATTCATTCATTTGAATAACATTGTCAATGTATGTAAAATCTCTAGAAAAATTACCATCCCCATTAATGACAGGACTTTTGTGCTCCATGAATTGCATTACGAATTTTGGGATTACTGCTGCATAGGCCCCATTCGGGTCTTGTTTTCTTCCAAACACGTTGAAATATCTTAATCCTATTGTTTCCAGACCATATGTTTTACTAAAAATTTCTGCATACAATTCATTGACATATTTTGTAATTGCATAAGGTGATAATGGTTTACCTATTTTCTCTTCAATTTTCGGAAGACTTTCAGAGTCACCATAGGTTGAAGAACTCGCTGCATAAATAAATCTTTTAACTTTAGCATCTCGTGAAGCTACTAACATATTCAAAAATCCTGAAATATTGACATCATTTGTAGTTATAGGATCATTTATCGATCGAGGAACTGAACCAAGAGCTGCTTGATGTAGAACATAATCTACATCTTGTACCGCTTCTTTGCAATCAGATAAATTTCTAATATCTCCTTCAATGAACTTAAAATTTTCATTATTAGAAAAAGCGATCAAATTATGTTTATGTCCCGTAGAAAAATTATCTAAGCAAACCACTTTATATTTCTTTGATAAAAAATACTCACAAAGATTAGAACCAATAAAACCTGCGCCTCCAGTGATAAGAATTTTAATATTATTTGTCATATGAAATCATTATTTATTTCGGTTCGAAATTTTCGAAACTATTTTTTTGAAACTATATTTTGACTTTTCTTCCTCGTGATATCCTTCAGCATAATTACCATAACCGTAGCCATAACCATAACCATAACCAGTACCATACTTAGCCTTGTTTTGATATCCATTAAATATAATACTTATGTTGCTTAGCTCGCCTCTCTTAAGTCTGTTATTTAGTAAAGTAACCATATCTTTTTGAGTGTAATTTTGTCTCATGATATACAAAATTATATCTGAATATTCGGCTAGTTCTATTGCATCTGAAACTAAACCAACAGGAGGGGTATCAAGTATTATGTAATCGTATCTATCTTTCAAAATACTCATAAACTCTTTCATACTATCTCCTATTATTAATTCAGAGGGATTGGGCGGAATTGGACCTGAAGTAATTACATCAAGATTTGGAATATGTGTTTTTTGTATTACTTCGTTTATCGTCTTTTGTCCTATTAAATAGTTAACAACTCCAATGTCGTTTTTTATTTTAAAGTCATCAAAAATTCTCGGTTTTCGTAAATCCATACCAACGATAACCGTTTTCTTATCACTCATAGCAAACACGGTAGCGATGTTAAGTGAACAAAAAGTTTTTCCTTCACCGCTTACTGATGATGTAATCATTAATGTTTTTGTACCTTCAATATCCTGTTTTTTGTACAAAAACTGCAATGAAGAACGAATTGCTCTGAACGATTCTGACAATGCCGATTTTGGTTTTTCAAAAACAGACAAATTAGAAGTGCCATGTTTAATGCCTACTACTCCAATAATAGGGATACTTGTAAGCTTATTGATATCTTCCGTATTGAGGATAGAATTTTCAAGGAAAAAAATCACAAAAATTATAACTAGAGGAATAAGAAACCCTAAAAAAATAGCTAAAACATAATTTACACTTGTATTTGGACCTATCAAACCACCACCGATATCTTTTGCTTGATCTACAAAATGAATATCAGATAAATTTGCCGCTGTAGCAATTTGAGCTTCACTTCTTTTTTGTAAAAATGAATTATATATGTTATCACTTAAATCGAACTTTCTAACAATTTTTAAATACTCTTGTTTGTCTTCGGGTAATTTTTTGATATTGTTTTCTATTTCAACAATTTTGTTATTTACTAAAGACAAATCATATTGTAGTGAGCTATTTGCAGAATTAATATTTTCAAGTAACACCTTTTTTATGGCATCCATCTGGATGTCAAACTCATTAAATATTTTTTCACTCTTAATGGAATAGGACATTTCAGATCGTTGAGTGGATAACGCAATTAGTTTAGAAACATTTGTTACAATATTAGGATCATCGATTCCAGCAACCGTTGGAGCAGGAAGTTTAGAATAATCAACACTATTTTTCAGATATGATTTTAATGAATTATAATAAACTATTTTTCTAGTTATCTCCTCTCTTTTTAAGTCATATCCCGTTAATTGACCTGAAATTTCAGCTCCTCCTCCTTCAATTTGAAACATGTTATTATCTCTATTAAAAGATTTAAGCTCATCTCCATTATCTTTTAACTGTTTTCCTATAACAATCAATGTACTATCTATAAATCTTATGGTATTTGTAGCAAATTGATTCTTTCTTTCCAATTGATTTTTTATCAACATTTTTACGGTAGAATTTAAATATTCTACCATCCTTGCTTTATTAGGCCCTGTAAGCGATAAATTTAAAATTGATGCCGCTTTTGAATCGATTTCTACGTCTATTCCTTGATACCTTGAAACTACTCCATCAAAACTATTGAATCTCACAAAATATTCATTCCCAGTATATTTACCAGGATTTTCATTAATTTCTAATTTCCAATTTAAGAATGGCAAAGAAACTTTCTGACCTACTTTGTATCTTTTAACAAACTCTTCCTGAACTACATTGGTTTCACTACTACTATTATCAGAATAACGAATAAGAGGGGCATGAGCACTTTCAAACTTAATTTTAATCTCATACTCGGATTCAGTAATGAATTTAACTCCAATTAAATAACCGCTCAGTTGTTCTTTATTTTTGTCAATTACAATATGAAATGGAATTTCTCCATAAACATCTTTATAATTATATTTTCCTTGTTGTAAATAATCAATGTAAAACTGGAGATAATCTACCACCATTTCATTGTGTGAACGTGAACGTAAGGTATTTGAAATAATTTGAACTTGATCTGAGGTGCCTCCCCAGTTAAAAACCAAACTGGTTGAAGCTGTTAAAAAAGGATTATTCTCCTCTTTAATTGCAATTGAAGTTTGCATTGCATAGATTTTTTCTTTTCTAATATTAACCTGATGCGCAATTGTTAGTGTTATTAGCAAACTAATTATGAACCATTTCCAATAACTAGTGATTTTTATTAAAAACCCTTTGAAATCAAAACTGTTTTGACTCTCAAAAAATGAAAAATCTTTAGTATCAATCATCCCTTAATCAATTTTTTAAAAGTAAATAAGTCGTAGTAACTAATGAAAAGAGGGTAATTAAAGAAGACAAAGATTGGATTCCTGTTGTACCTGTTCCCCAAGTCTTTTGCTTGAGTGGTTTAACATAAATATAATCGTTGGGTTGAATAAAAAAATATGGGGATTTCATTGCATTTACGTCAGTCAAATCAATATCATGTAGCTCTGTTCCGTGAGGAAACTGTCTAATCACGGTAACTGTTTTTCTATCTCCAGTAACTGTTATATCTGATGCATTGGCAATTGCTTCCAAAATAGTTACCTTATCTTGATACAGAATTTTTGTCCCAGGAGAGGTAATTTCCCCGTTTATGGTATAGCGGATTCCGCTTAGTTTAACTGTGACAAAAATATTAGCTTCTTTGTTAAAATATTCCTCTAGTAATCTTTTTTCTACTAACATTCTAACCTCATCAGTTGTGAATCCAACAACACTTAACTCACCAAGTACAGGAATTCTGATGACACCATGATCATCAACAGTGTATCCATCAAAGTATAATCCAATATCTGATTTTGTGTTCAAACTAGATTCTGAAGGGCTAAACATAGCCACTAATTTTTGATCCAAAGCCTTAATTGTTATAGAAATCACATCGTTTGTCTGAAGTCTGTAAGGTTTTGAAACAACTTGATTAATAACTTCATTTGCTTGTGTATTATCTTTGTCTTGAAGATATATCAAATCTTTTGTTGGCACACACGAAACCACAATAAAACCGACAAGTAGCAAATAGAGTATACTTTTATTCATTTCTAGAAAAAATTGCAAACAAAGATAGTTTTTCATTTATAAATACAAAAACGAACGGTATTAATTTGAATTAATTGTTTTTCATAGAATTCTCAAAAGGAACACGTTGTAGGATACTTCGCCCTAAAGTTACCTCGTCAGCGTATTCCAATTCATCCCCAACAGATATTCCTCTGGCGATTGTTGATGTAATTATGTCATCCTCTTGAATTTGCTTGTATATGTAAAAATTCGTCGTGTCTCCTTCCATTGTAGGACTAAGGGCAAAAATAATTTCTTTTATATTTTTTGATTTTACTTTAGCTATTAATGTGTTTATATTTAATTGACTGGGGCCTATCCCGTCAATTGGGGAAATTTTGCCCCCCAGAACATGATATACACCACGAAACTGGCCTGTATTCTCTATAGCCATAACATCTCGAATATCTTCAACCACACAAACTGTCCTGTGATCTCGATTTTGATTATTGCATATTTCACAAACAGAACTGTCTGATATGTTATGACAACTCGAACAGAACTTTATTTCTTCTCTCATTAATGTCAATACCTGCGACAAAAAAGCTGTTTGCTCTTTGGGTTGTTTAAGTAAATGTAATACTAAGCGCAATGCGGTTCTTTTACCTATTCCTGGCAATTGAGACATTTCATTGACTGCTTTTTCTAATAATTTAGATGAAAATTCCATACCACAAAAATACAATTTAATTGTGCAATGCTTTGATTTTAAATCGATAATACGTTAAATATTAATAGATTTTAGACTTGTTTATCAATAAAAAAGCCAACAAAGAAAACTCTTCATTGACTCTTCGTTGTATTCAATACCTTTTGTTAACTGCTTTTTAAAAACTTCTCAAACCATGAATTATTAGTCTTTATTTTGTATCCATAACCGTAACCGTACCCCCTTGTAGAATCGGTATCATTTAGAAGTAAACATAAGTTTGGTAATTTCTTTTCTTTGTATAGAGAATTTGGAATATTTAACATTCGTTTGCCTAAAAAATTAGCGCGGAAAACATAAATAAAACAATCTGCATATTTTGCTATCAAAAGAGTGTCTGCCACTAGGCCAATTGGAGCTGTGTCAACTATGATATAATCGTATTCGGATTTTAATAATTCGAAAAGTTCTTCTACTTTTTTACCCATCAGTAATTCTGCTGGATTGGGTGGAATTATACCCGCTGGAAGAACATAAAAATCATCATATCCTTTTTGCTTTAATATCAAATCATTTATATCTACACCATTTGTAGACAGATAATTTGTTAATCCTTTATTAGGAATAGTAAAGTATTTATCTAATCTTGGGCTTCTTATATCCATACCTATAAGCAAGACTTTCTTTCCTGAAAGAGCAAAAGTTGCTGCTAAATTTGCCGATACAAAGGTTTTACCTTCTTGAGGGAAAGAAGAGGTTACAAAAAACATTTTTGCTTGATTTTCGTTGTCTTTATTAACCATAAATTCTAAGTTGGATCGTATAATCCTTAATGCCTCAGCAGAACTTGTTCTACTGTTAGAATTCATTATTTCAAATGGAGAATCAGAGGTAGGAATGTCGCCAATAAATGGAATTTTGGTCTTACCTTCTAAATCCAAACGACTCTTGATTTTGTTGTCTAACAAATCATTAATATTGATTACACCAAAAGGTATTATAAAACCCAATAAAAAAGCAGCAAAATAAATGATTGTTTTTTTGGGAGACACTGGTTTTTTTAAAGCCTTAGCTGCATCAACAACTCTTGCATTAGGTTCAGTTGCAGCAAGAGAAATGGCGGTTTCTTCTCGTTTTTGGAGTAAGTATAAATACAATTCCTCTTTAACTTTTTGTTGCCTTGCTATTACCCTAAATTGACGTTCTTGAACTGGGATTTTACCAATTTTACTATTCAAATCTCCTTCTTTCCCTTTTAAATCCTTTTTTTGAATATATAAATTGGATTGTAATTGTTTTAAACTAGCGCTTACATTTGATTTTAAAGAAGCTATCTGTTGGTCTATTTTAATTACAGCAGGGTTTAATGTGGTTGCTGTCTTTAAAATTCGATTTCTATCCAAAACCAACTGATTGTATGAGTTAATTAGACCAGATGCGTCATTTTCTCCAGCAATTATGTTGGTAGGAAGTAAATCAGAATTGGTAGCTTTTTTTAAAAATTCCATCATTGATGAAATCATATTCAACTGGATTTCGGTTTCTAATACCTTCTTGTTGTAATCACTAGAACCTTCTATATATAATTTTGCTTCAGTTTCTACATCTGTCAATTTGTTTGTCCTCTTAAAACTTTCTACATCTTGTTCAACTCCTTCTAGTTCTTGAGTAATTAAAGTTAGCCTATTGGCAATAAACTTTGATGTTGTTTCAGAAATAAAATTCTTGTCTGCGGCTGCATTTTCATTATAAATTTGAACAAGTTGATCTAAGAAATCTTCTGCTTTTTTTATTATAGGATCTGTTATAGATAATGAAACCACACTGGTTGTTTTACTCATGGAAGTAACGTTTAGTCTCTTCTGAAAACTTTCAACAACTTCTTCTAATGGACTTACTGTTATTGTTATCGAGATGTTGGAATTTTTAAATACACTTTCATTTTGTCCCGATTTATTGATAATCAAGTCTCCGTATACAGTTCTTACCACCTCACCAAACTTAAACTTCTTTTTACTGTTCAATACTGATTTTAATTCGCTGTCCGATGTTTCGTTTTCAATTTCAAAAGAATCGTCGGAGAAATTGATACAATTAAAAACCATATCTGTTGAATAAAACTTTGGGGTTCTATTTATAAAATTAACTTCTATGGGTGAATTTCCATAAATCTCACTGTCAATTAAACTACCTTTAATATACAAGGTAACATTTAGATTCAATTTTCTAACTGTACTTTCAACTAATGTCCTTGACTTTAGAATCTCAATTTCATTATCAACATTTCCTTTGAATCCTGCCGCCAAGCCTAAATCTGAAAACGCAGACAACTCAGATAGCATACTGCCTTTCTTTTCATCCTTGACTAATATGGTTGTTGTTGCCTGATATTGTGGTGTTGAATATTTTAAATATAAAAAAGCAAAGAAAAGACAAGAACCTATTCCTATTAAAAACCATTTCCAATGTACGAGATATTTATCTAATGTATCTCTTAAATGAAACTCGTGTTCTTGAACTTTATTAGATTTTTTTCTTCCCATTAAAGTTTTATTTTGTGGTGGTAACAATAAGCGTTATTAGTGTTATTACTAATGAAGTTAAGGAAATAATTACATTGGTATTTGGTCCAACTGCCGCACCATTGATTTTATTTTTATTTGGTTCAACATAGACTACATCATTTTGAGATAAATAATAAAACGGTGAATTAATAAAGTCGGCTTTAGTTATATCAACTCTATTGTATGTTTTAGTCCCGTTTACTTCTCTAATGATTAATATATTATCTCTTTTGCCATAAATGGTTAAATCTTTTGCCATAGAAAGCGCTTCAATTAAAGTAATTCTTTCTGAATTGATAGAATATGTTCCAGGCATAACAACTTCACCTTGAATAGAAATTTTAAAATTTAGAATACGAAGGTTTATAATTGGTTTTTCTATGTATTTCGATATTCTTTCTTGAAATACTTTCAACACTTCTGTTCTTGTTAATCCTCCTACTTTAAGCTTTCCTAAAATAGGAAAATCAATAAATCCATTAGCATCAACTAAATACAACTGCATTGATTGTTGGCCCATTAATATATCTGGTTGTTTGGGGTTAATTGCCCCGAACGATTTTAAATTAAATGGAATTGCGGTTTCTTGATCCTCTGCTGACACAATTATCATTAATAAATCATCCGGCTGAATTTTAATCTCGTATGAAATAGATTCTTTCGTATTAGACAAACTGTCTATATTTTGATAGTAAACAACATCTTTTCTTGATGCACAAGAAAAAATTATTAATACAAAAAAAAGTGGCGAAATCTTTTTCAACATAAACAGATAGCTCTTGAAATAATCATTGTATATTTTAAACATCACTAGATTCCGACTAAAATTAATAATTAACTTTATAGACAAACTCTTTACATAGGGTACAAATATATGTATTAATTATTAGTCGACCCTAAAATATAAATCATCAAATCTATTGGAAAGATTTAAAAAAATCAATAGGCATTTTTTTCACCTCTAAATACGTTAGCTATGGTTTGATAAATAATCTTTAAGTCTAATAAAAAACTCCAATTTTCAATATACCAAATATCATAATCTACTCTATCTTTCATATCTGCCAATTCTTTTGTTTCCCCTCTAAGTCCGTTTATTTGAGCCCAACCTGTGATTCCGGGTTTCGCATAGTGGCGAACAAGATAGTTATTAATTAATTCAGAATATTGTTCGGTGTGTTTTAACATATGAGGGCGTGGCCCTACAACCGACATATTACCCCAAAACACATTCAAAAATTGCGGTAATTCATCAATGTTTGTTCTTCTCAGGAATGCGCCAACTTTAGTCACACGTTTATCTCCTCTTGTCGCTTGCATTTCATCAGCTTTTTTATTCACATACATTGTTCTGAATTTCAAACATATAAAAGGATGATTGTCTCTACCTGATCGTTCTTGTTTAAAAAATATTGGCCCAGGCGAATCAATTTTTATCAATAGTATTATGATTGGGAATAGCCAAGGAAAAATCAAAACAATGACCAAAAAGGAGAAACAAAGATCAAACGTTTTTTTTAAGAATAAATTCAACGTTAATTCAAGAGGTTCCTTTCTTAACATTAAAACAGGAGTATTTTCATAAAAACTAATTTCAACTCTTCGTGATTTAGTATACAATTGAAAATCTGGAATAAACTTAATCCGAACCATATATCTTTCGCATAAATCAGTCAATTGATTGATTATTTTGATATTATCGATGTGTAGGGCAACATACATTTCATCAATATTGTTTTTTATTAGATAATCTTGTATAGCATCAAAACCACCCAAAATTGGTGAAGAAATAAATGCAAAAGGATCAACTTTATCATCAAAAAAACCCAAAACTCGATACCCATAGGTTAAATCCTTAGATAAAATTTTTCTAATATGCTCTCCTGTATCATTTGCTCCAACTATGATAACATTACTGTAATTATAGCCTTTTGCCCTAACATATTTCAAAAGCTTCATAAAAAAAACTCTTGAAACTACGAGAAAAACAAAGAAAATCACATAAAAATAAAGCAACCGTAAACGAGATATTTCATAGAATTTCAAAACTATGACAAATGCAGCTATTAATGCAGCGTGCACTAAAACCAACCGAATTGTTCTTATCAGAATCGATTCGATTCTTTCAATGCGAATTATCCGATAGGCATCTTTATATAACAATAGAATAATCCAAAGTAGATTTGAAAGCAATGATATGGTCTTTACTTCTTTTATATCAATATTAGAAATATCACCATTTCTAATTAAAAATGATATAATTACAGCACTATTTAACAATACAATATCCCATAAAAGGAAGCAAAGTTTTATATAACGCGCAAATCTATACCTAGCGAGCTGCTTTAAAAGTGACATATTTAGAATTAGAATTTTTGTAGTATTCTTTGAAAAAGAATTAGCTTTAAAAAAATGTACTATAAAAATAAGCGTCAAATTTTTCAATCGGCAAAATAAGAATTTTGATTGAATTAATTACTCTTTTTTTGAAAAAAACATCCGAAATCCCTCTTTTAAAATTAGATTGATAAAGATGGGACCATAGTATAAATATCTTTTACTCATTCGTTTTGGTTCCTTAATTAATCGGATAAACCACTCTAATCGTAAACGAATCCAGAAGGAATTTGGTCTTTGAATTGTACCTGCATAAAAATCAAATACTGCTCCTATAGAACAAATGGTTTCGGCATTTATTGAATCTTTATTTTTATAGGCCCATTTCTCTTGTTTTGGTGCTGTCATACCTACAAACAATACATCTGGATTGAATGAATTAATTGCGGCAATCATCTGTTGGTTTTCGTAATCAGAAAACTCAAGTTTATAGGCTGGAGAAAAAGTTTCGACTTTAATATTGGGGAATTCACTCGAAATTCTTGATGTAATTTTGGTCAAGGTATTTTGAGAAGATCCCAAATAAAAACATTTTCCTCCTTTATGATTTAAATAATTTAAGAGAAAATGATGTAAATCTGCTCCCGCGATTTTTTTTATTCTTTGTCCTTTCAATATTCGTATTGCGGCTACTATTGCCATCCCGTCTGGAAGCAACATGTCCGATTCTATAAGTGCTTTTTTAAATTCAGGGTCTTCTTCTGCGATACAAAAAGAGTACTGATTAAGAGTTGAAATAAGTCTTTTTTTTCCAAATGACAATTCAGACAAATCTGCACTAAAGATAGAATAATCCATTAAAGAAACTGATGGGATTGTCTTGTTCATTATATGCTTTTTACATTGTAAATTTTTTCAAAAAACTCATTTTGTAATTCTTTAGAATATTTTGTTCTATACTCTTGAAATGCATTAGAACTCAATTGGTGTTTTTCTAAAGAGCTAAGATTATCGAAATGGATTACATTTTGTATCAGACTTTCTTTATTTCCACATTCAAACAGAAAACCATTAAATTCATTAGATATCATTGAGGTCATTGCTCCTATATTTGATGCTATTACTGGAGTACCATGCGAAAACGCTTCAATTATAGTCATAGGCATTCCTTCATACCAAACAGATGGAAAAATTAAAGCCTGAGCTTTTTGCATTTCTTCAGCGACTCTTTCGCTATTTAAATTTCCTAAATAATTAATGTTAGAACATTCTTTTTCGGCTTCAATAACACTATTTTTCATGAAACCATCTCCTGCAATTTTCAAATTAAAGGCTGAGTTTTTAAATGCATTTAATACTATTTCTATTCCTTTTTCTGTTGAAAGGCGACCAATGAATAAGAAATATTTTTCTCTTTCCTTAAATTCAATTTGATTTTGATGTAGAGTAAAATTTGGCTTTACAATAAATTTTTCTTTTGAAATACCAAAGTTTGATTTTTGAAAAACATCAACACAAAATGGTGTCAAACACACGTAAACATCAATCTTTTTCCAAGTACCAATTTTTTTATGAAACCAAACTATAAAAGCAAGCCAAAACGTTTGAATAAATGATGAGCGATACACTTTTTTTCTAACGGCAGACCAAGGAAAAGATTCTATTAAACTTTTAGTAAACAACTGACCCTTGTGATATAAAATACCTGATGGACACAATAAACGATAATTGTGAACTGTCTGAACTATGGGAATTCCTAGTTTATCTATTTCTCTGATGAACAAAGGTCCAATAGCAAAGTGCCAATTGTGAACATGAACAATATCCGGTTGAAAATCTAAAACTTTTTGAACTATTTTCCGACTAATACTTACATTCCAAATGGAGCTAAAAAATTGTATCGCTCCTTTAAGTCCACCTTTGTTTTTAAAGTATAATACTTCAATGTCATGGTATTGTTTTAAGAAATCCATTTCCTGAGACACTACTGCATCTTCACCACCACGATATTGATAATGAGTATGTATAAGAAGAATTTTCAATGGGGCTTGATTAAATAAAGGGGTAAAATTATAATTTAATTTTTAATTAACCCAAATGATGATTGGAGTTATTTTGTTATAATCTGTTTTATTCTACTCGTTTTGGGTTCTTCACTAAAATACTCATTATAACATTTCATTATTTTTTTGGACTCGTTAACTAAAATTGTCGAATCTGAATTGAGCAATACTTTTCCAAGTATTATTTTTATTTTTTCCTTGTCCCTATTATAACTATCCAATTCATAAGCGAAACCAATCCCTTTCTCTAAATAAACATGATGAGCCCCAGTTTTTGAAACTAAAAAAGGAACTCCATAACTTATTGCTTCTAACAGAGAGGCCGCTCCCGAATCGTGAAGCGATGTTGAAACAAAAAGTGAAGCGTTTTTTAAAAGTTGTAGCATATCTTCGCGTTTCTTGAATTTATTGTAATGAATAATCTTATGATTATCTATCAAGGGCTCAATCTTGGAATAGTATGGACCGTCTCCAATAATAATTAGTTTAAAATCTGTTGGGTTAGTTGCAATAAACTCAAAAAAAGCTTCTACAAAAAGATGGGTCATTTTCCAATCAATGAGTCTATTAGCAATAATAATGTTCTTTTCTGGATTTCTAATCTCAACTGATTTATCCTTGTCGAAAACCATAATTTCAACAACTACTTTATGCCTATAGCAATTGGGAATCATCATTGCGCTATCTGGAGATGAACATATAATTTTTATAGATTTTGAACAACCCAAATAGAATAAAGGGTTGATATATATAGAATTTCTTAATGCAATTCTATACAACTCTTTCAAAGCATCTATTAGTTTAAAAGCCTTTAAATAACTCAAAGGAAAAGATTCACCACCTCCAAGTGGTCCCCAAATAAATTTAAATGGTAATATAAAATAAATGGGGGGATAATACATTGGTGTAAAAGTCAATTGATGGATTATTGCTCCCTTATATTCTTTTAAATTAGATAGTAAATGAAAAAATACTAGTAATTTCCATACAAAATAGTAAACACGAGTGCCTATTATTTTTTTTGTGAACAAAAGTCTTTTAGGTAAATCTATGCCCTGAACAAATAAGGTCTTATTGTCTACAATTTCGTTTACATTATTATTTTTTCTTGTTAACAGTAAAATTTTTTCATTTTTACAAATAGAAGCAATAGCCTTTGTCCAGTAGTAGCCAACTCCTGGTTCTGAACCACTATCTTCGCATGCATAAGCAATTATTATTCTATCGTATCTTCTCATTTTTTAAAAATAATTGGCAACAATACTCCAATAATTTATCTTCTGTCTTTGAATCTTCATCTTCCATTGCATTTACAAGTATTTTATGAATCAAAAATACAATTAGGAACTCCAAAAACTCTTTTATTTTAACCTTAACCTTTAGATATTCAAGTATTTCAGTTGGTTCAACAAATCCGTCTAATTTAGTTGCAATTTGGTAATAGTAATTAAAAAAATCTAGGTTTTCTATTCCATCTTTAATAAAATATTCAAAATCAAAAAATTTTATTCTTTTTTT
>Ga0315904_10000323_pt1 | contig 76240 bp, 70 predicted proteins | sample LakEriMetagenome_6_FD_203529 | JGI IMG/M metagenome (GOLD analysis project Ga0315904, IMG submission 203529) | Freshwater fungal communities from buoy surface, Lake Erie, Ohio, United States - Buoy 12 MA120 | ecosystem: Environmental > Aquatic > Freshwater > Lake | place: USA: Lake Erie, Ohio...
CCGCCGCCATCATTCCCGCAACCAAGCCGATGGCAGCGCTTTCGACATAGCCCTCGCACCCCGTCACTTGGCCTGCAAAGCGGATATGCGGCGCCGCGCGCAGACGCAACTGCCGGTCGAGCACCTCGGGCGAATTGAGGAAGGTGTTGCGGTGCAGGCCGCCCAGCCGCGCGAATTCGGCGTTCTCAAGCCCAGGGATGGTGCGGAACAATGCGATCTGCGCGCCATATTTGAGCTTGGTCTGGAAACCGACCATGTTCCACAACGTGCCGAGCTTGTTGTCCTGCCGCAGTTGCACCACCGCATACGGCCAGCGGCCTTGCGGGAATTCAGGGGTGACATCGAAGGGATTGTCGAGCCCGACGCCCTTCATCGGACCATAGCGCAGGGTTTCCACCCCGCGCTCGGCCATCACCTCGATCGGCATACAGCCGTCGAAATAAGGGGTGTCCTTCTCCCACTGCTTAAATTCGGACTTCTCGCCCTCGATCAGCCCGCGGTGGAAGGCGAGATACTGATCCTGGTTCATCGGGCAGTTGATGTAATCGCCGCCTTCGTTGGAGGCTGCCGTGGTTTTGTTCCAGCGCGACTGGATCCAGCATTTCGACAAGTCGATGCTATCGTGATGGATAATCGGCGCAATCGCATCGAAGAAGGCGAGTCGCTCGGCCCCGGTCGCGCGCACGATGCTGGCAGCGAGGCCTTCCGCGGTCAGCGGGCCGGTAGCGACAATCGTTAGACCGGCGGCGGGCAGGCTGTCGACCCGCTCGCGCACGATGGTGAGATTGGGGAGCTGGGCGAGCGCTTTCTCGACCTCGGCCGAGAACACCTCGCGGTCGACCGCCATCGCGCTGCCCGCCGGTACACGCGCGACTTCGCCCGCGCGCATCACCAGACTGTCGAGTTCGCGCATCTCCTGATGCAGCAGGCCGACCGCGTTCTTGGCATCGTCATCCGATCGGAACGAGTTGGAGCAGACCAGTTCGGCGAGACCATCGGTCTGGTGTGCCGGGGTCATCGCCCCCCCCAATTCTTTTGAAGCGCCGCGCATCTCCGAGAGGCGCACCTTGACCCCGCGCCGCGCGAGCTGCCAAGCCGCCTCGCTCCCGGCGAGGCCGCCGCCGATAATGTGCACATCGTAATTTGTTGGTGTCGCGGTCATGGCGAGGCAGGTAATTGCGTGATAGCGCCGCGGCAAGCCCTAAGCGCGGGCGGATAATCCAAAGCGAAGGGAAGGGCAGGGCAAGGATGGCGAAGCAGGCGCTGAGCGAGCAACGGCCATGGCTACTGGCGAGCATCGTGGCGGCGACGGCCTATTTCTTCCTCAAGGACAATCCGATCGGCGAGGGCACCTGGGGCATCTTGCTAAAAGGCGCGGGCGTCGCTTTGCTAGCGCTCTATGCGCTGCTGCGCGTTCCGCATGACCGGCGCGGGATCGACGGCGCGCTACTGGTGCTCGCGCTGGCACTGGCCGCGCTCGGTGACATGACCATCGAGCTCTATTTCACTGCCGGCGGCGCGCTGTTTGCTGCGGCGCATTGTGTGGCGGTGGCGCTTTACCTCAGGAACCGCCATCCGCGCCCTTCACCGGTGCAGAAGCTAACCGGTGTCGGCCTGCTGATCGGTACGCCCTTGGTGAGCTTCCTGCTCAGCGGCCAAGCGCAGATCGCGCTCTATGCCGGCTTCCTCGGTGCGATGGCGGCGGTGGCGTGGATGAGCCACTATCCGCGCTACCGCGTCGGCACCGGGGCGGTGCTGTTCGTGGTGAGCGACTGGCTGATCTTCTCGCGCATGGGCGCCTATGATCTGGCGCCGCTGCCCGAACTGCTGATCTGGCCGCTCTACTATGCAGGTCAGGTGATGATCGCGACCGGCATCGTGCAGTGCTTGCGGGGCGAGCAGCCCGTCAGGTAACAACTGCGTGATTTTTGATCACACTAACGAAAAGGGCAATCGGTGCTATTATCGCCTGCCCCTTTTTTCATCAGATAGGCGCTTTACCGTCAGGTCAACGGCGGCTCGCTCGGGCCCGACATTTCCGCCGCGATGGCTTCCTCGGCCAAGTTTTCCGGCTCGGCGGTCTCGTCGATCAGTGCCGCGCCGACAATGTGCTCGTCCTTGGCGACATCGAAGATACGCACCCCCGATGAGCTGCGCCCGGAGATCGAGAAGCCCTTGAGGTTCTCGAACCCGCCTTCGACCAGATGGCGGAAATCGATCCCCAGCCGGATCAGCTTGGCCTGATCGGTCACCAGCATGAGCTGCGAGCCGTGCTTGACCGGGAAGCTGGCCACGACAGGCCCGTTGCGTTCGGGATTGCTCTCGGGCGTACCGATATTGGTTATCCCCTGACCGCCGCGCGAGGTGGTGCGATATTCATAGGCCGAGGAAATCTTGCCATAGCCATTGGCGGTGATGGTGAGGATGAACTCCTCGCCTTGCCCCATTGCTTCCACCTGTTCGGCGGGCAGAGTGGCGGCGGTGTCGTTGTTCTTCCACGCGGCGGCGCGCAGATAGGCCTCCCGGGTTTCCATCTCGGCGGTGAGCTGATCGAGCACCGCCATGCTGACAACCTTGCCGCCCTTCTTGAGGCTCATCCCGCGCACGCCGATGCCGGTGCGGCTCTTGGTCTCGCGCGCATCGGTAGCCGAGAAGCGGATCGCCTTGCCGGTATCGCTGGCGAGGAAGATCTGCTGGTCTTCGGTGAGCAATTGCACCCCGATCAGCCGGTCGCCCGAACCTTCGACAAAGCCCATCGCATATTTGCCCGCGGTCGGGATATTGGCAAAGGCGTCCATCGAATTGCGCCGCACCATGCCCTGTTCAGTGGCGAACACGATGTTGAGATTGGCCCAGGTGCTCTCGTCCTCGGGCAAAGGCAGCACGTTGGTGACGCGTTCCTCGGCGGCGAGCGGCAAGAGATTGACCATCGGGCGGCCCTTGGTGGTCGGCCCGCCTTCGGGCAGCTTCCAGACCTTCATGCGGTAGACGCGGCCCGTATTGGTGAAGAACAGCACGGGATTGTGGGTCGAGGTGACGAACAGCTCGACCACCGCATCCTCGTCCTTGGTCGCCATGCCCGAGCGGCCCTTGCCGCCACGGCCCTGCGCGCGGAAGGTGTTTAGCGCGGTGCGCTTAATGTAGCCGTCATGCGTGACGGTCACGACCATCTCGTCGCGCTCGATCAGGTCCTCGTCTTCGAGGCCGTCCCAGGCGGGCGCAATTTCGGAAACGCGCGGGGTGGCATAGGACGCACGAATTTCCTCAAGCTCGCTGCGCATCACGGCGTAGAGCTTCGCGCGGTCGGCGAGGATCGCAAGATATCCCTCGATCGCCGAAGCCAAGCCCTTGAGCTCGTCGCCGATCTCGTCGCGGCCCAGCGCGGTGAGGCGGTGGAGGCGCAGTTCGAGGATCGCCCTCACCTGCAATTCGGACAGGCGATAGGTGCCGCCAGCCTGATCCGCGCTCGGTTCGATCGCTTCGATCAGCCGGATATATTGCGCGATGTCGCCAATCGGCCATTCCTTGGCCATCAACCGCGCGCGCGCCTCGGCCGGATTGGGGGCGGTGCGGATCATCGCCACCACCTCGTCGAGGTCGGAGACCGCGACTACAAGACCGAGCAAGATATGCGCCCGCGCGCGCGCCTTGGCGAGTTCAAACTTGGTGCGCCGGGTAATCACTTCCTCGCGGAAGGTGATAAAGGCTTTGATGAAATCGCGCAGGCGCAGCGTTTCGGGGCGGCCGCCGCGGATCGCCAGCATATTGGCGGGAAATGACGACTGCGCTGGCGTGTGCCGCCAGATCTGGTTCAGCACCACATCGGCGGTGGCATCGCGCTTGAGATCGACCACCACCCGCACGCCTTCGCGCGAGCTTTCGTCGCGAATGTCGGAGATGCCTTCGATCCGCTTGTCCTTGGCGGCTTCGGCGATCTTCTCGACCAGGTTCGACTTGCCGACCTGATAGGGGATCGAGGTGAACACGATGCTCTGCCGGTCGTTGCGGCCGGTCTCGACCTCGTGGCGGCAACGCATCAGGATCGAGCCGCGCCCGGTGGTGTAAGCCTGCCGTGCGCCATGGGTGCCGAGGATCAGCGGCGCGGTCGGGAAATCGGGGCCGGGGATGTATTCGATCAGTTCTTCGGAGGTGATCGCCGTGTTGTCCATATAGGCAAAGCAAGCATCGATCACTTCGCCGAGGTTATGCGGCGGCACATTGGTCGCCATGCCGACCGCGATCCCGCCCGCGCCGTTGACCAGCAGGTTGGGGAAGCGCGCCGGCAGCACAGTCGGCTCCTGCCGGCTGCCGTCGTAGTTGTCGGTGAAATCGACCGTATCCTTGTCGAGATCGTCCAGCAGGCTGTTCGCCACCCGCGCCAGCCGCGCTTCGGTGTAGCGCATCGAGGCCGGCGGATCGGGGTCCATCGAGCCGAAATTGCCCTGACCATCGATCAGCGGCACCCGCATCGACCACGGCTGCGTCATGCGTGCGAGCGCGTCGTAGATCGCGCTGTCGCCATGCGGGTGGTAGTTACCCATCACGTCGCCGACGATCTTGGCGCTCTTGCGATAGGGTCGCCCGGCGACAAAGCCGCCTTCCTGGCTGGCGAACAGGATGCGGCGGTGGACCGGCTTCAGGCCGTCACGCACATCGGGCAGCGCGCGGCTGACGATCACGCTCATGGCATAGTCGAGATAGCTCGACTTCATCTCGTCGACGATGTCGATGCGTTCAAATCCGCCCATCGGTGCAGGCGGGGTAGAATCGAGAATGTCGCTGTCGTCGCTCAAGGGTGGGGCCGTTTCTGTTTGTGTTCGTGGAGCCGCGGCGGTGGAAGGGGACGCGCCTTTGGCCAGTGCTTGCCCCCCATGTAGGCCTCCGCTGCCCGTTCCGCCACCATCGCGCACGAACACAGGGCGAACAGGGCACCTTTTTCCACATTTGCAACGACGTGGTCACGTGCGCCTGCCATCATTCAAAAGCCGTTCAGCCCACCACGCCTAGCGGGAATTGCAAATTGCTTTCCAGCCGTCCAAAGGCTGGACATGTTTCACCCGGCTGCGGGGCAATTGCCCGGCATTCGAGCGACCTCTGGAGGATGATTTGAACAAGCTGTCTTCGACCCATCGGCACACCGCCGGCTTTGCGCGGCACTTTGCTCTGGCTCTGGCGCTGGCAAGCGGCACTGCGATCCTGACTGTCCCCGGCTTCACCGATACGGCTCACGCCCAGAAGAAGGACAAGAAGAAGGAAGAGGCCAAGGCCCAGTATTCCAAGGAATTCGTGGCCGCCTACCAGCCGCTCAACACCGCGCTCGCCGCCGAGGGGAGCGACCTCAACGCGCTGCGTCCGCAGATCGACTCGCTGATCCCGCTGGCGGTAGCTCCCGACGAACAACTCGCCGCCGGCGGGCTCCTTTACAACGCTGGCAACAAGCTGTCCGATCGAGCGCTCCAACTCAAGGGCATGGAAATGATGCTCGGCAGCGGCAAGCTTACCCCGGAGGATTCGGCGCGCTACAATTTCGTCGCCTACCAGCTTGCCAATGCCCTGCAGCAATATCCCAAGTCGCGCGGCTATTTGCAAAAGGCGATCGACGCCGGCTTTGCGACCGAGACCTTCACCACCGCCGATCTCGAGATAACGATGGCCGAAAGCTATTTCTCGGCGAACGAATTCGGGCCCGGGCTCGATTACCTCGACAGGGCGATCAAGGCGCGCAAGGCAGCGGGTCAGCAGGTCGATACGCAGTGGTATCGCCGCGGTATCACCGTTGCCTATAATAACAAGGTCGAGCCGCAGGTCTATGACTTCGTGGTTGCATGGCTAGCGGACTATCCGACGGTCGAAAACTGGCGCGATGCGATCAATCTGACCCGCAATCTCAATGATTACGAAGGTCCCGAGGCTCTTGACATGCTGCGCCTGTCGCGCACGGCGGGCGTGCTCGCCGAAAAGCAGGATTATCTCTTCTACATCGAAGCCGCCGACGCGCGCCGTCTTCCCAAGGAAGTCAAGGACGTGATCGACGAGGCCTATGCTAAGAACGCGGTTAGCAAGGACGATATCTTCGTCACCGATTCACTCGCCACCGCCAACGGGCGCATCAAGGCCGACCAGGCCGAATTGCCGGTGCTGGAGCGCGACGCGAACACCGCCGGCGCGAGCTTCCGCACGGTGTTTGCCGCAGGCGATGCCTTCCTCAGCTATGGTCAGTATGGCAAAGCGGCAGGCTTCTACGAAAAGAGCCTCGGCATGGCCGGGGTTGACCGCAACACCGCACTCACCCGCCTCGGCATCGCGCAGGTCGGCGTGGGCGATTATGCCGCCGCGCAGGCAAGCTTCGCCAAGGTTGACGGCGCGCGCGCGCCGATCGCCAAGCTGTGGAACGCTTATGCTGTCCAGCAGGCCGCCGGGGTCACCATGACCGCCGCGGCCAACTGAGCAACGAACCAGCGAAAGAAGCGGGGCGGCAGGAGCGAGTCTGTCGGCCTTTTTCGTGCTCGGCGAGCATTGGGCCGGTTAACGCACGCGCTTGACCCAGTATTGATTGTCCTCGCGCCGTTCGATCTTGAAATTTTCGAGCGACTTGAACAGGTCGGACAAGCTCGTGAAGCCGTAATTGCGCACGTCGAAGCTCGACCGATTGCCCGCAATCTGGCCGACCTGCTGCAGCCGCGCAAAGCCCTGTTCGTCCCGCTTGGCCTCGGAATATGCGCCCGTTATCAACTCGATCAGTTCGTCATCAACAAGGCTGGGCTGATCGTCCCTGGCGGCGGCTATTGCTCGCGCGCTGGGTTGGCCCGGCTTGTCGGCGGCATGGCTGGCGATCAATTGCCAGATGTCGATGAACCGCGTGCAGACCGATTTGAACGCCTGCGGTGTCTTTTCCTCGCCAAAGCCATAGACGATGATGCCGTCCTGCCGCAGCCGGGTGACGAGCGGTGTGAAGTCGCTGTCCGAGGTCATGATCCCGAAGCCGTCGACCTTGCCTTGGTAGAGCAGATCGATGGCATCGATCGTCATCGCCATGTCGGTGGCATTTTTTCCTTTGGAAACATCGAATTGCTGCTGCGGGCGGATGCCGAACTTGTTGGTGATCTGGTCCCACTTTGCTAGGTTGCCCTTGGCAAAATTGCCATAGGCGCGGCGAATATTGACCTGCCCCAGCTCGGCCATCACCGTCAGCACCGGGTCGATGGCTTCGGGCGTGGTGTTATCTGCGTCGATCAGCAGCGCGATATTCTTTAGCGTTTCATGCGACATGACGCTGCTATGCCGCCAGAGGAGTGCGGCGACAAGCAGGCTATAACAAGGGTGCTCTGGCTACGCTTGCGGGACGGGGCCTACTTGCCTAAATGACGGTGATGAACGACCTTGCCAGCACGCCGCCGTCTGACCAGCCTTCCGAACGTCCCGCGCGGCAGCGCAAGCCCGACTGGATTCGTGTGCGCGCGCCGGTGAGCGAGGGCTATCACGAGACGCGGCGGCTGATGCGCGAGCTCAATCTCAACACCGTTTGCGAGGAAGCCGCCTGTCCGAACATCGGCGAGTGCTGGACCAAGAAGCACGCGACGGTAATGATCCTTGGCGATGTCTGCACGCGGGCCTGTGCGTTCTGCAACGTCAAGACCGGGATGCCGCGCGCGGTCGATCCGATGGAGCCCGAGAACACCGCGATCGCTGCGGCTAAGATGGGGCTCGAACATATCGTCATCACCTCGGTGGATCGCGACGATCTGCCCGATGGCGGCGCGATGCAATTCGTCAAGGTGATCGAGGCGCTGCGGCGCACCACGCCCAAGACCACGATCGAGATCCTCACCCCCGATTTTCGCGGCAAGATGCGCCGTGCGGTTGAGATGATTTGTGAATCTGGTCCAGATGTTTACAATCACAACCTCGAAACCGTGCCAAGACTCTATCCGACCATCCGTCCGGGTGCCCGCTACTACGCCTCGCTGCGCCTGCTGGAGGAAGTGAAGGCGCATAATCCGCTGATCTTCACCAAATCGGGGATTATGCTGGGCCTCGGCGAGCAGCGCCTCGAGGTGCATCAGGTGATGGACGACATGCGCTCGGCTGAAGTCGATTTCATCACCATGGGGCAATATCTCCAGCCCACACCGAAGCACGCAGCGGTTGAGGAGTTTGTCACCCCCAAGGCCTTCACCGCCTATGGGGCGATTGCGCGGGCCAAGGGCTTCCTGCAGGTCGCGGCAACCCCGCTGACCCGCTCAAGCTACCACGCCGGCGATGATTTTGCTGCGATGCGCTCCGCGCGCGAGGACAAGCTCGCCAAAACGCGGGAGCGGGAGCAGGCAAAGCCGTAATGCCGGGGATCCGCGAAACCCGGCGTTTGCCTTACAGTGCGCAGCAGATGTTCGATCTCGTCTCTGATGTCGGCCGCTATGGCGAGTTCCTGCCGTGGGTGATCGCAACACGTGTGCGCTCTGATAGCGAGACCGAGATGGTCGCCGATATGGTGGTGGGCTTCAAGGCGATCCGCGAAAGCTTCACCTCGCGCGTCACCAAGGAGAGGCCGCGCGAGATCGCGGTCCACTATGTCGACGGACCGCTCAGTGATCTCGACAATGTCTGGACCTTTCGCGCCGTAGACGACCAGACTTGCGAGATCGACTTTCTGGTCGAGTTTACCTTCAGGAACCGCCTGTTTGAGAGGATCGCCGGGCAATATTTCGACAGGGCTTTCCGCAAGATGGTGGAAGCCTTCGAGGCGCGTGCGGCGGAGCTTTACGGCAGCAGCAATTCGAGTGCGCAAAGCGTCGCCTGACGGCGGATCTCGGCGCGGCCATCGGGTCCTTCGCCGCCTTCGAAGAACTTGAGCTCGCCCTCCGGCTCGCCGGTCGCGTTGCGAACCACCTGCGCGAACACAACCGTACCGACCGGTTTCAGTGCCGTTCCGCCGCCGGGGCCGGCCACGCCGCTGATCGCCACCGCGACATCGGCATTGGAACGATCAAGCGCGCCCTTGGCCATCGCCCAGGCGCAGGCAATCGAGACCGCGCCGAAGGTTTCGATGATGTCTTGCGCCACGCCCAGCATCTGCATCTTGGCTTCATTGGAATAGGTCACGAAGCCGCGATCGAGCACGGCCGACGATCCGGCAATCTCGGTCAGCGCGCCGGCCACCAGCCCGCCGGTGCAGCTTTCGGCCGTTGCGACCTTACGACCAAGCGCCACGTTTTCAGCCACGACGCGCGCGGCAAGGCTGGTGATATCATCGGGCAGGAGCATGGCCGGGCCTATCTCGCCGCCTCGGGCGGATTGGAGGGGCAGACCGCCGGGTTTTGCAGATCGGCAAGTTCGGCCACAAAGGCAAACAATCCGGCAAGATTGTCCGCGGGCAGGGGTGCGAGCAATTCCATCCCGTGCTCGATTTTGCCGCAGCTGTCAGGCTTGATCTCCTCGGTGATCATCTGGCCCACCAGACCATCGAGGAATGGCCGCAAGGATTCCTCGGGCAGCGCGGCGATTATCGCAGTCATATCGGCCTCGCTGCTGCCAGCTTTATTGCCCTGCTGCGCCATGAAGGTCTTGATCAGGCGGAAAGCACCGGGCCAGGCCTTGTCCTGCTTGGCGCGGAATCGCTCAACAAAACGCGCGCCGTCGCGGGCAATGAAACCGTCCGACTTGAGCTGGCGGGCACAGCTGGTGCCAACCGCATCATAGGCGATCGGCATCGCATAAACCACCGCATCGCCCAGATCAGCCGCGTTGACGCAGGCTTGTTGCTGGGCTTGCGCGGTCGAGGCGGCGGCAAGCGCGAGGGCAGGGGCAACGAAACGCTTCGTCATGGAACGCGATCCTCTCATGCAAGGTGAAGGGCAACGATGGCCTGCGCGGCGATCCCTTCGCCGCGGCCGGTAAAGCCGAGTTTTTCGGTGGTGGTCGCCTTGATGCTGACCGCGCTTTCGGCCGTGCCCATGATCTGGGCAACCGCGATGCGCATGGCGGGGCGGTGCGGGCCGATCTTGGGGGCTTCGCAGACCAGCGTGAGATCGACATTGCCTATTTCATAGCCAGCCTCGCGCGCCAGCTTTACGGCGTGGGTGAGAAATTGGGCAGAGCGTGCGCCGCGCCATTGCGGATCGCTGGGCGGGAAGTGGGTGCCGATATCGCCCGCGCCGATCGCGCCGAGCACCGCATCGGTGATGGCATGGAGCGCCACGTCGGCATCCGAATGGCCCGACAGCCCCTTGTCATGCGGGACAAGCACCCCGCACAGCCACAACTCCTCGCCCACCTCGAGCCGGTGGACATCATAGCCCTGCCCGATCCGGAAGGCGGGAGCGGCACCAGAGGCAGTGACAATGTCCACAAAATCCTCCGCAAAGGTAATTTTCTTCAAACGCTCGTCGCCATCGACCAGCGCGACTGAACCGGAGCTTGCCACCAGCACCTGCGCATCATCGCCTGCTTCGGTCGCACCCGTCCAGCCGCGATGGGCTGCGAGAATGGCACTATAGCCGAAGGCCTGCGGAGTCTGCACGCGGCGCAGGCTTTCGCGCACCGCCTTGCCTGCCATGAGCCCGTCATTGCCAGCGAGCGCGAGGCTATCGACGACCGGCAGCACAGGGATGGCGCCCGGGTGGCTTGCAAGCGCCGCAAGCAGGCGTTCGATCACAGCGAATGGGAGATCGGGCCGGGCGGCATCGTGGATCAGCACGCACAGGGGAGAATCGCGTGCGAGCGCTTCAAGACCGTTGCGGACCGAATCCTGCCGGCTTGCCCCGCCGGTGACGAACCGGACGCCGACCAGTCCGGCGAGCGCGGCCTCGGCCTCAGTTTGCGCATCCGCGCCAATTACCACCACCAGCGGCTGCGCGCCGGCGTCCAGCAAGGCCTCGACCGAGTGGCGCACCAGCGGCTTGCCGCGCCATTGTCGGAACTGCTTGGGCACCTCGCCGCCAACCCGCAGGCCCTTGCCCGCGGCAACCACAATTGCGGCGAAGGAGGGAAGGGGAGAGAGGATTGCCATTCGGGCCAGCGCTTAAGGTCTGGACGGGCTTTCGGCAATCCACTATGAGCCTGCCCAATAATTAGGCACACCTTCAGCATGACCACGCTTCCCTCTCCGCCGGCCTTGAAGCCGATCGCCATCGGCCCTGTAACGGTTGCCGAGCCGGTTGTGCTCGCGCCGATGACGGGCGTGACCGACATGCCGTTCCGCACGCTGGTGCGGCGCTATGGCTCAGGACTCAACGTGACCGAGATGGTCGCCAGCGAAGCCGCGATCCGCGAGACCCGCGTAAGCACGCAGAAGACCGCGTGGGACCGGATCGAGGAGCCGGTTTCGATGCAGCTGGTCGGCTTCGATCCTGCCAGCATGGCCGAGGCGGCGAAGATTCAGGAAGGCAACGGCGCGGCGATTATCGATATCAATTTCGGTTGCCCGGTGAGGAAGGTCGTCGGCCAGTTTGCAGGTTCCGCGCTGATGCGCGATGTGCCGCTCGCGGTGCGCCTGATGGAGGCGACCGTGAAGGCGGTGAAGGTGCCGGTCACGGTCAAGATGCGGATGGGCTGGTGTCACGACAGCCTCAACGCGCCCGAACTTTCGCGCATGGCCGAGGATCTCGGCGTCCAGATGATCACCCTCCACGGCCGCACCCGCAACCAGATGTACAAGGGCCAAGCCGACTGGGCGTTCGTGCGCAAGGTCAAGGAGGGGGTGAACATCCCGGTTATCGTCAATGGTGATATCTGCACCATCGCCGACGCTGCCAAGGCGCTCGAACAATCGGGCGCGGACGGGCTGATGATTGGGCGCGGATCCTATGGCAAGCCTTGGCTGCTAGGGCAAGTGATGCACTGGTGGCGCACCGGCGAGGCGCTGCCGACGCCTGCGCTGGCCGAGCAATATGCGGTGCTGGTGGAGCACTATCACCGGATGCTCGATCACTACGGGCGCGACACCGGCGTGAAGATGGCTCGCAAGCATCTGGGCTGGTATACCAAGGGCCTCCACGGCTCGGCCGAGTTCCGCAACCGCGCCAATTTCATCGACGATCCCGATCAGGTGCTCGGCGAGATCGAGCGGTTCTACGCGCCTGTCCTGCTGCAGCAGGCGGCCTGAGGCGTGACAGCACCCGGCAATTCGCGCGCCGCAGGGGCAAATGTTTCCGGCCCGGCACCCGATGCCCGCTCGCAGATTACAGGAATGATCTTCGCGGTCCTGCTGATCGATGAATATGGCGTGATTACCGAGGCCAATCATGCCGCCGAAAGCCTTCTCGGCACCAGCGCTAGCCGGTTGATCGGCTCGCGACTGATCGACCGGATCGGCCCACTCGATGCCCGGGTCGAAGCGCGGCTGCGCGAGGGCGACGAGGCGCTCGTGGCGCGCGATCTTTCCATCATCACCAGCGGCAGCGAGGCGCGCATTAACCTCACCGTCTCGCCGCTCGGAAGCTTCCCGGGATGGCGCGTGGTGACGCTTTCGGAAATCGGGCACGAGGTTCCGGTCCGCCAGCAAGGCGGTGAGACGATGCTCGGCGCGCCGGCGGTGCTGGCACACGAGATCAAGAACCCGCTCGCCGCGATCCGCGGGGCAGGACAGCTGATCGCCCGCAAACTGCCCAATGCCGACAAGAAGCTGGCACGGATGATCACCGATGAGGTTGATCGCATCGCGCGCCTGATCGACCGGATGCAGCAGCTCGGCAGCACCCGCACTGGTGCGGTCGAGCCATGCAACCCGCACGAAGCGATCCGCTCAGCGATTGCGACGATGCGCGCGGCCAGCTCCGAGGCAGGCGACATCATCATCCACGAGGAATTCGATCCCTCGCTGCCGCCGGTGCTCGCCAATCGCGATGCGCTGGAACAGGTGCTGATCAATCTCGTCTCCAACGCCCGCGACGCGGCGCTGGGCGGGAGCGAACCAGCTGAAATCGTGGTCCAGACCCGCTTCGTCAGCGGCCTTGCTTTCAGCGCGGTCCGTCAGGGACGCGCGGTGCCGCTGTCGATCGAGATCACCGTCAGCGACAACGGCCCCGGCATCGATCCCGCGCTGCGCGATCACGTGTTCGAGCCGTTCGTCTCGTCCAAGCCCTCGGGCCAGGGGCTCGGACTGTCGCTGGTGCGCAAGCTCGTGCGCGACATGAGCGGGAACATCAGCCACGAGCGCGACGCCCGCGCCGGTATCACCCATTTCCGCCTGCATTTGCCGCAGGCCCCGAGGTAGCGCCAGTCCATGCCCAAAAGCCCCCGCAACCCGATCCTGCTGGTCGAGGATGATGCCGCGATCGCAACGGTGATCATCGCGGCCCTGGAGGATGAAGGTTTTGCGATCTCGCATTGTACGGGGATCGCCGCTCGTGACCGCCTGCTGGCCGAACGCCGGTTCGCGGTGATGCTGACCGACGTCATCCTTGAAGATGGTGATGGATTGGCGTCACTTGTCGCAGTGCGTGAAACTGCGCCCGATATGCCGGTGATTGTGCTGTCGGCGCAGAACACGCTCGATACCGCAGTCCGCGCGAGCGAGAGCGACGCCTTCGAATACTTCCCCAAGCCGTTTGATCTCGACGAGTTGGTTCACGCGGTGCGCCAGGCCGCCGGGCAGCGCGTCCCGGGCGCCGACGATCTGGAACAGCGCGGCGAGGGCGAAAGCGAGGGCGAGCGGATGCCGCTGGTCGGCCGCAGTCCGGCGATGCAGACTGTCTACCGCATGATCACCCGTGTGCTGCGCAATGATCTTACGGTGCTGATTACCGGCGAAAGCGGCACCGGCAAGGAACTGGTCGCCGAAGCGATCCACGAGCTTGGCAGCCGCCGCACCGGGCCGTTCGTGGCAGTCAACACCGCGGCCATCCCCGCCGATCTGGTCGAAAGCGAGCTGTTCGGGCACGAGAAAGGGGCCTTCACCGGCGCCATCGCGCAGGCGATCGGCAAGTTCGAGCAGGCCAATGGCGGCACGCTGTTCCTCGACGAGATCGGCGACATGCCCGCCGAAGCGCAGACCCGTCTGCTGCGCGCGCTGCAATCGGGGCGCATCCGGCGTGTAGGCGGGCGGCAGGAGATTGCGGTCAATGTCCGCATCGTTGCTGCCACCAACCGCGATCTGGCACCGATGATCGCCGCCGGCACCTTCCGCGAGGATCTGTTCTACCGCCTCAACGTGGTGCCGATCGAACTGCCACCCCTGCGCGAACGGCGCGAGGATGTCGGCGCGCTGGCGCAGCATTTCCTCGTGCTCGCCGCCGAGGACGGCCTCCCGCGGCGCTATCTGACGCCCGATGCCATCGCGCGGCTCGAACAGCGCGGCTGGCGCGGCAATGTCCGCGAGCTCCGCAATGTCGTCTACCGCCTTGCCCTGATGGCGCGTGAGGAGCGGATCGATGCCGACACGCTGGTCGATCTGATCGGCGAGGAAGTGCTGCCGAGCGGTCAGGCCGCGCGTGAGGGCGGCGAGGGCTTTGCATCGGCGCTGGCAGCCTGGCTCGCGAACGAAGTACCGCCGTCCGGGACGGTCTATCACCGTGCGCTTGCCGCCTTCGAAAAGCCGCTCATCGAGCACGCGCTGGGCCGCACCGGGGGCAATCAGCTGCGCGCGGCCCAGTTGCTCGGCATCAACCGCAACACGCTGCGCAAGCGGATCGGCGAGCTCGGACTTGAGCCTGATCGCTTTTCCGGGACGTCCTGACGCAAGCAGGGGCGTGGCGGAATAGTTTGATCTTGCACATTTGCCACACCATTGTTGTAAAGGAGCAACGATGGACGCGCCCCTGTCTCGCCTGCTGAGCACAACGCCTCGGCAACCGCCGCGCTGGTGGCGGTCGTTTATCATCGCCTCGCGTCGGGCAAACATCTTCCGCTGGCTCGAAATCTTCTGCGCATTGGCGCTGCTGCTCGCGGTCGGGGCGACCTGGCTGACCTATTCGCGCGCCACTGCGCCCGATACCCTGCTGCCGACAATTCAAGTCTCGGTGCTGTTGATGGCGACGCTGGTGCCGGCGATGGCGCTGCTGGTGCTGATCGGGAGGCGGGTCGCGCTGCGGCGCGCGGCGGGCAGCACCGCGCGGCTGCACGTGCGCCTGGTATTTTTCTTCTCGATGGTCGCCGCCCTGCCGACGCTGCTGGTGGCGGGCTTTGCCGCCTTCCTGTTCCAGACCGGCGTCGACTTCTGGTTCTCCGACGATTCCCGCGGGCTGATGGAAAATGCAAATGCGCTGGCGCAGAACTACTACGATGCCAACCAGCGCGATGTGCAGCAGGAAACGCTGGCGATGGCGAGCGACATGCGCTTCATTCTCGAGCGCGTTGCGATCACCGACGCGGATTTCCCCGATTACTACGCGCTCCAGGCGCAAGGGCGGAAAATTTCGGAGAGCGCGATCCTCCAGCGCATGCCCGATGGCAGCTTGCGCACCGCGGCGATCCTCAACCTCACTGAAGACAACAGCCCGCTCGACTTCAGTGTCAGGGCGCTGCCGCGGCTCGAGCAGGGGGAATTCGTGGTGGTGGTCGGCAGCCCCGAGCGGATCGAGGCGCTGTCCGCCATCGATCCCGACAGTGGTATCTTCCTCTACAATGCCCGCACTACCGAGGAGTCGATGTTCAACTCGTGGTCGCGTGCGCAGTCGATTGTATCGGCCTATGATCGGCTGACCGGCAGCGCGCGTATGCTGCAATTGCGCTTCAACATTGCGCTGGTGGCAGTCAGCCTGCTGCTGGTCGGTCTCGCGATCTGGTTCGCGTTGCGGTTCGCCGACCGGCAGGTGAAGCCGCTCACCGATCTGGTCGGCGCGGCGCGCAAGGTCGGGCAGGGCAACTTCGCGCTCAGATTGGAAGGGCGCACCGGGGCGGACGAGATCGGCCTGCTCAACCGTGCATTCAACCGCATGACCGCGCAGCTCGACAAGCAGACTCAGGCGCTGGTCAGCGCCAACCGCCAGATCGATGATCGCCGCGCCTTCACCGAAGCCGTGCTCGAATCAGTCACTGCCGGGGTGATCTCGGTTGATGCCGATGCGCGGGTGACGCTGATGAACTCCTCGGCGCAGACTTTGCTTGCATCTGAAGGGGAGGCGAGCTTGATCGGAGAGGCACTCGAAGCGCTCTCGCCCGAGCTCCTGCGCATTATTGCAGAGGGCAAGGAACGCGCGATCATCACCCACGCAAAGGGCACCGAACTGCTGACCCTTGCGGTTAAGGTCGCGCCCGGCACCAGCGGCCATGTGATCACCTTCGAGGACATCACCCGCCAGCTGCTCGATCAGCGACAGGCGGCGTGGTCCGACGTGGCACGGCGGATCGCGCACGAGATCAAGAACCCGCTCACCCCGATCCAGCTCGCCACCGAGCGCCTCAAGCGGCGCTACCGGACGCAGGTGGAGGAAAGCGAGCAAGAGCTGTTCGACGATCTCACCAGCACCATCGTGCGGCAGGTGGGCGACCTTCGGAAAATGGTCGATGAATTCTCCTCCTTCGCGCGCCTGCCCAAGCCGGTGTTCCGCGACGAGGACGCGCTGGATCTGCTGCGGCAATCGGTATTCCTGCAGGAAGTCGCGCATTCGGGCATCGCCTTTAGCGTCGCTTCGACAGCGCTGCATGACCGCGAAGTACGCTGCGATCGCCACCAGTTCAGCCAAGCGATGACCAACGTGCTCAAGAACGCGGTCGAAGCGGTGGAAGCGCGTGCGGGCGAGGCCAAGGGCGCCTATGCCGGCGAAATCGCGCTCACGATCGCCGATGCTGGCGAGGCTATCGTGATCACTATCGAGGATAATGGCATCGGCCTTCCGGCTGACCGCGAGCGCCTCACCGAGCCCTATGTCACGACGCGCGAGAAAGGCACCGGCCTTGGGCTTGCGATCGTCAATAAGATCGTCGACGAACATGGCGGCGACATGAGTTTTGCCAGCACCTCCAGCGGGGGAACGCGCGTCACCTTGCGCTTTGCCCGCAATCCGCAACCGGTCAGAGGGAACGCCGCATGATTGCCTGCCTGACGCCGTGTCCGCGACACCACGAACAGTTCACCGAGGAATTCTGACGATGGCGCTCGAAATCCTAATCGTCGATGACGAACGCGATATCCGCGAACTGGTCGCCGGCGTGCTTGGCGATGAGGGCTATGTCTGCCGCACCGCGGCAGACAGCACCGGCGCGCTGGCCGCGATCGACGAGCGCCGGCCGAGCCTGGTGCTGCTCGATGTGTGGCTTCACGGCAGCCAGATGGACGGCCTCGAACTGCTCGATGCGATCAAGGCGCGCGAGCCGGGCCTGCCGGTGATCATCTTCTCCGGCCACGGCAATATCGATACCGCCGTGTCCGCGGTCAGCCGCGGAGCGATGGACTTCATCGAAAAGCCGTTCGAGGCCGAGCGGCTGCTGTTGCTGGTCGAACGCGCGACCGAGACCGAACGCTTGCGGCGCGAGAACAGCCGCCTGCGTGAGGGAAGCTGGGGCAGCGCCGAATTCACCGGCAATTCGCCCACCATCAACGGGGTTCGCGCCACGCTCAAGCGGGTTGCCAATACCGGCAGCCGGGTGCTGATTTCCGGGGCTCCGGGCGCGGGCAAGGAGGTGGCCGCGCGGCTGCTGCACGCATGGAGCGGCCGCGCGAACGGTGCCTTCGTGCTGGTCAATTCTGCACGGATCACGCCTGAACGCTTCGAACAGGAGCTATTCGGCGAGGAAGCGAACGGCAAGCAGGTGCGACCCGGCCTGCTCGAACTGGCCGATGGCGGCACGCTCTATCTCGACGAGATCGCCGATATGCCGCTCTCGACGCAAGCGCGGATCTTGCGCGTGCTGACCGATCAGAGCTTCGTGCGCGTGGGCGGTACGCGGCAGATCGGGGTGGATGTGCGCGTCGTTTCCTCCACCACCCGCGACCTCACCGTGGAAATGGCGGAAAAGCGGTTCCGTGAGGATTTGTTCTACCGCCTCAACGTGGTGCCGGTGGCGATCCCCTCGCTCGCCCAGCGGCGCGAGGATATCCCGGTGCTTGCCGAGCATTTCTTCACCCGCTACTCGAACGATCAGGGCCTGATGCCGCCTGTTGTCTCGTCCGAAGCGATGGCGACGCTACAAGCCTATGACTGGCCGGGCAATGTCCGCCAACTGCGCAATGTGGTCGAACGGACGATCATCATGACCCCGCGCGAAAAGCTCACCACGGTCGAACCCGATATGCTCCCGGCCGAAATCACCGGCGGGCAGATCGGCATGACGGGCGATAATCTCGCCGCGATCATGGGCGTGCCGCTGCGCGAGGCGCGCGAGAGTTTCGAGCGTGAATATCTGGCGATCCAGATCCGGCGGTTTTCGGGCAATATCTCCAAGACCGCGAGCTTCATCGGGATGGAGCGCTCCGCCTTGCACCGCAAATTGAAGCTGCTCGGCATGGCCGACCGGCGCGAGGACGGCGAGGGCGAGTAAACCGCCAACCTGGCTTAACCACGCTGCAAATCAAGCCTTGTCCCCAAGGCTGGCACTTGCCATTATGCACCCATGGATCCCCGCCGCGTACCCGTGCGGCGAGGGGTGCCATTCTGCGGACCGCAAAAACCGGCCGCCAAAAATAGGAGCCAAGACCATGACCAACGGGCGAACGCTCTCACCCCGTCCGGTTGCCCGCAGTGCCGCGCCGGCCGAACAGCGCAGCGGCGAAAATGCGGGCGCCTCAAGCCGGCAGGGCATTCTTCAGGACGCCTTCCTCAACCTGCTGCGCAAGAACAAGATTCCCGTCACCATGTTCCTTGTGAAGGGCGTGAAGCTTCAGGGAATCGTGACCTGGTTCGACAATTTCTCGATCTTGCTGCGTCGCGATGGCCAGTCGCAGCTGGTCTACAAGCACGCGATTTCGACGATCATGCCGGGCCAACCGCTCGATCCCGAGCAGTTCCAGAGCCGTCCGGGCGCAAAGAAGCAGAAGCTGCTGCAGGATGTGTTCCTCAGCCGCGTCACCGAAGCCGACGTGCAGGTGACGATGTTTCTCGTCAACGGTGTGATGCTCCAGGGCCGGCTCGCGGCCTATGATCTGTTCTGCATGATGCTCGAACGCGACGGCGCGGTTCAGCTGGCTTACAAGCACGCGGTCTCCACCATCCAGCCCGCCGGGCCGGTCGATCTCAGCGTCGGCGATGATGACGGCGACGGCGAATTCGACGATGACGGGAATGACGACTGAGCTTCGAGAGCGAATTTGATGACGAGGTAACCCGCGGTGCGCGGGCGCTGGTGCTGTGTCCCGATATCAAGGCGCTGCGCCATGATCTCGACGCATGCGAACGCCTTGCCGAGGCTGAAGGGTTGGCCATGGCGATCGGCCTCGTGATCGGACACTCGGTGGTTCTGCCGGTGCGCAAGACCCAGCCCAACACGCTGTTCGGTTCGGGGCAGGTGCAGAACATCGCGGTGTGGTGCGAGCAATATGAGGCCGAGTTGGTGATCGTCGACGGTGTGCTCACCCCGATCCAGCAGCGCAATCTCGAAGACAAGCTGAAACGCAAGGTGATCGACAGGACGGGCCTGATTCTCGAGATCTTCGGCGAACGCGCGGTCACTGCTGAAGGCCGCCTGCAGGTCGAACTGGCACATCTCGATTACCAGCAGAGCCGGTTGGTGCGCAGCTGGACCCACCTTGAACGCCAGCGCGGCGGCTTCGGCTTTCTTGGCGGGCCGGGTGAGACCCAGATCGAGGCCGACCGGCGGATGATCCGTCAGCGGATGGGCCGCTTGCGGCGCGAGCTCGAACAGGTGCGCAAAACCCGCACACTCCACCGCGAGCGCCGGGGGCGGGCGCCGTGGCCGGTGATCGCGCTGGTCGGCTATACCAACGCCGGAAAATCGACGCTGTTCAACCGCTTGACCGGCGCCGAAGTGATGGCCGAGGATCTGCTGTTTGCGACGCTCGACCCGACAATGCGCGCGATCGGCCTGCCCGGGGTGGAAAAGGCGATCCTTTCGGATACCGTGGGCTTCATTTCCGATCTGCCGACGCAGCTGGTCGCGGCTTTCCGTGCGACGCTTGAGGAAGTGACCGGCGCCGATCTCATCTGCCACGTGCGCGACATGGCCAATCCGAGCCATCCGGCGCAGAAAAAGCAAGTGCTCGAGGTGCTTGCCGATCTCGGCGTGGTCGCCAAGGATACCGGCGACAGCACCATCCCGATCCTTGAAGTCTGGAACAAGTGTGACCTGTTAGACGGCGAAATGCTTGCCGAATTGCGCGAGGCAGCGGGAGCAAAGGAAGCGGTGATCCTGTCAGCGGCGACGGGCGAGGGCGTCGCGGCGCTTGAGGAGCGGATTGCGGGGTTTCTGACCGGCGCGGCGCAGGAATTCAGCTTCATCCTGCCGCTAAGCGACGGGCGAAGGATGGCGTGGTTGCACGCCCATGGTGAGGTGCTGGCGGAGGAAGATGCGGGCGACGGAGCCACCGGTCCGCAACGCCGTGTGACCGTGCGATTGAACCCCAAGGAGCTGGGGCAATTCGCGACACTTGATAAGTAAGTTCAGGTCGTCATTCGGCTTTCTTGACCTGCTGCCACAAGGCTTCCTGAACATCGAGCGACAGGCTGGGGAAGGCCTCTCCGGCAAGATCCTCCATCCCGCGGAAGCGCCGCTCGAACTTGGCGTTGGCTGCGCGCAGGGCATCCTCGGCACTGATCCCGTGAGCGCGGACAAAATTGACGACGGCGAACAACAGGTCACCGGCTTCCTCGAACCTGGCTTGATCCGAGGTTGTGCTCTTAAATTCTTCGATTTCTTCGCTGATTTTGGCTTCGGAGCCCGAGGGATCGGGCCAGTCAAACCCGGTGCGGGCCGCGCGTTTCTGAAGCTTTTGCGCGCGCATTAGGGCCGGTAATGCAATCGCCACGCCGTCGAGCGCGCTGGTGACGCCTTTGGCTTCGCGTTCGCCAGCCTTGAGATCTTCCCAACGCTTCTCGTCCATGGTCCCGCCGGCGGTCGCAAAGATATGTGGGTGGCGGGTTTCCATCTTGTCACTGATTGCGGCCGCGACATCAGAGAATGCGAAGAGGCCGGCTTCTTCGGCCATGCGGGCGTGAAACACGACCTGGAAGAGCAGGTCGCCGAGTTCGTCACGCAGATCAGTCATGTCGCCGCGTGCAATCGCATCGCTGACTTCGTAGGCTTCCTCGATCGTATAGGGCGCGACGGTGGCGAAATCCTGCGCCAGATCCCATTCGCAACCGGAGTGCGGATCGCGAAGCTGCGCCATGATTGCCAGCAAACGTTCGACAGGGCGCTGCTCAGGTGTGTCGCTCATCCCGATCCTCAAGATGGATAATATATATTATGTAAAATCTAAACGAGCACGCTGGCGGCGCTCTGGACGGTCATGAACCACTCCACCACCACATAGAGCCCGAAGAAAATCGCCAGCCACACCAGCGCCATCTTCGCCATCCGGCTCCAGTCAAGCCGATAGGATGCCAGCGCCGCGCCGCACAGCACCAACCATGCGATGCTGCTAACAATCGGGATCCACAAATCCGGGCTCATGCGACCACCTCCAAGCCATCATAACCGACAATCACGAAATCCGGCACCTCGGCGCTCAGCGCGCGGTAATCCATGCTCTTGTCGAGGTGGCTCAACACCACGCGGCCCGCCTTGCACCTTCCCCCTAACTCGATCGCCATCGCCAGATGCGCGTGCGTCGGATGCGGCTCACGGCGCAGGCAATCGCTGACGAGGATATCGACCCGATGGAACAGATCGACCATCTCATCGGAAATTTCACTGAAATCGGTTGCATAGCCGATGGACTTGCCATCAGCTTCAAACCGATAGGCGGTCGTCTCGCCCGAGCCATGGGCCATCTGGCACCAGTCGACCCCGAACCCTGCAATCATCCTCAGCCGATCAAGCGTGTCGAGCGTACAGATCGTCGGATAGCCTTCCTGCCCGGCAAAGACATAGCCGAAGCGCTGGCGCAGACGCCGCACGGTTTCCGTCTCGGCAAAGCCAGGGATCGGTCCAGCACGGCCATAGCGCAGGACGCGCAGATCATCGATCCCGTGGCAATGATCGGCGTGATCATGGGTCCAGAACACTGCGTCGATGCTGCCGACCCGGTTGGCAAGGAGCTGCGCACGGCAATCGGACGAGGTATCAACCAGCAGCCGACGGCCATCCTCGCTCTCGACCATGATCGACACCCGCGTGCGGCGGTTGCGCGGTTCATCCGGGTCGCAGTCGCCCCAATCGCCCGCGCCGTCCGGCCCGCCCAGCCTTGGCACCCCGGTCGAGGTGCCTGAGCCGAGCATCACCACCTTCACGGACGCGCCTTGCTGAAAAGCTTGAAGAAATTGGCGGTGGTCTGCGCAGTCAACCGGTCCACATCGGTGCCGCGCAGGCTCGCAACAAAGCTCGCGGTATCAGCGACATAGGCCGGCTCGCACACGCGCCCGCGATGCGGTACCGGCGCGAGAAACGGGCTGTCGGTCTCGACTAGCAAGCGATTATCAGGAATAATCTTCGCGACCTCCTGCAAGTCCTTGGCATTCTTGAAGGTGACGATGCCGGAAAGCGAAATGGTCAGCCCCAGTGCCAGCACCTTGCCGGCAAAGTCGGCTGAAGCGGTGAAGCAGTGGATGAGGGCCGGGTAACCCCCCTTCCCCATCTCTTCTGCGAGAATGGCGTAGGTATCCTCCTCGGCATCGCGGGTGTGGATGATGAGCGGCAGCTGCACCTCGCGCGCGACATCAATATGCATCCGGAACAGCAACTTCTGCGCGTCTCTGTCCGACTTGTCGTAAAAGTAGTCGAGCCCTGTCTCGCCGATCGCGATCACCCGCGGGTGCTGCGTCGCCGCGAGCAGCGCCGCACGTCCGAGGTACTGGTGTGCATCGGCCTCATGCGGGTGGATGCCGACACTGGCAAACACGTCCGGCTCGCGCGCGGCGGTGCCGACCACCTGCGCCCATTCGCTCTGACGCGTCGAAATATTGAGGAACACGCCAACGCCAGCCGCCCGCGCACGCGCGAGAACACCGGCCTGATCCTCGACCAGACCTTTGTATTCCAAGTGGCAGTGGCTATCGACCAGCATCAGACGCTCGTCGCCTCATCGGCGGGCAGTTGGAGCCGCGGGAACAAGGGAACTGGCGCGATGATCTGGTAATTGCTCTCCGCGAGCGGGGAATACCAGTGGCTGCGAATGCCCGCGAGGTTCCGCAAATCCTCCGGAATTCCCAGCGTATCGAGCAGCTTGGCGCTGCTGGCCGGGATCACCGGACTGATCGCGACCGCGAGCTGCGCGATGCAGATATAGAGCGTGGCGAGTACCGTCTCCATCCGTTTCGGATCGGTCTTGCGCAAGGTCCACGGGGCCTGCGCATCAATATAGGCATTGCAGGCGAACACCGCCTGAAGCCAGACCTCGACCACCTGTTGCAAGGCAAGACCTTCAAACGCTTCGGGAATATCGACGCTGATGGCGCGGTCCACAGCTTCGAATAGCGCAGCGTCGGCCGCCTCGTGCCCGCGGATCGCCGGGAGATAGCCTTCGAGGTTCTTGGCAATGAAGCCCAAGGTTCGCTGCGCGAGGTTACCGAAGGCGTTTCCGAGCTCGCCATTAGCCCTTTGAACAATGGCTTCGGGCGAATAGCTGCCATCCTGTCCGAAGACGACTTCGCGCATCAGGAAGTAGCGCAAGGCATCCACCCCGAACCGCTCGGCCAGATCCAGCGGATCGGTGACATTGCCGAGCGACTTCGATTCCTTCTGCCCACGATTGAGCAGGAAACCGTGGCCGAACACCTTTTGCGGCACCGGCAGGTTTGCGCTCATCAGGAAAGCGGGCCAGTAGATCGTATGGAAGCGCACGATATCCTTGCCGATAAGGTGCAGGCTGGCGGGCCAGAAGGCTCCCATTTCAGCGGTTTGGTCGGGATAGCCGAGACCGGTCAGATAGTTGGTGAGCGCATCGACCCAGACATACATCACATGGCCATCGCTGCCGGGCACCTTCACGCCCCAGTCGAACGAGGTGCGGCTTATCGACAGATCGCGCAGGCCCTGCTCAACAAAGGCGATCATCTCGTTGCGGCGGCTTGCCGGTTCGAGAAAGCCCGGGGATTTGAGCAGGTCAAGGAGCTTGTCCTGATACTTCGACAGACGGAAGAACCAGCTTTCCTCGACCGTCCATTCGACCGGCGTACCTTGCGGGGAGAGCTTCTCGCCCCCCTCGCCTTCGACGAGTTCGCTCGCGTCATAATAGGCCTCGTCGCGGACCGAATACCAGCCTTCGTAGCGATCGAGATAGAGATCGCCGGCCGCCTCCATCGCCTGCCAGATCGCCTGGCTGGCGCGGTGGTGATCGGGCTCTGAGGTGCGGATAAACCGGTCATAAGACACATTCAAAGCATCGCACATCTTGCGGAAATAGCCGGACATTTCATCCGCCAAGTTACCCGGCGAACGGCCCTGTTCCTCGGCCTTGCGCGCCATTTTCAGCCCGTGCTCGTCGGTTCCGGTTTGAAACCTTACGCGGCTGCCCTTGAGCCGCTGGAAGCGGGCGATGACATCCGCCGCAATCGCCTCGTAGGCATGGCCGATATGCGGCCTCCCGTTGGGATAGGAGATCGCGGTGGTGATGTAGAAGGGAGTGGTGTCGGTCTCAGCCATGGGCCGGTTCGCTAGCGGGGGCAGCCGCGACAAGCAAGCTGCCGATCTCGAAGGGCAGCATCCCCGGATCGAAATTGGCGGTCGGCGCTTCGGCTGCAAGGCTGACTAGCGCGGCATGGGCGTCGATCATCCGGGCGCGCAGGCGGGCATCGCCGGTCTCGCGCGCTGCGCGGGCCACCAGCGATTGCGCGAGTTCGAGCACCGCCTGGATGCGGGTCCGATCAGCGCGCGGGCCGATCAGCCGCGCAAGTTCGCCGCGCCCCCTGAAACCCTCGTCGCCGCCCGCCAGCAGCGCCGCGATCACCCGCGCAACCGGCGCAAGATCCTGCGCGGCAAAGCGCAGCGCCACGCCGAACGAGCCTTCAGCGGCAGCAATGGCGGCCGGGTCAGGCGGCAGGCCTGCATCGCCCAGCATCGCGGCAAGCTGGCTGTCCGCGAGCGGAGGGAAGCGCAATGTCCGGCAGCGCGAGCGGATCGTGGGCAGCAAGCGCGCTGGCCGATGGGTCACCAGCAGGAAAAAGGTTCCAACCGGCGGCTCCTCAAGGCTCTTGAGCAGGGCGTTGGCAGCAGCTTTTTCCATGTCGTCCGCCGGATCGATGATGATCGCACGGCGGCTCCCCAAGGTCGGGCGGGTGATCAACCGGCGTTGCATCGCGCGGATCTGCTTGATCCGGATGCTGCGCGCGCGTTCGAACGGCTTGCCGTCGGCCTGCGCCTTCTCGGCCTTGTCATCCTTGGGGCCGTAAGTGAGAACGAGGATATCGGGGTGCTCGCCCGCCGGTTGCGGCACGCCGGCTTCGGCGACCAGCTCACGTGCGGCGGCAAACGCAAAGTCACGCTTGCCGAGCCCGGACTTGCCCGCCAGCAGCCAGCCATGATGCATCCGCTCGCCGCCCAGCGCATCGCGCCACTGCCGCCATGCTTCAGTGTGATTGGGCCAGTCGGTCATGCGCCCACCCCATCCAGCAGATCGCCGAGCGCTGTGAGGATGCGGCCATGGACATCCGCGGGCGCGCCGAGCGCGTCGATCCGGGCAATCCCGGCGGGGTCGGCCGCGGCAAAGGCGCGGAAAGCATCGGCGACAGCGCGGTGATAGATCGCCGGACGGCCCTCGATCGCGTCAGTGACCGCGCCGCGTGCAGCGAGGCGGGCGGCCAGCGCTGCCTCGTCACCTTCGAGCAGGATCACCTTGTCGGGCCGCAAGCCATCGCTGCCAAAGCGATGGAGCGCGAGGATCGCCGGGTCTCCTAACCCTCCGGCCGCACCCTGATAGGCCCGGCTTGAATCGACGAAGCGGTCGCACACCACCCATTCGCCACGGGCGAGGGCTGGCCGGATGAGGTGGGCGACATGATCGGCGCGGGAAGCAGCGAACAGCAGGGCTTCGGCTTGCGGCGGCCAGCCCTCACCCGGTGGATCGAGCAGCAGCGCGCGGATCGCCTCGGCCCCCGGCGTGCCGCCCGGTTCGCGGGTGGTGACAACGGTGAGCCCGCGCGCCCGCAGCACCTCGGCCAGCATCCGCGCCTGGGTGGACTTGCCCGCCCCCTCCCCGCCCTCAAAGGCGATCAACCGGCCGGGCGCGGCGCTCACAAAAACAGCCCTGCTACAGCATTGATGATCCGGTCGAACGGCCCGGCCACCCGGACCGCCTCGGCCGCGTAAAGCGGAATGCGCGCAGGCGCGGTGCCGGGGGCGGTCACTTCGAGCACCGCAATCTCTTGGCCAGCGGCAATCGGGGCGCGCAGCGGGCCTTCGTAGCGGATCGTCGCCGCGAGTTTGCCGGCGCTGCCGCGCGGCAGGTTGACCGCGACCGCGCCCTTGCTGACCAGCGCGAGGCTCCTCGCATCGCCGTTCTGCACCCGCGCTTCGCCCACGGCTTGCCCCGGCGCGAACAGGCGGCGGTGCTCGAAGGCGGTAAAGCCCCATTCCATATAGGCCCGCGCCAGCCGCGCGCGCAGATGCCCGTTCTCGACGCCTGCCAGCACCAGCACCAGCCGCTGCCCGTTGCGCCGCGCGGTGCCGAGATAGGAGAAGCCTGATTCGTTGGTGAAGCCGGTCTTGATCCCGTCCGCGCCGGCCAAATGCCCGATCAGCGGATCATGATTGACCTGCGCGATGCCTTTGTAGTCGAAGCCCGCGCGGCCGATATAATAGCCGAACTTGTCTGGGTGGCGCGTGATCATCGCGCGGGCGAGGCGCACTAGATCATTGGCGGTGGTGAAGGTGCGCCCTTCATCAGGAAAGCCGTTGGGGGTGCCGAAATGGCTCCCACTCATGCCGATCCCGCGTGCGGTGTCGTTCATCGCCAGCGTCCACGCCGCGACCGATCCGGCCTGGCCTTCGCCCAGCACCGCCGCCCCGTCATTGGCCGAGACATTGGCGATCCCGAGCAAAAGGTCGTCGACCCGTACCCGCTCGCCTGCATCGAGGAACATCGTCGAACCGTTGCGCCGCCACTCGCGCGCGACCACCGGGCTCATGGTGAACACCTGCGCCGGATCGAGCCCACCCTGTTCGATCAATTCGAAGGCGAGATAGAGCGTCATCACCTTGGTGACTGAGGCCGGCATGAAGCGCCGGTCGGGGTTGCGGGCGTGGAGCACCTGGCCGCTGGTGATATCGACCAGCATTGCCACCGGCGCCTCTTCCGCGCGGGGGATCGCAGGGAGCACCTGCTCGAAGGGGAGCTGCGCGCGCGCAGGCATAGCCAGTGCGCCGAGCAGGATCAGGAACAGTGCGAAGCGTTGAAACAGAACCTTGGTCACGCTCCGGGCTATAACCTTGCGGTTAAGGCTTGGCGAGGTGCGCGCCCTGCTCAGTTCACGATTTCATCAGCCAGCAGGCCCACGCTCATCGCGTAGTAGTTCGAGCAGTTATACTCGAGGATCGCGCGGTAATTGCCGGTCAGCAACCATGCGGGCGCGACGGGGCCGTCGGGCTGGAACAGCGAGACCATCACCTCGTCCCCCAGCCCGCGCTGCGCCACCACGCCAAGCGCGCGCCATTCGGCGACGGTCTTCCACACGCTCAGCCGCTCGTGCACGCGCGGGCATAGCGGGGCGGCCAGCCGGGTCTTGTAAGCCTCGACATTGAAGCCGCCGGGCACAGAGGCGCGCACGCCCCAGGGCTGGCCAGCACGCCATCCGGCATCGCGGAAATAATTGGCGATGGAAGCAAAAGTGTCGGCGCGGTTGGAGAAGATATCCGCCCGCCCGTCGCCGTCACCGTCAGTGGCAAGGCGGAGGTAAACGCTGGGGAGAAATTGCGGATTGCCGAAGGCTCCAGCGTAGCTGCCCACCAGCTGCTCGCGCGCAAAGCCCTTGTCGGCGATCTTGAGCACGGCGACGAATTCGCTCGCGAAGAGCTCTCGCCGCCGTCCTTCCCACGCGAGCGTTGCAAGGCTGCGGGCGAGATCGAAGTCACCCTTGACCCGGCCATAGCTGGTTTCGTGCCCGAAAATCGCAACGATGATCGCGCCCGGCACCCCGGTCTCGCGCTCGATCCGGGCCAGCTGATCGCGGTGCTGGGCATAGACCGAACGTCCGCCCCCGATCCGCGACACATCGACATGGGTGGCGATATAGGGGGCTAGCGGGGGATAGCCGCGCACCGTGGCGCTGCCGGGCTGGTTGCGATCGAGCTGGATCACGCGCGGGTTGGGGGTGAGCCCTGCGGTCATCCGCTCGACCGTAGCGGCGCTGACACCTTCGCTGCGCGCACGGGCCTTGAGCACTTCGAGATAGGTCTCGAACGCGATCCCGTCGCTGGCATAGGCCTGCGCCGTGGCGGGCGCTCTGGCAGGCGGCACGCCGGCAAACGCAAGCGCGGCAAGGGCAAGGACAGCGGCAGGAAGCAGAAGGGGAATCATCTGCCTAGGGATGTCATACCTTGCCTGAATTCCCAACAACGGAAGTATGGTGACTCGGCAAAGCGGTCTCGCTAGAGGGCGGATGGTACGGACAGGTGGCCGAGTGGTTTAAGGCAGCGGTCTTGAAAACCGCCGTAGGTGCAAACCTACCGTGGGTTCGAATCCCACCCTGTCCGCCAACGCACCGAGTTGCGAAACAAACTGTCTCCCCCGGCCATGGTCAGTGGGCATGGCCTCTTGAAAACCGTCGAATTTCTGTCGTTTTTGGGCGTAATAGCTCTCCACTGCCGCATAGCCGCTTACGGACCGTGAGTTGGAAAAACCGCCCGCCTACCGAGAGTGTCACGAACTCTATCACCTGTCCAACAGCCTAAAGCGCCAGAAATCTGCCATTTTCACTGACCGAACCCCTTCTTTCGAGGTTCGGTTGACACGATGTTTGAACCGCCCCGGGATTGCCGGAGGCCCTAACTCCTGAGAGGAAGGGTCTACGATGAGCAAGACGACGAACAAGTTTTCCCCTGAGGTGCGTGAGCGGGCGGTCCGCCTGGTGCTGGACCAGGAAGGCGAGCATCCCTCCCGGTGGGCAGCGATCACATCCATAGCGGCGATGAGAGGGGCGCCGGGGTGCCCAGACCCGAACATCATAACCGCACAAGAGCGGCTGACCGGAGTTGGGCAGGTCCGTGGCGACGTGGTATCAGGTCCTGAAGGTTCTGCGGATCGCCGCCGCGAGGGCCGCTTCAGCGTCGTCATCCGGAAGGCCCATATCCCGAAACTCGCCTTCGGCGCAGGCGTCGGCGAGCCGCTCCAGGGTCAGGAGTTCCGGGGCGAGATCGGCAAAGCTGCCCCCGGCCAGGTGCGGCGAGCGCGCTTGCAGACGGCGCATCTGGAACTTCCGGCTCTCCGCCCGAGCCGCTCGGAGGTCCGGATCGGTCAGGGACAGGACCCTCATGGCGCGGCGGAAGTTCAGCGACACACGGTGGCTGGCGATCAGGACCGCCGCCGCCCCTGCGGCGTCCTGCACCCCCTCCAGAAGGTCGAGCTCCGCTTCGGTCCAGCGCTGGTAGACCGCCAGGAAGACGGCCGGCTTGTCGCGAAAGTGACGATAGAAGGTCTGGGGCGCAAATCCGGCCCGCGCCGCGATCCGATTGGTGTTGGTGGCGAAGTAGCCCGGATCCTCGAACTCCAGCAGAGCCGCCTCGAGGAGGGCGGCCCGGGTTGCTTCCGAACGGTGTCGGCGGGGTTCAGGCGAGGCCATGCGCCTTCCTCGCTCATGCGGTTGACGGCGTCAAACCTGAAGTGATATTGATATCACATTATGGACGATGCCATGCCCCATCCAGTCGAGGTACGGGCACTCGAGGTCTGCGGCCTTCCCCTCGTCGTCAGGCGCAGCGGTACGGGGCCAGTGGTGGTCTGCCTCCATGCCACCGGGCACGGCGCGCGCGACTTTGACCGGCTGGCCTGGAGACTGGGCGGGGATTTCACCTTCATCGCCATCGACTGGCCGGGTCAGGGTGACAGCCCGAGGGAAGCGGAGCCCGCGAGCGCCGGGCGTTATGCCGACCTCGTCGGCGGCGTCCTCGAGGGGCTGGACCTTAAGGACGTCCTTCTGCTGGGCAACTCCATCGGCGGCGCGGCCGCCATCCTTTGCGCTGCGAACCACGCCGATCGAGTTCGCGGTCTCGTGCTCTGTAATTCTGGCGGCCTGATCCCCGCGAACCCCCTCATCAGTATCTTCTGCCGTCACATGGCCCGGCGGTTCGAGAAGGGTGCGGCCGGAGACCCGGCCTTTCCGCAATGGTTCGCCAGGTACTACCGCCAGGTGCTGCCCCGCCCGGACGCGGCCTGGCGCCGCGAGGAAATCGTTGCGGGCGGGGTGCACGCCGCCCCGGTCCTTGCCGAGGCCTGGCGCAGCTTCGCCGAACCCGCCGCGGACATCCGGCCCGTTCTCCGGAGGCTGCCGACCCCGATCCTCTTCGCTTGGGGCCTCAGGGACCGGATCCTGCCTTGGTTCCTGGTAGGGGGTCTCGCCCGCCGGATCCCGGGCGCCCGGATCGCCTGCTTCGACGCCGGGCACTCGGCCTTCCTTGAGATGCCGGAGGCCTTCGACGCCGCCTTCCTGGACTTCATCGCCAGCCTCCCCCGCCCGGGGGCCTGAGCCCCTGCTTCAGTCTTACAGCTGTGCCAGCGGCCGAGATCATCAGCATGCTGCGTATGCGTTCCATAACAATAACATAGATGAAAGAGCGTTGGTTGGGGGGCGCTCCTGCTCCGCCAGCACCATAATAAAATCGATGGTTTGGGGATAGAAAAAGGGGTTTGACATAAATTGTGCCACACCCCTCCTAATTGTGGATAATCCTAATTGTGGATAAACCGGCCCGACGCGCCAAGGTTTGCGCCCGCACCGCTCGCCCGCTTAATCACAAGCGGACCGGCTTGCGCTCCGCTATCGCCGCTCGCTAATGCTGGTAAATGCTCTCCGCGCTTATCATGATCTTGTCACCCGTCCCGGCGGGTGAAACATTCGTTTGCACGCCAACCCACGTTTGGGACGGTGACGGGCCTGTATGGTGCGAGGAAGGCCCGCGCATCCGGCTTGCAGGCATTGCCGCGCGAGAGATGGACGGAACGTGCTCACGCGGTCATCCTTGCGCAGACGCCAGCGCACAAGCCGCTAGGGATGCGCTGGTGCAACTTATCGGCAACCCTACAGGCGTTGGCCCACATGGGCATATTCTCATCAAAGGCCCCGCAATGACGTGCCGTAGTGATGGGGCGGGCGGTGGTGATAGAACCGCTGCATGGTGCGTCTCGCCTCGCGGCGGCGACATAAATTGCGCAATGGTCAGCGGCGGATGGGCGGCGCGATGGGATAGATACTGGCGCGGGCATAGGTGCAGCCAAAACTAATTGACGCTCACACATCCCCGGCGCTCCGGTGTGATCAGCCCTAAGCGATTTCGCAAAAGAAAAGGCGCGACAGCTTGTAACGTGCCATCACCGCCCCCTTAGGCTCGGAGAATAAGACGAATTCGGCCTTTCCGCGTTCATCGCAGACAAATCGATTTCGCCAGGTGAAGGCTGGTAACTAAAGACAACCGGGTTTGCGTTAAGAATGCCCGCTGACCTTTGGCCAAGCCTTCGGCCAACCGGGGGTGCCGTTCCATGTCTTTCGTTCTAGCCGCATCCTCGCTGCTCGCGCTCGCGCAATCTGCCGCGGTTCCGCCGCCCGTCGAGCAGACCAGCGCCGATTACGCGCGGCCGACCTATGCTTCCGCTATGCTGGTTTGCGAGGACAGCGAACTCAAGGCCCGCGATGCCGAGCTTGCCGCGTTTGTCAGCAGCGCCCCGCTTGCCGGAGCGGCGCTGATGGAGAGTGATGCCGAGTGGTTCAAGCGCCGCAGCCGCTGCGCCTTTGCTGCCGATCACCGCGCCTGCCTTGCCGCAGCCTATGCGGGCCGCCTCACCCAATGACGGATGGTGGCAGCCCCGCCGACGGAGGGCCAGCCCGCTACCTGCAAGAGCGCCAAGGGCACGCAGGAGGTCAGCCTTGCGGCGCTGGCGGAGGGGACAAGGCTGGTGATCCGCGACCGGGCAACCGGAACCCCGCTCGGCGTCGCCCCGCCGCCTGTTGCCAAGGACGCGCCGTGGCAATCCTTTGCCAGATTCACCCGCAAGGGGGAGTGCGTGACGATCACTACGCTCGGCGGCGAGAGCTGAGTCTGCCGCAGCTATGCCCCCCCGCTCAGGCGTGGGCGCTCACCAGCCACGCCTTGGCTTGCAGCATCACCCCCTCGCCTTCGACATGGCGCTGGGTGAACAGCTCGACGAGATCGGCGCGCGCGGCATCGCGAATCGCGGGGCCCGCTTCGTCGAGCACGCGCCCGGCTGCCATCGAGGTCAGCACAAAATCGGTCGCCGCGACAGGTGACACGCCCGGCCCGCCGACCGGCTGACGCCCCTCGTAGGCGAGCACATCCATGCCGCTGAAGCCCGCGCAGGTCAGCACCTCTTCAAGATAGGCCAGATCCTCGAAGGCGAAGGGCCCCGGCGCGCGTGGCACTGCGGGCGGGATTTCGACATGGCGGCGCACCACGCCCATCATTTCCATCATCCACAGATTGTCACGCGGATTGGCCCAGACCGCCAGATCGATCCGCGCATCCGGCTTCAGCATCGCCTTGAGATTGGTGAAGGCCGGCACCGGCGCATCGAAGAACATCGAGCCGAAGCGCGAGCACAACCGGTCGAATGGCGGCGTGTCGAGGTTGGCGGTGGCGGCATCGGCACAAACGAAGCGGGCGTTGCTGCCCGCCCCAGCCGCGCGTTGCCGCGCCCGCTCGATCAGCATGGGCGCAACATCGAGCCCGAGCGCCGCGCCCGATGGCCCCACCACCTCGGCAATCGCCAAGGTCGTCGCTCCGCCGCCGCAGCCCAGATCGAGCACCCGCTCGCCCGGTGTGTAGGCTGCACGCGCCAAGAGCGCCGCGCCAATTGGGGAGATCATGCCTTCGAACCGGTCGATACTGGCGAGCCAGCGCGCGCCCATATCGCCCGCCCAGTCCTCGCCCTTGAGCGCGTCGGGTGCTGCTTCAGTCATGCCGGTTCCTTAGAAATGCAGCGCCCGTCCGTAAGCGTCGAGCACGCTTTCGTGCATCATTTCGCTCAAGGTGGGGTGCGGGAAGATGGTCTGCATCAGCTCAGCCTCGGTGGTCTCGAGCACCTTGCCGACAGTGTAGCCCTGGATCAGCTCGGTCACTTCCGCTCCGATCATGTGCGCGCCGAGCAGTTCGCCGGTCTTGGCGTCAAACACGGTCTTGACGAAGCCTTCGACCTCGCCCAGCGCGATGGCCTTGCCGTTGCCGATGAAGGGGAAGCTGCCGACCTTGAGCGCGTAACCGGCTTCCCTGGCCTTGGCCTCCGTAAGGCCGACGCTGGCGATCTGCGGGTGGCAATAGGTGCAGCCCGGAATGGCGAGCCGGTTCAAGGGGTGCGGGTGGACCTCGGTGTTGCCCAGTTCCTGCGCGATGGCTTCCGCGCAGGTCACGCCTTCGTGGCTCGCCTTGTGCGCCAGCCACGGCCCGGGAGTGCAGTCGCCGATCGCCCACAAACCCTTGGTTTTGGTGCGGCCATAGGGATCGATCTGGATGAAGCCGCGGTCCATCTCGGCAAGGCCTTCGAGCCCGATATTCTCGGTATTGGGGACGATGCCGATGGCGACGATTACATGGGTGAAGTCGCTGGTGGCGGTGCTGCCCGACTTGTCCTTGATGGTGGCGGTGATGCCTTTGTCCGACACCTTGATCGCATCCACACCCGCGCCGGTCATGATGTTGATGCCCTGCTTGCGCAGCGATTTTTCGAGGAAGGTCGAAACGTCGGCGTCCTCCACCGGCACGATCCGGTCGAGCATTTCGACCACGGTCACTTCGGAGCCGAGATCATTGTAGAAGCTGGCAAACTCGATGCCGATTGCGCCCGATCCGATCACCAGCAGCTTGGCCGGGAGTTCGGCGGGGGTCATGGCATGGCGATAGGTCCACACGCGCTTGCCGTCAGCAGGTGCGAAGGGCAGATCGCGGGCGCGCGCACCAGTGGCGACGATGACGTACTTCGCGGTGAGTTGCTCCTCGCCCTTCTCGCCTTTTACCGTGAGCGACGTCGCGCCGGTCAGCCGCCCTTCGCCCATGTGAACGACGATCTTGTTCTTCTTCATCAGGTGGCCGATGCCCTGATTGAGCTGCTTGGCGACCCCGCGGCTGCGCTTGACGATCGCGGCCAAATCCGCCTCGATCCCCTGCGCGACAAGGCCGTAATCGCCCGCGTGTTGCATACAATAAAAAATCTCGGCCGAGCGCAGCATCGCCTTGGTCGGGATACAGCCCCAGTTGAGGCAGATGCCGCCGAGGTTCTCGCGCTCAACGATGGCGGTTTTCAGCCCGAGCTGCGAGCAGCGGATCGCCGCAACATAGCCGCCGGGGCCGGAGCCCAATACGATCACGTCATAGTCATTTGCCATTGGTATTATCCTAGGGAAGGAGCAGTGTCGGCTTGCCAGCGAGCGCCCGCGGGCGGCCGTCCTCGCCGATCAGCACGAATTTGAAGGTGCCCTTGGCGACCATGATGGTCGCCTCGCTATTACGCTCGCGCGCGACGGCTTCGGCGGCGATGGTGAGCGAGGTGGTCCCGGTGGCGACACAGTCGCAATAGACGCTGAGTTCGTCGCCCACCGCCATCGCGCCAGGAAAGGTGAAGTCGGTCGCGGAGACCACCACCGCCTTGCTCTGTCCCAGGCGGCTCGCCAGCGACCCCGCGCCCAGCGCCATCTGCGCCATCAACCACCCGCCAAACACCCCGCCATAGGGGTTGGTGTCGGCCGGCATCGCGGTGACGCGGATTTGGGGCTGTCTTTCGATCAATTGCCTATCCCGCGACCATTTCCAGGTATTGCGTCACGACCCACCCCTGACGGCACGATCCGCGGTAGGGTTGCGCCGTCTCGACCGGCGATCCGACGCCGCAATCTTGCGCTTCGTCACCGGGCTTGGCATAGACCACGCCGCTCCACTCGCCATCGCTCTCGCAGACGTATACGCCCTGACCCGGTTCGAGCCGGTCGCGCTCCTTGGTCAATCCGCTCGGAGCATCGCGGACCGAGAGAAAGCCCACATCCTGTCCGTCGAGCTTCGCAACCTTGGCAAAGGAGCCGCAAACATCGATTTCGGGGCCATCGCTACCGACCATGATCGGTTTGGGGATCGGGCCATCGTAGACCACCTCGGCTCCGCCCGCGATGTCACCCGAAGGACTCATGGTCGATGCATTTTCAGCAGCCGGGTGGCTGGGTGCCTCAGCAGGATTGTCGCTGGCAGGCTGCGAACATGCCGCGAGGCTTGCGATAAACAGAGATGCAAAAGCCTTTTTCATCGGCAGTCTCCCGAAAGTAGCGTCGATTACACCACCAGCCCCATCGGGTTCTCGCACAGCTGCTTGATCGCCTCCATCAGCTGCGCGCCGTCAGCGCCGTCGATGGCGCGGTGGTCGAAGCTTCCCGAAGCGTGGAGCACGGTTGCGACCTTGATCTCGCCATTGACCACATAGGGCGACTGCTGCCCTGCCCCGACCGCGAGGATCATGCCCTGCGGCGGGTTGATCACCGCGTCGAACTGCTTGATCCCGAACATGCCGAGGTTCGAAAGACTCGCGGTGCCGCCTTGGTATTCGTGCGGCACCAGCTTGCCATTACGCGCCTTGCCCGCGAGGGTCTTCATCTCGGTCGAGATCGCGGCCAAGCCCTTGGTGTCGGCATGGGTGATCACCGGCGTGATCAGGCCCGAGGGCGCGGCCACCGCCACCGAGATATCGGCGCGGCTATAACGGCGCAAAGTGTCGCCGTGGTAGCTGACATTGCACTGCGGCACGCGGATCAGCGCGCGGGCAAGCGCCTTGATGAGCAGGTCGTTGACCGAGAGCTTCACGCCGTCGGGCTCAAGCGACTTGTTCAATTGCGCGCGCAGTTCGAGCAGCGGATCGAGCCGGATGTCGATCGTGAGGTAGAAGTGCGGGACCGTCTGCTTGCTCTCGGTGAGGCGGCGGGCGATGACCTTGCGGACGCCTGAGAGCTTTTCCTCGGCAAAGGGCGCGCCGCCTTCGATGGCGGGAGCGGGTGTCGGAGCGGGAGCGGGAGTCGCTGCTGCCGTTGCTGCCGGAGCCGGCGCTGCCGCTGCACCGGGAGTGAAGCCCTCGACATCTTCCTTTACGATCCGGCCATTGGGGCCAGTGCCTTGGACCAGCGCCAGATCGATCCCCTTGTCCGCCGCAATCCGCTTGGCCAGCGGCGAGGCGATCACACGCGCGCCCGAAGCCACCACGGGAGCGGGCGCAGGTGCCGGTGCGGGAGCCGCAGCTTGTGCGGGAGCCGCAGCGACCGAACCGCCGCCCGCCACAATCGCGGCCTCGACGTCTTCCTTGGTGATCTTGCCCTTGGGGCCGGTGCCGGTGACACTCGCCAGATCGATCCCATTCACTTCGGCGAGCTTCTTGGCGGTCGGCGTCGCAGCGGGGCCATCGGCCGCAGGGGCCGGAGCAGCCGCAGCGGGCGCCGCAGCAGGCGCAGGCGCCGCTTCCTCGCCTTCCACCGTCAGCCGCGCGATGACCGCGCCAACCTTCACGTTCTCGCTGCCCTCGGGCACCAGAATCTCGACAATCACGCCTTCGTCGACTGCCTCGAATTCCATCGTCGCCTTGTCGCTTTCGATCTCGGCCATGATATCGCCCGAGGCCACCGTGTCGCCGACCTTGACCAGCCAGCGCGCAAGCGTGCCTTCCTCCATGGTGGGCGACAAAGCCGGCATCCTGATTTCCAAGGCCATGATCCGCGAACCTCCCGTAAACGATCCCTTGCTGCTTTCTCTGGCCAATTCCCTTTGCTCGGGCAAGGCCCAGAATGCCTGATGGGCGGCCGGACTTGCCAATCCATACGAATGCATTGATACCCCGCCGTGTAACGGGGCTGAGACAATGCGTACATTCCTGGTCATTATCGACGAAAGCGAAGAGGCGCTGTCAGCGCTGCGCTATGCCGCGCGCCGGGCGGCGGCGGTGGGCGGCGCAGTGCATTTGCTGGCACTGGTCGCCCAGCAGAACTTCAGTGCATTTGGTGCGGTGCAGGCAACAATCGAGGCCGAAGCGCGTGACCGTGCGGAAATGCTCGCGCACGGCGTCGCGGGCAATCTGCTCGCGGAAAGCGGGATCATGCCGACCATCTCGGTCAAGATCGGCAACGGCCAGAAGATCGTCAGCGAATTCCTCGCCGAACACGAAGAGGTCGCCGCGCTGGTGCTGGGCGCGGCCAAGGGCGCGGCCCCCGGCCCGCTGGTGACGCACTTCTCGGCTGCGGCGGGCACCCTGCCCTGCCCGCTCTACATCATCCCCGCCGATTACGACGAGACCGGGCACGCGCTCCACACCTGATGTGCTACTTCTTGCGACCCTGATGCCGGATATTGCCCGGACGCCCGCGCTGGCCGACCATGAACTTACCGGCCTTCTTGGGCGGCCCGCCCGCGCCGCGGTGTTTGCCGTCAGGGCGCACCCCGCGCGGTTCGATCACGCCGGGCTTGACATCGGGCAAGGCAAATTTGAGCGCACCGGTGAGCGGATTGGACTCTGCCAAACGCAGCTTCAAACGGTCGCCGCTGGCATAGGTGGTGCCGCTGTCGCTCCCCACCAGCGCTTGGGCTGCTTCGTCATAGCGGAAATACTCGTTGCCGAGCGTCGAGATCGGAACAAGGCCGTCCCCACCAAGGCCAACGATGGTGGCAAAGAAGCCGAAGCTCTGCACCCCGGTGATGCGCGTGTCGAACACCTCGCCGACGCGGGCCGAGAGCCATGCCGCGACATAGCGATCGATGGTGTCGCGCTCGGCCTCCATCGCGCGCCGTTCGGTCTGGCTGATCGCGTCGCTGACCTGTTGCAGGCTCGCCCGGTCGCGGTCTGACAGGCCGGTGGTGGGCGGCAGCGATCCCGGCGGTGCGGGCTGTTCGAGCTTGTAGGCATCCACCAACGCGCGGTGGACCAACAAGTCGGCATAGCGACGGATCGGCGAGGTGAAGTGCGCGTAGGAACCAAGCGAAAGCCCGAAATGCCCGGCATTGGCGGGGCCATAATAGGCCTGCGTCTGGCTGCGCAGCACCGCCTCCATCACCAGCGCCTTTTCGGCCTCGTCGGTGACGTCCTTGAGCATCCGGTTGAACAGGCCCGGCGTTACCACCTGCCCCAGTGCCAGCTTCTTGCCCATCGTGGCGAGATAATCGCGCAGCGCGATCAGCTTCTCGCGGCTCGGCGGTTCGTGGACACGGTAGACGACCGGCGCAGTCTTCGCCTCCAGTGCCTTGGCCGCCGCGACATTGGCGGCGATCATGAAATCCTCGACCACGCGGTGCGCATCGAGCCTTTCGCGGATCGCGATTTCGGCGATCTGGCCCTTTTCATTGAGCACCACGCGGCGCTCGGGCAGTTCGAGTTCGAGGGGATCGCGGGTATGGCGCGCGGCGGACAGCGCCTTCCATGCCTCCCAGAGGTGCGCGAGATATTCGGGCGGGCTGCCGCTATCGACGGCCGTCTGCGCATCCTCGTAAGCGATGTTGTGTGCAATCCGCACCAAGGCGCGGGTGAAGCGGAAGCTCGAAACCTTGCCGTCGCCGTTGATGTGCAGGTGACAGGCCAAAGCGGCGCGGTCGACGCCCTCTTTCAGCGAGCAGACATCGGCCGAGAGCACCTCGGGCAGCATCGGCACCACGCGGTCGGGGAAATAGACTGAGTTGCCGCGCTTCCTCGCCTCGCGGTCGAGATGGCTACCGGGGCGGACGTAGAAGCTGACATCGGCAATCGCGACCACCGCGTTGAACCCGCCCTGCCCGTCGAGCTCGGCCCAGATCGCGTCATCGTGATCACGCGCGTCAGCCGGATCGATCGCGACGATTGGTAGGTGGCGCAGGTCTTCGCGGGTCTTTTCGGAGAGCTTCAATATGGCCGAGCGCGGGGCTTCCTCAAGCGTTTCTTCGGGAAAAACGTTCGGGATGCCGTGTTTGGCAATCGCGATCAGGCTGAAGCTGCGCGGCGCGAGCGGATCGCCGATCACTTCGATCACCTTGACGCCCGCACGCTCGGAACGGCCGACCCGCTCGGCAATCACAAGCTGTCCCGCCTCGGCCTCGCCGCGATCTGCGATGGGCGCGGATTGGCGCACGCGCTTGTCGACCGGGGCGAGCCACGCCTTGCCGGTCTTGTCGATCTCGACCACGCCCAGCAGGCCTTCGGTGCGCGAGGGCAGCTTTTTCATGGGGTGCGCAATCCAGCCCGTGGGCGTCTCCTCGGTGCGGGCGAGGATACGGTCGCCGCGCTTCAAGGCAGGCTGGCGCTTTACCCCGGGGCGCGGGCGCGGTTCGCGGATGGTGATGCGCGGCGGCTTGCCGGGCGCTTCGGGATCCCAATTGTCGGGCTCGGCGATAAGGTCGCCCTCGTCCACCCCAACAATCGTGAGCGTCGTGACCTTGGGCACCCCGCCCATGCGGTGGAAGGCGCTCTTCTTGCCGTCGATCAGGCCTTCCTCGGCCATGTCCTTGAGCAGCGACTTCAATTTAATCTTCTCCTGCCCCTTTAGCCCGAAGGCCTTGGCGATCTCACGCTTGCCGGCGGGAATGTCGGAGGACTGGATGAAGTCGAGGACCTGTTGCGCGCTCGGCATACCTTGCGGGAGTTGGGGAGGTTTGGGCATAGGAAAGCCCTAAACCAAGTGTTTCGTCATTGCGAGCCGCAGGTGGAAGCGAAACTGGCCAAAGGCCAACCAATCCATGGACAGGTGTGGTCCGCAGGCGCGAGGTCGGATCATGGATTGCCGCGGCCCATACGGGCCTCGCAATGACAAAGGCCTATTCCTTCGCCACCGGCTCGAACGCCCCGCCCGGAACCGCGCTGGCGACAGGCGAGCAGTAAGCGCCCGCGCAAGCCGACACGCCGAACAGCCAGTCATCGCCGCGCAGCTTCTTGACGTGGCTCAACTCGCGCGCCTCGGCTGCTGCGGCAATGTTGGCGGCCTGCGGTCCGTCGATAGTGACGAGCGCTGTGTCCTTGCCCCATTCGGGCGCATCGGTCGCGCGGGCGGCGACTTCGTAGAGCGAGGCACCGGGCACCGCTTTCCACTTGATCTCGGTATCCACCCGCACTGCCGCATCCACCGTCACCTTGGGCGGCATCGGCGCGCGGGCGAGCGCGTCCAGGGCGCGCACGTTGAGCTTGGTCACCCCGGCAAGGTAGGCGAAGTCCATCTCGTCGATGGTGTCGCCGTAGAACACGTCGCCCTCGGTGCGGATGTCTTGATGCTGGTGGTCGTAATCCTCGACCCCGACCGAGAAGCGGATCGCGGGGTAGCCTTTTTGCAGGAACGGCACCTGATCCCCGCCGCGGCCCATGCGGTCGGTACGCCAGATCTGGCGGACCTGCATTTCCTCGGGCGTCTTGCTCGCCAGCCCCGCAACCCAGCGCGAGAGGTTGCGTGACGGCGTGTCGTTTTCGCCGCCGAAGCGAGATTGCGCGGCGCGCAGCCCTTCGCTGAGATCGGCGCGCGGCCCTTCGGAGAACACGCGCACCTTGTCTGGCACGCAATAACGGTCCTTGCCGCAGGAATTGCCGACGATGTCGTTGTTGAGCACGGCCTTGACGGTGAAGCCTTGTGCCGCGGCCCAATCGGCCAGAATGCGCCCGCCGAACAACCCCTGCTCCTCGCCCGAAAGCAGCGCGTAAATGATCGTCGAAGGATAGCGCTCGCCCGACAGCACCCGCGCCGCTTCGAGCACCAGCGCAGAACCCGAGCCGTCGTCATTGGCGCCGGGCGCATCGCGGGTGAAATCGAGCGGATCGGACACACGGCTGTCGATATGGCCCTGCACGATCACGACCTCGTTGGGCCGCTCGCTGCCGCGCTGGATCGCGACCGCGTTGCGCACCAGCGTTGCGGCCGGGATGCGGCGGCCATCGGGCTGGATCACCTCGCCCACCGGCAACACTTCAAGGCAATCCCCGCATTCCGCGCCGATGCGGCGGAATTCGTCGAGCGCCCAGTTCACCGCTGCGCCAATCCCGCGCTTGGGATCGTCCTGTGCTGATAGCGTGTGGCGCGTGCCGAAGCTGACCAGCTTGGCGACATCATCGTGCAGCCGGTCTTCGGAGACCTGATCGGCAGGATGGGTTTGCGCGGCGAGCGGGGCAGCAACGAGACAGGCGGCGAGCAGCAGGGCGTGTTTGATCATACGCCCTGTCTGCCTGTCAGCGAGCGCAGGCGCAAGACTAGTAGGCGCGCGCGATCAGGATGCGCTCGGTCGCCGGCGCGCCGTTGAACAGGCAGGTGCCATTCGCCGCCTCTCCGCCGCGGGGGACGTTGCGGATGGTGAGTTTTACCGCCTTCAGCTTTTCCACGACGGCATCGAGCGCCGCACCAGTTGGCTTGGACCATTGGGCCTCGACCCAGCCCGGATACTTGCCGCCATTCTCGAAATGCGCGGCGACCGTCGCCCAGTCGGTGAGGCCGCGGGTGATATTGGCATCGCGCCGCACGCGCGCTTCTTCGAACAGGCTCTGCTGGATTTCCTCGAGCAACGGCCCTGCCCCGGCTGCAAAGGTTTCGCGCGCCAGGAACAGCATCGCGGGCTTGCCGTTTTCGGTGTTCCACAAGGCATCGCGGCGTAGCATCGCCACCTTGCCTTCGGCCATGTCGCGCGGGCCGACCTCGAGGATTACCGGTGCGCCTTTGCGCACCCAGTCCCAGCGCTTGGCTGCGGCCTTGCCAGGCTTGGCATCGAGCAGCACGCGCACCTTCTCGCCGAGCGCGATCTGGCTGGCGAGCATCGCGCGCAGCTCTTCGCAATAGGCCAGCAGTACGGCGTCTTCCGGAGCTTCGCGTAACATCGGCAAGATAATGATCTGCTGCGGCGCGATCGCCGGCGGCACGCGCAAGCCGTCATCATCGCCGTGAGTCATGATCACCCCGCCGATCAGCCGCGTCGAGACGCCCCAGCTGGTGGTGTGGCAGAACTGCTGGCTGCCCTCACGGTCCTGATACTGGATGCCCGCGGCGTGGGCGAAATTGGTACCGAGATAGTGCGAGGTGCCGGCCTGCAGCGCCTTGCCATCCTGCATCATCGCCTCGATCGACCAGGTCTCGACCGCGCCGGGGAAGCGCTCGTTCTCGGGCTTTTCGCCCGCGATCACGGGCAGCGCGAGCTGTTCTTCGGCGCAGGCGCGATACATTTCGAGCGCGCGATGGGTTTCCGCTTGCGCCTGCTCGCGGTTCTCGTGCGCGGTATGACCTTCCTGCCAGAGGAACTCGCTGGTGCGCAGGAACATCCGCGTGCGCATCTCCCAGCGCACCACATTGGCCCACTGGTTGGTGAGCAGCGGCAGATCGCGCCACGACTGGATCCAGCGCGCCATCGCATCGCCGATGATCGTTTCAGACGTCGGGCGCACCACCAGCGGTTCTTCGAGCATGGCGGCAGGATCGGGGATCAGCCCGCCTTTGCCGTCCGAGATCAGGCGGTGGTGGGTGACAACCGCCATTTCCTTGGCAAAGCCTTCGACGTGCTCGGCCTCGCGGGTGAAATTGGCGAGCGGGATGAAAAGCGGGAAATAGCAGTTCTGCACGCCCGCGGCCTTGATCCTGTCGTCCATCAACCGCTGAATGCGTTCCCAGATGCCGTAGCCCCACGGTTTGATCACCATGCAGCCGCGCACGCCGGATTCCTCGGCGAGATCAGCCGCGGCGATGACTTCCTGATACCACTTGGCGAAATCGTCTTCGCGCTTGATCGTGAGCGCGTGGCGGATGTTGGACACGGATCGGGTTCCTGTTTGAGCGGGTGCGGCGCGGCGCCGCTTCGGCGGGCCGCGCTATCAGCGTTATTTGCCCAGTTCGTCCAGCTTCTTTTGCATCGCCGCCATCTGTTCGCGCAGCACGGCGAGTTCGTCGCGGGTTTCGGCAACAGGAGCGGCGGGCTTGTCCTTGGCCTTGCCCATGCCCGGGAGGAGCACGTCGGCCGCCACACGCATCATCGCCATATTGGTTTCATGAATCGCGGTGAAGGGATTGCTGGTCAGCCCCTTTTCGAAGGCCTCGCGGATCTTCGATTGGTTGTCGCGGAAATTGGCCATGCTGGCTTCGAGATAGGACGGCATCAGCGCCTGCATCGAATTGCCATACATGCCAATCAGCTGGCGCAGGAAGCTGACGGGGAGCATCTGCTCGCCATTGGCTTCTTCGTCCATGATGATCTGGGTCAGGATCGAGTGGGTGATGTCATCGCCGCTCTTGGCATCAATCACCTGAAAATCGACGTTCTCGCGCACCATCCGGGCGAGATCCTCAAGCGTGATGTAGCTCGAGGATACGGTGTTATAGAGCCGCCGGTTGGCGTACTTCTTGATAATGACCGTCTCACCCGCTGCGCCTGATGCCGCCTTTGATCTGCCAACCATTGTTTTTTCCTGATTGTTGACCCTCAGTCTTCTTAGCACCTGCACAAGCTGCAGCGCAATAACGCCCGCCCGATTCTATCAACCGCGGCGCAGACGCTGGCCGATCCCCGTCAGCAACTCGTAGGGCGAAAGAATATTTTGCTGCGCACAATTATTGATGTCCCACGGCACGGTGAGCCAGTCGCCGGCGACACAATCGGGGGCGGCTGACAGGTCAACCACCACCATGTCCATCGACACCTTGCCAAGGATGGGTAGCGCGCGGCCGTCATGCTTCAGCGCATTGCCCGGCCCGCGCAGCCGCAGGAAGCCATCGGCATAGCCCAGCGAGACCGTGCCGACCCGCATGGCGGCGGATGCGGTGAAGGTGGCGTTGTAGCCCACGCTCTCCCCGCTTGCGAGGTTGCGGCACTGGATGATCGCCGCCTCGACTTGCGCGATCGGGCGGATGACCTCGGCCAGTTCGCCGCGCGGAACGCCGCCGTAGAGCGCAAGACCCGGGCGGGTGAGATCGAAGGCGTAGTCTTGGCCCAGCGCAATCCCGGCGCTGTTGGCAAGACTGGCGCGGCGGTGCGCGATTGTGCCGGTCACGGCGGCGAAGGCAGCGCGCTGGCGGGCGTTCATCGCGCTGTCCTCGTCGGCGCAGGCGAGGTGGCTCATGAGGATATCAATATCGAGCGCCGCCATCCACGGATCGCTGGCTTCTGGAGGCGCGATGCCGAGCCGGTTGATGCCGGTATCGACCATCAGATGGCAGCGTCCGCCCCCGCCCACGCTCCACAATTTCGCCTGATCGAGCGAATTGATCACTGGCACTGCTCCGGTGCTGCGCGCATAGGCGCAGTCGGCCTCGCTCAAGGGCCCATGTAGCACGGCGATCTGCGCGGGCGGGATATGGCTCGCGACAGCGTCCACTTCGCTCCAGTGGGCAACGAAGAAGGTCTCGCATCCCGCATCGCGCAGCACCGGCACGCAGGTAGCGACGCCGAGGCCGTAGCAGTCCGCCTTGACGGCCGCGCCCGCCCGGGCCGCACCCGACATGGCATCGAGCGCGCGCCAGTTGGCAGCCAGAGCAGCCACGTCAACCGTCAGCCGCAAACTTGCGGGCGGCGGCAGCAGCGTATCAGTCATCGGCAAAGTCTTTCGGCGGTCCGTCTGGCAGACCCCACCAGGCCACAACCAGCCCGAAAGCGACCACGGCCCAAGTGTACCACAGGCCCGCATAGATATCCCCGGTGCTCGCCACGATTACGCCTGCGATCAGCGGTAGGAACCCGCCGAGATAGCCTGCGCCGATGTGATAGGGGATCGACATCGAGGAATAACGGATGCGCGGCGGGAACATCTCGCTAAGCAGCGCTGCTACCGAACCATAGGTCAGCGCCGAGAGCATCCCCAGCGCGAGCAGCACCGCACCGATGCCGAGAATATTCGCGGCGGGCGGCTGCTGCTTGGCGAAATCGAAGCCATATTGCCCGAGGGCCGCATGAATGCCCCCACGCCGCGCGGCGCCGTCGGTGAACCAGGTGGGATCGAGTGCTACCTGATTGCCGCCGACACTCAGCGCGAGCGTGTCGCCCTGCGTCAACGTATAGGGCACGCCCGAAGCGGTGAGCGTTTCGAGCACCTTGCCGCAGTCGGTCTGCTCGCGCTTGGACAATTCGGCAAAGGGATCGGTGACGCATTGGGGACCGCTGACGGTGATCGGATTGCGCTCCGCTGCCGCAGCGATGCCGGGATTGGCAAAGCTCCCCATCATCCAAAACAGCGGGAACAGGAGCACCAGCGTCAGCGCGGCGCCGATAATGATCGGCAGCTTGCGGCCCACGTTGTCCGACCACTTGCCGATGATCACGTAGAAACTCATCACGATCAGGCCCGTGACCAGCAGCACCAATTCCACCGTCTGGTCAGCGACATTCATCGGCCCGCGCAGAAAGCTCATCGTCGAGAAAAAACCGGTGTACCAAATCGTCGTCAGGATGCCCGAGACGCCGAACAGCGCGACAAAGATGCGCTTGGGATTGCCGGGATAGGTGAAGCTTTCGACAAAGGGATTGCCCGCAGTCTCTCCCGATTCCTTCATTGCCTGGAACACCGGGCTTTCGGACAGCTTGAGGCGCATCCACAGCGAGATAGCGAGCAGCGCGATCGACAGTAGGAACGGCACCCGCCAGCCCCATGCCGCAAAGGCTTCAGCCGGGATCAACGCGCGGCAGGCCAGCACGACGATGATCGACAGCACGAAGCCGCCCGCCACGCTCGCCTGGATGAAGCTGGTGTAGAACCCGCGCTTTTCGGGCGGGGCGTGCTCGGCGACATAGATCGCAGCGCCGCCATATTCGCCGCCCAGCGCCAAGCCCTGAATGATCCGCAGCAAAATGACGATGATCGGAGCAGCCATCCCGATCGTGTCGACCGTGGGGATCAGACCCACCCCCGCGGTGGCGATCCCCATCAGCATGACGGTGACAAGGAAGGTGTATTTGCGCCCCAGCTTGTCGCCCAGAAAGCCGAACAGGATCGCCCCCAGCGGGCGGAAGGCGAAGCCCACCGCGAAGGTCGACCACACCAGCAGCAGACCCAGTGTCTCGTTATCGGTGGCGTAGAACGCGTCCTTGAGGATGTAGGCGAGCGTGCCGTAGATGAAGAAATCGTACCATTCGAAGATGGTGCCCGCGCTCGAAGCGCCGATCACCAGACGGATTTCCTTGTCGCTCGGCTCGCGGTCTGCGAGCGCCTGCGCTTCTGCCATGTCGCTCAATCCCCTTGGGTGCGCCGCTCTCACTGGCGGCGGCAATAATGCTCCAACCCCTAGCCCGCTGCCGCGCCGCTTGAAAGCGCCTTGCTCGCGGCCTTCCACGGTAACAGCAAGGCACCGTGACGCGCGGGATGATCGCGCGCTGGTGCCAGCAGCGCCAGATCGGGCCAATCGGGCAGGTCGCCCGCCCCCTCAAGCCAGGCTTCGAGGCCGTGCAGCGTCAGCGCGACATCCTCAGCCGCCCGGCCGCGCGAATCTTGCGCCAGCAGCGCCGCCGAGGCCTGCCCGATCGCGCAGGCCTGCACCTGCATCCCCACCCGCACAATCCTGCCTGACGGTGTCAGTTCGAGCCCGAAGATGATCTCGCTCCCGCAGGTGCGCGAGCGTGCCTCGGCGCGCAGCGGCAAGCGATCATCGAGCGGAAAGGCGGCAAGTCCGGTCGCCAGCGCTAGAACGCTCCGCGAATAGAGCCGTGGCGAACGCGCGCCGGTCACAGCGATCAGTTGATGACCTTGGACGAGACCTTGCCCCGCGCTTCGGATTCGCGGCGGAGCTGGTCACGCCGCACCGCGATCATCGGCACAAGCTGGCGCGAGAAGGCATCGGCAGCCGAATAGGTGCGCGCCGAGGTGATCCAAAGGGGTCTGCCGGTGTAGCCCCAACCCTGGTCAAACCCGAGCGCCAGCACCGAAAAGGCGAAGACCGCAATCAGCGCGCCCTTCACCGCGCCAAAGCCGAAGCCCAGCACCCGGTCGATCGGGCCAAGGATCGCGCCGTCCGAGGCTTCGCTGATATTGCCCGCAATCAGCTTCATCGCGGTATAGGGGATGAGCAGCAGCAGCACGAAGGAGAACACCGGCGTGATGCGATCGGAATTGAGAAAGCCGCTGATCGCAGGCGCCAGCGCGGGGTGTAGGAAATGCACCGCAATGGCAGCGAACACCCACGCTGCAAGCGACAGGACTTCCTGTACCAGCCCGCGCATGAACCCGCCAATGGCGGCAACCCCGACGATGATGAATACGATGATGTCTAGACCAGCCATGGACGGCGATGTCTATGCACAGCCCATCACTTGGTCAACGAGGTTCGCAAGTGCGCCCAATCCGCGATAGCCGCGTGCATCCTCCAGACCTGACGCACCAGCCGGGCCGTAGGAGCGCGAAAAGCCGAGCTTGGCGGCCTCGCGCAGCCGTAGCGGGGCGTGTGCGACAGGGCGGATCTCGCCTGCAAGGCTGACTTCGCCGAACCAAGCGGCCTTGTCGGGCAAGGGCTTGTCCGCCAGCGCAGAGACCAGCGCGGCCGCCACCGCAAGATCGGCCGCAGGATCGGTCAGTCGGTAGCCGCCAGCGATATTGAGATAGACCTCGGCCGAGGAAAAATTGAGCCCGCAGCGCGATTCGAGCACCGCCAGCAGCATGGCGAGCCGCCCGGAATCCCAGCCCACCACCGCGCGGCGCGGCGTCGCGCCCGATTGCAGCCGGACGATCAGCGCCTGGATTTCGACCAGCACCGGCCGCGTGCCCTCCAATGCCGGAAAAACCGCGCTCCCGGCCAGCGGCTGATCACGGCCCGAGAGAAAAAGCAGCGAGGGGTTGGCGACTTCCTCCAACCCCTCGGCTGCCATTGCGAACACGCCGATCTCGTCGACCGCCCCGAAGCGGTTCTTGAGCGCGCGCAGAATCCGGTACTGGTGGCTCCGCTCACCCTCGAAGCTCATCACCACATCGACCATGTGCTCGAGCACCCGCGGGCCGGCGATGCTGCCATCCTTGGTAACATGGCCAACCAGCACCACCGCGCAGCCGGTTTCCTTGGCGTAGCGGATCAGTTCGAGCGCGCAGCCGCGCACCTGGCTGACGGTGCCGGGCGCGCCTTCGATAATGTCGGAATGCATCGTCTGGATCGAATCGATTACCAGCAGCGCAGGCGGTTCGCCCTGCCCCAAGGTGGTCAGGATATCGCGCACCGAGGTTTCCGAGGCGAGCCGGATCGACGCATCGGCCACGCCCATGCGCGCCGCACGCAGCCGCACTTGGCCAGCCGCTTCCTCGCCGCTGACATAGACCACATCATTGCCGCCGCGCGCGATGGTCGCCGCGGTCTGGAGCAGCAGCGTCGATTTGCCGATGCCCGGATCGCCGCCCATCAGCACCGCCGAGCCCGGCACCAGCCCGCCGCCCAGCGCGCGGTCAAACTCGGCCAAACCGGTCGATTTGCGCACCGGCAGCCTGGTCGGTGCATTGAGCGCCTCGAACGCGACCGCGCGGCCACCGCTCGACAGGTTGTGCTTTTGCCAGAACACTGTTGCCGGGACATCCTCGACCAGCGTGTTCCATTCCGCGCAATCGGGGCATTGCCCCTGCCAGCGCGGCGATACACCCCCGCAGGCCTGACACACATATCGACGCTTCGCCTTTGCCATAAATACGGGTCTTAATGGGAACAGAACTAGAACGCAATTGCATTTGCGCTAATTTGCGCGCACCACTGACGGGATGCGCCAGAAGGAACTGCGTCTTGCCCTTGTCTGCTATGGCGGCGTCAGCCTTGCTGTCTATATGCACGGCATCACCAAGGAAATCTGGCATCTTGCGCGCGCGAGCCGGGCGTTCCACATGCCCGATCCGACCCCGCTTGACGGGGTGGCCGAAGCCTATCGCAGCTTTCTGGCGGCAATCGAACAGGATCACGGATACCGCCTGCGGGTGCTGCCCGATGTGCTGACCGGGGCGAGCGCCGGGGGGATCAACGCGGTGTTTCTCGCGCAGGCGATCCATGCCGGGCACAGCCTCGAGCCGCTCACCGATCTGTGGCTCGAAAACGCCGATGTCAGCAAGCTGACCGATCCTGATGCCGAACCGATGTGGCGCTATGCCAAGCTGTGGGCGCAGCCGATTGCCGAGTGGTTCCTGAGCCGCCCGGGCAATGCGGTGAGTGCCACGGTCTCGCCCGAAACCCGGGCCGAAGTGCGCCACAAGGTGTCGCGCTTCGTGCGCGGGCGGTGGTTCAATCCGCCGTTTTCCGGCGCGCGCTTTTCCGCCATGCTGTTCGAGGCCTTGGTCAAGATGGCCGACGAAGGTGATGGCCTGCCGCTGCTGCCGCCGGGCTATCCGATCGATCTGACGGTAACAGCGACCGATTTTCGCGGCCATCCGCAGGCGCTGCGACTGAACTCGCCCGCGCAGGTCGAGGAAATGGAACACCGCCTGCCGATCAATTTCCGCGCGCGGGTCGGCAGTCACCCGGAGCAGGCGCTCGCCGATCCGCTCGAACTGGTGCTGGCCGCGCGCGCCACCGCGAGCTTTCCCGGTGCCTTTCCGCCGCTGACCCTGACCGAGATCGACAATCTGGCGATAAGCGAAGGCCACCACTGGGCCACGCGCGGCAGCTTTCTGGCGCGCATCATGCCGGTCCATGTCGCCAATGGCACGATCGACACCGTCGCGCTGATCGACGGGGCGGTGCTGGTCAACGCGCCGTTCGGGGCGGCCAGCGCGGCGCTCCACGGACGTCCGGCACAGCGCGAGGTTGACCGGCGGTTTGTCTATATCGACCCGCGCCCCGATGCCGGCGGGATGACGCCTAGCGGCAAGGTGCGCGAAATCGGCTTTCTGGGCGCGATCTTCGGCTCGCTTTCCAGCATCCCGCGCGAACAGCCGATCCGCGACGATCTCGAACGGATCGACCAGCAATCGCGCGATGCTGCGCGCCTAAAACGCATCATCATGGATCTGCAGCCCGATATCGACCGCGCGGTGGAGAAGCTGTTCGGCTTCACCTTCCTGCTCGATCGCCCCACCCCCAAGCGACTGGCAGGCTGGCGGGCCAAGGCGCAGCAGGCCGCTGCCGAGCGTGCGGGCTATGCCTTCGGGGCCTATGCGCTGGCAAAGTTCGACGCGATCCTCGATCAGCTGTCAGGCCTAATGCTGCGGGCTGCGTGGACGCCGATGAGCGATCCTGCGCCCTTGGCCGAGGCCCTGCGGAGTGAATTGGCCGCGCGCGGGCTCCGCCAGCTTACCGATGCGCATGGCGGTGCCAATCCGGCCGCGATCGGTTTTTTCCGCGCGCATGACACGGGCTTTCGGATCCGCCGCCTGCAATTGCTGGCGCGCAAGCTCTCGCGCGATTGGGAGCTTGATCCCGACATTCCCGAAGCCGCGCTCGATCAGGCGCGTGACCGGCTCTATGCCATTCTCGCGCTCTATTACCGCGCCGACGAAGGCGTGCTGCAATCCCCGCAATTCGCTGAGCTTGCCGGACGCGCTCTGGAAGCGCCCGGCGCGGTGCTCGATTTCCTCGCCACCGAGCGCCTCCTGCCGACCACCGATCTGGCCGCCGAACAGCTGTTGATCGACGCGCTTGAGGATATGCCCAAGACCCTCAAGGGGCGGATGCTGCTGACCTATCTCGGTTTTCCCTTCTACGATGTAGCGACCTTTCCGCTCTCGCGGCGCGAGGGGCTGGACGAGTTCAACCCGGTGCGGATCGACCGCATCTCGCCCGACGATGCCCGCTCGATCCGCGAGGGCGGAACGGCAGCGACCTTGCGGGGAATCGAGTTCTACAATTTCGGGGCTTTTTTTAGCCGCGACTACCGCGAGAACGACTATCTGTGGGGACGCCTCCACGGGGCCGAACGGATGATCGATCTGGTCGCCTCGACCGCAGGTGGAGCCGTGCCCGAAGATCGCCTGCGCGCGGCCAAGCGCGCGGTGTTTCTGGCGGTGCTGGAGGAGGAGGAAATCGCCGGACGCTGCCAGCGCGGGCTGGTCGAGCGGATCCGCACCGAGGTGCAAGAGCGGATGGGCTAAGCGCGCCTAGGCCTTTAGCGCTAAGAACAGCAGCATCACCAATCGCGCATCCTCGGGCGTGGTGCCAAAGCCGAGGGCGGCATTGTGGAACTGCCGCGGCGAGAACAGCAGCAACCGGTTGAACCGCGCCAGCACGCGCATGCTGCGCTCCCATTTCGCGGGCGTGGCGGTGTCGCGGTTGACCACATCTCGATTAGCGCGTTCGCGTCCGCATAGCCCGATGCCACAATCCGCGCCGGATCGGTATCGGTCGGCACGGCTTCGAGCCCGCTGCGCTTGTGACGGAAGAAATCGGTGCCGCCCGCATCAGCCCGCGCGCAATCCTCGGGCCGCGAGAGATAGAGGATGCCCGAGTAGCTGGCGGGATCAATATGCAACCCGCTCCGCCCCTTGTCCCCCTTGCACGTCAAGCGGCAAGCGCCGTGCTGGATGCCGGGCGCCGGTCCGAGCTTTATCCCGAGTAGCCACCAGACCGCGCTGTCCATCGCCGCCGTATCGAGCAGCGCGGAGCAATTGAGGCCGGGGAAACTGCCGTGCTGGCGCGCCGGATCATAATCCAGCGCCAGCGCCGCCCACGGGTCTTTGAGGAAATCGTCGATAATCAAGAGCGAGAGAAGCATCAGCTCCCGAACACGTCCTTGAGCTTGTTGAAGAAGCCATGCGTTTCGGGGCATTCGTCACCCGTCTCAGTCGAGCGGAATTCCTCGAGCAGTTCCTTCTGGCGGCGCGAAAGCTTCGTCGGGGTTTCGACCACGATCTCGGCCACCAGATCACCGCGTCCGCGCCCTTGCAGCACCGGCATCCCTGCCCCGCGAACACGCAGCTGCTTGCCCGACTGGATCCCCGCCGGAATGTCGAGCCGGTTGGTCGAGCCGTCGAGATCGGGGATCTCCACGCAGCCGCCCAGCGAGGCGGTGGTGAAGCTCACCGGCACACGGGTCAGCAAGGTGGTGCCCTCGCGCTCGAACACGCGGTGCTGCTGGACGTGGAGGAAAATGTAGAGATCGCCCGGAGCCGCGCCGCGTTGCCCGGCCTCGCCCTTGCCGGACAGGCGGATGCGGGTACCGGTATCGACGCCTGCGGGAATATCGACCTTGAGCGATTGCGGCTGGTCAACCCGGCCCTCGCCCCGGCAAACCCGGCACGGATCCTCGATCACGCTGCCACGCCCGCTACAGGTGGGGCAAGGCCGCTCGACCACGAACAGCCCTTGTTTGGCGCGCACCGAACCCATGCCCTTGCACAGGATGCACTGGCGTTGGCTGGTGCCGGGCGCGGCCCCGCTGCCTTCGCAGGTTTCGCACGACTGCGAGACTTCGATCTCGATCTCGGTGGTCTTGCCTTGGAAGGCTTCTTCGAGGCTGACCTGCATATCATAGCGCAGGTCTGCGCCGCGCCGGTTCTGGGCGCGCTGCGCCCCGCCGCCGCCAAAGGCACTGCCGAAGATCGTTTCGAAGATGTCGCCGATATCGGCAAAGCCGTCGTGGCCCCCGAAACCGCCGCCACCAAAGCCGCTGCCGCCATTCATGCCTTGCGTGAAGGCCTCGTGGCCATAACGGTCATAGGCCGCGCGCTTCTGCGGGTCCTTGAGGCAGTCATAGGCCTCGTTGATCGCCTTGAACTTGGTCTCGCAGGTCGCATCGCCCGGATTGCGATCCGGGTGATACTTCATGGCGAGCTTGCGATAGGCGCTTTTGAGCACCGCGCCATCGGCGTCGCGGGCGACTTCAAGCGTCTGATAGTAATCGGTCTGGGCGCTGGACATGGATGTGACCTAATCCCTGTGACCAGGCGCCGCCGACATGCCGGAAAGGAGAACCGGGCATATCGGCGGCACGCTGGATGGCATCGGGACTTAGCCCTTCTTGTCTTCGTCGACCTCGGAGAATTCGGCGTCGACGACGTCCTCTTCAGCCGGCGTCTCTTCGGCAGCATCTGCCGCCGCATCGGGCCCGGCGGCCTGCTGCTGTTCGTAGATCTGCTGGCCCATCTTCATCGCCGCTTCGGTCAGCGCCTGCGCCTTGGCATTGATGTCATCGGCATCGCCGCCTTCGAGTGCGGTCTTGGTTGCCGCGATGGCTTCCTCCACTGCCGACTTGGTGGCGGCGTCGATCTTGTCGGCGTGCTCGGCAACCTGCTTTTCGGTCGCGTGGACAAGGCTGTCAGCCTGGTTGCGCGCTTCTGCGGCCGCCCGGCGCTTCTTGTCTTCTTCGGCGAACTTCTCGGCATCCTTGACCATCTGCTCGATGTCGTTGTCCGACAACCCGCCCGAGGCCTGGATCTTGATCGTCTGTTCCTTGCCAGTGCCCTTGTCCTTGGCCGAAACCGAGACAATGCCGTTGGCATCGATGTCGAAGGTCACTTCAATCTGCGGCACGCCGCGCGGGGCCGCCGGAATGCCGATCAGGTCGAAATTGCCGAGCAGCTTGTTGTCCGCCGCCATTTCGCGCTCGCCCTGGAAGACCTTGATCGTCACCGCGTTCTGGTTGTCTTCGGCGGTCGAATAGGTCTGGGACTTCTTGGTCGGGATGGTGGTGTTGCGATCGATCATGCGGGTGAACACGCCGCCGAGCGTCTCGATACCGAGCGAAAGCGGGGTCACGTCGAGCAGCAGCACGTCCTTGACGTCGCCCTGCAGCACGCCGGCCTGGATCGCCGCGCCCATAGCGACGACTTCATCGGGGTTTACACCGGTGTGCGGCTTAGCGCCGAAGAACTGCTCCACCACTTCGCGCACCCGCGGCATGCGGGTCATCCCGCCGACGAGGATCACTTCATCGACCTGATCCTTGGAAATGCCCGCATCAGCCAGCGCCTTCTTGCACGGCTCGAGCGTGCGCTGGATCAGCGCGTCGACCATCTTTTCAAGGTCGGCGCGGGTGATCGTTTCCACGAGGTGCAGCGGAGTGGTGGCGCCGCCTTCCATGCGCGCGGTGATGAAGGGCAGGTTGATTTCGGTCGTGGCCGCGCTCGACAGCTCGATCTTGGCCTTTTCCGCCGCTTCCTTGAGCCGCTGGAGCGCAAGCTTGTCGGTCTTGAGGTCCATACCTTCCTTCTTCTTGAAGGCGTCGGCGAGGTATTCGACAATCGCATTGTCGAAATCCTCACCGCCAAGGAAAGTGTCGCCGTTGGTCGACTTCACTTCGAACACGCCGTCCCCGATTTCGAGGATCGAGATGTCAAAGGTGCCGCCGCCAAGGTCGAACACGGCGATGGTCTTGCCGTCGTCCCTGTCCATGCCATAGGCTAGCGCGGCCGCGGTCGGCTCGTTGATGATGCGCAGAACTTCGAGGCCCGCGATCTGGCCGGCGTCCTTGGTCGCCTGCCGCTGGGCGTCATTGAAATAGGCAGGCACGGTGATGACGGCCTGCGTCACGGTTTCGCCGAGATAGCTTTCGGCTGTTTCCTTCATCTTTTGCAGGATGAAGGCGGACACCTGCGACGGGCTGTAATCCTCATTACCGGCCTTGACCCAGGCATCGCCGTTCTTGCCCTTGGTGATGGTGTAGGGAACGAGGCCCATGTCCTTCTTGGTCATCGGATCATCGAATCGGCGACCGATCAGACGCTTGATCGCGAACAGGGTGTTGTCGGGGTTGGTCACCGCTTGACGCTTGGCCGGCTGGCCGATCAGACGCTCGCCGTCCTTGGTGAAGGCGACGATCGAAGGCGTGGTGCGCGCGCCTTCGGAATTCTCGATCACCTTGGGTTTGCCGCCATCCATGACAGCAACGCAGGAATTGGTGGTCCCGAGGTCGATACCGATTACTTTACCCATTTTTACCCCATCCATCTGGACAATTGTTGGACGCCGCGTTCGCGCTTCCCACAAGGCGGCAAAGCGATTTGGCGGCTCGTTTGTGAGCGCGATATAGGTGCGGTTTCGCTTGGCACAAGACTTCGCAGCCCCTAGTTTTCCGCCATTCCAACAAGGAGCAACACCACGTGAAAAAGTTTGAGGGTTCACTTTCCGCTCTGCGCAAGGGCGCGGCGGCGGCCGGTTTGGCAGTGGCTATGCTGGGTCTGGCGGCCTGTAGCGGCACCGCGGAAGCCCCCGCCGAAGCGGTTGAGGGCCAAGTGCCAGGCCTGACGGTCAGCAACGCCCGCCTCGTTCTCGCCCCGGTGGCGGGCAATCCGGCGGCGGTTTATTTCGATCTCGCCTATGAAGGCGAACAGGGCCTCACCATCCGCAAGGCCGACGTCGAAGGCGCCGGTATGGCGATGATGCACGATTACGGCGAGTATGATTTCAAGGTGCAGATGATGGAGGCGCTGCCCGTCGCACTGACCAAGGGCACCAAGGTCCAGTTCAAGCCCGGCGGGCTGCACGTGATGGCAATGGAGCCGGCCGCCACGCTGAAGCCGGGCGGCAAGGTCAAGGTCACGCTCACCATGTCGGGCGGCACCACGCAGGTGTTTGAAGCCGAAGTGCGCGCGGCGGGTGAAGAACGCTGAGTGATCCGCTGACAGGGCAGGCGAAAGCGGCGGCGATGCAGGCTGATGCAGCGCCTCTGCAGCCGTCGACCTGCCCTGTCGGAGGCGTTCGGAAGCTAACACCGGGCGAGATTGCGCTCGCCCGCACTGTCTTCGGCGATGCGATCGACTATCCTCGCGTCACCATCCAGCGGCGCAAATTCTTCGCGCTCCATCCGCGCAAGGTGACGATGGCTCCAATGGGCCATCTCCATTTCCACCCTGGCGCCGAGCATTACTGCGACGATTTCGCTACTGCGGCGCTTCACCACCAAGGCCATTTCATCCACGAGATGGTGCATGTCTGGCAGGCGCAAACCTTGGGGCGCTGGTATCTGGTGCTGCGCCGCCACCCGTGGTGCCGTTACGACTATGCGTTAAGGCCCGGTTGGAAACTCGCGCAATATGGGCCTGAGCAACAAGCCGAAATCGTGCGGCACGCATTTCTTTTGAGGAACCGGGGGATCATCCCCGGCGCCCCGCCGCTCAAGACCTATGAAGCGGTCTTGGCGACGGCGTTTACCGGGTCGGCATACTAGTCCGGCTTCTTCGCCACCGCCACCATCGCGGCGCGCAGCAACCGGTCCTTGATCATCCATCCGGCCTGCATTTCCTGCACCACCGTACCCGCTTCGTGATCATTGCTCGGCACTTCGAGCATCGCCTGATGCTGGTTCGGATCAAGCGGTAGGCCCATCGATGCGATGCGGGTGATGCCGTGGCTGGCGAACACCTTCTCAAGCTCCCGCTGGGTCGCTTCGAGGCCGATCACAAGACCCTTCATGCTCTCGTCGGCCCGCAGGCTTTCGGGGATCGCCTGCACCGCGCGCGACAGGTTGTCGGCCACGCTCAGGACGTCGCGGGCAAAGCCGGTCGCGGCATAGGCGCGCGCTTCCTCCTTCTCGCGCTCCAGACGGCGGCGGACGTTCTGGGTTTCGGCCTGAGCGTAGAGCACCTCCTGCTTGGCCGCCTCGAGATCGCGGCGCAGCGCCGCCAGCGCCTCGCCCAGCATGTCCTCGCCGGCGTCGTCAGCCTTGTCGAGGAACTCCTCGGGCACGCCGTTCAATTCGTCTTCGGCCGCTTGATCATGCGGCTTGTCGGTGTCGATCATGTCGTATTGCTTCCATTCAAGCGATGAGCTTGCCCAGCGAACGGGCTGTCAAATCCACCATGGGGACAACCCGCGCGTAATTCAACCGCACAGGACCGATCACCCCGAGCACGCCGACCACCCTGCCCTCGCGATCACGATAGGGCGAGGCGATGACGCTGGAGCCTGAAAGCGCGAACAAGCGGTTCTCGCTGCCGATGAAAATCCGCGTCGCCTCGGCCTCCCGCGCTGTATCCAGTAGTTCGGCAACCGACTGCTTGTCTTCGAGATCCTCGAGCAGCATCCGCACCCGCTCGATATCGCCCACCGTCGCCTCGTCGAGCAGGTTGGCCGCGCCGCGCACGATCAGCACCGGGCGCGCTGCCGCATCCTCGCTCCACACGGCCAGCCCGCGCTCGACCAGATCGCGGCTGGCATCATCGAGTTGTGACTGGCCAGTCGAGATTTCCGAACGCATCGCCTGCGCCGCCTCTGCGAGCGTGCGGCCGGCAAGCCGCGAGGTGATGTAATTGCTCGCCCGGTCAAGCGCGCCGGCGTTGAGCGCGCCGCCGATGGTCAGCACGCGGTTTTCCACCCCGCCATCTTCGCCCACCAGCACCGCGAGCGCGCGGCCCTGCCCCAGATCGACCAGGCTGAACTGCGCAAGCCGTTGTTCGCGCGGGGCGACCAGGACCATCCCCGCCGCACCCGACAGGTCTGACAGGATCGCGCTCGCCTGCTTCAACGCGGCCTCGAGTGGCCCGGCCTCGGCCAAGCGCGCCTCGATCGCGGCCTGTTCATGCAAGGTCGGTTCGGCCACGCGCATCATCCCGTCGACAAAGATCCGCAGGCCCGCGTCAGTCGGCAAGCGCCCGGCACTGGTGTGCGGCGCGGCGAGAAATCCGAGCGTCTCCAGATCGGCCAGCACCGAACGGATCGAGGCCGGCGACAGATTTAGGGTGCCGTCCGCCGCCAGCGTCTTCGAGCCAACCGGCTGCCCGCTCTCGATATATTCCTCGACCACACGGCGGAAAATCTCGCGTGCGCGGGAGGTCAGTTCGGTCACGGGGGGCGAGCTCATGGGGGATACGTAGGAAAACTTTGCCGCAAACTCAAATAACGGCCTCGCCGCGCTTGTCGAACCGTGCCGCTTTCCTCTAGCGCGGGCCGCACACAACAAAGGTCAGCCCAATGCGCCCATCAGGACGCGCGCCCGACGAGATGCGCGCGATTACGATCGAGACCGGTTTCACCAAGCACGCCGAAGGCTCGGTGCTGATCGGGTTCGGCGATACAAAGGTGCTTTGCACCGCCAGCATCGAAAAGGGCGTGCCGCCGTGGCTGCGCGGCAAGGGCGAAGGCTGGGTGACGGGCGAGTATTCGATGCTCCCGCGCGCCACCCACACCCGCGGCCAGCGCGAAGCAGCCAAGGGCAAGCAGTCGGGCCGCACGCAGGAAATCCAGCGACTTATCGGGCGCTCTTTACGCGCTGTTGTCAATTTGCAGAAGCTCGGCGAGCGGCAGATCACGCTCGATTGCGACGTGATCCAGGCCGATGGCGGTACGCGCACGGTGGCGATTTCGGGCGCGTGGATCGCGCTGCGCTTGGCAGTCAACGGCCTGTTGGCCGCAGGAGATATCAAGCATGATCCGATTGCCGCGCAGGTCGCCGGGATCTCCTGCGGCATCTTCAAGGGCACGCCGGTGCTCGATCTCGATTACGACGAGGATTCGAGCGCCGAAGCCGACGGCAATTTTGTGCTGCTGTCAGGCGGCCAGATCGCCGAAGTGCAGGCAACGGCCGAAGGCGCGACCTATGACGAGGAGGCCCTGCTGCGCCTGCTGCGCCTCGCCCGCATGGGTTGCGACCGCATTTTCGCAGCGCAATTGGACGCGGTGAAATGACACGCCGGCTCGGCTCCGGTTCCCTCGTGATTGCCACGCATAATGCGGGCAAGCTCAAGGAAATCGCCGCACTGCTCGATCCTTACGGCGTCACCTGCGTCTCGGCCGGCGCGCTCGGCCTGCCCGAACCGGCCGAAACCGGCACCACCTTTGTCCAGAACGCGCTGATCAAGTCACGCGCAGCGGCCGAGGCTTCGGGCATGGTGGCACTGGCGGATGACAGCGGGCTCTCGGTGGCGGCGCTCGATGGTCGTCCGGGGGTCTACACCGCCGACTGGGCCGAGCGGCAGTGGTTCGAGGGGATGCCGGGGCGCGATTGGTATATGGCGATGGGCAAGGTCGAGGGGATGCTCGCCGAAAAGGGCGCCGAGGTTGACCGCTCGGCGGCGTTCCACTGCGTGCTGGCGATTGCCTGGCCTGATGGAGACTATGCGATCTACGAAGGGCGCTGCGATGGCGCGCTGACATGGCCGCCGCGCGGGGCGATGGGCTTCGGCTATGACCCGGTGTTCGTACCGACCGGCGGCGCACTGACCTTCGCCGAGATCACACCGGAGAAAAAACACGCCATCAGCCACCGCGCCGATGCCTTCGCCAGGCTGGTCGCCGAGCAGTTTCCGCGCTGACCTAACGCCGGACGAGGTGCTCGTCGGGATCAATCCGTTGGCCCCAGACATTGCCCGTAGGCCAGTAGCGGCACACCAGCACTTCGTCATGGTGGGTGTGGGCGACGGCGCAGCCGACTTCGCGGGTCTGCGGCCAGATGATCTGGGTGTAATGCGCCACATCGCTCCAACGGCCGGTGCTCGAGACATCGGGGAAATGTCCGGGGCGGAAATAGCGCTTTTCATCGATGAAGAAGCCGATTTTCTGCCTTGCGTTCCAGTAACCACTTGAACCACGCCACAGGTTTTCGCCCTGCCCCTTGCGAGCTTCCGGCGAGGCGTGATCATAGAGATTGTTGCGTGCGAGATGCTCCGCCCATTCCTCGGCATCATTCGCCAGCCTCTCGCTCCAGACGAGCGCGACCAACCCGACTTCGTCGCGCGCCATGTTGTGCGCTTCGAGCAAGTCGCGTTCCTGAAGCGCAGAAGTGCGCGACGCGAGCGGCTGCGCCGGCGCGGCTGCCATAAGCAGGGCCATAAAGGCGCACCGGATCATCGCCGAAACGAAGGCGAAACTCTGCATGTCATCAGAATTATCGTGCAACAATTAAGCCGAGCTGAAGATTGCCCCAGTAGCGCGCACTGGCCGCCGCGCCGTTTCGTCGCTAGGCGTGCTGCATGATTACTCGCGCAAGTTCAGGATGGATGCGCAAGCTCTTGCTGGGCGTTGCCGTATTTCTGGGCCTGGGCACTGTTGCAGCGCTTAGCGTGCAGGGATTGCAGAATGTCTGGCAAAGCATCGGCGGACACGAGACGCTGATCCAGCGCGCCATGACCGGCTTTCAGATCACCTATGCGTTGCTGGGGCCGCTGGCTGTGTGGCTGGTTTGGCAGCGCCATCCGTTGGCCTTGCAGGCCGCATTGGCTTGGGCGGTCGCGCTGGTGGCTGCGGTCGTCCTCATCATCCCGGCCTGGCCCCCCGAAGAGGTCGATAGCTGGTTGCAGTTCCTTGCTGTTGGAGCGGCGGTCGCGCTGGTCGGCTGTGGTTTGATGTGGTGCCTCACCCGGTTGCGGAGCACACCCTGATGCGGGCCCGTTCGCTTTATATTCATTGGCCCTTCTGCGCGAAGAAATGCCCCTATTGCGACTTCAATTCGCATGTCCGTGAAAGCGTAGACGTTGCCGGATGGCAGGCTGCGCTGCTGGCTGACATGCGCGCCGAGGCGGCGGTGGCAGGGGGCGAAAGGCTGACCTCGGTGTTCTTCGGCGGCGGCACCCCTTCGTTGATGCCGCCTGCGCTGGTCGGCGCCCTGCTGGGTGAAGCAGAGCGGTTGTGGGGTTTTGATCCAGCAATCGAGATCACGCTCGAGGCCAATCCGTCTTCGGTCGAGGCCGCCAACTTTGCCGCATTGGCAGCGGCGGGGATCAACCGCGTGTCGCTCGGCGTGCAGTCGCTGGATGATGCCGAGCTGCGGTTTTTGGGCCGATTGCATGGAGCAAACGAGGCATTGGCGGCGCTGGACACCGCCCAAAGCCTGTTCAAGCGCGTCTGTTTCGACCTGATCTACGCTCTGCCCGGCCACACCCCCGAAATGTGGCACGAACGGCTGACCCGCGCGCTTGGGCTCGGCACCGGGCACCTCTCGCTCTATCAGCTGACGATCGAACCGGGGACGCGGTTTGCCAGCGATGTGCGGCACGGACGGCTGGTGCCGCTGGATGATGATGAAGCGGCTGAGCTGTTCGACATCACGCAGGAACTCACGCTAGCTGCCGGACTGCCGGCTTACGAGACCAGCAACCATGCCCGGCCTGGCGAGGAGAGCCGCCACAACCTCGCCTATTGGCGCTATCAGGACTATGCTGGCATTGGCCCCGGGGCGCATGGACGGCGCGGCGGCATGGCGACGGTGCGGCACAAGAAGCCCGAGAATTTCCTCGCCGCCGTCGCGCGTCAGAGAGACGGGATTAGCGAGGCTCGCGCGCTCACCGTCAGCGAGCAGGCAGCCGAAGCGCTGCTGATGGGCTTGCGACTGGTCGAGGGGGTTGATCTTGCCGCGCTGTCCGCCCGTTTTGCTCTGCCGCTTGGCGGCCTGGTGGAGGAATCCGCCCTCGCCAGCCTCGCAGGGCTCGGGCTGATGTGGCAGGATGGCAGCCGCATCGGCGTTGCCCCGCCGGGCCGCGCGCTGCTCGATGCGCTGCTCGCCGAGATAGTGGCCGACACGCTGGTTGCGACATGAGCGCCGCCGATCTCCTCGCCTCATGGCGCGCGCATCTCGCTGACAACCGCCGCCGCTCGCCCCACACTGTGCGCGCCTATGTTGCGGCGGCGGAGCGGCTCTGTGCTGCTAATGCGTTGGAAAGCTGGGAGGCGGTCGCCTGCACCGAGGTGCACGCCTTGCGTGCCTTTCTCGCCGCGCGCCGCGCCGAGGGCATTGCCAATGCCAGCGCAGCGCGCGAATTATCGGCGCTGAAGGCCTTCATCGCCTTTGCGCGCGAACAGGCGGGCGATCCCGATCCGGTCGCGCCGCGGCTGCGCGGGCCGCGCTTGAAGAAAGGTCTGCCCCGCCCTGTCACCCCCGATGAGGCGGTGAACCTCGCCGACATGATTGATGGCACTGCCAGCGCCGACTGGGTTGGTGCGCGTGACCGGGCGGTGCTGCTGCTGCTCTACGGCTCAGGCCTGCGCATTGCCGAAGCGCTGTCGCTTTCGGGCCGCGACGGGATGCTGGGCGATGTGCTGCAGGTGAGCGGCAAGGGCGGCAAGCAACGGCTTGTGCCGGTGCTGCCAATTACCCGCGCCGCCGTGGCAGAATATGTCCGGCTGTGCCCTTGGCCGCTGTCCGCCAAGGAGCCGCTGTTCCGCGGGGCCAAGGGCGGGCCGCTCTCGCCCGGCATGGTGCAGCGGGCGATGGCACAGGCGCGCCGCGCGCTCGGTCTGCCTGATACGGCGACGCCGCACGCGCTGCGGCATTCCTTTGCCACCCACCTTTTGAGCGCGGGCGCGGATCTGCGCTCGCTTCAGGAATTGCTCGGCCACGCCTCGCTGGGTTCAACCCAGATCTACACCCGCGTCGATGCGGCGAGCCTGCTCGAAAACTACCGCAAGGCGCATCCTCGCGGTTAGGCGCGCGGTCAGGCTTGATCCTCAGCCTCGTGGGCCTTAACCGGCTTCCACATCACAAATCGATAGATGTAGATCGCAACGCCTGCGACCACGGTTGCAGCAATGGCATAGCCTGCCAGCGTCTCGTATTCCTCGATCAGCTCCGCGAGCGCCTGACCGCCCAGAATCAGCAAGCCGTTCCAGATCAGCGAGCCGAGGAACGTATACAGCGTAAACCGCCACACGCTCATTCGCGCTAGCCCCGCCGGGAGCGAAACGATCGTCCGAAGCAGCGGCGAGAAGCGCAGCAGGAACACGATCCAGTCGCCATATTTGCGGAAGATATCGCGTGCCTTGGTGAACTCGTCCCATTCGAAGGTCAGGATACGGCCCCAGCGGTCGATCATGCGCTTGAGCGTCTCCTCGCTCCAGCGATAGCCGAGCCAGTACCAGAACAGGTTTCCCACCACCGTGCCCGCGGTGGCGATGAGCCACAGCACATAGCCGTTCATCTTGCCCTGCGCGACAAGCACGCCTGCCGCGCCGAGGATCACTTCCGACGGCACCGGCGGGAACACGTTTTCGAGGATCATCAGCACAAAGATGCCAAGATAGCCGCCCTTGTCGAGCAGGATGAGCAGGAGTTCGGTCATCGGATGTCTTTCAGTCTTATGGTGCAGCGGCGCGGCGCTCGGTGATCCGCCGCTCGATCGCATTCCAGATAATGCCCGCGGTGTCGGTGCGATTGAACCGGTCGATCGCGACAATGCCGGTGGGCGAGGTGACGTTGATCTCGGTCAGCCATTGCTCGCCGATCACGTCAATGCCCACGAAGGTGAGGCCGAGGCGTTTGAGGTCCGGTCCGAGCGCGTCGCAGATTTCCTGTTCGCGCAGGGACAGCTGGGTCGGCTGGGCTGAGCCGCCCATCGCAAGGTTGGAGCGGAACTCGCCCTCCCCCGGAATGCGGTTGATCGCACCCGCGACCTCGCCGTCAATCAGCACGATGCGCTTGTCGCCCTTGGCGACTTCGGGAAGGAAGGGCTGGACCATGTGCGGCTCGGGCCAGGCCTGGTTGAACACCTCGAACAACGCGGTGAGATTCTCGCCGTTCTCGCCGATGCGGAAGATCGCCTTGCCGCCATTGCCGTGGATCGGCTTCACAACGATGGCGCCGTGATTGGCCATGAAGCGCCGCACCTCATCGACCGAGCGCGTCACCAGCGTCGGCGGCATGAAGCGCCGGTAGTTGAGCACCATCACCTTTTCGGGGCTGTTGCGGACATTGGCAGGGTCATTGACCACCAGCGTCTCGTGACCGATGCGTTCGAGCATGTGGGTGGCGGTGATATAGCCCATGTGGAACGGCGGATCCTGCCGCATCAGCACGACATCGACATCCTTGCCGAGATCGAGCCGCTGTTGCTCGCCGCGGGTGAAGTGTTCGCCTTCGACCCGCTGCACCGTCACCTGGAAGGCATGGGCGAACAGTCGGTCATCCTCGTCGAGCGTGAGGCTTTCGACGTGGTATTCGTAGACTGTATACCCGCGCGCCTGCGCCGCCAGCATCAGCGCAAAGGAGCTGTCGCCTGCAATATTGATCCGGTCGATCGGGTCCATCTGGACCGCAACACGCAAGGTCATTCTTTCAACTCCGTGAGGGTTACCCGAAAGGCATCGAAGCATTTTCGATGTGGGTCGGCTTGCGGCCCGGTGCAAGCAGGATCACGTCGACACGGATGTCCTCGCCGTTTCTGGCATATTCGTGGGCGACGACTTCGGCAGCTTTGGCGACACGGGTGAGCCGGCGTTCATCAATCGCGTCGCCCAGCGAAGCGGCGCGGGCGCGCCATTTAAGCTCGACAAAGGCGACCAAGCCGGGCCGTTTGGCGATCAGATCAATCTCGCCGGCCTTGATCTTGACCCGCTCGGCGACGATCCGCCAGCCTTGCTGGGTGAGCCTCATCGCGGCTTGAGCCTCGGCCTCACGGCCGCGCTGGTCGGCGTCCTGCCGCTCGGGGGTGGAACGTTCGCGCACCATTCGCCCTTGAGATCCAGCGCGCGGGCATAGAGATCGGCGCGGTCGAGACCGGTGGCCTTGGCAACTTGTCCCGCCGCCTTGCCCGGCCCGGCATCGGCGAGCGCAGCACGCAGCAAAGCGTCGGCATCGAGCACCGGTGCTTCGGCCTCGGCTGGAGGGCCGATCAGCAGCACTATTTCGCCCTTGGGGGGATGCGCAGCGTAGTGATCGGCAAGATTTTCTGCCGTGCCCGAGCGGCATTCCTCGTGCAGCTTGGTGAGCTCGCGCGCCACCGCCACTTCGCGCGCAGGCCACAGGGCGGCAATCGCGCGCAGTGACTTTTCGAGCCGCGGTGCGGTTTCATAGAACACGAGCGTCGCCGTGATTCCGCCGAGGTCCGCCAGAGCCTCCTCGCGCGGTTTGTCCTTCACCGGCAGAAAGCCTGCGAACAAAAAACGGTTACTCGGCAGGCCCGCAATCGCAAGTCCCGCAATCGCTGCGCAGGCGCCGGGGATGCCAATGACATTCACCCCCGCCGCGCGCGCCTCGCGCACCAGACGATAGCCGGGATCGGAAATCAGCGGCGTGCCCGCATCTGACACCAGCGCAACCGGCGAAACCCTCGCCTCGTCGATGATCCGCGCGCGCACTTCCGGCGGGGCGTGATCGTCAAGCCGCTGAAGCCGCGTCTTGAACCCCAGATGTTTTAACAGCTTGCCGGTCACCCGCGTGTCCTCGCAGGCAATGATCGCCGCCGCGCGCAGCACGTGGATCGCCCGCTGCGTGATGTCGGCGAGATTGCCAATCGGGGTCGCCACAATGTAGAGACCCGGCTCGGGCGTCCCGGAGGGGATGGATGGAAGCTCGTTCGTCATGGCGGGCCGAGCATTGAAGCACCAGCGAGGGGTCGGCAAGGATGAACCACAGCAAAGCGCCGAAATGGGCAGGATGGTTGGCGATCGCCGCCGGGCTGCTCACGCGCCGCAATCTTGCGCTGGCGGGTGCAGCGCTGCTCGCTGCCGGCTGCAATGTGATCCCCCAGGTCGATGTGGAAACCGCTCCCCCTCCGCCGGTCCCTGCGCCCGAACCCTCGGCCACCGCGCTGCCGACCGATTCCGGCCGTCACCGCATCGCGCTGCTGGTGCCGATGAGCGGGGATACAGCCGCAGTCGGCCAGGCAATCGCCAATGCCACCACCATGGCGCTGCTCGATACCAATGCCGATAACCTGCGGATCACCATCTATAACACCTCGACCGGCCTTGCCGGTGCCGCACAGCAGGCCATTGCGGACGGGAACAAGCTGATCCTCGGTCCACTGATGGCCGATGCCGTGCCGGTGGTGCAGTCGGCCGCGCGCGCCGCAGGTGTGCCGGTGATCACCTTCGCCAGCGATAACAGCGTCGCCAGCCCCGATGTCTTCGTGATGGGCCACACCCCCGATCAGTCGATCCGCCGCTCTGTCCAGTTTGCCCGCGCCCGCGGGGCCAACCGCTTTGCCGTGCTGCTGCCCGAAGGTGATTATGGCGCACGTTCAGCATCGGCGCTGGAAAAGGCGCTCAAGGATTTCGGCGGCACGCTGGTGCGGCGCGAAGGCTATACGCGCGGCAACACCTCGATCGTCAGCGCAGCGGCCCGGCTGCGCGCGGCGGGCGGCTACGACACCGTCGTGATTGCCGATAGCCCGCGGCTGGGGCTTGAGGCGGCGGACGAATTGCAGCGCGGCGCCAACCCGCGCACCCGCCTGATCGGCACCGAATTGTGGAGCGGCGAGCCGGTGATTGCCCGCGCCGCCTTGATGGAAGGCGCGCTGTTCGCGGCGGTCTCCGACACCCGCTACAAACGCTTCGCCGAAAGCTACGAGACCCGCTTCGGTACCAAGCCCTACCGGATCGCCACGCTCGGCTATGATGCGGTGCTCCTGACGCTCAGGGTCGCGCGCGAGTGGAAGGTCGGCAATCCCTTCCCCAAGGGTGAACTCTATGATCGTGGAGGGTTTCTCGGGGTTGATGGTCCGTTCCGCTTCAACCGCAGCGGCATCGCCGATCGCGCGCTCGAAGTGCGCGAGGTGCGCGGCGGCGAGGTCGTCTCGGTCGATCCCGCACCCACAGGCTTCGGCGGCTGAGCAAAACCGGCGTGGGGCGCTTGTTAGCGCATGGCACGCGGGCCTATACCCCGCGCCATGTCCGATAGCGCCCCCGACGATCTGTTCGCCAACACCCCCACATCAAGCGGCGATTACAACGCCTCGGCAATCGAGGTGCTCGAAGGCTTGGAGCCCGTGCGCCGCCGCCCGGGGATGTATATCGGCGGCACGGATGACCGCGCGCTCCACCATCTCGCGGCCGAAGTGCTAGACAATGCTATGGACGAAGCGGTCGCGGGCCACGCTACGCGGATTGAGATGCGGCTGGAAGAGGGCGAACCCGGCACCGCGGGCCGCCTGATCATCGCCGATAACGGGCGCGGCATACCGGTTGACGAACACCCCAAGTTTCCGGGCAAGTCGACGCTCGAGGTGATCCTTTCAACGCTCCACTCGGGCGGCAAGTTTTCGGGCAAGGCCTATGCCACCAGCGGGGGCTTGCACGGTGTGGGCGTGAGCGTGGTCAACGCATTGTCGGTTCATACCCGCGTCGAAGTGGCGCGCGACAAGCAGCTTTACGCGCAGGAGTTCTCGCGCGGAATCACCCAAGGCGGCCTGCAAAGCCTTGGCGCAGCGCCCAACCGGCGCGGAACCACCGTGGCCTTCACCCCCGACCCCGAGATCTTCGGCGATCGCAAGTTCACCCCCAAACGGCTGTTCAAGCTTGCCCGCTCCAAGGCCTATCTGTTTGCAGGCGTTGAGATCCGCTGGAAATGCGCGCCCGCGCTCACCAGCGACGATGTCCCGGCGGAGGCGACCTTCAAGTTCCCTGGCGGCCTCGCCGATCACCTCGCAGAACAGATCGGCACGCGCGAATGCGTCACCGCCCAGCCCTTTGCCGGCACGCAGGACTTCCCGCTGGTCGGCGGCGAAGGGCAAGGCCGCGTCGAATGGGCGATCGCCTGGCCGCTCTACGCCGACAGCGTGTTCAGCTGGTATTGCAACACCGTGCCAACGCCCGATGGCGGCACCCACGAGCAAGGCCTACGCATGGCGCTGACCCGCGGCCTGCGTGCCTTTGGCGAGCTGGTCGGCGCGAAGAAGGCCAAGGACATCACCGCCGACGACGTGATGACCGGCGCGGAGGTAATGCTCAGCGTGTTCATCCGCGATCCGCAGTTCCAGTCGCAGACCAAGGATCGTCTGACCTCGCCCGAGGCCTCAAGGCTGGTCGAGAACGCGGTGCGCGATCATTTCGACCACTTTCTCACCGACAACATGGAGCGTGGCAAGGCGCTGCTCGGCGAGGTGATGGAGCGCATGGACGAGCGCCTCAAGCGCAAGCAGGAGCGCGAAATCAATCGCAAGAGCGCCACCAACGCCAAGAAGCTGCGCCTGCCCGGCAAGCTCACCGATTGTTCAGGGGAAGGCGGGCGCGAGACCGAGCTGTTCATCGTCGAAGGGGACTCCGCAGGCGGCAGCGCCAAGCAGGCGCGCGATCGCAAGAGCCAAGCGATCCTGCCGATCCGCGGCAAGATTTTGAACGTCGCCAGCGCCACCAATGACAAGATCCGGGCTAACAGCGATATCGCCGATCTGGCGCTGGCGCTGGGCTGCGGCACCCGCAAGGACTGCGATCCCGATCAGCTGCGTTATGACCGTATCATCATCATGACCGACGCCGACGTCGACGGCGCGCATATCGCGACGCTGCTGATGACCTTCTTCTTTCAGGAAATGCCCGAGATTGTGCGCAAGGGGCACCTGTTCCTCGCCCAGCCCCCGCTCTACCGCCTGACCGCGGGCAAGGAAAGCCAATACGCCCGCGACGATGCGCACCGCGCCGAGTTGGAGGCGAGCGTGTTCAAGGGCAAGAAGGTCGAGGTCAGCCGCTTCAAGGGTCTTGGCGAAATGAACCCGCAGCAATTGCGCGAGACCACGATGGCGCCCGAAACCCGTGGGCTGATCCGTATCACGCTTCCGCTCGAATTCGAGCAGCGCGCAGGTGTGGCCCGGCTGGTCGACGAGCTAATGGGCCGCAACCCCGAGCACCGTTTCAACTTCATCCAGAACCGCGCGGGGGAAGTGGACCGCGATCTGATCGATGCGTAAGGCGCTGGTCCTCGCGCTGGCGGCGTCGATAGCGGTGCCGGGCGCGGCGATAGCGCAGCCAGCTCCCGCTGCAACCGAGGCAGCCGCGCAGAACCCGCTCGAAGCCCGCGCCGATCAGGTCATCGGCGTCATCAACGGCACGGTTGCGCCCGATGCGGTGTTCAGCCAGGCCTTTTTTGCGGCCGTGCCCTCCGCCCAGCTGAAGTCGGTGAGCGCCAGTCTGACCGCGCAGTTCGGACAGGCAGTAGCCGTCGATCTGCTGGATCCGCGCGATGGCACCCGCGCGGTGCTGCATGTCCGCTTCGAACGCGGGCTCGCCAAGGGCAGCATCGCGATTGCTCCCGACGAGGGCAACCGGGTGAGCGAATTGCTGTTTACCGCGTTCGATTCACTCGCGGTGGCGGGTGATACGCCTGCGGCAATCACCGCCGATCTCGCGGCGCTGCCGGGTAGCGTCAACGCATGGTTCGCGCCTCTGGATGGCGGCGCGCCTACCATCATTATCGGCGCGGACAAGCCCTTGGCGCTGGGGTCGACCTTCAAGCTCTATGTGCTCGCGGCGCTGGCCGAGGATGTGAAGGCGGGTCATCGTAAATGGACTGACGTCACGGCGCTTACCGAAAAGAGCTATCCCAGCGGCCGGTTGCAGGACTGGCCCCAAGGCGCGCCTATGACACTGCACAGCCTCGCCAGCCTGATGATCTCGATCAGCGACAACACGGCGACCGACCAGCTGATTGCAGTGCTGGGCAAACCACGCATTCTCAAGCTGATGATGGATAGCGGGCATGCCGATCCCGGCGCGAACGATCCGTTCCTGACAACCCGCGAGTTGTTCATGATGAAGGGCGGGCCGGATTCGCGCGTCGCCGCCTATCGCGCGGGCGATGCCGCGGTTCGTTCAGCGATCCTCGACAGTCTCGCCAACCAAACCGTCAGTCTCGACGCCGTCAATGCCGGCTTTGCCGCTGGTCCCAAGGCGCTGGACATCGAATGGTTCGCCTCGCCTGCCGACCTCGCTAAATTGCTGGCCTATATGCGCCGCACCGCCGACCCGGCGTGTTTCGAAATCATGGCGATCAACCCCTCGGCCACGCCGGCGATTCTGGCCAATTGGAACTATCTCGGCTTCAAGGGTGGATCGGAGCCTGGGGTGATCAACCTCACCTGGCTGCTTACCGACAAGGCGGGCCGCGATCACCTACTGACGCTGGGCTGGAACAATCCGGCGGCGGCGGTCGACGAAGGCAAGCTTGAAACCATTGCCCAGCGCATCCTGCTGCTGCCTCACTGATTTGCCAGCTCCCGCCCTCTTGCGCAGGGCCAAGCGGTTGCTTATCGCTGCGAACCGAAAATCCGTCTCACAGGAAAACTTATGACCGAGCAGCGTTTTGAAGGCACCAAGTCCTATATTGCGACCGAGGATCTCAAGGTCGCGGTCAATGCTGCCGTCATGCTGCGCCGTCCGCTGCTGGTGAAGGGAGAGCCAGGCACCGGCAAGACCGTGCTGGCGCATGAAATCTCCAAGGCGCTGAACGCCCCGCTGATCGAGTGGAACATCAAGTCCACTACCAAGGCGCAGCAGGGCCTCTATGAATATGACGCCGTGGCGCGCCTGCGTGACGGCCAGCTGGGCGACGAGCGCGTCCACAACATCCGCAATTATATCAAGAAGGGCAAGCTGTGGGAAGCCTTCACCGCGCCCCAGCTCCCCGTGCTGCTGATCGACGAGATCGACAAGGCCGATATCGAGTTTCCCAACGACCTGCTTCAGGAACTCGACCGGATGAGCTTCGACGTTTACGAAACGCAGGAGCGGATCGAGGCGCGCGAACGCCCGATCGTCGTCATCACCTCGAACAACGAAAAGGAACTGCCTGACGCCTTCCTGCGTCGCTGCTTCTTCCATTACATCAAGTTCCCCGATCGCGAGACGATGCAGGACATCATCGATGTGCACTTCCCCGGCATTCAGAAGACGCTGGTGAAGAAGGCGATGGATATCTTCTACGACCTGCGCGAAGTGCCGGGCCTCAAGAAGAAGCCCTCGACCAGCGAACTGCTCGACTGGCTCAAGCTGCTGCTGAACGAGGACATGCCGCTCGACGTCCTGCAAAGCAGCAACCCCGCAAGCGCGATCCCGCCGCTGCACGGCGCGCTACTTAAGAACGAACAGGACATCATGCTGTTTGAGCGGCTGGCCTTCATGGCGCGGCGCAATCCGAGCTGAGGGTTGGCTGGGGGCTGCGAAGGCCTCGTCACGAGGTCTTTCTAGACCCCCTCTAGACCGTTTTATAGGTCCTTTGGCCAATGCTTAACGTGAAACACGTTAAAGAACAAACTAACCTCAATCAAAGCTATAAGCCAGCTCGAAATCGCCCCAACGTCGCCCGCCGAGCACCAGCGGGACATAGACGTTCCGCACCACGACAGAAGAACCGCCGTCGCCTTCCTGGCGGTAGACCGCCATCATGTAGGGCGCGGATGAGACTTTGGCCTTGCGGTCGATCGCTTCGAGCATGATCCGGCCATTGCGGCAGAACTGGGTGTCGTGGCCCAGATCGCCGGTCGGTGTGCGCGAACGTTCGGTAAGGTGGGTCGGCAAGAACCCGTTTACGTCGGTGCAGGCCGCAGCCAGCACGCGTGGATCGCTCGCTTTGGCGCGGTCGAGGAAGGGGCGCCATTCGGCATCGGCCCAGTCGTTCAACCGGTTGCGGAACAATTGCGGGTTGGTGCCCGGAATGGGCTGGTAATCGGTATCGAACACCGCCGCCATCGTGATCGTGCCCGAGGCGAGCGCGGCTTCGGTGTGGCGCGTGAGCTCCTGCAACATCGCCTGAGCCTGGGCTACCATTGCGCTGTCTTCGGGGCTGAGCCCGGCCTGTACGATGCGGTCGAACATATCGCTGGCGGTAATCTCCAGCTCTTCCATCTTGCAGTGTGCGCCGTGCAGCTGGTCCTCGTTACGGCGCGAGGCCGCATCATAGCTGGTCAGCACGCGCTGCACCTTGTCGACATGGCTGCTGATCGTGCCGGTCGAACGGGCGATGATGTCGTTCTGCTTGTCGACTTCCTCGACGAGGCTGCCGACATTGGCGAGGCTGCTCTCGATCCGCGCGACCGATGCCTTGGCGTCGCCGCTGGCCTTGGCGCCGGCTTCGATCCGGCTGATCACAACTTCGGCTTCGCCGCCCAATGCGTCGATGGTCTGGGCGATTTCCTCGGTCGCCTTGCGCGTGTCGCTGGCGAGGTTTTTCACTTCGCTTGCCACCACGGCAAAGGTGCGGCCTGCGTCCCCGGCGCGCATCGCCTCGATCGTGGCGTTGAGCGCGAGGATGTTGGTGGTTTCGGCGATATTGTCGATGTCCTGCGCCGAGCGGCGCACCTGCACTATCGCGGCGGAAAAGCTTGTGACGTGCTGGCCGAGCGTTTCGACCAGTTCGATCAGCCCGCCGATCTGCGCCAGCGAGGACTGGATCAGCGCCGTGCCTTCGGACAGCCGGTCAATCGCGCGCTCGGACAAGATCCGCGCATCGTCACTCGCTTTGGCAACCTTGGTCTGGTCAGCCTCGAGCGCGCGTACGGTTTCGGCCAGCGCCTCGTGTTCCGAACGCAGATTGCGCGAGGAAGCAATCACCGCCTCGACCACGCCGGCCACATCGGTGCATCCCACCGTCACCGCGCCGCAACTCTCAGGGATCATCCCCAGGGCATGAGCATTGGCAGTGTCGATGGCGATCTGATGCATGATGATACGCGGCCCCGTGTTCGTTGCCGCAGTCCTACCCGTAGGATGGTAAGATAAGCGTTAATCCTGGGGGTCCTGCCCTCCCAAGAAAGAGGACTGGTCAGGCTGCAGCTTGCCGGTTAATCACAGCCCCATGTTCTTCAACTTCATCGACGAGCTGCGGGCTGCGGGTATCGGGGCCAGTTTCAAGGAGCACCTCACGCTGCTGGAGGCGCTCGACCGCGACGTGATCGACCAGACGCCCGAGGCGTTCTACTATCTCTCCCGCGCCACCTTCGTGAAGGATGAAGGCCTGCTCGACCGGTTCGATCAGGTGTTCCATAAGGTGTTCAAGGGGATCATGTCCGACTACGGCCAGAACCCCGTTGACATTCCCGAGGACTGGCTCAAATCCGTCGCCGAGAAGTTCCTGACGCCCGAGGAAATGGAAGCGATCAAGTCGCTCGGCGATTGGGACGAGATCATGGAGACGCTGAAGAAGCGGCTCGAGGAACAGGAAAAACGCCACCAGGGCGGCAATAAGTGGGTCGGCACCGGCGGCACCAGCCCCTTCGGCAATTCGGGCTATAACCCGGAAGGCGTGCGGATCGGCGGCGAGGCCAAGCACGGCAAGGCGATCAAGGTCTGGGAAAAGCGCGAGTTCAAGAACCTCGACAACACCAAGGAACTCGGCACCCGCAACATCAAGATGGCGCTTCGGCGGCTACGACGGTTTGCCCGCGAGGGTGCACAGGACCAGCTCGATATTGACGCCACGATTGCAGGCACAGCCAAGCAGGGCTGGCTCGACATCCATATGCGCGCCGAGCGGCGCAATGCCGTCAAACTGCTGTTGTTCCTCGACGTCGGCGGATCGATGGACCCCTTCATCAAGCTGGTGGAGGAGTTGTTCAGCGCAGCGACGACTGAATTCAAGAACATGGAGTTCTTCTACTTCCACAACTGCCTCTATGAAGGCGTGTGGAAGGACAATAAGCGCCGCTGGCAGGAACGCACCAAGACTTGGGACGTGCTCCACAAATATGGGCACGATTACAAGATCATCTTCGTGGGCGACGCGGCGATGAGCCCTTACGAGGTGACCCATCCGGGCGGCAGTGTCGAGCATATGAACGAGGAAGCGGGCGCGGTGTGGGTCCAGCGCGTTACCAACACCTATCCCGCGACCGTGTGGCTAAACCCCGTGCCGGAGAAGCAGTGGGGCTATTCGCAGTCGACCAAGATGATCAAGCAGCTGGTCGGCGACCGGATGTATCCGCTAACGCTCGACGGGCTTGATGATGCTATGCGGGAGCTGTCACGGAAGAACGGGGCTTGAGCGAGCAAACTGCGGGCCACCACACCCGCTTCGAGGCGGTCCGCCTCCGGCTCGAAGCCTTCGACCCCGGCGCAGGCTGGCGGCTGTGGCTCTACGAATTCCTGCTGTTCGGCTTCAAGCAAGGCTGGGCCTGCCTGTTCGGCGGCTTGCTGCTCGCGCTGCTGCTGGGGACGTACCTGTTCTACCCCGACAGCGCCCCGCTCCACCGCTATGACTTCCTGACCCTCGCCGCGATCGCCATTCAGGCAGGCATGCTCGCATTCCGCCTCGAGACTTTGCGCGAGGCGCGGGTGATCCTCATCTTCCACGTCGTCGGCACGGTGATGGAGCTGTTCAAGACGCAGGCCGGATCATGGACCTATCCCGAAGCGAGCGTGCTGCACATCAGCGCGGTGCCGCTGTTTTCGGGGTTCATGTACGCCGCCGTCGGCAGCTATATCGCGCGGGTGTGGCGGATCTTCGACTTCCGCTTCAGTCACTATCCGCCCGCTTGGATCACATGGCTGCTGGCGGCGGCGATCTATGCCAACTTCTTCACCCACCACTTCACCATCGACATCCGCTGGGGACTGTTTGTCGCTACGGCAGCGATCTTCTGGCGCACCCGCGTCCACTTCAGGAACTGGCGCGCGCATCGCTGGATGCCGCTGCTGGTGGGCTTCGGCCTTGTCGCGCTGTTCATCTGGTTTGCCGAGAACATCGCGACCTTCGCCAATGCCTGGAACTATCCCGGACAGGAGAACGAGTGGCGCATGGTCAGCCTCGCCAAGTATGGCAGCTGGTATCTGCTGATGCTGATCAGCTTTGTGCTGGTCACTCTAGTGCAGCCGGTCCGCACGCCCGGTGATGACGTCGCTCAGTAGAGCAGATGCCCGCGCACCTCGGCCACCCATGCGGCTTCATCATGTGACGTCATGACGTCAAAATCGTCCGGCATCGCGGCATTGTCGTCGACCCACTCGCGTAAGCTCGGCCCACCGTTGATGACGTCAATCGCAAGCCGGGTGAGCTCGTATTCGTAAGGGAAGTCGCGCCACAGCGGATAGTCGGGATAGAGCCGCCGGATCGCCTTGAACGCCAGCGCCTGCATGCGCCATGGCTTGAAAGCGTGGTGATCATAGAATCCAACTTCTGCATGGATCATCAGCGCGTTACAGAGCTTTCCTGCGTGTTTGTGGAAAGTTGGCTCGAACCAGCATTCGCGCACCGCGCAGCCCGCCAGCCAATCGGGCGCGAGGCGGTGCATCTCTTTGAGCACCGCCGCCGCGTCGACATCAGGCGCGCCGAACAGCACCTCGAGCGGCCGGGTCGTGCCGCGGCCCTCTGACAGCGTGGTGCCTTCGAGCATCACGGTGCCAGCATAGCAGCGCGCCATATTCACATTGGCGGCATTGGGCGAAGGGTTGATCCATAGCCGTGGCGCCGGCCACCCAAAGCCATCATCCGCATCGGGACGCCAGCCCTCCATCGCCACCACCTTGTAAGCGACGTCGAGGCCGAAGTGTTCGATGAACCAGTGGCCCATCTCGCCCATCGTCAGCCCGTGGCGCATCGGCATGGGGGCAGCGCCGACAAAGCTCTCCTGCCCCGGCACCAGCAGCGTGCCTTCGACCGGGCGGCCAGCGGGATTGGGGCGATCGAGCACCCACACTTCCTTGCCCGCCTTGGCCGCTTCCTCGAGCAAATACAGCAGCGTGGTCACAAACGTGTAGATCCGGCAGCCCAGATCCTGCAGGTCGAACAGGAACACATCCGCGCTCGACATCATCTGGCCCGTTGGTCGGCGCACCTCGCCATAGAGCGAGAAGATCGGGATGCCGTAGCGCGGGTCCATCTCGTCCGCGGTCTCGACCATGTTGTCCTGCTTGTCGCCCTTCAGCCCATGCTGCGGGCCAAAGGCGCTCGAGACATTCACCCCTGCCGCGATCAGTGCATCGAGGCTGTGGCGAAGGGCTGCCGTCACGCTCGCCGGATGCGCCACCAGCGCCACACGGCGGCCGTTGAGCGCACGGAGCAGTTCGGGATCGGCCAGCAGCCGGTCAATTCCTGTCTTCATGCCAGAATGGGTGAAGCAGCGCCGCGCCAAAGGCAATGGCATTTGCGCAAGCGCACCCTATATGCGAAGCCATGGACTGGACCAGCACCCTCACCGCCGCCGCATGGGCAATCATCCTCGGCGGAGCAGGCGGCGCGCTGACCGAAATCGGATCATGGTATCGCAACCTCAGAAAGCCGCCGTGGCAGCCGCCTGACTGGCTGTTTGGCCCGGCCTGGACAGTAATCCTCGGGCTTGCAGGCTGGAGCTTCTACATCGGGCTCACCTCGGCCCCGACCCCCGAAGCGCGCGCCGGGATCATTGCCCTGTTTGCCGCCAATTTCGTGCTGCACTTCGTGTGGTCGCCGCTGTTCTTCAAGCTGCGCCGCCCCGATTGGGCGCTGGCCGAGAACGTGCTGCTCTGGACTTCGGTGCTGAGTCTGATGACGGTGCTGCCGCGCCTTGCCGGGGACAGTTTTGCAGGCTGGCTGAATGTGCCCTATTTTGTCTGGGTCAGCTTTGCCTTCGTGCTCAACTGGAAGATCGTGAAGCTTAACGCGCCGTTCCGCACGATGAAGCCGATTCGCTAACGCTCAAGGATCAGCTGGCGGCAGGCTTCGGAGTGAAACTCCA